>Ga0208645_1000555_pt1 | contig 39127 bp, 61 predicted proteins | sample VirMetDEL_Sep_01_FD_184519 | JGI IMG/M metagenome (GOLD analysis project Ga0208645, IMG submission 184519) | Aqueous microbial communities from the Delaware River and Bay under freshwater to marine salinity gradient to study organic matter... | ecosystem: Environmental > Aquatic > Marine >... | reverse complement strand
CAAGTGCAGATTTTTGGACAAAATTTGATAAAATAGGCATGATTCTATCACATGGGGTATTGATCTTTTTCGACATTTATGGTATGGTGGCGGCTCGATGACTGATTCACCCGCTTGACATACTTTGAGTTGGGTGTATAATCATCGACTGCAACCCGTTGCTAATATGCAATGGGCCAAAAACTCGGCAATTTGCGTCGAGGGGTGTGAGGGCCTGCTCTCCCAAAGGTGCGGTAAAACGCAACGTCAAATAGCAGTAGGCGGGAAAGACTTACCAGTCTCCGTCAGGTTCGCCTGTCTCGGCGTCCAGCGGAGGTCAGGCCCTTACACCCACTAGAACTGGAATGAACGATTGTAGGCAAAGCTCGTGACTTTGAGACGGTGTAGCCTCTTCAGGCTCTGCTTAGCAGCAACCTGACCCTTTTGCCGGTGAAAGCCGGTCCCCTTCGGGGGCAGTGATAAAGGCCAGTCCGTCGTCGTTCAGGAAGGAAGTGCAGTAACTTGGATCGTCCATGATACGGTCCGGTGAGTTGACTTACTGTTCGGTTGATTTCTAGATCGTTGGAAGAGAGTTTTCGCCTTCGGCGTTTTCTTTTAGGACGATCAAAGATCGTATCACTGAATAGTAGGGATAAAGCTCACGGTGTAGGTATGTAGAGTTAATGCAGGGTCAACGCCTATCCGTTAAGTCGGATGCCTGCGGACATGCTAAACCGCCCATACAGCAAGTCGATACTCTTTCACGGGGAATCGTGGTCGGTGGTCTAGGCAACAGGATGTGTGATGTGGGGATCGGCTTGCGAACATTAACCAATATCAGCCTCGCTCGTGTAGGCTAAGGGCGAAACGTCAGCGACCGAGCGGGGTTGTTTTTTATTTGGAGCAGATATGAGAGAAGAAACTAAACGTTCACTAGAACAAGTCCTAGAGGCTGCTGCGGCATCTGGCGATCCAAACGTAGGCGAAGCCTGTCGTGTAGTTAAGCGTGACCTTTTGAAGGGTGGTCGGGCTGCTGTTTCACCTCCTGTCTTATTCGCATCGGAGCAAGAGCCGCTACCTGTGGATTCCCCAGAGGTTGTCTGGAAGCCCAAGAAGAAACGATGAGGCGAACCACGGGGCTGCGGTTCGAAGCCAAGAAAATCAATCAGTGACTTAATCAAAGAAAGAAACCAGTGAACGCATTAGTTCTAGCTCTAGCTCTATGTCTACAAGATCCTGTACCGGGACCGCAACCAGCACCTCAACCTGTCATTGAAACCGATGTTGCTGATCCGGTATATTTCCGTGGAGCAACTGACGACGAGAAGTTGTTTATCGACGGTGCTAGGAACGCCATCGAGTCCAGCGACAAACTCAACCGCATCCAAAAGTTCATCTTAAAGCGGAGGCTAAGTCGGCCTCGTTTTGTGAAACTGGCGATGCGGGAATACAAAGCCGAGTTGTTCTGGAACGATCCCGATAAGGCTGTCGGTGCTATTGATTGGTCTAATATTGATTGGGCCAAGATGCTGGATATTCTACTAATTCTAATCAAGCTATTTGCGTAGGGGCTATTTGTGAAGACGAAATCAGCAATTTTATTTGGACTGGCTGTTTTGTTGTTGTTCGCTGCCTGTTGTTATGCGATGACCGTAAAGGTCAAAACAACCGACAACAGCGGGATCTACACGACAAGGCTTATCGTAGGTCAACACACGGACATTGGCGAAGTGATCGTTCAGGCGGACAACACCTTCCTGTACATCCAATACCAAATCGACCTAGACAACGAATACACACTGTTCAATACCCACCTATGGGCTGGGCAGGACTTGGCGGAGATGCCAGTTAACCGAAAAGGGAACCCAGCCTTGGGAAAGTTCCCGTACACCGCAACTCAACTAGACAGCAAATCGTGGGCACAACAAATCAGTTTGTATTCGCTGGGCTTAACCGTTGAGGACATCTGCTTAGAGGATGCTGCGGTCTTCTTCGCTGCTCACGCAACCGTGACTCGAAGGATTGATGACCTGTCCAGCGATACCGAAACCGCTTGGGCCGAGGGTGAGCCTATCAACCCCGGCGGTGCTTGGGGTATGTATGATGAGGTTTGTTTAACCTGTGAGCATCCCTGCGACGGTGTTGATGCTTGGGGTTTTGGTCAGCATGACTTGCCTGATAGTTGGGGGTGGATTGGCGAGTTGCCGTACTTCGACTGCCCGTGGCGTAAGCAGCCGATTTATCTTGAGGACGCAACATTCGTTGGTAACATCTATTATGGATACAACAGAGGCCGCTTTGAGGCCCATATCCTGATGGACTTAGCCTACGAACTAAAGGACGCTAACCTTTACGTTGGATATGACCCACCTGTATCGAGCGACCCAGACACGTTCAACGGCGACAAGATCATGGTTTATTCGCCGCAGGATGCGTTTGGCAACGGTGCTGTTTGGCGTTCTCCTGAGGTCTGGGACGGTGATGGCCTGTATGTTGCACTCCATGCGATTGTTTGCCCAAGGGAGAACGATGAATAGAATACTGATATACCTACTACTCGCTGCTCTGCCTGTGCAATTGTACGGGCAGATTTCTGCTCCGGAGTCGGTTGATTCGGGTGAGGCGATCCACTTCACTTATCCCAGTGCTGAAGCTGGCGATGAGCTACGGTGGCTGCTATTAAATCCGTTTGACGAGGTTAAGATCACCGAGATCCAGACCCGATTCGGTACCGATTTCATTGTAGATCCTCCATGTGGATGGGCAGGCAAGATTCGCATTCAGGTTATCGTTTTGGATGCTGATAAGCGGGTTAAGGCTATTGAAATCGCTGTTGTTGACGTAAAACAGTCGGAGAAGCCAATCGAGCCGCCGATTCCACCACCAAATCCCGACGAAACCGACGAAAAAGACGATGAGAACAAGCCAAAACCTGCTTATGACGGCCTTAATCAATACGGAATGGGGCAAGTTGCCTATGAAAACTGCCCTAAAAATAGCTCATATTCGTCCTCATTCATCCAGTTAATGGAGAAGGGTGCGGGTCATTTGAGGGGTTATGACGGTCTAAAAGTCGTTAAAACCACCGGAAGTCGTGCTGGCACATCGTTCGAGATATACGTCTGGCTGGACGAACAATTGAAAAATTACCCAAAAGAATGGCAAGATTTGTATAAAACGTGCGAATCGTATAGAAATGAGCTTGGAGTTGGGGTTGGAACCCCGGTAAACCTTCATTATCAACTTCTATTGGAGATCGCAGCAGGTGTCAGAGCAAACAAAAAAGTGCAGTAAGTGTGGCGAGGTTAAGGTTGCTGATTCCGAGTTCTTCTACAAGGACTCAGTAAAGCAGGACGGATTCAGGACTGAGTGCAAGGCGTGCAGCAAATTAGCGGCACTTAAGAAGAAGGCGATGCTTGAGGCGACACGCCCCCCGCTGCCTGATGGCTTTGCAAAAAAATGCTCAACGTGCAAGGAGCAGCTTGCGGCTGAAATGTTCGGAAAGAACGCTAGGTCGGCGGATGGCCTCAAGACAAGTTGCAAGCCATGTCGCCGGGCAAAGGCGGTTAAATATAGGGCTGAAAACAAAGAGAAGACCTCCGAGTATTTCAAAAGGTATCGTGAAGAGAACCCTGATAAGCGCAAGGCGACCTGTGCAAGGTACAGGGCGAACAACAGGGCCAAGCTTGCAAAGTACAATAAGAGGTACAGCAGAGAAAACCCGCACATTGCGGTCAATGCACAGATCCGGCGAAGGGCGTTAAAGAACAAAGCGTCTGGGACATACACCCACGACGACTGGCAGGCAAGGCTTGCCTATCACGAAAATCGCTGTGCTTACTGCGGTTGCGGCGGCAAGATGACTATCGACCACATGATTCCACTGAGTCGAGGCGGAACAAACTGGCCGAGCAACCTCGTTCCTGCCTGCCACTCATGCAACAGTGGGAAGTGTGACAAAACGCCAATCGAGTTTGCGGACTACACATTCAAACAACTACAAGCAATGCTAGGAAAATAAATGAAGTACAAGCTAGGTTACCTGATCGAGCAGGAGGACCATGACTGGCTATCACAGCAGGAAGATCCAGAGGTCTTTCTGAGGACAGCACGATCCACTTTCCCTAATTTCAATCCTTACGCAGAGCCGTACACCCCGGTCGAGGATCAAGGTTCGCTTTCCTCCTGTGCCGGGAACTCTCTTGCGTTGATGTTTCAAATTGCACTCGTTCAGCGATATGGGATTCAGGCAAAGTTCTCACGCATGGGTTGCTACATCACAGCACAGCGACAGAACGGCATCAGGACCGACTCTGGTAGCACGATTAGCGGTTGCCAGAAGGCCGCAGCAGAGGGTGCTTGCCTAGAGAAATACTACCCCTACCCATCACGCTACAGCAACCAGATCCCAAGCACTGCCGATGGCAAGTTTGTGTTTAAGTTGAAGGGGTCAAGGCAGATCAAGGACGTTGACCTGATGTATGATCTGGTCATGGCTGGAATTCCTATCCAAACAGGACTTAGTTGGTCAAGTTCGTGCGAAAAGTCCATCTGCGACAGCTACACTGGCGGGCGTGGCGGACACAGCACAGCCATCATAGGAATTGACAAGAAAACAGGTCACTTTTTGCACCAAAATTCATGGTCGGAGAGGTGGGCTGACTCGGGCAGAAATCTCTGGACTAAGAAGTTCGTGAGCGATGTGTTCAGGAAGGACCGCTACTGCACTTTTGCGGCATATGATGCGGCAGGGTTTGAAGCACCACAGGAGAGTTTGCAGGAAATCTAATTAACAATCGGGGCTATGAAAGGACGGGGGTATGAAGACCCTTATGTTAAGCGTTGCTATCGTGCTAATGGTAGCCTCGAACGTTTTAGGCCAGATGTGGGCGGTTGAAGTTCGTGATACGACCACCGGCGGTATGGGCAGCGGAACAGTGGTTGCAGTCCACGATCAGGTGCAGAATGGTTGGCGATATGGAATCGTCGCAACTGCCAGTCACGTTACCGAATCCAATAGCGGCATCCAGATTGTGTTTGAGAACGGTAGGTCATCCAGTAAGTGTAGCGTGATCGAGCGTGACCGGCAAAACGACATTGCCTTGGTTCGTTGTTTAGTTCCTGAGAGTGTTAGAGCGGTTTCTATTAGTGATGTTAATGCTAAGGAAGGTGACACGATTAGCTACGTCGGTCGTGGACGCCGCAAGTTTAACGGCGAGGTTTCCTGCTTGGCGTTTGATGATGAGATTTGGAGCGACGCTACATTTGTTCCCGGCGACTCTGGCGGCAGTGTACTATTGAACGGCAAGCTTGTTGGCGTAATATCAGGTGGTCTCAGATGGGCAGGCAACGGACCACCGAGGCGTACGTGGCCGGGCCGCTCCAACAATATGCGACCACTAAGGATTCTGTATGACAAAGCGATGAAGAGTAAAGCGTGGATTGGAAACCAACCACGGCAGCAACAGAGATCGAAGCCTCGGCAGCAGACGTGAACTCCAAACGGATGCCTGCCCGGTACGGGGAGATAAGATGACTGAGGCGACAGCTACGGTTGTTGTTGCTGCTTTAACTTTTCTTACAGTAGTGTATAATTCGATCAATCAGCGAAAGATCGAAAGGCACGTCAGTGAGACAAACGACGCAGTTAATAACCGCCATAAAAAAATAGACTCGAACGGTAACGTCCCTAAGAAACTGTACGATCTCGTTATCGAGAATCATGTGAATATCACCGACTTGCAAGAGTGGAAGAATGGCTATAATGGATCTGCAATGTCAGATGCCGATGCTGTGAATTCTTTTTGCGACAGGTTAGCGAAGATTGAGGATCAGCAAGATGCAATGCTCAAACGACCTCCCTGCATGATCCATGATGCCGAAAGCAAGACAAAAAGTATTCATCCAGCGGAAACGAAAGAGGCCGATTGAAGTGAGAATTGCAAGACAACTAAAAAAAGATGCCCTTACAAACTACAAGACTACGCTCGGTGGCGTTGTTGCGTTTGTGGCGGTTCTTTCTAAGCAGCTAGAGACTTTATTTGACGAGGACGCTGCAACCAACCCTGACTACATCTTAATCATTGCGGCAGCGAGTGTTTTAATGGCTGCCTTGTTTGCGAGAGATGCTGACAAGAGTACCGAAGATTCTCGGTGAGATGGACGATCCGTTTCTCATATTTGTGATTGCCATACTTGGGCTGGTGGCCATACGGATTCTAGTAGACAAATTTACATAAGAGTGCCATGAACAACTCCTATCAACAAAACGCCAAGACCCCTTCTGGCCCAATATCTGCAACCCCAGCCAAGGCCAATTGGGGCGGCTTTCGTGGACTCCTGAAGAAGTATGCTGGTGCAGCCGCTGGTTATTCACTTCGCAAGATCGGTAGCGGTCCTGTTGTCCGTTTGCGTCGAGCTAGTGACAACGAGGAGAAGGATTTCGCAGCGGGTGACCTGACTGGCAGTGTTGAGGGTGCGGAGTTGTTGACGAATGGCGATTTCTCTAACGGGTCAACTGGCTGGAATCTTACGGGATGGACTGTCACGGGCGGGCAGGCTGTCGCTGATGCTTCAGGCAGTCTTGAGCTGCTTGATCAGCACGTACTAGATGACCAGCAGGCTGGAGATTACATCAAGGTCACTTTCGATATAGTTGCGTGTAGCGATTTTGCCCAATGCGGCATCCAAATCAACTCAACCGGCTTGACTAGGTTTGATACAATATTACAGATCAATTCGCCTGGCACCTATTCGTTTTTATACTACTACGACACCAAGGTTAACAACAGGTTCCGATTCTACGCCCAGAACTCCGCAGGGTTGACGATTGACAACGTTAGTGTTGTACCGTACACGCCAACCACAGCGGATATTTGGGCGATGAACGGTAGGCTAGGGTACCAAGGGCAAAACAGCGAATCAGCCTACGCCACCACATGGTACGACCAGTCAGGCAGTGGCAATGACGCAACCCAAACCACATCCACCGCTCAACCTCTACTTATTCGTGCGGGTGTTACCAACACTGATAACGGTAAGCCTGCTTTGAGTTTTGATGGGGTGGATGATTGGTTTGTTGTTCCTGAAATAGCACTGGCTGAAAACTCTTTCTTTGGGTGCGTAAGAACTTCCCCAGACATTGCTTCTGGCTTTCGTGTTATTGCTGGTAGGTTCCTCTCGAACTACATTAGAATAAGCAATGGAGGGGGACTTGATGTCAACTCTAGTGGCACCAGCGTCAGTACCGTTAATGGCGTGTTTTCAGACGATGAGCAAGCATTAATATCATTTGTTTTTGCGGGCGGGCAATGGCAAACAAACAAGAATGGATTATCAGTCGGAAGCGGTGCAGAGACGCAATCAACTCTCTTTGTTAGAAGGATTGGCCAAGCCAATGATCTTTGGTATTGGGATAGCAATATGCAGGAAATTATATTCTACCCTTCCGATCAATCCACCAACCGCATCGGCATCGAAACCAACATTAACGATCATTACGGGATTTACTAAATGCTTTACATGCTTTGCAGTCCAGCAGTCGCAGACGACCTCAACCGATCATTCATGCGGTTAATGCGACCTGCCCACTTACGAGTTGGTTACACCACTGACTTCTACACGACCAAACACATCCACCCCGAGACCGGGTACGCTGCACTGGCAATGCCAGAAGAGGAAACGGTTCCGATTCACCTAGAGGCAGATGGTGCTGAGTTGGATTACATGCTGAACATCTTCGTTCAGGATGAGGCACTAACACAGGAAGAGGCCGATGTTATCCGGCAGCAAGTCATCGACTCTGTTGGTCAGCAGGTTTCAATTTTGGATTTTGTGCCACCTTCATGGTCGGCTTACGTTTTAACACAAGAACAGATGGATGCTGATGGATGGTTTCCACCGGCAGAAGGAGAATAATTAAATGGCAGCTTCACTTTCAGATTTATTTGACGGGGCACAAACGGCAGACGGAGCATCGGACGCACAGGCAATTACAGCCGGTGACTGGATGTTAGTTGTTCAGGGTACTCTAGACGGAGCTAAGGTCAATATCTCTGGCAATGTTTTCGATTCCAATTACGACCACATTGATGGCGGTTTGATTGTCGATAACGCTGGTTTCCGTGTGTTTCGTTTTTGTGCCGGGAACGTCAAGGCTCATGTTAGCAACGCTGGTTCTTCCACTAGCGTCAAGGTCGGAATCTTAGCAGCCCAGTAAGGTAGTTAAATGGCAATCATCCAAACCCCATCAATAGCAAATGTCGTTGAGGATCAGACTCCGCAATTGGGTGGGGATCTGGATTGTCAGGATTACCAATTGCAGTGGAGCGGTTCGAGTCAGTACATCGGCAGCACGATTCTTGGTGCTGGCTTAACCGTTAGTGCTGGCTCCAACCTTCTAACGCTTGCATCAAACGGCAACCTTGACATCAATACCGGCGGGGGCGTTGATGCCAAATTCCTATCTGGTGGTGGGCTGAGTGTTGGCGGTGATGTTGCTCCGCTTTCAGTTGGCAGCCTATATGACCTCGGCACAACCTCTTTGCGTTGGGCAACCACCTACACGGACGGCATCGCAACTAACGTCGAGACCTTCACAGCAGCATCGGACACCCTCGACGCACTCAACAACGTCTGCCTATGCGATTGCTCATCCAATGCAATTACATTAGCTCTGCCTGCTCCCGTTTCTGGGTTGCAGTACCATATCAAGAAAACAGACTCAACCGCAAACACGGTTAGTGTCGAACCTGATGATCCGGGTCCAGAGTTAATCGACGGTGCAACGTCAGCAATCATCTCAACGCAATACGATTCAATCACCGTTGTCAGCGATGGCAGCAATTGGTTTATTTTATAGGAAACCACAATGGCATATATCGGAATTAACAAAGGTCAGGCAGACGACGGTTCAGCGAAATCAATGGCGGTCACTGCTGACGGTCATTTAGAGGTTGACTTACACGGTCCTCGTTTGCCATTTGGTTCTATCCATACGGAGAGCCTTGAGGTCGAATTCCAAGCTGACCCCATTTATGGCATTAATTCCGATGTAGTTTACAGTGAGAGTGGAACTGGCGGGTCCACAACCGCAGCTAATAACTTATTCACTTGTGCATCTGGAACATCCGCAGGCGGCAACGCTACGATCCAGTCGGTTAACCGTTTGCGTTATCGTCCCGGTCAAGGTTCGGTTTGTAAGTTTACCACTGTATTCTCGACCCCTCAAGCCAACAGCGTTATGGTCGCTGGTCTTGGAACTGCTGAGTCTGGTTTTTATGTTGGCTACAACGGAACCGCATTGGGCGTGCTGCACAACACTGGCGGCGTCAGGCACATCGAATCGCTACAGGTGACAACAGCGTCAAGCACAGCAGAAAACGTCACCGTTACGCTCGACGGAACCGCTTTCTCCATTGCCGTCACCAACTCTGGAAACATCCAAAAGACGGTTCAGGAAATCGCTGACGGAACCTACGCCGGATGGACAGCCCAAGCGGTCGATGATACGGTCATCTTCCTCGCTGGTAGCGTTGGCAACAAGACCGGGACTATGAGTTTATCCGGCACAACCGCCGTTGGCACGTTTACCGAAGTAACTGCGGGTGCTGCAGGTACGGATACTTGGGTCACGCAAGCTAACTGGAACGGCGATAAACTCGATGGCACTGGAACTTCGGGCGTAACGATTGACCCTACCAAGGGGAATGTGTGGTCAATCGGGATGCAATACCTCGGTTTTGGTCCCGTTGAAATTCGCTGCGAAGTTAACCCATCTGGCAACAATCCCACCTTTGTCAACGTCCACACTTTCGACTTCCCAAATAGCCTGACGACCCCGCACGTTACACAACCGTCGTTTCCGTTTACGATGAGTGCCTATAACACGACCAACACTACGAGCATCAGCGTCAGTGCCGGTTCGTTTGCTGGATTTATTGAGGGCAAGAAGAGACTCAAGGGGCCACGGCACACCATCATTGCGGAAACAAACAACTTCGTGGGAAGCACAGCGAGTACCTACTATCCGTTGTTCACCATCGCTAATCGCAGGGTGTTCAATTCACGTGCCAATCAGTCGGTCATCAATATCATATCTACAAGCGTGGCGCACGATGACGCAACGCCGATTACTTTCTATCTGATTAAAAACGCAACCTTGCTCGGCAATCCTGATTTCTCTGAATACCATTCAGGCTCGGCTCTGCTGGTTGACAAGGCTGCAACCACATGCACAACAATCGACAGGAACATCCTGTTTGCAATGGAAACGGGTCAGAACACAGGGCTGATCCACGACTTCCTAGACAACATTCAAGTTCAACCGGGCGAGACCATAACCCTCGCCGCCAGAGCAGTTACTGGAACTGCGACATATGTAAACGGATCAGTTAACATAAGAGAGGATCAGTAAAATGGCATCGTTTAACGTAAATTTGGTGGACGGATCGGCTGAAAAGGACGCCGACGCAGCAAACCTTATCGTGGATCAAGAGAATGAGCGGCGTGCTGCTCTCGATCCACCAGAGGCTCCGCTGCCAAAGTCAAACAACGCAGAACTCAAAGCATCCTACGAAACCGTTCTATCAGCGACACTACTATCTGCCCACATGAGTTATCAGAAGCAGGCTGCTGAAAAGAAGTCCCAAGACGCTGACGCCAAGACGCTTTGGGAGAACGCAACCAACGCACAACGAGATGCAGCCATTGCCGCACTCGGTGGTTAGAAATAAGGAACAGATATGGCATCCCCAATATCAGGATCAGCTTACACTTTTACTGTTAGCCTGCTTAGTCAGACTGATGGATCAATTGTTGCAAGCCCAACATTAACATCAGGCGACGTAAAGATATCAACTGACGGTGGAACTGTAGCTAACTTGGCATCATTGCCAACAGTTACGCCTGCCGCCAAGGGGATCGTTGAGGTTAACCTGACCTCTGGCGAAGTCGGCACAGCCCATTTCAGCGTCCTGTTTAGCGATGCTGCTGGTGCTGAATGGAAAGACCTGAACTACCACGAAACGGTACAATCGGTTGGCGAGATCACCGCTGCCGCTGTCGCTGATGCTGTTTGGGATGAGGCACAGGCCGATCACACAACGGCAGACACTTTCGGCTACTTCCTCGATGCTCGTGTTAGTGCAGCAGGTGGTTCTGGTGGTGCAGCAAACGCCGTCCTTACTGCTGAAATAGTCACACAAGATTACGAAGGAATCCTAGTACAATGAGTTGTTTAGACCAAGATTATCTTTACGTCGGTCAGGATTGGGATCGGGTGGTTCCTCTAAAGATTGACGGGCTTCCATATGCCTGCACCGGTGCGACAGTCACAGCACAGTTAGTGAGCGTTAGCCGAACCAGCGCAACCACCAACGGTGCTGCTCAGTCATGTGCGGATAGCGGAAATGCCGACTTTGCTTGTGGCAAGATCGAGGTTATCTACGCCGACACCGTAACCACAGGTCTTACTGGTGGTGAGTGGGTTCTTGAGATCCTCGTTGTTGAAAGCGGTGGCGACAAGAAACTATTCCACGCCAAGCCTAGCGTTATGGTGATACCAACGGGGCAAGGATAATGAAGGTCTCTAGGATTTGTGCCTGCGGAGCTATTGTGAAAGGTGATTGTGCAGCTTGCGAGAAGAAGCGTCGTGTTACCGAGGATAGGTTCCGTGGCAGTCCAGCCGAGCGAGGCTATGACAATCAGTGGAGAAAGCTGTCGGAGCGTTTCCGTAAGCACAACCCGCTCTGCCAGAGATGCAACATGAAAGGTCGTGTTACCGTCGCAGAGGACGTTCACCACATTAAACCAATTAGAACCCATCCTGAGCTACGGCTTGTCTGGGACAATTTGATGAGTGTGTGCAGAGAATGCCACAAGATCATCGAAGGAGAAACCAATGGGTAGAAAACCATTAGCAACCGAGGTTAAGCGGCAGAAGGGCAGTTTCGTCGCAAAACCAAAACGAGAAAACAAACTAGAACCAAAACCACCCAAGGGCTGGCCTGAGAAGACTGAGTTGGTGCTGAGTGATCCGTTGGCTTCCCAGAAGTGGGACGAGACCTGCCAGATGCTAGACGACATGAACGTGCTATCAAAGGCCGACAGAGACCTGTTGGAATTGTTCTGCATGAACTGGTCACAGTACATTGCCCTCTTGAAAAAAGTCCAAGAAGTTGGTATAGTAGGCGAGATGTTAAACCATCGTGGCGAGGTCGTTTTGAAGCGGTCTCCATACCAAGCAGAGTTAAGCCGGATCACGGATCGTCAGGCTAAGTTGCTGACCGAGTTCGGGCTAACACCTTCGAGCAGGTCTAGGATTGCCACGGTGAGAGATACCAAGCCTGAAAGCAGTTTCGATAAATGGATTGAGCGAGGCGGTTTGAATTGATCGACGTATTCAACGAGTACGTCTCTGGGGTTATTGATGGCGAGATTACGGTTGGGAGATATGTTCGGCTTGCAGTTGAGCGACACCTCAAAGACGTAGCAAGACAGGGGACGGAGGAGTTCCCATACACCTTTGACGAACATGCGGCAGGGCAGGCTATTGCTGCGTTTCCGGCACTGTTTCGTCATACCATCGGAACCTATGCGGGTACTCCATTCGAGCTTGCACCTTGGCAGGCATTTATCGTGGGTAGTATCTGGGGCTGGAAGGATGCTAATAGGTTACGCCGCTTTCGCCGAGCCTACGTCACTCTGGCTCGAAAGAACGGCAAGGCATTGAGCCTTGATACCAAACTTCCGACACCTACTGGACTCACCACGATGGGCGAAGTTAAAGTTGGTGATTACTTAATTGGCGGTAGTGGCAAGCCAGTTATGGTTGAAGCGGTTACTGAGGTCATGGAAGGCCGGTCATGCCTAGAGTTGGAGTTCACGACTGGTGAGAAGGTCGTTTGCGATGAGCAGCATGAGTGGGTGACCAGAACGAAATCGGAAATCAAGAAGGGTAGGTCGCCATCCACAAAGACGGCCAAGGAAATATCCGAGACTGTTAAGTGCGGGGTGGCAAGACCTGAGAACAACCACCGAATAGAGTCAGTGGTCACAGTTGGCGAGAAGACAGAACTGCTGATCCAACCCTACTCACTTGGGGTTTGGCTGGGTGATGGCAACTCTAGTGGTGGCAGGATTTATGGCCACGAAGATGACATGAAGTTTATCCTTGACCGGATGGTTTCGGAGGGTGTGACGCACAAAGAGGTCTCAAGCGGCGGCGGAAAGGCTGAGTGGAACAAGGCCCACTCGGTACAGTTTTCAGAAACGACCCCTGCGAGAGTGGTGTTGCGAGAGGCTGGGGTATTAAATAATAAGCACATACCTGAAGCATACTTCCATGCATCCATTGAGCAGCGTATGGCATTGTTGTCTGGTTTGATGGATACAGATGGCACTGTTTGCCAAAAAGGGCAGTGCGAGTTCACACAAAAGTCAGGGCAGTTAGTTGAAGACGTTGCTAGGCTGCTAAACTCGCTTGGTGTAGCCTGTAGTGTTCGATATAGCCGAATGATGCTAAACGGGCGTGATGTTGGTGAGAAGGGACGTATCCATTTTTACCCACCTAACTGGATGACTGGCAGTTACGAGTTGTTCACAATTCCACGCAAGCAAGTGCGTGTCAGGCGAAGGAAGAAAGACGGTACAAGGAAGGTTGTTAATGTAAGGAAGGTTGAGTCGGTTCCTGTGAAGTGTGTGCAGGTCGAGGGTGGAACTTACCTCTGCGGCGAAGGCCACATCTTGACTCATAACTCAACGCTGGCTGCTGGGATTTGTATCCTGCTGGCTCAGTTCGACAACGAGCAAGCGGCACAGGTGTTCATCGGGGCCACGAAGGTCGATCAGGCAAAACTGATCTTTAACGAAGCCTCACGGATGATTGGGGCCAGCGAGAACCTGAGACACCTAGCAGACAGGCGAGTGTTGCAGATCAACTTCGACTCAACAAACAGCTTTATAAGGCCGCTGGGCAGCGATAGAGCGTTCGATGGCCTTAACCCTAGCGGAATCATCTTTGACGAATTGCATGCGTGGAAAGAGCAACACAGAGCCTTCTACGACACGTTGACGACGGGTAGTGCTTCGAGATCCCAGCCGCTACGGTTTACGATCACGACAGCGGGCGACACTAACAGCCTGCTTTGGATCGAGGAGGAGACTATTGCCAAATCATTAGTCGAGGGAACTTATAAAGAGGATAGTTACTTTGCTTATATTGCAACCTTGGACAAGGAAGATGATCCATTTGATGAGGCTAACTGGCCTAAATCCATGCCAAACCTCGGTATCTCCGTATCGGCAGATTATGTGCGAGAGCAGGTCAGGGAAGCAGAAGTATCCAAGGTCGCAGAGAACAGGTTCAAAAGGTACTTCGCCAATGTGCAGGTCTCTCCGAACGAGGCAGCGATCGACCTTGCCAAATTCGATTCATGCGAAGGAGAACTTTCTGACTGGCTTGAAGCAGATGTCGTCACATGCGGCATCGACATGGGCGGACGAAACGACTTAGCAGCCCTCGCTTACTGTGCCAGATATCCCGATGGCGAGAACGAGGACGGTGAGCGTCAGTACCGCTACGAGATCACCACAAAGGCATACATGGATGCTGATACGTCTCGTGACCTGAAAGAGATGCCTTGGCTCCAGTGGACCGACAACGGGATGCTAAACATCGTCCCTTATGTCCACACGGCGATATATGAGGAAGTGCTGAATGAGTTCCCAAAGATCCGTGGCAAACAGGTTGGCTTCGACCCTTGGTCAACGCAGCAACTTGCGGAGCAACTCGATCAAGAAGGCTTTCAGTGTATTGTGATTCAGCAGAACAGGTTCAAGTTACACGAACCCACAACACTTCTACTGGACCTAATAGAGAAACAAAAGATAAGGCATAACGGAGACCCTATCCTTCGTTGGTGCTGCGGGAACATGGTTTTGAGTATTGATAACGCATCTCGAATCATGCCCGACAAGAAGAATTCAAGCGAAAAGATTGACTGTGCTGTTGCTGCGATTATGGCTCTCAAGCTGGCGTCGTTAGCCCCCGAATCACCACGAGGACCACTGTTCATAACATAATATGGCTACATCATTACGATCCCCCGCAAAGTGGTTGTTAGACTTCTTTGGCGGCAATAACAACGTCCGAGTAACCGAAACTTCTATTCTTGCCAGCCCTACGGTTTGGTATTGCATTGGAACCATCTCTGGTGATGTCGCCAAGATGCCTCTGGAGGTAAAGCGAGAAGACACGGATGGTGGTCACGAACTGTACAAGCGTCACTCTGCCTATAACCTGCTCACGCAGCAATCCAATGACTGGCAGACCGCTGACTGCTTCAAGGAGATGATTACGGCTCATGCTTTGGGATGGGGTAACGGTCGGGCTGCGATTGTTCGTAATGGAACGAGACCTGTTGAGTTGATTCCATTGATGCCGGATCGTTCGGAAACGATCATGGTGCAAGGCGAGGTTTATCATGTAACAATGCCAGAAGAAGATGATCCGCTGCTATTCCGTCAGGTTGTTGAGGAAATGCCCCTAACGGAACTTCTCCAGCACCGTGACGTTGTGGTGATGCACGATAGTGAGGTTCTGCATGTGAAGGGCTTCGGTTACAACGGGTATGCCGGGCTGAGTGTGGCACAGGTTCTAAAGGACACGCTTGGCATTGACCTGCAAGCTCAGAAGTACGCCAACAACGGAATGAAGAAGGGCTTCGCCGGTGAGGTAATGTTGGAAGCCCCGGCAGGCATGTTCCGCAATGAAGACGATGCTAAGGCGTTCTTGGATGGGTTCAGAAAGCGGCACGCTCGTGGTCAGGACGGTGAGACTGTCGGGCTGCTCCGTGAAGGCATTAAAGCCAACGTAATGAATATGTCACCGGCTGACTCGCAGTTCTTGGAGCAGCGATCGTTCAGTCGGCAAGACATCGGCATGATCTTTGGTATGCAAAGCCTCCCGTTCGACGACACAGCCACAAGCTACAACTCGCTAGAGCAGAAACAACTGGCATACCTAGCAAGTTGCCTAGATCGCTGGCTGACACGCTGGGAGTTCCAGTGCGACATGAAGTTGCGAACCGAGCCTGAGAAACGGGTCGATACCGTCCACTTTAAGTTCGACCGAGCAACATGGCTGCGTACTGACGCCCAGACAAAGCAAGAGGTTTTGAGCGGCCTGATCTCATCCACCATCATCAATAGAAACGAAGCTAGACTCGCTTGGGGGTTGAATCCTGTAGAGGGTGGCGACGAGTTCCTCAATCCATTCACATCGACAGATGAAGACTTCGAGGAGGACGACGTAGAAGAAGTAGTCGAGGAAGAAGATGACGAATCTATTGTTGAAGACCGTCTCCAGTACCTGATAAGCCTTGAGTCGCAGCGAATCATCGAGATGAGCGACCGCAAGGATTTCCTCGACCAACTAGATGGATTCTACACTAAATGGGCCATCACGCTGTTGAATAACGGCATCCCCGCTGAACGAGTCAAGGAAATAACGGAAAGGCACAAAAATGGTATCTTGGAACGGGCCGGACAGGTGGCGGAACTGGAACAACTCGGAGAACGAGTACGAGATTTCGCCAGAGGATGGTGATGATGAATTGGACGATGAGGATGTGTTGGCACTCGATATGTCAATGACCAGCAAAGGCCACCTCATCAACACAATAGCAATCCTACTGGTCCTTATAGATCATGGTATAATCACAACGGAAGAGTTTATCGAGTATCAATTACAGGCAAAGGCAGCGGTGGAATATGAAGAGTGACTGGGGCGTGAAGATCGAGATCGGGAATGATGCACCTCGAAGCGATGACTGGATAACAGTAAACCTAGACGAAAATGTAAAGCCAACCATGAAGGCTCCAGCAACGGAGATCCCATTAGAAGATGACACCGCAGACCTTATTTATGCTAGTCACATTCTTGAGCATCTTAATTATTCTAGCAGGGTTCCTAGTGTTCATGCTGCTCTCCAAGAATGGGCGAGGATTCTGAAGCCGGGTGGGACATTGATGGTTGCTGTGCCTGATCTTGAGGTGCTTTGCGACCTCTACCTGAACGGTGACGGAACGGATAGAATAATGGTCATGCGGATGATGCTCGGTGGCCATATGAATGAGTTCGATTACCATTACGCCGGGTTCGACGAGGAACTGCTTGCTAGTTACCTTGCCTACGCTGGCTTTGGTGAAATTAAACGTGTTAAAGACTTTGGGTTGTTTCGCAGAGATTGCAGCACACTCGAATACAAATACAGACCTATATCCCTCAATATGAAAGCGACGAAAAATGTTTGATGTAACCACTCGTGAAATCTTTCTCTATGATGACATTGGACCTGCCTACATGGGCATGTTTGGAACCGAGACAATGATGGAGGGGATGCAGACCTTTGGCAACGGTCCCATCAACCTACGCATCAACAGCTATGGTGGTAGCGTTGACGAGGCCCTAGCGATGATCGAGATGCTGTCCCGCCATGACGGTGAGGTTCACGTCAGCGTCGATTCTATTGCTGCCAGTGCTGCTAGTTTGTTCGCTGCCTATTTCCCATCCAGTGCGGCTCCACACGCCCGTATCATGATCCACAATCCGTGGGGCTGTGCTATGGGTGACAGTGAGGAGTTCCGCAAGCAGGCCGATATCCTAGACATCTATCGTGACAGTCTCGTTAGCATCTACGAGGAGGCTATGGGGATCGGTCGTGAGGCCATTATCGACATGCTTGATGCTGAGACATGGTTCACAGCCAAGGATGCGTTACAGGCCGGTCTGGTGGATTCTGTGGGTGGTAAGGACGCAGATCCCAAGCCAGTACCACAGGACAGGTTCAAAAACGTCCCACAAGACCTCGTGGTAAGCCCCGTCAAGGCTGAGAAGCCACCGCAACCCGAGTCTACGAAAGAACTTACGAACAAACTCAGTTTACTTCGGCTCAAGTGCAAGCTGCACAAAGCCCGGTAAATAAAATTGAACAACGGGGTCTTGATTTTTCCACCGAAATATGTTATGGTGGTGCGGTCTGAACCCAATCCAGACGAAGCGAGTAGGTAGAGACTGAAAGCGTATCTGAACCCATTGTGGTCGAGGTATGCGTTTGGTCCTACCTTTTTTTTATTGTTGGACCTGCCTCGACGGTAGTTTATTGAAAAGGAGAGTGATCCGTGAATAAGATCCAAATGTTGCGTGAGGAGCGTGATGCTCTGGCCGCAAAGGTCGAGGCTTTAACCATCCTCGCACAAGAAGAAGAAAGAGACTTCTCGGAAGAGGAGCAAGCTCAGGTTGATGCCATCATCGGTTCCGACGAGGACGCTGGTGAATTGGCTTCGATTAACGCAAAGATCAAACGTGAAGAGCGACTCGACGAAATCCGTCGTGACATTGCCGCTTCCCGTGCCGTCCAAACGATTCAGCCTAAGAACGAACCCGGCGACGTTAACATGAAGAATGTTGTCGTTCCCGCCAAGGCTAAGTCTCGTGGTGCATTGGCATCGTTTGATGGCCAAGACGCTGAGAAGGAAGCCTATCTAGCTGGCTTGTTCTATCAAGCAGCCTTCACTGGCAACGAAGCAGCCTCAAACAAACTTGGCGACTTCGGTATTCAAATGGCCCAAACCACTGGTGACAACACCAAGGGTGGTTTCCTCGTGCCAGATATCCTCGAAGCACGATTGATCCGTTTGGTTGAAGAGTACGGTGTAGCTCGTCGTGAGTGCCGTGTCATGCCAATGGGTGTTGGTGGAACCTTTAGCGTTCCTCGTCGAGCAGGTGGATACACTGCCTACTTCGTCGGTGAAAACGCTGCTGGAACAGAGTCGGACCTGACTTTCGACCAAATCCAGTTGGAAGCCAAGAAGATGATGGTTCTGTCTCGCTGGTCAAGCGAATTGCCCGAAGACGCTGCTGTGCAGTTGGGCGACTTGATCACGCAAGAGATTGCCTACGCCTTCGCCAACAAAGAAGACGATTGCCTGTTTAATGGCGATGGTACTTCTACTTACGGTGGAATCGTCGGTTGGGAAAATGCTGTTGCTGCTGGTTCGATTGTAACCACGGCTTCTGGTGTTGATACCTTTGGTGAGATCACGATTGCAACCTTCGAGGAAGCAATTGGCGACCTGCCCAAGTACCCCGGCATCTCGCCTAAGTGGTACGTTCACCAGTCTTGCTGGGCCAACGTTATGCAACGTCTGGCAATGGCTGCTGGTGGTAACACTGTTGCTAACTACGAAGGTGGCGTTGGAATGAGCTTCCTTGGCTACCCAGTAGTTGTTTCTCAAGTCCTGCAATCCGGTGGTCCTTCCACTGACATCTCAGGCAACATCTTCGGTTACTTCGGTGACATGGGCATGTCCACCACCTTTGGTGACAAGCGTGGCGTTACCGTTGCTACCGACTCTAGTATCTACTTCACCTCGGACGCCATCGCATTGAAGGCAACCGAGCGTTTCGATATTAACTGCCACGAGCGGGGAACTGCTTCCGCTGCTGGCCCAATGATCGCTCTGAAGGCTAACGCATCCTAATCGGAACCATCGCTTTAGCCCCAGATGGATGTGATGTGGGGTAGGCTTCGGCCTTCCCCCGTCACTTTTTTATTACAACTAACTTTAAGGATTTTCAAATGAAACGCCAACAAAGTGCAGTATACAGCGTGTTATTGGCCCCAGATGCCTCCTCGACTGCCGCTCGTACTGCCAACCTCGATTGCCAAGGTGCTGACTACGCATCTATCCTCCTGAACGTATCCGCTGAAGCAAACACCAACTCAACGAATGTTGTGGTTAGCTTGCTTGAGTCGGATGATACTGTTGCAACTAACTTTGCTACGTTTAGCTCGAACCACAGCGTTACGGTTGATAACACCGCTGCTGCTGTTCACGCCTTCCACGTTAGCATGGTAGGACGCAAGCGATACCTGCGATTGTCGGTCACTCCAGACACGACAACCAATGGTGCTGTTCTTGTAAGTGCTGTATCTGCACTCGACAAGGAAGTTAAGAACTCGTCTAACAGCGACAATGCTGACAGCGTATCTGTTTCCTAATCTAAGAATGCTGGGGCTAAAGCATGAGTACATTTAAGAGTAACCTGAAGACCAGTCTAGTTGGTAAGAAGGTCGCCGCATTTATGACCGCACCTCGCTACGAATCAACGTGGGCGAGGAACATGATCGAGACAGCCCTGAAAGACGCTGGCATCCCGCTGGTGATCTCTCAGGGCGTGTTCTACGGTCAGTGTATGCAGAGAATGTTAGAGGACGCTGTTGAGGCAGGTGTTGACATTGCCATCACTATCGACTTCGACTCTATCTTCGTTGCTGACGATGTTAAGTATTTACTGTCGATGATTAACGATGAGAGATACGACGCCATCGCAGCCCTGCAATCACGAAGGTCGATGCCATATCCGCTGTTCACAAAAGGCGACAGCGACCATGTGGAATTTGATGGTGAGCCGCTACAGGTATCAACAGCACACTTTGGACTGACTGCGATCAAACTCTCTAAGCTGAAAGATGTTCCACGACCGTGGTTCTGCTCAGTTCCCAAGGAGGATGGATCGTGGGATGAAGGCAAGGTGGATGATGACATCTACTTCTGGCGTCAATGGGAGAAGGCGGGCAATAAAGTCTTTATAGACGCTGCCCTTTCCATCGGCCATATGGAAGAGATGATTGCGACTTTTGACGAAAACGGTAACCATAAATTCGTGTATCCAAATGACTGGTTCGAGCAAAACTACATGCAAGAACTGCAACCAGAAGAAGTGCAAGAAGAAGAAAGTTGAACTCCTGCTTGAGTGGAATCGCCACTTACCGGGAACCGTATTCTTTGAGTGCCTTTTAGGTGCAGGCGTAACGTCGCTCTTAATTGAGCGTGGTATAGCGAGGTATAAGAAACGTGCGACTAACAAAGGTAACCGATCCAACAACACTGGCAGTAGCAAGGTCAGACGTAAAAGATCATCTAAGAATTGAACAGGATGAGATCGACTACGACAACGACCTTGACGAGCTAATCTATGCTGCCACTGCGTATGTGATCGAGGAAACCCACCACACGTTAATCAACACTCAGTTCACAGCCAAATGGGACTGCTTCCCCGGCGACGTACTGAAGATACCTGCTTGGCCTATCGTGTCCATTGATTCAATCCAGTACACGGACGTTGACGGTGCTACCCAAACGCTGTCTTCGTCCTTGTATCGGACTGAACTGGTTCAATGTCCAGCCACCATTCGCCCAGCAATTGACGAGGATTGGCCTGACACGCAAGCCGACGCCATTGACGCTGTTACGGTTACATTCACTGCCGGTTACGGAACCGCTGCCACTGACGTTCCCTACATGTTTCGTTCCATGATCAAATTGCTGGTTGCTCACTGGTTCAAGAATCGTGAAGCAATCGGGGCGTCTAACACTCCCATCAAGTTAGCATTTAACGCCCTTCGGGATCAGGTTAGGGTCAATGAGTGGCAGGAGTTCTTGAAGCAATGACAAACATATACAGTGGCGACCTGCGGCACAGACTGAAGATTGAAAAGAAGACGAGCAAGATCGGTCCACGTGGGCAGTCGCTAGATGAGTGGAACGAGATTGGGCGGATGTGGGGCAAGATCACGCCGATGTGGGGTCGTGAGCTAGAGGTTGCTAGGCAGCGGCAGGAGAATGTTAGTGTAAAGATTATTACACGCAAGCAGGCTGCTCGTGACATGGACTCCAGCTACAGGCTATGCCACCACGATGATATTTACCACGTTGGGTTCGTTAGCGAATTCTCGGACGAACTGGACGACATACACATAGTGTGTAGCAAGACGAGGACGTAATGATTCACGGCGGGATACCACCGGCAGATGTTAAGTCTTTAGAGAAGACGCTTAAAACATTTGACCACAAGACACGTAACAAGTGGATCAAGGAAGCGACCAGACACTCGCACCGGCGACACATCCTACCGTTTGTCAGGAAGGCAACGCCTGATGGCAGCGGCATGAAGGCCCGTGGGCGAAGTATTTACGGTGCAGGCTTAAGAAGGGCCGGTGGTGACAATCTCTCGGCTGGAACCTACCGTGGTCGCAAATCGACAGGTAAGCTGAGACGGTCTTGGAAGATCTCTAATTTCCACAAGAGGTCGAAGTTTATCGCAGGAAGCTCGGTTGCTAGATGGTCGGACGAAACATTCTACGCAAAGTTTCTTGAGACAGGACGAACCCATAACCTGTTCCTTCCGATGCGGGAGTGGAAGAAGGTTCCAGAAAACCTCAAGGGGCGAGGTAGCAGACTGTGGGTTGAGGGCAAGCACATCTGGAAGGGTGTTGCAGACCGTCGTGGTCCGATTGCAACAAACGCTGTCGTGCGTAGGCTCTGGTGGCATATCAGGAAATACTCGAATCAGGTTAACAACAGACCATGATGGACGTAACAGAAGCAATCATCGACCGCATACGCAAGATGCCGAACCCTCCGTGTCATGTTGGTGAGGTTGTTCCGCAGGGCCTATCTAGGTTCCCGTATGTGTGGATGATGAAGAGCGGAGAAGAGTATTCGGATGACCTGTGCTACCCCCGCCACAAAGACATGATCAACTACGACATCGAGATTATAAGCGATGACATAGATGAGGTCAGGCAGTTAACGGCAGACATCAAAGACTGGTTGATGGACACCGCAATGCACTCGCTGGAGTTCGTTAACGACTACGGCAAAAAGCAAACAATTCACGGGATCATAGTGGAAGACCATGACGATTCCTACATTTCAAAAGTACCGGATAGCGATGAGAAGATTTTCATTGCTGCCATCGACGTAGAAGCAATCCTCGGACAAGAGATATAGGAGATTATAACCATGCCAACGTCCAAAGCATTAGGGATGACGGTTTACCTGAGCAACACATCGACAGGAACCAGTGCTACCTTCACAACTGTGTGTGCAGTTAGTGTTGATGGTGGTGGTGTTGAGACTTCCTCAGAGTCACAAGAACCATGCTTAGATGACACTGTTATCTATGAGTACCCAGCCGATCCAAAGTACGCACAGCAAACCATTGAGTACAAGAAGATCGAAACCACAAACAACGACGACATCTCAGCTACGATGGAAGCTGCGTGTCTCGCTGGAACGCTTTGCACATACTCTCTGAAAGTGCCTCTAGCAACTCCAGTGTATGCAACACGAACCGCATACATCATCTCACACACTGATATGTCGAAAGAGCGAAACCAAGACATGAAATCTTCGATTGTCTTTGCACCTCAATCGGCATGGACGTATTCAACAACCGCACCATCCACCACTTAATAACCTTGAAAGGGGCTATCAATGGATATTTTTGAAATCGGAACCGCTTCTAAGACCGCTGAAGTTAACGGCGTAACATGCAAGTCAGTTAGTCTTGCAGTCAAGTCACGGATCGAAGCAATTATCGCAAAACCCGAAAAGAAAACCCAGAAGGATTGCACAGAGGTACGCTGGATTGCCCTGCGGCATGGTGTGGTCGATCCTGAAACTGGAGAGCAATTGTTCAACGGTAATGATCGTGAGCGATTTGGCAAGCTGGAAGCATGGTTCGTTGAGCCTATATTTGAAAAGATCCTTGAACTCTCAGGCGTCACAGGACAGGACCGTGAGGACTTCGAGGGAAACTAGAAAACGACCCTCGTGAATATATGCTATGGAAAGTAGCTATCCACGGGGGTCATTTGCATCCCGACTTCATCAGAGGAAAACTCACTGACAAACAATTGCACGAGATAGCTTGGTACTACGAACTCCATCCGTTCGGGCATGAGATTAACCACACGATGATGGCCATGATGATTGCAAGTTTTGCTGGTGGTAAACCAGAGGATTACATGCCAAAGATCAATACGCCACAAACCACTGATGAACTAATGGCTGGAATGGGTGGGCTGTCCAAGTTCTTGTTAGATCAGGACATTGACGCTAAGGAAAAAGAGTAATGGCAACAATTCGTTCTCTGCGTATTATGATGTACGTGGATCATAAGGGCGTTAAGAAAGGTCTCAATACTGTCTCCAAGATGGTCAAGGGTACTGCTATGGGGATGGCAGCAACCATAGCTGCTGTATTCCTGAAGGTTGGTGTCGCTAAGAAGATTGCGAAGAATATCAGGTTTGCGATGGATCGTGCCATGAAGGAGCAGCGGTTCAGGATAGAACTTGCATCACTTAGCGGAATTGGCAACCAGTTATTCAACCAGTTACGTGAACTTTCAATGCGGTCCCCGTTTTCCATTGATGAGTGGGTGGGAGGCTCAAAGAGATTGCTTTCCTCGGGGGTAGCAGCAGAGAAAGTCGCTGAGACGATGGAGATGCTTGGTGAGATGAGTGCTGCTACTGGATCAACAGTCAAGGATCTGGCACTCATTTACGGGCAGGTTTTTGCCAAGGGGCGGCTACAGGGTGAGGAGGTTTTGCAGTTCATGGAACGTGGGATCTCGTTGAATGCTGCACTTCAGAAAACACTTGGCAAGTCTGCACGTGAACTACAGGAGATGCAGGAAAAGGGTCTGATTACCCCTGACATGATGACCGACGCAATGAGATTTATGACCTCCCCCGAGGGAATCTTTGGTGGCATGATGGACGCTTTGTTGATGACTGCTGAAGGCATGTTGATTGCATTGAAGAATATATGGGATGCCACGCTTGCTGACTTTGGCAAATCTGTTCTTCCCGTGTTCACTGCGCTGATCAAAGGCATCGCAATGATTGCCCAGAAGGGTGGTGTTATCACGGGCTTTATGGATCAGGCCGCTATGGTTGCTAACCTTATACTCATACCTATCACTGGGATTGTCTGGGCGATGGGGCTGGCACAGGAATCGTCTCTCAGGATTCTTGGTTATCTAATTGGAGCATTGACGTTCTGGGCGGTCACGGCAACCACCATTGTCTTTATTAAGAATCAGATGTGGCTAATGACGATCCTGACGAATTTGTGGCTGAAGACACTGATTGCAGCTAGGAAGGTATGGAAAGGGATCGCTGCGCTTTCAATGACAACCGGAGGTTGGTTGAAATTACTTGCGATGGCAGTGACTTTCGTTGCGGTTATATTTGGCATGACCAAAATAATCAAGGCCGCTGTTGATAGTATGGCAGATAAGTTCAACAAAATGCAGCAGTCTTCTGGTGAGATCGGACGAAACATGACGCTTTCGAACCAACTTCCGTCCGGTGCATTGTTTGGAACCGTCGAGGAATACAAAATATTGATGGGTGGCAGGCGGCGTGAAATTCAGGCTCAGATGCTTGCCGAACTCAAGAGGATAAGAGAGTTAATGTGGGCTGAGAAAAACGGCTTCACCAAAGAGGAGAAGGAAACGGAATATAAAAAGGCCAAGGGTTACGAACGGTTCGGCTTTACTCAGTAGGTTAGGGAAACAGGAAAATGGCAGTAACTTCAATACAGCCCCTCAGAAGCACAACTGGCTCACATGGAGTCATAACAGACACATATGGCGTTCTGTTCCGTGTCTACACGAACAGCATATACGACAGTTCTTTAGTTGTGCTTTCAAAGTTCCCTGTGGGTGCGCCTCTGGCGTCCTATCTAGGAACGGCAACAGAAACATTTGCACCTAATCAACCACCAAATTGCTACACCCACCCGTGGCCAAAGGAGAAGTGTGACGGAACCGCTTTCACCGGTGCTGTTGACGGACAGATTCACGCAATACTCTCATCTGCAAATATCGTAGACCGAGAGAAAACAGATGCCACCGACAACACTTGGATTGTCGAGGCTACATTCACCCTAGACAAGTTCACGGGACCGCTTGCGCCGGTCGAGATAATCCCGTACTTCTTATATGAAGACGAGCCTCAGAGGTATGCGTACTGGTGGGGGTACCGCAGGCGCATTAACAATTCCTCGACCGATGATTGCAGCACACAGCCCGGAAAATGGGGCAAGCCACTGGTTGGAGGCGATGGTGAGCTTGGTGGTAAACTAACAAAAGAAAATCACCTATCCACGAAGCAATACAGAAAGACAGTTCTTCCTGTCAACAGTGCAGGAATGCCATTGTCGGAGCCTCTCACGCAACGTGTTGGCAAGCCAGCCTACAGGGTTAGTTGGTTCTCTTACACCATGCTAGATTTCTCATGTGCAATCGGAAGGGTGAATAGTAACGAGTATAGGTTGAGGTCGTACAACAAGGGTCCGCAATCTATATACGAAACTCATTCCCACGCAAATCCGAGGGAGAATTTCTGCAAAAAGTTCTGCCCACGAGAACTCTTAATTAGCGATGTGTCCTGTGATATTATTCGCTGGGGAGGTAGGAACGGCTACAGGTATACTGTCGAGCTAATACACGACCCTCAAAACTACCACTTCCACTACGTTCTCGATAGCGGTTTCATGCAATTAGCAGAGACAGGTGATGAATCCGCTCAGGGTTCGAAGTATAGCAGTGACGACACTGGAAAGGGATCTAAAGTAGATGTTCAGACCACTGTTGGTAACGATGGACTTGCTGTTCAGGATGAGGTTCTTTTGAACGGCAGAGGCAAAAAACTGGATGAACAAGACCCCGCCAACGCCTTTTATCATAAATATGATGTGTATGAGGAAATCCAGTTCCCTGATTACAAAGAAATAACGCCTGACTCACAAAAGCATAAGTGGGACCGTGAATCAAAGTTCCCGTTCCTGATGGATGGTGGTTACAGATACGAGAAAGCGGCGAGCGAAGCCCCGTGGAAGTGTGACCTCACCACAATTGAATGTACCGATCCATATTAAACGGAGATATAAACAATGGCAGATTTAACAATAACACCAACATCAGTCGCTGTTCAATCGGGCGGTGGTGGTCAGTTAGTACAGTTCGCAGAAACAACAACGCCGGGAGATGCCCTCTATAGATCAACCAGCGATGGGAAATACTACCTTGCCGATTGTGATGCCGAGGCCACAGCCAAGGTTGCTGGCATTGCGATCACTTACGGATCTGCTGATGATTATGGCTACATGTTCTCGGCATCCTCGCAGGATATCGACCTTGGTGCTACACTGACATCAGGTGAGATTTATGTGGTTAGTGACACTTCTGGAAACATCATGCCATACTCCGATCTTACAACTGGACAATACCTTTCCATTATCGGATTCGCAAGATCTACATCACTACTGAAACTCGACATTAACGTGACAGGATTTACCAAGGCTTAGTAATGGCTGATCTGCGGCGAGAGCTTGAGCAGATGCGTAACCGCATCAAGTCTCTTGAACAAAAGAATAAGCAATACGAAAGGACCGCAAGGTCGCTTCGAAACATAAGCCCATACCAATCATCCTTGGTGAAGGCAGACGAGGACATATTGCCTGACGAGGAAGGTAAGTGCATCTCCATGTACAGGATGGCCGAAGGTTCCTCGCCTTACCTGAAGTTAAAACAAAGGCCAGTAATAGAGTTCAAGGTCTACAACCACCGCAAGACTCCCATCTGGAAGGATGAAGAGTTTCATGTTGCTAGGGATGTCTGGGGGGACTACTATCGCATAAGTGGCTTTGTTGAGGCATCGTTCTTCCTGACAGGAGACGAAGGGATACCAGCAGCGTCAGGTCAGTTTAACCCACAGGGTGCAGACTGCCAAAGATATTACTTCAACAACCAACCCGGGGTTATCGACCCAGTTGAAGATCCGGAAACCGGCGGAACAGTCTTTGAGTTCGTATACAACCACACAACTAACGCCATTGCTGCCGACAAGGTGATTCAGGCCAAGAAGATCGACGGGCAGTGGTTCATTGATGTGGAGCCATGTTAGATGAGTTTTAAGAATCATGGACCGGGTGGATGTTGCTGTGGGGGATGCCCACTCTGGCAAGACCAATTTGACTTGAATGGGTGGAATGTAGACGATGAGGGGCAGCTTGCTTGGGACTCTCACACTTACTCCCTGACAAACTTCTATGAACAGAGCGGGGCATTGGTCGCAACCAGATCAGGGCAGACCAACCTAGCGGGGAACGTTAATTTTCAAGGCCCACGACTGCGTTATGGGTTTGCAGATCCCAACGCTCCGGTGATGTGGAATCTCGATCACGGGTATAAGGCACAATTTACCATAAACGTGGACTACGGGCATGTTCTTTTGGGTCACTGTGCCGAAGGACTGCTTTTTGACTCACTCACAAACAAGGCGTATCCGGTAACTTCAAGCACTCTTTATCTGGGATTTGCACAGATTCATGGCGAAGGGTTCGACTTTGACCCAACCTATCCATTTGATGTAACATTAACAAGATGCGGAGATATTGTAGGCAACTATAGCAATTACCCGTCTTTTGGCACATGCCAGATTAATGCCGGGCCAGACAGGACCGGAAACACCATCGACTACAGGTTTCTTACCGAGCCAAACCAAGGGCAGTGGACGGGCTATAGGAGAACAATTAAGTTTGATATGTACAAGTATGTTGATGGTGATCCACTTGTCCAACGCACTCCGGGTCAAAGTGGGACTCGAAAATACTACCCTGCTGTGGTTCCGTCAACACCTCAAATCACCCCGGAAAATAGGCCCAACGCCCAATTCCGGCTCCACGACATCACGATGGAGGCGATTGCGAACCTTTACAGATATACCGCATATCCTAACAACCCAAAATTTCCTCTCTCGGCACTGGACTTTACATCTACCCCAAGTGTCGAAGAGGTGGAGAACTGCGAACTTGTCCCAGAGTGGAATATTGATAATTGGATAAACCCGTACAAGGTCGGCAGCATTGAGGGTTATCCGATATTTGGAGGCGATGCAAAAAACGGCATCAAAGTAACGGCGTCAGGTACTCCGTCACGACCTATTGACGGCGAGGATGTTTTCTCACCGCTTGTTGATCAGACAAAATATTCGTTAAGTTCTGGGTACGGGGCAGATGTAAGCAAGGATACTTCAGTGCTAGTACCATCGAACATGGTGATACAGACTGGAAGGCATAAGCAGCGGTCGGTTTATTTCACGAAACCGAACACCGTATTCATCCAAGACTATTTTATCATGGACAGCGTGCAGGAGACGATAGTTATCAAATATTGGTTTGAAATTGGTGCGGCTGGAAACAGGGAATTCCCGTTCACTTTGACAACACCTTTCGCCGCTGATGCAACTGTGGTTGCCGCATCGGGAACACCGGCTATTGAAGCTGACGATGCTTGGACCGCAGTAGGTAACCGTGAATGGCTAATTGAGAAAATCTAACAGGAGCAAATAAAATGGGACAAATCAACGCAGGAACAATTACCTCAGGCACAATTGTCAATACCGACATCGCTGCTGGAGCAGGACTAGCAGCCTCAAAACTACAGCATCAGCATGTGCTGGTTGCTGACTGGGGATACGCTGACACTCAAGGCAGTATCGCCACCGAGGACGAGACGCTGTTTGTTGCAAGTAGTGCTGGTGAAATTCGTGAGGTCAAGGTATGGATGGTTAACACGGGTTCTGCCACCACAGATATTGATTTCGATTTAGAGGTCAATGGCTCGTCTGTCCTTACCGGCGACATTAACATCCTAAACACAACTGCAAACTTTACCGCAGTTTCAGGGACTATCTCAAGTGGAACCTTGGCTGCTGGCGACTATGTAACTGCCGTCATCAAGACTGTCACATCTGACAACGGCAGCACAGGTCCACGAATGCAAATCACACTAGACAGCACTTACGTCTAGTCAAGAAGTGGCTTGTCGTTCTTTCTATTTGCCTGTTTGAGCGAGCGGATCTGGCCTTGGAGTTTCTTGACAGTCACTTCAAGGTCTTCCGTCTCACGCCTCAACGCATAGAACCTCTTCTCCAACGCCTCGATCTTGGTGTTGTTTTCCTTAACGTGATGGAAAACGAACCATATCCCCATCGTGCCAAACGAATCTAGGAACTTCTCTAGCTTGTCCGGAGCTACCATCAATTCGTCGATGATTGCGTTATAAACTTCCTCTTTCTTCATAGCTGGCTCCTTTCTTCGGCAGCCTTGAGTAGCTCTCTTAGCCTTTCCTTAATCATAATTGCTCTCCCAGCGTCGCCTTGTCTATTGCTCGCTGCAAAATTTTGACCGTCTCCCACCTATCCACCACGCCACACGCAGGGAATCCCAATAGCACCAGTTGAGCTTGCCTTGCCGCCCGTAACAATTCCGGTGCTGCCGCTATTGCCTGAGGTGTAAGATCAGGCTCGTCAGTGCTAACTTCGTACGTCTTAATGCTCATTCGAATCTCCAATCCTTTAGTTCAATTTGTGTCGCTTCGCTGAAGTTGCAAAGTATGATGTGTTGACACTGCTGCCAAGTATAAGCAGCAACCTCCACACGTTCAACCTTACCCTTCCAAACGATATCGCACGTGTACAAACCCACTTTATCGTATCCTGCCAATAACTGTCTTGTGCAATAACTCATGGCCACACGGCATCTGGGTGCAGTCAACGGCATCCTGTGGGTGAAATGCTGCTTCGCCATTCTGAATCCTTTTTCTCATGACGTTTATTTTGCCTTGCGAACCCGGCGGCCATGACGTTGGCTCTTCTGGAATAACAGGCTCGAAGCACGCATCATTGTTAAACACGTCGAGCCACTTGTCAATTGTGTCGAGGGAGCCTTTAGGCATTCTTTTCTTGACAGCGGCAAAGTAAGCCGGGCATTCAGTGCTACATCTGTTCGAGTGATTATACTTCAGGTTGTAATGAAGCACGCTCCTCTCCTCGCCGCAGTCACATCGCACAGGCGTGTAGTATTTCCCTTGCTGAGTTTTGTAAGTCTCACCGATCACTGTCCACTGTCCGTATCTGGTCCCAATCATCTTAGTCTCTCCTGTTAGTTCTGTTTGATGGAATGAAAAGTATAACCGACTGCAACACTGTAAGCAACAGCCATCCACCCAATAAAATCAACAAATCCATATCAGTCTCCTTTAGGGATTAAGTCCTTTGGTTTTAGCATGCCTAGAGGTAGGTAAAAATCGACTAGCCTCTTGCACATCATCGGCCACGAGCGATCAGGATAATGCCAGTCGTGGGTGCGTGCAAAGTCAGCGTATAGCTGTGCCATTGTTCGGTCGGGATTATGTTTGCGATTAGCAAAAACCTTCCCCGTCCACTCTTTAATAGCCTTTTCGGTTGGCTCTAGCTTCTTACGTTTACGCCACTGTGCAGGCTCCATCGAGATTAACTTGCCTGTTGTCATTCTAACGGGACGCCGGTGATCGGGGCGTTTGACCTCATGGCCGCACCAAGGACACACTAACTCACTGCCACGAATTCCACTGCACTGCGAACAGACCTGCTGCTTATCACGCTCACCTTCTTGAACCTCTTCGTTCCGTAGAGCAGCAATAGAAGCATTGCTCATGTCTAAGTGCCACTGGCGGTTCTCATTCAGGCTACCGAATCGCCACCATCCACCACCGTGATCCAAGACCTTCACAACATCAACATCTGGATGCTTACGAATAACCCGACCACCGGCTTGGAGATAAGACGTGATAGAACCGAAACTAGTAGCGAACACACACGCCTTCAGGTATGGCATGTCGATCCCTTCACGCATCACGAAACGATTGCACAGCACCTTGATCTCACCGGACTCGTGCCGGGAAACGATCTCGCTGCGAACCTCCTCGGACGTTGGGACCAACTCACCATCAAGCCAGCAATTCGCACCGTCAATATGAGCAGCACTGATACCGTTACTGTTCAACTGCTCACATATCCAGATCGAACCAGCAACGTCGGGGCCAAACAGAATTGTTTTTTCTAGTTCGGGGTGGATGCGTCGTAGGTTATCAACCACATCGCCAAAGATGCGGTGAACGAACTCCTTACGTTTGCTTTTACGGATACCACAACCGTCTCCGGACAGGTCGATTTTTCCGATGATCTTCTCGTCTAACTCAGGCATCGCAAAATGAACCGCTGGGACATGAGAGCCACAAGCACGAAGCTCGCTATTTGTACCAGCAATAACCAACTCATCGAACATGTGACCAACATTAACAGGAGTCGCAGTCCAGCCTATCAGAACGCCTGAGTGCATGTCTAACAACTCCTCGGTCTTGCCACGGCAGTTGTTATGGACTTCATCAACGTGGATGATACGGGCATCCACAACGTCTCTGGAGCCATGTTCAAGAATAGCGGCGATTTCCGTTTGCAACATACATATCTGCGTAGGCCAGATAGGGGCTTTATCGTGACCGGCTGCACGTTTACCGTAACTGATGCCAGCCTCATCCAAGCCACTGCACAATTGGCTGAACAACATGCGGCGGTTCGTGTATAGGACGGATGACTTTTCGGCTTCGATCAGAGTTCGCATCATACGAGACTTGCCGCCACCAGTCGGGCTAACAACACAGATACGTTTCGCACCGCTCTTAATAAGCTCGACAACCTCACGTAGCCCACGTTCTTGGTGAGGCCACAGACCGTCGTAGTTTAGTTCAAGATTCATCTGTATTCCCTTTTAATATCTCAGCTTGCCGCTCCACCGATTGCATTACCTCTTCTAACAGATCCCTACACCGATCAAAATCGTTCCAGCTTGTTTGATGCGAGAACTTGGCTAGTGTTTTCACCAGCTTGGACATATCACGATGTATGCTGTGGACTGCTAGGTGCTTTGGCTTTGGTTGTCTGTCCCCCATTTAATTCTTCCTCTATTTCGATTTGTCTCTCTAGATACCAGCGTGCTTTGTAAAGATCGTCGAGAATGTCCTCGCCATCCTTTCTGCCTGCTCTGGCACAGTATTTCACACAGTTGCCAAGCAAGAAGTTCAAGTGTTGGGTTATCTGGATCACCTCCACGCCACCGAATTTGTAATGTGATGGGCTAGTCTTCTCGTTCATATGTCGTTCCTCACCAGCTTGCTCATGGCGATCCAGTGGACAGGTTCGCCAACAAATAGCGGGTCCATGCGGCGGACATACCCACACGATTCCCAAGCTTCCAAGGCACGGTAGATGGTGCGGTGGCACGCTTCGTCGCCGTAACTGTTACGCATCTCGTTCATAACGTCAGTCGTGTTTACGCCACGGCGTGATGTTGAGACGATTGTTAGCACGTTTACCAACCTCTCAGCTAAACCGTTTCTCCTCCAGCCATTATCAACTTCACTCATCGTCTTCCTCCTCGTACATCTTATCGAAACACTCGCCGCAAATCTTACTCATCAATAACTCACGCTCGTTAACACTCAACTGAGGCATAGCGTTCTGGATATACTCGCCAGACTGCCAGCGATCGTACTGGTCAAGCGTGCAGCTAACTGATTTGTAGCAATCACATACCTGACACCGCACAACAAAATCAATCTTCTCACTCATCGTCTTCTCCCTTCCAAGAAACCTGAACGATCACACGTTCGTTATCGGACTGAAATTGTTTTACAATAACCTCGTTAACAAACTCGGGACTGTCATCGACCAGAACCCCAGCATGAACTAGACCGTCAATCAATGCCTTGGTAGATAGGTTGTCAACGTCGATCTGTCGTTTACGCATGTTAATAACTGTGATCTTAGCTGCCATTAGAATTCCTCGTTACGACCAATTCTTAAACCTTTAGTATTAGTACATACATCACGGCACAGGTCAACATCAATCTCAAGTATTTTTTCCTTTTTAGCGTGTCGGCTATCTTTTTCAACGAAACGGTTATATTTCAGTGCATCTGACAGTGAACTAGGATACACAATTAAACATCTATCCATGTCGTGTGGCAGGACAAACAGCGGCCCCTTGCGTAGTTTCTTGTAACGTCGCTCAGGAAGGTTGTACGTGTCAAACGGAAACATGCCCTTGTGCCAGCATACAGCACGACGCCGCTCAACCTCACACGGGTACATCTTCCCTCGCACCTCCAGCATGAGATCAGGGCCATACTTATCAACGGGCTTATGGCATGTATATCCGAGCTTGGACAACCATGACTGCACAAACCATTCACCCTGAATGCCGTACTGGTGATGATTCTTGTTGAATTGTTTATTTGCCATTTAGAAAATCCGTGAATGTCTTAGCACCCTTAGAGCAGTTGCAGGACTTGCAGGCGGGTACAATGTTTGAGATCCAGTTAGTTCCACCCTGACTCAGTGGAATAGCGTGGTCGGCTTCTAGCCATCCTTCATTGGTCTCGCTCTTGTGGATGCCACAGTAACGACAGCGGTAACCGTAGTATTCGAGTTTGGCTTTCCAATCGGCGGCGGTGTGTGTGCCATCGGCATTGCGTTTCTTGGCACGACGGCGGTGGTTCTTGGCTCGAAACTTCTCAGGGTTGGTTTTGGCGTACTTGGATTGGGCAGCCAAAACCTTGTCACGGTTCTCGGCGTAATACTTGGCATGGTATTCATTGAGCTTCTCACGGTTCTCTGCACGGTACTTGGCTCTGGCCGCCTTGACCTTCTCATGGTTCTCTTCTTGATATTTAACTTGCTGGGCCTTATAGCAAACCTTGCACGAAAACTTGAGACCGTCCTTGTTCTGCCCATCCTTGTAATACTCCGTTAACGGCTTCGTTTCGCCGCACTTCGAGCATGCTTTAGTTTCTCCTTGTTCCTCTGGCTGGGCCTTATCGTCGCCATGTACTCCATTATCAGGCATTCGTCAAATTCTCCATCATTGACTGCGGTTAGAACGATCTCGTGCATTAGGTCACGTATCTTCTTGCGTTTCCAAGGATTCGCAGAAAGCAAAAAGTTCCAGCTTGGTAAGGGGATCGGTAGTTCCAACTCGATCCCTATAGGCTTTCCTGTTTTAATTTCCAATATTCCCATATTACTGATAGCACAAACCAAATCGCCAAAGGCGAAACAGCCCACGGAGCAAACACTCCGCAGGCTATAACGCACAATAGCAGTGACAGTGAACCTAATGATTGTAGGAAACTGTCCATTAGAACGGCACGCTTTCCATAGCTGGAGCGGTGGTGGCACTAGAGGAGGATGAGCCATCACCATTAGAGCGACCGAGCAATGTAAGTTTATTACAAACAACCTTCAACTTCTGCCGCTGATTGCCTTCTTGGTCCTCCCACTGGTCGAGTTTCAAGCGACCCTCGATGTGGCAGGCACTACCTTTCTCTAAGTATTGCTCTGCGATCTCTGCAGTGCGACCCCAGCAGGTAACGTCAACGTAGACGGGTTCTTCGACCCATTCATCGCCACGTTTTACACGCTCGTTGACAGCCATGCGAAGGTCACAAACACTTGTGCCACCCGCATCCCGCAACTCAATATCAAAACATACGTTCCCAAGCAAATTTACTTGATTAACACTAGCCATTATTTGCTACTCCTAGACCTAATACGAATACCATTAACATTCTTTCCTTGAAGTCGAACTTTATCGTCCGTGTAAAGAACAACTTCCTTACCAATCCACTTGCTAGCATCTCTACCATGAATCGCAGCGATCAACCTTGCGTTAGTTGGGTTTAACACAAGCGGTCTTACCTTGTCGAGTTCACCTCCAATAACTTTGTAGTGTAGTACGGGTTTATATTCTTTGTTTCGCTGGTTCGGGAGTTGCATCTCGACCTTCTCCTCGATCTTGGCGATCTCTATGAGTAGGCCGTTTTCTGGCAAATGAAACCAACGCAAGTACTTCTTATCGAACAAACTCTCAAAATCAAGCATTAAACTGCACCTCCAGCTGGTCGTTATTTAACCACATCCAGTCCGCACCCTCGTCCTGACCTACGTTGAATGCGTGTTCACGATAGCGTTTGTAGCGTTCCAACGCCACGTCAATATCATCCTTTGCTTTCTCCATCCACTCCACAGGGATGCGATACACCGTAACATCGACCGGCTCCACGCCTTTTGGTGCGGCGATGATATAGCATTGGTCGAGTGGGATATCCATGCCGTTTTGGTTAAGAAGATCCAAGTAATATCTCAACTGGAATCCATAACCGAATTTCCAAAACGATGACCGAAACGCTTTGATTGTAGCATCACGGGTCGTTTTCAAATCAAAAAGCAAAGAGCTGGTCATTCCGTCGCACAGCCCTTTGCATCGCACTCCGTTAAGCAGTCCATCGACTGCCACTTGCGTCCTGCCTGTGTTGTCGTCCATGAACTTCCTGTAGAAACCCTTAGCTTTGACTGACTCCGCAATCGCAGCACAGGTACTCCATTCTTCCTTGCTAATAAATTGCTTGCCCGCATGTTCACGAGCAAACTCAGACAGCTTCTCCTTCACATACGCTGTATTCTTTGAGGTTGATCTTGCACCGGTTGCAGTGACATTGCCGGTACAGTTGGCGTAGTCAGGTGGGATAACGAAATTATCTCCAACCGTCTCAGGCGTTAACACCATCTGGTCAACTAGCGAACCGATCTTGAACGCCTCTGATGCTTGTGGTCGTGGTGCTAGGAATGCCTTGCCACTCACTAACAACCGCTTCGCCATGCTCTGTGACAAGCCGCTCATGTCACGGTATTCTTGGTCGGGGATATTATAGATTCCCATCGTCGTCTCCTCTAATCTCTAAATCGCCATCTTCGTTAAAAAAACAGTGCTCCTCCATGAGATTAAACAGGCGTTCTCGAACCTTGATTACGCCGTACCAATGGACCGCAGCATCAACGACACCGCTAAATCCTTCAGGTGATTTATCACTAAATGCAGCTTGCCATTGTTCCACAACGCCCTCGGGGTCGGATAGGAAGTGCTGCTTTAGATGCGAGTAGATGATTGCCTCGGACTGATCTGCGTCAGCAATCTTTTTCATTTTAGCTCGTAGAAATTCTTTGTCCATCATTGTCTCCTAGTCTCCATAAACAAAAAACCGGGGGCAGGCGTAAAAGGGAGGAAACGCCACGTCCCCCGGCTTCAGGGGAGACTACAGATAGTATAGCCGGTCAATTACTTTCGTCAAGTGGTAAAAGATATTTTTTATTCCCGTCATCATAATTAGGCTTGTAGGCCCAAGACGGAAACACGACGCCAGTGAAATCTGCGATCCAAGGGATGACATAACCATCCTTCAGGTACATGGCGGACTCGTAGCTAAACACCTTACAGTCAAAACGAGGGTCTGCAAGGTACGCCTGAAGCACATCAGACACCTCGTGGGCGTTATCCAGAGCTTCCTGCATACTGCCGTTGTACTTGACGTTGCTTCGTACAGCACAGCCAACATCACGCACGCAGATAGCAATCTTGGCACGCTCACGCAACCCGAACTTATCCGGATCGTGGATGTAGCGACCGTCGCCAGCCTCAAACCGGGGCAGAGAGATGTGGTGGACGTTACTGCTGCCAATGGTCATCTGCAACAACTGGCCCAGCCACCTCGTACCGCTACTCTCCAGCCCCATCACGTAAACACTACACATTCCAATACCATTCCTCTCTACTATCTTCGCTCATAGTCTCGTCGATAACCTCGTTCCATATCTCAGCAGCAACCTCGTGGCCAAGCTCGTTAGCTGCCTCGACAATGGCCTGATAGCTCTTGAAGCCCTTCTGCCAATAACGAAAGTCATCACTGTGACTGTAAGTTAGGTCGTGCTTGCGGCACATCTCCTTGAATTCCTTTTGAGTTATCATTGACTCTAATCCTTCTAGTATTCCTTGTGATTGCAATGCCCATCTCCTCTGCGACGATGTTAATAACGTGGTGGTTAAACTCGCTCTTGTCAAGCCCGCTGTCTGCGATCAACGCTTCGGTAAAGGGCTTCGGCTTCCATGATCTGCTGTAGTATTTCTGTGCGTTCAGGATAATCGTCTTGCACAGGATCATGCCCTTTTTGATGCTGCCTACGCTACTATTCATTTCCGGTCTCCTCTAAAAAGCTGTCGTTAACAAACTCATCTAAATACTCTTGCTCGGTCTCGAACCAATCGAGGTAGCCGATGTTCCACTCCCAGCCGTAGTTAACTGCGACGTAGGAATCAACCATCCTGTAGTGAGCGTCTGCCCACTTGGGTCCATGCTTCTCGATCCACTCGTCTGTGTTGTTAAACTCGTCAGGCAACCGAACAATCGCATTGCTATCGGTCTCGTCACGCACAACGTGAACAACTAAAACTCCACTCATAACCTAGCCTCCTATTAACCAAACAAAGATACCAACAACCATCACTACTGGCACACAAAGCACCAAACAAATTAGCACAACATTCTCAACCAACTCAACCCGTGTCATGCTTCGAACCCTAACTGCAATGCTGGGTCCAGCTATGAACAGCATGGTGAACACGATGCAAAACGTAAACCACGCACACAAGATCCAATACAACTCACTGATAAACATAACTAGTCTCCTTTTAATTAATCGTCTCGAACTGTCTACATAATATCGACCGACACGGGGTGGGTCAATAACAAAATTAAAATAAATGTGAAATAAATTTAGGGGGTGGTGAAACGACGCCACACTTTTTCATATTCGTATTTTTTTAGGGGGTGTCTCCCGACGCCACACTTTTTCATATTCAGATTTTTTCAGGGGGTGGGGGTGGTGAAACGACGCCACACTTTTTGACGCCACATTTTTTCAGGGGGGGTGGGTAGTGACGCCACACTTTTTCGCATTCAAATATTTTCAGGGGTGGTGCCACGTAAATCCTAATTAAAGGACGCAATTGCATGGAAGACAAAAACGACGCCACACTTTTTCGTAACCGTAAAATCGGCCACCCTTCCTCCCGACGCCACACTTTTTCGAGATCCTAAACTCACCAGCAGCCCCTACCGACGCCACACTTTTCCGTGTTCAGGAAACCTCGAACGCCCACTCACCCTACCGGCGCCACACTTTTGGGTCTGTGTGGAATCTAACACTCCACCTCCCAAACGGCGCCACACTTTTTGAAATCCGAAAATTTTCCGATGCAGGTTTTTGGACTGTGCGATTTCGCACCCTGACATTTTGACATGTGCGATTCCGCACACTGACTTTTTGTCATGCGGGCGTTTCCGCACACTGAGCGTTTCCGCATAGAGTTCCGGCCGTAGGGCTTGCCTTAGGGCTTGCCTCAGTTCCGGCCGTAGGGCTTGCCGTAGGGCTTGCCTTAGGGCTTGCCTTAGGGCTTGCCTCAGTTCCGGCCGTAGGGCTTGCCTCAGGGCTTGCCGTAGGGCTTGCCGTAGGGC
>Ga0208645_1000554_pt1 | contig 39148 bp, 40 predicted proteins | sample VirMetDEL_Sep_01_FD_184519 | JGI IMG/M metagenome (GOLD analysis project Ga0208645, IMG submission 184519) | Aqueous microbial communities from the Delaware River and Bay under freshwater to marine salinity gradient to study organic matter... | ecosystem: Environmental > Aquatic > Marine >... | reverse complement strand
GGCACATACTGTTTGTATCATCGTTTTGCCGATAGTCAAGGCGACTCGTCAGGTGGCTGTGAAGCCCTTCTATTTACCCGGCCTCGGCGCCCCGATCTAGAACTGTTATACGCATGCGTGCATTTCCAGAGATTCGACTAGTATTCAATCAAGATCGTCCGAAGCCATCGGACGACGACTCCTCTGGCCTGGCGGTCGAAGAAGCCAAGCCGCAGCTGAAGGCACCACCGATGTTCAAAGTTGTCATGTTTAATGATGACTACACGCCGATGGATTTCGTCGTGGAGGTGCTGGAAGGAATTTTCAATCACAATCGGGAGCTAGCCACCAAGATCATGCTGGCGGTTCATACCGAAGGGCGGGCCGTTTGTGGCGTCTACACTCGCGACGTCGCTGAAACCAAAGCAATGCAGGTCAATCAATATGCAAGGGAATGCCAGCATCCTTTGCTTTGTGAGATCGAGAAGGACGGTTAACCCGACTGCTGGGTAAGAGGTGAAAGCTATGTTGAACCGTGAGCTCGAAGTCACTCTGAATCTGGCTTTCAAGGAGGCACGTACCAAGCGTCATGAGTTCATGACGGTTGAGCACCTTCTGCTAGCCCTGCTGGACAATGAAGCGGCCGCAACGGTGTTGCGCGCCTGCGGAGCCAGCCTCGATAAACTGCGTCATGACCTACAGGAGTTCATCGACTCCACTACGCCTCTGATTCCGCAGCACGATGACGAGCGCGAAACCCAACCGACCCTAGGCTTCCAGCGAGTATTGCAGCGGGCGGTGTTCCACGTTCAAAGCTCGGGCAAGCGTGAGGTCACTGGCGCCAATGTGCTGGTTGCGATTTTCAGTGAGCAGGAAAGCCAGGCGGTGTTTTTGCTCAAGCAGCAGAATGTCGCCCGCATTGACGTCGTCAATTACATTGCCCATGGCATTTCCAAGGTGCCTGGTAACAACGGCAATCCTGAAAGCGACGGGGAAATGCAAGACGAGGAGGGCGGCGATTCGTCCGCAGCCGGGAATCCACTCGATGCCTATGCAAGCAATTTGAATGATCTGGCGCGCCAAGGCCGTATCGACCCATTGGTTGGGCGTGAACATGAGGTCGAGCGGGTCGCGCAGATTTTGGCTCGCCGTCGCAAGAACAACCCGTTGCTCGTTGGTGAGGCTGGTGTGGGCAAGACTGCGATTGCCGAGGGCCTGGCCAAGCGTATCGTAGATAACCAGGTGCCCGAGCTGCTCGCCAACAGTGTCGTTTATTCGCTTGATCTGGGGGCTTTGCTCGCTGGTACAAAATATCGCGGGGATTTCGAGAAGCGCTTCAAGGCGCTGTTGAACGAGCTTCGCAAGCGTCCGCAAGCTGTCCTGTTCATAGACGAAATTCACACCATTATCGGTGCAGGCGCGGCCTCTGGCGGGGTAATGGACGCGTCCAATCTTCTCAAGCCGTTGCTGTCTTCTGGCGAAATCAGATGCATTGGCTCGACTACCTTCCAGGAATTTCGCGGCATCTTCGAGAAGGACCGTGCACTGGCGCGGCGCTTCCAGAAGGTCGATGTGTCCGAGCCATCGGTTGAAGACACCATTGGCATCTTGCGTGGGTTGAAGGGTCGATTCGAGCAGCACCACAACATCGAATACAGCGATGAGTCTCTCCGCGCAGCGGCAGAGCTTGCGTCCCGCTACATCAATGATCGTCATATGCCTGACAAGGCCATCGATGTCATCGATGAAGCGGGCGCTTATCAGCGGCTTCAGCCCGAGGACAAGCGCGTCGCTCGAATCGAAGTCGAGCAGGTCGAGGATATCGTAGCGAAGATCGCTCGCATTCCCCCCAAGCATGTAAGTACATCAGACAAGGAGTTGCTGCGAAACCTGGAGCGCGACTTGAAGTTGACGGTGTTTGGTCAGGATGACGCAATCGACTCTCTGGCGACGGCAATCAAGCTGTCACGGGCGGGGCTCAAAGCTCCAGACAAGCCAGTAGGTTCGTTTCTCTTCGCTGGTCCCACCGGTGTGGGTAAAACAGAAGCTGCCCGCCAGTTGGCGCGGGCTCTCGGGATCGAGTTAGTACGCTTCGATATGTCCGAGTACATGGAGCGGCATACCGTATCTCGACTCATCGGCGCGCCGCCTGGCTATGTCGGTTTCGACCAGGGTGGGTTGCTGACAGAGGCCATCACCAAACAGCCGCATTGCGTATTGCTGCTTGATGAGATCGAGAAAGCGCATCCGGAGGTTTTCAACCTGCTGCTTCAGGTCATGGACCATGGCACGTTGACGGATAACAACGGCCGTAAAGCTGATTTCCGTAACGTGATCGTGATCATGACCACTAATGCGGGTGCGGAGACTGCTGCACGAGCGTCCATTGGCTTTACACATCAGGATCACGCTTCCGACGCCATGGAAGTGATCAAGAAGAGCTTCACGCCTGAGTTCCGCAACCGTCTGGATACGATCATCCAGTTCGGACGTCTTAGCCATGAGGTCATCAAGAGCATCGTTGACAAATTCCTCATCGAGCTACAGACGCAGCTCGAGGACAAGCATGTCACGCTCGAAGTGTCCGATGCGGCACGCGGCTGGTTGGCTGAGCGCGGCTACGACGTGCAAATGGGGGCGCGACCAATGGCTCGGCTGATTCAGGACAAGATCAAGCGGCCACTGGCTGAGGAGATCCTGTTCGGTGAACTGGCCGAACACGGCGGTGTCGTGCACATCGATATTCGTGATGGCGAGCCCTACTTTGACTTTGAGACGTCTGCCGAGTTGGCTTAACGCATTGAGGTGATGGAAGCAAAAAAACGCCCGGCATAGCCGGGCGTTTTTTTCTGATCAAGATGGCGAAGCGCTACCCAGCGCTTTGCATTCTGTCGCTTGAGATGATCAAGGTCGTGGCATGAGCACAAACAAAAAGCCCGGACTATGCCGGGCGTTCATGCTCGCGTCCTGTCAGCGGGCGCGGTAGGTGATGCGGCCTTTGCTCAGGTCGTAAGGCGTAAGTTCCACACGAACCTTGTCACCGGTAAGAATCCGGATGTAGTTCTTGCGCATCTTTCCGGAGATGTGCGCAGTAACGACGTGCCCATTTTCCAACTCCACACGAAACATGGTGTTAGGCAGGGTGTCGACGACAGTACCTTCCATTTCGAAGCTGTCTTCTTTCGACATTCAGTAAAACCCTCGGTGTCCAATGATAGACCCGGTACGAAGAATGCCCGGGTAAAAGCGGCAAGTATTGTGCCTGAAAGGGCCCCGAGAGCCAAGGGCTCAGGTTAGAGTTATCCAGCGCTGGTTAACCAACAGTTCAATCGGCCTATATTCGGTTTTGTAGTTCATTTTGCGGCAGTTTTTGATCCAGTAGCCTAGGTAGATTGCTTTCAGCCCGAGGCGGGCAGCTTCACCAACCTGCCAAAGAATTGCAAAGCGACCAAGGCTACGGCGTTCCTCGCTGGGGTCGTAAAAGGTGTAAACGGCGGAAAGCCCATTAGGCAGCAGGTCGGTCACTGCCAGAGCGAGCAGGCGGCCTTCCAGGCGGAACTCGTAAAAGCGAGAAAAGGGCAGATCACGCACCAGGAATGTATGGAACTGGTCTCTGCTTGGCGGGTACATGTCGCCGTCTGCATGGCGCTGTTCGATATAGTTTGCGTAGAGCGCGTAGTACTCTTCGCTGAACGAAGGGCGGACGTCGCTCACAGTCAGGTCGGCGTTGCGCTTGAGGATGCGTTTCTGCTGCCGATTGAGCTGTAACCCGTCGGCGGGTATCCGCGCAGGGATGCATGCTGTGCAACGTTGACAATGCGGGCGGTAGAGGTGGTCCCCGCTGCGGCGGAAGCCCATTTCGGACAGCTCTGCGTACACCTGTACGTCCATCGGCTGGCTGGGGTCGAGGAAGAGCGTGGTGGCCTGTTCGTCGGGCAGGTAGCTGCAGGCGTGAGGCTGGGTGGCGTAGAACTTGAGACGAGCCAGTGAAGTCATGGTCAGCTCTCGAAAATCTTGAAGTCAGTGTAGGTCAGCTTGGCTTCGTCGACTAGGACTCCCATCGGGCTGTACTGGGTTCATCCAGATAGCTGGCGAGCGTATTGGCGAAGGTTTGCCTGGGTACGGGTCTCGCGCCAAAACTGGCCAGGTGTTGCGTGTGCATCTGGCAGTCAATCAGTTTGAATCCCCAGTCTCTGAGACGTTCCACTAGTGCCACGAATCCCGCCTTGGATGCGTCGGTCGTACGGCTGAACATCGATTCGCCGAAGAATAGTCGACCCATTGCGAGGCCATAGAGACCGCCGACCAACCGTTCGTCTTGCCAGACTTCGACTGAGTGAGCGATGCCGAGCCGATGCAGCTCCAGATAAGCGTCTTGCATCGGCATGGTGATCCATGTGCCGTCAGTGTAGTTGCGCGGGCCGGCACAACCTTCGATGACGTCTCGAAACGCTTGGTCGAAGGTGATGCTGAATGTCCCTTGCCGTAACTTCTTGCGCAGGCTGCGGGCGACATGCAGCTCTTCGGGATATAGCACTGTGCGCGGGTCAGGTGACCACCACAGCAGTGGCTGGCCCTCCTGGTACCAAGGGAAGCAGCCATGACGGTAGGCCGCCAGCAAGCGTTCAGGCGATAGATCGCCTCCTGCAGCGAGAAGCCCGTTGGGCTCGCGCATGGCTTTTTCGAGCGGGGGGAACGACAGGTTGTCGCGCTGCAGCCAGGTCAGCATATCGATAGCCACGGGGCGGATGGGGGCATCCGCCCTGAGAAGGGTTACAGGTCCAGAAACTTTTCGGCATCGAGCGCGGCCATGCAGCCGGCGCCGGCCGAAGTGATGGCCTGGCGGTAGACGTGATCGGCCACATCGCCTGCAGCAAATACGCCTGGGATGGTGGTGCTGGTAGCATCTCCGTCGTTGCCGCCTTTGATGATGAGGTAGCCGTCTCTCATCTCAAGTTGGCCTTGGAAAAGATCTGTGTTGGGCTTGTGCCCGATAGCAATGAAGACGCCTGCCAGTTCAAGGTTCTGCTCCTCGCCGGATTCGGTGCTCTTCAGTCTTACGCCTGTTACGCCACTCGCATCACCAAGCACTTCTTCCAGTGTGTGGTTCCAATGCAGGCGAATATTGCCGTTGGCTGCCTTCTCCATGATCTTGTCCTGCAAAATCTTCTCGGAGCGAAGCTTGTCGCGGCGGTGGATCAAGTGAACTTCTTTGGCGATATTCGAGAGGTACAGCGCTTCTTCCACAGCGGTATTGCCGCCACCGATCACCGCCACAACCTGGTTGCGGTAAAAGAACCCGTCACAGGTGGCGCATGCCGACACGCCACGTCCGGCGAACGCTTCCTCTGAGGGCAAGCCGAGGTACTGGGCGGATGCTCCGGTTGCGATGATCAACGCATCGCAGCTGTAGGTTGCGCTATCGCCCTTGAGAATAAAGGGCCGCTGCTGCAGTTCAGCTGTGTGGATATGGTCGAACACGACTTCGGTGTCGAAGCGCTCTGCGTGTTTTTGCATCCGCTCCATCAACGCTGGGCCAGTCAAGCCTTCGACGTCTCCTGGCCAGTTGTCGACTTCAGTGGTGGTGGTCAGCTGGCCGCCGGGCTGAATGCCGGTGATCATTACCGGTTTCAGGTTGGCCCGGGCTGCGTATACGGCCGCGGTATAACCGGCCGGGCCCGAGCCGAGGATGATCAGACGTGAATGCTTGACTTCATTCATAAAAAGCCCTCATAAGCCTTTGTTACCAATAGAGAAGCGTGCTCCAGTCGAGTCACGTTTTAAAAACTGGCGTTTATGCTACACCGAAGCACGGACAAAAGCCCAAGCCGGCACGGAACCGGCATGCCATCGGATCGACAAACCCGTACAATGTCCAGGTTCAGGCTGACTACGGTTCATAGAGCGCGCCGCGGGCGCAGGAAATAAAGCGTTTTGAAGAATACCTCCTCTACCGCGCCAGCTTCCGTCTGGCGACAGCAGTTGCATTACCGCCTCAAAGAAGGGGCACTGATCGCGCTCGGCGCGCTTTGTGCCTACCTCTGGATGGCGCTGCTTACCTACGATCCCTCCGATCCTGGTTGGACCCATACCAGCAACGTCCAGCAGGTCCAGAATGCCGCCGGCCGCGCCGGCGCCTGGTTTGCCGATGTGCTGTTCATGGCGCTCGGCTACTTTGCTTTCCTGTTTCCGTTGTTGCTAGGTGTCAAGACCTGGCAGGTCTTTCGCGCACGGCACCAACCCTGGAGTTGGAACGGGTGGCTGTTTTCCTGGAGGCTGATCGGGCTCGTCTTTCTGATTCTTTCCGGATCTGCGCTCGCCTATATTCACTTTCAGTTTGCGGATGGTTTGCCTGCTTCGGCGGGCGGCGCTTTGGGCGAAAGCCTGGGACAGCTCGCCGAGGCCGCGCTGAACGTTCAGGGCAGCACGCTGCTGCTGCTGGCATTCTTCCTGTTCGGTTTGACGGTGTTTACGGACCTTTCATGGTTCAAGGTGATGGACCTGACCGGCAAGATTACGCTCGACCTGGTAGAGCTGATACAGAGTTTCTTTAGCCGCTGGTGGTCCGCTCGTAACGAGCGTAAGCAGGTCGTTGCTCAGCTGCGCGAAGCCGATGATGTGGTAAACGACGTCGCCGGCTCGCTCCCAGATCATCGAGAGCGCGCCAAGGTCAAGGAACGGCTGCTTGAGCGCGAGGAGTCGTTGAGCAAACACATGAGCGAGCGCGATAAGCGCCCGCCTCCAGTAATTCCTGCAGCTGTACCGCCCAAGCCGGTCGAGCAGAGCAAGCGAGTGCTGAAGGAAAAGCAGGCCAATTTGTTCGTTGATCCGCTAATCGAAGGCAGCGTCCCGCCGTTGTCGTTGCTGGACGTGGCGGAAAAGCAGCAGAAGCAGTACTCGCCAGAATCGCTCGAAGCCATGTCGCGGTTGCTGGAAATCAAGCTGAAGGAATTTGGCGTAGAGGTCATCGTCGAGTCGGTTCATCCGGGCCCGGTGATCACGCGTTTCGAAATCCAGCCGGCCGCCGGGGTCAAGGTCAGCCGCATCTCCAACCTGGCGAAGGATCTGGCCCGCTCGCTAGCGGTTATCAGCGTGCGCGTCGTTGAGGTGATCCCCGGCAAGACTACCGTCGGTATCGAGATCCCCAACGAGGACCGGCAAATTGTTCGGTTCTCGGAGGTACTGTCGTCCGCGCCGTACGACGATGCCAAGTCGCCAGTCACCATCGCGCTTGGCCACGACATCGGCGGTAAGCCGGTGATTGCTGACCTGGCAAAGATGCCGCACCTCCTGGTTGCCGGTACCACCGGTTCGGGTAAGTCGGTCGGCGTGAACGCGATGATCCTGTCGATCCTGTTCAAGTCGACCCCCGAAGACGCACGGCTGATCATGATCGACCCGAAAATGCTCGAGCTGTCGATCTATGAGGGCATCCCGCACCTTTTGTGCCCGGTTGTGACGGATATGAAAGAAGCGGCCAACGCACTGCGCTGGAGCGTGGCGGAGATGGAGCGCCGCTACAAGCTGATGGCGGCCATGGGCGTACGTAATCTCGCGGGCTTCAACCGCAAGGTCAAGGAAGCGGAAGAGGCAGGTACTCCGCTGACCGACCCGCTGTATCGCCGCGAAAGCATGGAAGACGAAGCGCCGCTGCTGAAGAAACTGCCAACCATTGTGGTCGTGGTAGACGAATTCGCCGACATGATGATGATCGTCGGCAAGAAGGTCGAAGAGCTGATCGCACGTATTGCCCAAAAGGCACGGGCGGCAGGTATCCATCTAATCCTGGCGACCCAGCGGCCGTCGGTTGATGTGATCACCGGCCTGATCAAGGCCAACATTCCAACCCGTATGGCGTTTCAGGTATCAAGCAAAATCGACTCGCGGACCATACTCGACCAGGGCGGTGCCGAACAACTGCTTGGCCACGGCGACATGCTTTACTTGCCGCCAGGCACTGGTCTGCCAATTCGGGTCCATGGCGCGTTCGTTTCCGATGAAGAGGTACATCGCGTTGTCGAGGCCTGGAAGGCTCGCGGGGCCCCGGATTACATCGAAGAGATCCTGGTCGGCGTGGAAGACTCGGGAAGCGGCTTCGATGGTGGAAGCGAGGGCGGCAGCGGTGAGGACAGTGAAGACGATCCGCTTTACGATGAGGCGGTACGCTTCGTCACTGAAAGTCGCCGGGCTTCCATCTCTGCTGTTCAGCGCAAGCTCAAGATTGGCTACAACCGCGCCGCACGGATGATCGAATCCATGGAAATGGCGGGCGTCGTGACTTCTATGAACACCAACGGCTCGCGCGAAGTGCTCGCGCCGCCTCCTACCCGCGACTAGGTCGCCGAGGGCTTCATGCAATTGATTCGTGCGCTGTTTGCATCCGCTCTGCTGTTCACACTGGTTCCGGCTCATGCTGACCAGGCCGCCTCAGTGCAGCGCCTGACTGGTCTGCTACAGAAGGCTGAAACCTTGACCGGCCGCTTTTCCCAGCTGTCTCTGGATGGCACCGGAACCCAGCTGCAGGAGACCTCCGGTGAAATGGCGCTCAAGCGCCCGGGCCAGTTTCGTTGGCATACCGATGAACCGATGGAGCAGTTGCTGGTTTCTAACGGTAAGAAAGTCTGGTTGTACGACCCGGATCTCGAGCAAGTTACCATCCAGACGCTCGACCAGCGCTTGACCCATACCCCGGCGTTGCTGTTGTCGGGCGATGTATCGGCAATCAATGAGAATTTCGAAGTGTCGCATCAGGAGGCGGGGGAAGTGGTCGATTTCACGCTCAAGCCGAAAGCCAAGGACACACTGTTCGACAGCCTTCGTCTTTCGTTTCGCGGTGGCGTGATCAACGACATGCAAATGGTCGACGGCGTTGGCCAACGCACCAACATCCTGTTTCAAGGCGTCAAGTTGAACCAGCCACTCAAGGCCGAGCTGTTCACCTTCGAAGTTCCCGATGGGGCCGACGTCATCTCCGAGTAACAGGCATTTGCTTTTCCGTTTACCCACACGGCCTGCTTTCCCGCAGGCCGTTTGCATCAGAGGCTTCCGTCGCCGATGGACCTGTTCAGCCGTGAACCTGTCGCTCAACCTCTAGCCGCACGCCTGCGCGCCGCCAGCCTTGACGAATATGTCGGGCAGGAGCACCTATTGGCGCGTGGCAAACCGTTGCGTGAGGCACTGGAGCAAGGCGCCTTGCATTCGATGGTGTTCTGGGGGCCGCCGGGAGTCGGCAAGACTACTCTGGCGCGCCTGCTGGCCAAAGTGTCTGACGCGCACTTCGAGACCGTCTCGGCGGTGTTGGCGGGCGTCAAGGAGATTCGCCAGGCCGTGGAGATTGCAAAGCAGCAAGCGGCCCAATACGGACGGCGTACGATCTTGTTCGTTGATGAGGTGCATCGCTTCAACAAGTCTCAGCAGGACGCTTTTTTACCCTACGTTGAAGATGGCACGCTGATTTTCATCGGTGCCACCACCGAAAACCCGTCGTTCGAGCTTAACAATGCCTTGTTGTCGCGTGCCCGGGTCTATGTGCTCAAGAGCCTCGACGAGGCTGCGCTACGCAGGCTGGTCACGCGCGCATTGACCGAGTCTAAGGGATTGGGCGACCTCCATCTGAGCCTGCCGGATGAGAGTTTTCAGATCCTCATGGCAGCTGCTGATGGTGATGGGCGACGGCTATTGAACCTGCTGGAAAACGCCTCGGACCTGGCCGAAGAGGGCGGCGAGATCAGCGTCGAGCTGCTGCAGGATCTGCTGGGCGACAGCCGGCGGCGCTTCGACAAGGGGGGGGAGGCCTTTTACGACCAGATATCGGCTTTGCATAAGTCGGTTCGCGGATCGAATCCGGATGCCTCGTTGTACTGGTTTGCCCGAATGATCGACGGTGGTTGCGATCCGCTTTACATCGCCAGACGTGTGGTCCGCATGGCCAGTGAAGAAGTTGGCAATGCCGACCCTCGGGCGCTGAGCCTGTGTCTGTCGGCTTGGGATGTGCAGGAGCGGCTGGGAAGTCCGGAGGGCGAATTGGCCGTCGCCCAGGCGATCGTCTACCTTGCTTGCGCGCCGAAGAGCAACGCGGTCTACAGCGCCTTCAATGCAGCGATGCGGGACGTTCGGGAAAACGGCTCGGCGGAGGTTCCGTTGCACCTGCGTAATGCGCCGACCCGGCTGATGAAAGAGCTGGGTTACGGCAACGAATATCGCTACGCCCATGATGAGCCTGACGCCTACGCTGCGGGTGAGGACTATTTTCCAGAAGCAGTAGAGCCGCGCCACTATTACGACCCCGTACCGCGTGGTCTGGAGAGCAAAATCCGCGACAAACTTGAGCATCTGGCACGTCTCGATCAGCAAAGCCCGCGGCAGCGGAGAAAAACATGATTCGCATGGTTCTGGCCGTGGCCGCCGGCGGTGTTGTAGGTACGCTGATCAGATTCGGCGTCTCGACATGGGTCTCCACTCAGTGGCCTAGGCACTTTTTCTTCGCAACCCTCGCAGTGAATCTGCTTGGCTGTCTGCTTATTGGCTATCTGTACGCCTCTTTCCTGCACCGTCCCGAACTGTCCCCGGAGATGCGCAGCGGGTTGATCGTTGGCTTTCTCGGTGCGTTAACGACGTTTTCCAGCTTCTCGCTGGACGGTTTGCGACTGCTGGAAAGCGGCCAGCCCGCGACAGCCTTCGGTTACATAGGCGTGAGTGTGCTCGGTGGTCTGTTGGCCGCCTGGCTCGGACTTACGCTTGGCAGGTTATGAACCTGGCCTGGATCACAGTAAACTTCGCTTCTTCGCCTTTCCTCAAAGCTTCCATAGACGAGACCCACCATGCTTGATTCGAAACTGGTACGCACACAGCTGCAAGACGTGGCCGACCGCCTCGCGACCCGCGGCTACCAGCTGGATGTGGCGCGTATCGAGGCGCTTGAAGCCCAGCGCAAGACCGTGCAGACCCGTACCGAGCAACTTCAGGCCGAGCGCAACGCTCGCTCCAAATCCATCGGTCAGGCCAAACAGCGTGGTGAAGACATTGCGCCGTTGCTCGCTGATGTCGACCGTATGGGCTCAGAACTCGAAGCCGGAAAAGTCGAGTTGGAAGGCATTCAGAGCGAGCTGGATCAGTTGATGCTGAGCCTGCCGAACCTGCCGCACGAATCGGTTCCAGTGGGCAAAGATGAAGATGAGAACGTCGAAGTTCGTCGCTGGGGTGCGCCAAAGACCTTCGACTTCGAAGTGAAAGACCACGTCGCATTAGGCGAGCAGCACGGCTGGCTGGACTTCGAGACCGCGGCCAAGCTATCCGGTGCGCGCTTTGCGCTGATGCGCGGGCCGATCGCCCGTCTGCATCGCGCCTTGGCGCAGTTCATGCTGGATCTGCACACCCGCGAGCACGGATACGAAGAGGCGTATACGCCGTATCTGGTCCAGGCCCCGGCGCTGCAAGGCACCGGCCAGCTTCCGAAGTTCGAAGAGGACCTGTTCAAGATCAGCCGTGAGAACGAAGCTGACCTTTATCTGATTCCCACCGCCGAGGTCTCGCTGACCAACATCGTTGCCGGCGAAATCCTGGATGCCAAGCAGCTGCCGTTGAAATTCGTCGCGCATACGCCGTGTTTCCGCAGCGAAGCGGGCGCTTCTGGCCGTGACACCCGCGGGATGATCCGTCAGCACCAGTTCGACAAGGTCGAAATGGTTCAGATCGTCGAGCCGGGTCAGTCGTTCGAAGCGCTGGAAGGCTTGACGGCCAACGCCGAGAAGGTACTGCAGCTGCTGGAACTGCCATATCGCGTTTTGGCGTTGTGCACGGGTGACATGGGCTTCGGTGCGACTAAGACCTACGATCTCGAAGTCTGGGTGCCGAGTCAGGACAAGTATCGTGAAATCTCTTCCTGCTCCAACTGCGGCGACTTTCAGGCGCGCCGCATGCAGGCACGCTACCGCAATCCGGAAACGGGCAAGCCCGAACTGGTCCATACGCTGAATGGCTCCGGGCTGGCCGTAGGTCGTACGCTGGTCGCAGTGTTGGAAAACTACCAGCAGGCCGATGGCAGCGTCCGCGTGCCGGCGGCACTCAAGCCCTACATGGGCGGTATCGAAGTGATCGGTTGACCCTTCGATAGCGTGCCGACGCAGGTGCAGAGAGCCGGGTGATGTGCTTCGCAGGGAAATGGCCGAACGACCATCCGGGCTCTCTTGATTCTCGACAAGGGCCATCACAGCCGTAAGGTTTGAGATGGCTCTATCTCATATTGTCACCAGGACTGGTCCATGGATTTTTTGCCGCTTTTCCACAATCTGAAGGGCCGTCCGGTACTGGTCGTCGGCGGTGGGGAGATTGCGCTACGCAAGGCTCGCTTGTTGTCAGAAGCGGGCGCCGTGCTGCGCGTTGTCGCCCCGGAAGTAGAGGCGCAGTTGAGCGAACTGGTAGCGCAAGGCGGCGGACAGACAATCATTCGTGGTTATCTCGCTGGCGACTTGTCAGGCTGCGTGTTGGCGATCGCTGCGACCGATGACGAGTCGCTGAATGAGCAGGTATCCAAAAACGCCCAGGCGCTTGGCATGCCGGTCAACGTGGTGGATTCGCCGCAGCTCTGTACCGTGATTTTTCCGGCCATTGTTGATCGCTCGCCGCTGATGATCGCTGTTTCCAGCGGTGGTGATGCTCCCGTGCTGGCGCGCCTCATGCGCGCGCGCATCGAGACCTGGGTGCCAGCGGTCTATGGCGAACTGGCAGGCCTGGCGAAGAAATTCCGCAGCCAGGTCAAGGCCAAATTTGCAGATGTACAGCAGCGGCGTGTGTTCTGGGAAGAAGTCTTCCAGGGCAGCGTCGCGGAGCGTGCGCTCGCTGGTCAGGCGCAAGAGGCCGAGCGGCTCTTGGCGGAAAAACTGTCTGGTGCGGAGCCGAAAACCCTGGGCGAGGTCTATCTGGTCGGTGCCGGACCGGGCGATCCTGATCTGCTGACCTTCCGTGCCCTGCGCCTGATGCAGCAGGCCGACGTGGTCCTGTACGACCGCTTGGTAGCGCCCGCTATCCTCGACCTGTGCCGGCGCGATGCCGATCGAATCTATGTCGGTAAACAGCGCGCAGCGCATGCGGTGCCGCAGGATCAGATCAACCAGTTGCTGGTTACCCTGGCCAAAGAAGGCAAGCGCGTGTTGCGGCTCAAAGGTGGCGATCCGTTCATATTCGGGCGAGGCGGCGAAGAGATCGAAGAACTGGCGGCGCACGACGTGCCGTTCCAGGTCGTTCCCGGGATCACCGCGGCCAGTGGCTGCGCGGCCTATGCCGGTATTCCGCTGACCCATCGTGATCATGCTCAGTCGGTACGCTTCGTGACGGGGCATTTGAAGGATGGAAGCTGCGATTTGCCGTGGTCAGAACTGGTCGCGCCCAGCCAGACCCTGGTGTTCTACATGGGGCTGGTCGGTCTGCCGGTTATCTGCCAACAGCTGATCGCACACGGTCGCGCTGCCGATACCCCTGCTGCCTTGGTCCAGCAGGGAACGACGATCAACCAACGAGTGTTTACCGGAACGCTCGCCAACCTGGCCGAGCGAGTGGCCAACGAACAGGTGCAGGCGCCAACGCTCGTTATCATTGGCGAGGTGGTGCAGTTACGCGAAAAACTTGCATGGTTCGAAGGCGCGCAGAACCGCGACAGGTAACTATCGCGGGCGTCCGAGACGGTCGCGGCCTTAGCGCGACCAGATGCCCTTTCCGGCCAGGCGATCCCTATCATGGGCGCGGTCCAGCGACAGCTTTGGGCCTTTGGGTACGATGCCGTTACCGTTGATATGCCGGTGACTGGCGTAGTAGTGGTGCTTGATGTGGGTGACGTCGACGGTCTCGGCAATCCCCGGCCACTGGTACAGCTCTCGTAGCCAGCTCGAAAGGTTGGGATAGTCCTCGATCCGTCGCAAGTTGCATTTGAAGTGACCGTGGTAGACGGCATCGAAGCGAACGATGGTGGTGAACAGACGCCAATCAGCCTCCGTCAGGTATTCGCCGGTCAGGTAGCGATGCTCGTTGAGCCGCTGTTCGAGCCGTTCGAGCTCGGCGAATAATTCATCGAATGCTGCTTCGTAGGCCTTCTGCGTTGACGCAAACCCGGCCCGGTAGACGCCATTGTTGACGCGTGGATAGATGCGTTCGTTGAGGACGTCGATCTCGGCACGTAGCGGCTCTGGGTAGAGATCCAGCGTCGAGCCAGTCAGATCATCGAAAGCGCCGTTGAAGATGCGAATGAGCTCGGCCGATTCGTTGTTGACGATGCGTTGCTCCTGCTTATCCCAAAGCACCGGAACCGTCACACGGCCGGTGTACTGAGCGTCATCAGCGGTATAGCGCTGATGCAGATAGCTCAGGCCATCCAGCGCATCACCAGTCGAGCCGCGTTGCTTGTCGAATGTCCAGCCGTGCTCCGCCATCAGCCAGCTGACCACCGAAACGTCGATCAACGGCTCGAGCTGTTTCAGTTTGCGATAAATCAGGGTGCGATGAGCCCAGGGGCAGGCCAGCGATACATAGAGATGATAGCGACCTGCTTGTGCCTGAACGGCGGGGCGGTTATCTGGCCCTGGCGAACCGTCCATGGTGACCCAGTCTCGCCGTTGGGCCTGCTCTCGCTGGAATTCTCCATCGTTACTGTTTTCGTACCAGCGGTCTTGCCACTGGCCGTCGACCAGAAGTCCCATGCTCACCTCCACGGTTTCGAATTAAAAACAGTGTAGGTGTCATGGCTCGATTGATGAGTCGTAAAGCCCGGTCAAACCAATCGTTCAGGTCGATAGATTCCGATGCGCCCAGAACTCACGAGCCTGATCGAACGCTGCTTCACGCGGGTGGCCGAGGCCTCGGAGTGCCAAGGCCATCGTCGCAACGACTGCAAGCTCGCCGTAGGCTTCTTCGGCACCTTGCCAGACAGCAACCAGATGCTGCGGATCGAGCTGCGCAGGCTTCACGTGACGTTGCGGCGAAAGCGCCGGCCAGTCTTCGTCCCAAGACGCGCCCGCCTGGGTACCGTACAGGTGCGCAACGCCATCGGGGTTGACCTCGATCTCGCCCCCTTCGCCCTTGATCACGATCGAGGTATCACCCAGTAGCCGACTGGCTTCCCTGTGATTTGCCTGATAGCCCGGGTGGAAAATGCTCTGCAGCCCGCAGCGGGCACTCAGTGGATTGAGGATTCGAGCCAGTGAATGGATAGGGGAACGCAGGCCGAGAATGTTGCGCTGATCGATCATGCGCTGAAGCCCCGGCATCCAAGCACCGAGTGGCATGAAAGCGAGGTTGTCTTTATCCAAAGCATTGGCAGTTTCAGCCCAGTCGCGGCAACTAGCGATACCTAATAGCTCGAGCTGCTGCTCGGTATACATTCGCCCCGCGGTGTGTGCGCCACCGCCATGCATCAAAATCCGAATACCGTTGTGTGCCAGGCATTTCGCAGCAAGCAAATACCAGGGCAGATGACGCTTCTTGCCGGCATAGCTTGGCCAATCAATATCCACCGCGATTGCTGGCGCTTGCAGGCGCTCGCGCACGGCTTCGGTGAATCCTGCCAGTTCTTCGGCACTTTCTTCCTTGTGCCGTAACAGCATGAGAAAGGCGCCGAGCTGCGTGTCTTCCGCCTTGCCGTCAAGCAGCATACCCATGGCTTCGCGCGCTTCTTCGCGGGTCAAGTCACGGGCGCCGCGCTTGCCTTTGCCGAGAATGCGGACGAAGACGGCGAAAGGATGTTCGGCAGGGGTGACCAGGCTCATATGCAATTGCTCGGTTTCGGCAGGCCTGCCAGCTTTGCAGCCAGCTTGGCAGGGGTGCCTTTGAATAGGCGGTTCAGATGCATGCTGTTGCCCTTTTCCGGGCCAAGTTTCAATGCGGTGTACTTGATCAGCGGACGCGTTGCGGGCGACAGCTGAAACTCCTGATAAAACTCGCGCAGCACCCGGAGAATTTCCCAGTGTTCGGCTTGGAGGGTGATCCCTTCAGCGTTCGCCAGTGCTTCTGCGACCGGCTCGCTCCAATCGTTGAGATCAACCAAGAAGCCTTCCTGATCCACAGCAACGCTTATGCCATTGATGATCAGCCCGTTCATAGCCAAGAATTGGTCCGGTCATAACGACAGCAGAGCTCGACGAAGCCGTCATAGTCGACCTGCTGCAGGCGCGACGGCAGGGAGTTGATGCCACGGGCGGTCACGTCTTCGTCCAGCGCAAACAGCGCGATGCTCTCGGGCATCAGATCCAACGCTTTCCGCTGGGCGGTGCCGTCCTTCAGTGCATATACCGCATCCCCACAAAGCAACAGCGCATCGTCGGCAGTGACCAGATGCAAGCAGCTGGCCAGGCGGCTATCTGCAAACGGGGAGTGTGAAAGCAGGTGGAGAGTTGCCATCAGAGCGTGATCACATGGTCGTAGCGGTTAATAAGGGCGCGTAGGCCGGCATCGTCCAATAACTCTACCGGCAGCGACAGCGTGGCCTCATCCATCCCGCGCTCGCTGAGGCTGCGCTTGGCCGCGTACAGCGCGTCGATGCCAAACATGGGAAGTGCCTGCAGATTGGCCGTCAGGTCCTTTTGCTGCAGCTGAGTGGCCTGCTGAGCAGGCGCTAGCTGAAACACCCCATCATCGAGAAACAACAGCCCGAGTGGCAATTCGAACGCGCCGCCGGCCAGAACGATATCCAGTGCCTCGCGTGCGGAAGGACCGGACCAGGGCGACTGCCGCGTGATGATGAGCATCGAGCGCGCCATCAGTGGCCTCCAAAGCAGACCAGGCGGTCGGCGTGCTGGCTGGCTTCGTGCAGCTGCCCCAGACCGGACAGCTCCCAACCCGCTGCAAGGTTCGCTGCAGGGCGCTGGTGGCGTTTGGCTTCTTGTTCATCCAGTACGCCACGGCGCAGACCCGCGGCGATGCAGACCACACCGTCGAGCCCGTGGAAACTGATGAGTTGACGCCATTGCCCTGCGATATCCAGTTCGTCTTGCGCGGTCACTGTGTTGGCCGACGCGCTGTGTACACCATCCTGATAAAGGAACAGCCGGACAACCTCGTGCCCGCCCGCCAGCACCGCCTCGGTGAAACGCAAGGCGCGGCGTGAGGCGGGGGAGTGGGCGGGGGAAAACAGAGCAATTGCGAATTTCATGGGCCACCGTTGCATGACTGCCTGACATGATACGCCAGCTTTAGAAACGAAAAAGCCCGCCGAAGCGGGCTGATTCGATGGGTACTGATCAGTCGTCGCCACCCATGATACCCATCAGCTGCAGCAGGCTGATGAACAGGTTGTACAGCGAAACGTACAGGCCGATGGTGGCCATGATGTAGTTACGCTCGCCGCCATGGATGATCGCGCTGGTTTGGTAGAGGATGCACACCGACGAGAACAGCACGAAGCCCGCGCTGATTGCCAGCTGCAGACCACTGATCTCGAAGAAGAAACCAGCGACCATCGCGCCAAGCAGGACGAAGAAACCAGCGGTGATGAAACCGCTGAGGAAGCTCATGTCCTTACGGGTGATCAGCACGAACGCCGACAGGCCAAAGAAGACCAGAGCGGTCATCGACAGCGCCGAGGCAATCAGTTCACCACCGTTGGCAGTGCCCAAGTACATGTTGAGGATCGGCCCCAGCGTGTAACCCATGAAACCGGTCAAGGCGAAAGTCGAAAGCAGACCCCACGCGGAATTGCGTAGCTTCACGGTCAGGAAGAACAGGCCGTAGAAGCCGATCAGAACCACGAAGATGTTCGGGTAGGCTGCGTTGGCTTGCATCGCCATGTAGGCGACGAAGGCGCTGAAGCCCAGGGTGATGGCCAGCAGGCCGTAGGTGTTGCGCAGAACGCGGCTGACTTCCTTCTGTTCAACCTGCGTATGCGTAGGTGCGTACTGTTGCTTGAGCATGGCGACACTCCTGTAGATGTATTCAGCCTAAGGTGAATTGCCCCGGATCATAGCAGAGCTTTTGTTTCCTCCTAACGACAGTGTTTGACAGACTGTTTCGTTCGGGTACTATTGCGCCCGCTGTCTGCGGAGGAGTGGCAGAGCGGTTGAATGCAACGGTCTTGAAAACCGTCGAAGGGGAAACTCTTCCGTGAGTTCGAATCTCACCTCCTCCGCCATATCGCGAACTGAAGGCCCCGTATTCCGGGGCCTTCAGCGTTTCTGGACTAGGAAAACGCGGGCGTGGGCGTTCCCGTACTGTTCCCAGGGAGGGAGTGCGGCAGGATGAAAGCCGACCTCAGACGCCAAGGCCGCGATTTTCGCCTGCCCCAGGTAGTGTGTAAGGCGTTGAGCGATGACGCACTGCGTGAACCCTGCAGATGGGATAATTGAGCGAGCTCGTGGCCTCTGCCCAACGATTGACGTGACCCTGTGCTTAATGTGAGGTAGTTGGCGTTTCTTTGGCGTGCGGTGGGTGCGCTTGGTAACTAAAATTTCCGCTCGGACAAAAGGAATTGTCAGATGATCCGGATTAGGCTGCCCGAGGCTTTGGCGCTCGTGCAGGAACACTTCAGGCCGCTGTTGTTCGCGGCCGCAATGGATTCTCCTCATACCATCCAAGCGATGCTGCTGGATGAGTTGACAGGGGAGTCGTTGGTCTTGACCGGGCTCCCGTGTGGCGTATCGGTTACGCGAGCGCAATTAGCAGGGTTGATTAGCGTTATCGAACTCGACGTCATTGCACTACGGCCGGCTCTGCTTGAGCGCTTGAGAGAACGACAGATCGCCATTTAGCTGAACGTTTGTCTAAGGCGTCATCCAAGATAGGCGGCGGCGTCGAATCTCACTGACCCTGCCACTCTCAAGTAAAAAGGCCCCATGTTCTGGGGCCTTTTTCGTTTGAGTTCATGAAGCAACTCGCGAGCCTGACTCGCCTCAGGCTACCGAAGCGGTTTGGGGTACCGAGCCCACCTCCTCGGCGTAGTGGCAGGCCACCAGCCTGTCGTCCAAAGGGCGGAATGCCGGGACTTCTGAACTGCAGCGTTCGGTAGCGTGAGGGCAGCGGGTGTGGAAAACGCAGCCGGTAGGTGGGTCGAGCGGGTTGGGCAGTTCGCCGCTGACCTTGATTTTCGGCTTCGTCGAGTCAGGCCGAATGCTTGGCGTCGCGGCCAGCAGCACCTGAGTGTAGGGGTGTAGCGGGCGGGTGTAGATCAGCTCGGCTGGCCCCATTTCCATCGGGCTGCCGAAATACATCACCAGTACCTTATCGGCCACATGACGGACAACAGCCAGGTCATGGGAGATGAAGACGTAGCCGGCATTGAACTGCTCCTGCAGATCCATGAAAAGGTTCAGCACCTGCGCTTGAATCGACACATCCAGCGCCGAAGTCGGCTCGTCGGCAATCAGAACCTTTGGATTGAGCATCATGGCCCGCGCAAGGGCGATGCGCTGGCGCTGGCCGCCGGAGAACATATGCGGATAGCGCTGGTAGTGCTCGGGACGCAGTCCGACCTGCTGCATCATCGCCTGCACGCGCTCTCGGCGTTCGCTGCGTGACAGCCCGGTATTGATAACAAGCGGCTCAGCCAACTGGTCGCCGATCTTCTGCCTTGGGTTCAACGAGGCGTAGGGATTCTGGAACACCATCTGCACGTCGCGGCGTAGCTGTTTGCGTTGAGCCTTGTCCGCGCCTGCCACTTCCTGCCCGGCAATCTGCAGCGATCCGGACGTCGGCTCCTCGATGAGTGTCAAAGCCCGTGCAAGCGTGGACTTGCCGCAGCCGGATTCGCCCACCACCGCAAGCGTTTCGCCGGACGCCAGTTCGAATGACACGCCGTTGAGTGCGCGTACGGTGGCGTGTGGTTTGAACAGCCCACGTGAGATTTGGTAGTGGCGGGTCAGCTCGCGTGCGGACAGCACGCTGCCTGTCGACGGCTCAGTAGACATGGTGTTCTCCGGGTGGCTGACTAGGACGTTGCGACTCGGGCAGCACTTCAGGTGCTTCGCCAGGTGTTATGTTGCGCGGGTAAAAGCAGCGCACCTCGCCGCGGTCGTAGGGTTCCAGTGCCGGTCGTTCTCCGCAGCGTGGTTGAGCGTAAGGGCAACGTGGCGAGAGCAGGCAGCCCGCCGGGCTGTCGTATCGACCTGGGACGATGCCCGGCAAGGTCGCAAGACGCCGACTGTTCGAATGTTCTGGGATGGAGGCGAGCAACGCTTCGGTGTACGGATGAGCGGGTGCGTCGAACAGCTCTGGTACGCGCCCGGTCTCGACCGCTTGGCCCGCATACATCACACAGACGCGTTGAGCGGTTTCGGCTACCACGGCCAGGTCGTGAGTGATCAGGATGAGTGCCATGTTCTGGTCGCGCTGCAAGCTCAGCAGCAGATCCATGATCTGTGCCTGGATGGTCACGTCGAGTGCTGTGGTCGGCTCGTCGGCGATCAACAGCTGTGGCTCGCCTGCGATAGCCATGGCGATAGCCACCCGCTGGCTCATGCCGCCGGACAGCTGATGTGGGTAGGCGTCCAGACGACTGGCGGCGCCGGGGATCTCAACCCGCTCGAGCAGCTCGAGTGCTCGCTGCCGAGCGGCTTTGCCCTTGAGGCCCAGATGCTGTCGCAGCACCTCTTCAATCTGGAAACCCACGGTGTAGCTTGGATTGAGCGCGGTCATCGGGTCCTGAAAGACCATGGCCAAGTCCTTGCCGATCACTCGACGGCGCTGGCGCCCCTTGAGAGTCAACAAGTTCTGGCCAGCGAATTGGAGACGATCAGCCGCCACTTTGCCCGGCGCATCGACCAGTCCCATCAAGGCCATCATCGTGACTGACTTTCCAGAGCCGGATTCACCGACGATGGCCAGCACTGCACCTTTGTCGACGCTGAGGTCTAGCCCGTCCACCACAGGTGGCGCGCCGTCGTCTCCAAAGCGCACCGACAGATTTTGAATCTCGAGGAGGCTCATGGGCGGTTGTCCCTTGTGTCCGTAAGTTCTAAACGAAGCATCTGTGGACTCCTCACGCGGCATTCTTGAGCTTGGGATCAAGCGCATCGCGCAGCCCGTCACCGAAGAGGTTGATGGCCAGCACGCTGAGCAGGATCGCCAGGCCGGGTAGCGACACCACCCACCAGGCACGCTCGATGTAATCGCGCGCCGAGGCCAGCATGGTTCCCCATTCGGGCGTCGGCGGCTGCACGCCAAGGCCGAGAAAGCCCAGTGCAGCGGCATCGAGGATCGCCGAGGAAAAACTCAGCGTGGCCTGGACGATCAGCGGCGCCATGCAGTTCGGCAACACGCTGATAAACATCAAGCGCAAGGTGCCGGCGCCAGCGAGTTTCGAGGCTGTCACGTAGTCGCGGTTGAGTTCTGTCATCACCGCCGCCCGGGTCAGCCGCACGTAGGAGGGCAGGGAGACGATGGCGATGGCGAAGATGGTATTGATCAAACCTGGGCCGAGGATCGCCACGATCGCCACCGCCAGCAGTAGCGAGGGCAGGGCCAGCATGATGTCCATCAAGCGCATGATGAACGGTCCCAGCCGCGTTGGGGAAAAGCCTGCCAGCAGGCCGAGCAGGATGCCGGGCAGCAGCGAAAAGACGACCGAAGCAAGACCGATCAGCAGCGACAGCCGCGCCCCGTGGATTAACCGCGAAAGCATGTCCCGCCCGAGCTCGTCGGTGCCAAGTATGAATTGCGCCGTCCCGCCTTCCTGCCATGCCGGCGGGGTGAGCAAAAAGTCGCGAAACTGTTCGCTGGGGTTGTATGGCGCCAAAGCCGGTGCGAACAGGGCGCAGGCAACCAGCAACACCATAAAGATCAGGCCACCCAGTGCGCCCTTGTTGCGGCGAAAGGCACTCCAGAACTCCCGAAGGGGTGACGGGTAATAAGCAGTCGGTTCGGCGGCCGGCAGGGTCTCGATGCTGTTCATGCTTCGGCCTCCTTAGCGCTGGTGGCGAATACGGGGGTTGGCCAGGCCGTAGAGGATGTCCACGGTGAAATTGACCAGGATGACGAGGCAGGCGACCAGCAAGATGCCGTTCTGCACTACTGGGTAGTCCCGGGCGCCGATGGATTCGATCAGCCACTTGCCAATGCCCGGCCAGGAGAAGATGGTTTCGGTCAGTACGGCTCCGGCCAGCAGGGTGCCGATCTGTAAGCCGAACACGGTCAGGACGGGGATCAGTGCGTTGCGCAGCCCGTGAACGAACACCACTCGGTTCGGCGATAAGCCTTTCGCCCGAGCCGTGCGGACATAATCTTCGCGTAGCACTTCGAGCATCGCCGAGCGCGTCATGCGGGCGATGACCGCCAGAGGAATCGTCGCCAGCACCACAGCCGGGAGAATCATGTGGTGAAGAGCGTCCAGAAATGCGCCTTCTTCTTCGCTGAGCAGGGTGTCGATCAGCATGAAGCCGGTGACGGGCGGTACGTCGTAGAGCAGGTCGATTCGCCCCGAAACAGGCGTCCAGCCAAGGCCTACGGAGAAAAACATGATGAGGATCAGCCCCCACCAGAAGATCGGCATCGAGTAACCCACCAGCGAAACGCCCATGACGCCATGGTCGAACAGCGAGCCGCGTTTAAGTGCTGCGACCACGCCAGCCAGCAGGCCCAGGGTGCCGGCGATGATCAGCGCCGCGAAGGCAAGCTCGAGGGTGGCGGGAAACAGGGTAGTGAACTCTTTCCAGACGCTGGTGCGCGTACGCAGCGACTCGCCGAGATCGCCCTGCGCCAGATTGCCGATGTAATCGAAATACTGCAGGTAGAGTGGCTTGTTCAGACCCAGCCGCTCCATGGCCTGGGCATGCATCTCCGGATCGACTTTTCGCTCTCCCATCATCACTTCCACCGGATCCCCGGGGATCATGCGAATCAGGGCAAAGGTGAGTAGCGTGATCCCGAAAAAGGTGGGTATCAGCAGACCCACGCGGCGGGCTATGAAGCTGAACATTGCAGAACTCCTGGTAAAACTATGGCAACGCGACAGCACAGCCTCGATCGCCGTACTCAAGTTCGCGACTTTCGTTGGGCTGATAGCGCTTGGCTGTGCGGACCGGCAGTCCAAAACATGCAAAGGAGGTCAGCCAGACCTGCGCGAGGGCAGGCCTGGCTTCGCTACTATCAACGCTTGTTTTCTACGCCATAGAAGGAGTTGCGCCCGAAGGGGCTGATTTCGAAGCCCTCCACGCTGTTGCGCATCGGCTGGTAGACGGTGGAGTGGGCAATAGGCGTGATGGGCACCTGCTCCTGAATGATCTGCTGTGCCTGTTCATACAGCTTTGTGCGTTCAGCCTGATCCGTAATGCGCTTGGCATCCTTGACCACTTTGTCGTATGTCGCGTCGCACCATCTGGACCAGTTGTTGCCATTCACCGCATCACAGCCGTACAGAGTGTTCATCCAGTTGTCTGGGTCACCATTGTCCCCAGTCCAGCCTATCAGCATGGCGTCATGTTCCCCCGCATGGCCGCGCTTGATGTATTCGCCCCATTCGTAGCTCACGATGCGTGCCTTGATCCCGATCTTGGCCCAGTCAGCCTGGATCATTTGCGCCATCAGCTTGGCGTTGGGGTTGTAGGGGCGCTGCACGGGCATTGCCCACAGGGTGATTTCGGTGCCTTCCTTGACGCCTGCCTGTTTAAGCAATTCGCGCGCTTTTTCTGGGTTGTAATCGGTGCCCTTGATGCTCTCGTCGTAAGACCACTGAGTGGGCGGAAGCGCGTTCACAGCCAATTGGCCGGCTCCCTGATAGACGGCCTCGATGATGGATTTCTTGTCGACCGCCATGTCCAACGCCTTGCGCACCTCAAGCTTGCCGAGTGGCTCGTGCTCAACGTTGTAGGCGATGTAACCGAGGTTAAAGCCGGGTTGGCTCGGTACCTCGATGTTGGGATCTTTCTTCAGCGCTTCGATATCCGCCGGGCGAGGGTTGAGCGTGACCTGGCATTCCCCGGCACGAAGCTTCTGCGCACGGACCGAGGCGTCGGTCGTGATCGCGAAAATCAAGTTATCGATCTTCACGTCTTCGGGTTTCCAGTATTCCTTGTTGCCCTTGAAGCGGATCTGAGCGTCTTTCTGGTAGCGGCTGAACACGAACGGCCCAGTGCCAATCGGCTTCTGGTTGATCTGTTCACTATTGCCGGCTTGGAGCAACTGATCGGCATATTCAGCTGAATGGATCGCGGCAAAGTTCATCGCGAGGTTCTGTATGAAGGCGGCATCTACTTTGTCGAGGGTAAAGCGGACCGTCATGTCGTCGAGCTTCTCGACCTTGGTGATGTTCTTGTCCATGCCCATGTCGACGAAATAGGGGAACTCGCTGGCGTACGCCTTGCGGAACGGATGGTCCTTGTCGAGCATGCGCTGGAAAGTGAAGAGGACGTCGTCGGCATTAAACTCGCGGCTGGGCTTGAAGTAGTCAGTGGTATGAAACTTGACTCCGGGACGCAGATGGAAGGTATAGGTGAGGCCGTCATCGCTGACCTCCCATTTGGTCGCCAGCGCGGGGAGGGCGCGAGTGCCGCCTCGTTCGAATTGGGCGAGACGGTTGAATACAGTTTCCGAGGCGGCGTCGAAGTCTGTACCGGTGGTGTACTGGCCGGGATCGAAACCGGCGGGGCTGCCCTCGGAGCAGTACACCAGGCTGCTGGCGGCGAAGCTGAGGGGCGAGCCGAGGATCAGTCCCGCGGCGAGCAATGCTCGGATGGAGAGAGTGTTTCGCATGCAAACCTCATTCTTTTTTATGTTCATCGAGGGTTGGTCTCGTGGACCGAACAGTGGCTCACTGCACGCCGGTGTCGCCGTGGGGGTTCGCCCGCTCGGCGCAGAACACTGTTGGCGGCTGCGTCTTGAAGATCACAGCCTAGCCTGCCTCGAAATTAAGTCATGCTGAAAACTCGGTCAACAGAAATTAAGCGCTGCTAAATTTCTTTGGCGAGCTTCAGGTATCGAGATCAAGCAATAGCGGTGCCAGCTAGCGGGTGGTCAAATCGTCGAACAGGCCCATAGTCGTTACGGTGAGCACTTCGGCCGGTTGATCGCCCACGTTGGCTAGGTGGTGAGGTTTGCCCGCATCGAAATGTATGGAGTCACCGCTGGCCAACGGATAGTCGCGGCCATCGACCGTGTAGATGATCCGTCCGGAGAGGACATAGGCGAATTCGGCGCCTTCGTGGGCAATGAGTTCGGACTGGTAGCCCACTGGCATGCTGACTTTGACGGCGTTCAGCAGATTGCCTGGAAAGCTTGTAGACAGGCGCTCGTACGCCAGCGGCTGGCCTTCGATGGTGTAACGAACTCGTTCGCCCTGGTGGGAATCGGGCTGCGGTTGGCTGGGCTGATCAAACAGCGAATTGAGCGGCACGCCGAGCGATTTTGCGATGTTCGCCAGCGACGAAATCGAGACACCCGTAAGGTTACGTTCGGCCTGGGACAGGAAGCTCGCCGTTAGCCCCGACTCCTTGGCTACCTGGTTCAGGGTCTTGTTCGCGGCACGCCTGTGACGACGCAATCGCTCACCGATACGGTCGACTGTCATGAAATTCGCCTTGTGAAAGTGGCCAGTATACGGCCAGCGGGACAGGCTCGCGCCAGCCTTGATTTTGGCTTTTTCACGGCACCGCAGAAAAAAGCTTTGCCAGAAAAATTAAGCTGTACTTAAATTCGGCGAACATTTTCGGCTGGTTTCGGAGAACAGGCATGACCATCGGTGTCGGCGGCAGTACGCAGGAAGAAGCGCTTGGGCGCTTGCGCAACATGCTGGATGGCGTCGAGCCGATAGCGCAAGACGAGTACCTGGACCGTATCGACAAGGCACAGCGGCGCATGAGACAGCTTGGCCTCGACGCCGCTTTTCTTAGCGCGGGCGCGAATCTCGAGTACTTCACCGGCGTGCGCTGGAGCCCGAGCGAGCGCATGGTTGGTGCAATCCTGCCCGCCGATGGTGCGCTGGGGTACCTGGCGCCGGCCTTCGAAGAGGGCACGATTCGCGACTTCATGGTGGTTGATGGTGCAGTCAACGGGTGGCAGGAACACGAAAGCCCCTATCGTTTGTTGCTCGACTGTTTGCAGCGCATGGGCATCCAGCCGAACACCAGTCTCCGCCCATGCATTGGTCTGTGTCCGTCGTTGCCGTTTTTCATGTTCGACGGCCTGCGCTTGCTGGATCCAGGCTACGCCTTCACCGATGCGAGCGCCGTGACAAGCTATTGCCGGCAGCGTAAATCGAGTGCCGAGATCGCCCTGATGCAACGGGCTAAGGACATGACGCTGGAAGTGCACAAAGCGGCGGCGAGCATCCTGTACGAGGGCATCAGCACCACCGAAGTGGTTCGGTTTATCGAGCTGGCGCACCGGGCAGTCGGTGCGCCAGGGTCAACCTTCTGCATCGTGCTGTTCGGCGAAGCGAGTGCATTTCCCCATGGAGTGAAGTACCCGCAGACGCTCAAGCGCGGTGACATGGTCCTGATCGACACGGGCTGTCGTGTGCACAGTTACCTGTCGGACATCACGCGCAGTTACGTCTTCGGCGAGCCGAGCGAACACCAGCGAGCGTTGTGGACCTTCGAAAAGGACGCACAGTTGGCCGCCTTTGCGGCGGCCCGCCTGGGTGCGCGCTGTGAAGAAGTGGACGAGGCGGCGCGAGGCGCGCTCGAAGCCTGCGGCCTCGGCCCAGATTACCAATTGCCGGGCCTTCCTCATCGCACCGGTCACGGGATCGGGCTGGAAATCCATGAGAGCCCCTATCTGGTCCGCGGCGACCAGACACCCATCGACGTCGGCATGTGTTTCAGCAATGAACCAATGATTTGCGTGCCCGGTGAGTTCGGCATTCGCCTGGAGGACCACTTCTACATGAGCGAGAGCGGACCGCTCTGGTTCACCGAGCCGAGCCACAGCATTGATGATCCCTTCGGCCTCAATAAAAGCTAAGCAGTGAGGCGGTGCGCCTAACTGCACCGCTAAACAAATGGCTGACTGTGCTTATTCTTGGCTAAGTGGGCTATCTAGAATGGTCGATCCCACCACCCGCTCGGGCCTCACGTCATGTCTTCGCGCCGCTTTCCGCTGCTGCTCGTGGGCGCTTTTGCCGCCCTTTATCTGATCTGGGGTTCGACCTATTTTGTAATTCGTATCGGCGTCCAGTCGTGGCCGCCAATGCTGTTGGCCGGGCTGCGTTTCGTCGTTGCCGGTAGCCTGATGTTTGCCTGGTTGCGCTGGCGCGGTGTCCCGCTGCCGACCGCCAAGGAGTGGCGGTCATGTGCAATCGTCGGCTTCCTTCTGCTCAGTTGCGGCAATGGCGGCGTCACCATTGCCGAGCACCTTGGGGTAGCGTCGGCGGTTGCGGCGCTGGCGATTGCGACCGTGCCGCTGTTTGCCTTGCTGTTCGGCTTGATCTGGGGACAGCGAACAACCGGGTTAGAGTGGGGCGGGATCCTGCTGGGGCTGATCGGCATCGGCTTGCTCAATCTTGGACACAACCTTCAGGCCAGCCCCCTGGGCGCGGTAATCGTGTTGCTCGCAGCGGCGAGCTGGGCGTTCGGTTCGATGTGGAGTCGCCACCTCAGCCTGCCGAACGGTGCAATGGCGAGTGCAGCACAGATGCTCGTCGGTGGCGCCGTGTTGTTGTTCGGCAGCCTGGTGAGCGGCGAACGCCTGCAGCAGATGCCAGACATGGGCGGCTGGCTTGCGTTGATCTACTTGACGATTCTCGGATCCATCGTCGCGTTCAGCGCATACCTGTACCTGCTCAAGCATGTGCGACCGGCAGCGGCGACCAGTTACGCCTATGTAAATCCGGTGGTGGCGGTCCTGCTGGGTATCACGTTTGCCGGTGAGCGCATCGGGCCTGAGGAGTGGTTGGCGATGACGGTTATCGTCAGCGCGGTAATCCTGATCGGTTTGCCCCAATGGCGCCGGCCAAAGGTCGCAGCTGTGGCGAGCGAGACCTGAATCGAGCGCGCCATCGGCCTGGTGGTAGTTGTATGATGACTTCCGCTTGGGCAAGATCGGACCAATCACTTAGTGGTCCTAACCTCGGACGACCCGCGCGCTACCTCGGCGCTCCATAGGCGCCGGGGTCGGTTTGGCCCGCCGTGCCATCTTCCTTCCGCTCATCTCAACAGGCGATCCGATGCCCGCTGCGAAACCTCCTGCCAACGACACCTTCTTCATCCTGTCTCTGGTGGTGTTCAACTTCATCTCGTTCATTTCCATCGGCATCCCGTTGGCGTCGCTGCCGGGCTACATCCATGAAAATCTCGGCTTCAGCACTGCTATCGCCGGCATCGTGATCGGTGCGCAGTACCTGACCACCTTGCTCTGCCGCCCGCTTGCCGGACAGTTGGCGGACGAGCGCGGGGCGAAGAAAACCGTGTTGATCGGCATGGCGTCCGGGTTGCTGAGTGGCCTGTTGCTGCTCGCGTCGGCGTTGTTGGAATCCTGGCCAATGGCAAGCATCGCCGTGATGGTCGGCAGCCGGTTGATTCTCGGGTTTGCGCAGAGCCTGATTGGCATATCGGCGATCAGCTGGGGCATCAGCCGACTGGGCGCGGAAAGCACAGCGCGAATGATCTCTTGGAATGGCGTGGCGGCTTACGGCGGCGTCGGGATCGGCGCACCGCTTGGAGTCTTTCTCACTCAATCCTTGGGCCTGTGGAGCCTGGGTGTCGTGACGATGGCGCTTGCCTCGACGGGCCTCGCATTAGCTTGGCGGCGTGGTGATGCACCGCTGAATCCGGGCAAGCGCTTGCCATTCGGCAAAGTCCTGTGGAAGGTCGCACCGCCTGGTATCAGTCTGGCGTTAGCCACCATTGGCTACGGCACGCTGACCGCTTTCATCGCGCTGTATTACAACGCCCGCGGTTGGGATGGCGCGGCCTGGTGCCTCACTGCCTTTGCGTTTGCCTTTATCGGGACGCGGTTGTTGTGTCCGAACCTCATCAACCGCGTTGGCGGCTATTCGGTGGCGATGGTGTGCCTGGTGGTGGAGATTTTCGGCCTCTTGTTGCTCTGGCTTGCGGAGGCGCCCAGCTTTGCCCTGGCAGGCTCCGCGCTGACGGGCTGCGGGCTGTCCTTGCTCTATCCCGCGCTGGGGGTTGGCGTAGTGTCACGCGTGGGAACGGCCAATCGCAGCTCGGGCCTCAGCGTGTTCGCCATGTTCTTCGACCTGTCGCTGGGGCTGTCTGGCGCGATCATGGGCGTGCTAGCGGCTTACATCGGCATGCAGAGCATCTTTCTTGGCGCTGCGGTGGTAGCAGTAGGCGCGCTCGGAATCGTCTGGCTTTTGCTCCGTCAGGAGCGCGCCACTCAGGCGTGAGCGATGATCAAACCGCTGCAGAAGCCTTCTGCCCACTTCGGAGGTACAGGCTCGATGAGGGTTCTGGTCGCGTCGTATCTGAACGAGGGAGCGAATAGCTTTCGACTTCAGCCCCTCATCGGAGAGGGCAGGCGTACTGTTAAACCTGCGTGCCTGCGGGCTCAACGCTGAGCCCGGTTCTGATTGTTCTTTTGCGACATAAGGGCGACGTACGGGGCATGCCGGCTAGACGATGCTTATCGGCCGGCCGCGCAGAACTCGAGGTCCATTGACGCACGCCTCGCCAGTGCCGCCGCGCTCGGGCGATAGTCGGTCTTACAGCGCCGCAGCTGCCTCCAGAACTCAAGCGGCTGCTTGGGGTTGAGGTCGGATCGCTTGACCAGGGTTTCCAGAGTTTTGCTGCTCATGTGGCCTCCAATGTCTCGGTCGAGTGGTTGGTGGTCCTGAAAAAAGTCGCATCCCTGCGCCAGCCGTCGCGGCTTTCCATGGCTCCGAGACTGCCCGGATTCGGTTACAGGTTGTTGACAAACCCAGCCCGTTTCGCCGCGCCGATGAACGGCGTTTTCGGATCGTATGGCTTGATTGTTGGCGATCGCCGAGTGTCGAAAAAGTATATATAGCGGTGCAACTGGCGCGGGTGGGGCATCTAGCGTTTCGTTGCTATCTAAATGCAATTATTTATTGTCCATGTGTTGCGCTTGTAATGGCAGTTTGAACTGTACGCCGTTCATCGAGATATCTTTTTCTTTTAGAACTCTTGGGCCGCTCTTGTCCTCCGAGATAGTGAGGCGGCTGCAAAGCGGTTGCCATTTTAAGTACCACCAAGTAACTGGAGTAATCTCATGTCGAACGATAAGAGCGGAAATCCGGGTAACTTTGCAAACGACCGCGAAAAGGCCTCCGAAGCTGGGCAAAAAGGCGGTCACAACAGCGGCGGCAACTTTGCCAACGATCCGCAGCGCGCCTCCGAAGCCGGCCAGAAGGGTGGTCAGAACAGCGGCGGCAACTTCGCTAACGACCGCGAGAAAGCTTCTGAAGCCGGCCAGAAAGGCGGCCAGAACAGCGGCGGCAACTTTGCCAATGACCGCGAGAAGGCCTCTGAAGCCGGTAAGAAAGGCGGCGAGAACAGCCACGGCGGCGGCCGCAAGTCGTAATACGTTAACGCATTATTGCTAACGTAAGCGAACATAAACGGAACTTGCTAAGCAAGTTCCGTTTTTTTATGCCGTTTAATTAAGCGGCACGGTAATGATGGCAAGTCGCATGGTTGTAAGTTGTACAAGTTTGGTGCAACAAGGCTGTGACTGTTCTTTGCTGTTTCGTGACCACAAGTAACTTGCCGTAGCTCATCAGAGAACTATGTCAGCGGAACAGTGCTTTAGGTGTCGCAGCGGCATCCTGCCGTATCCACAGCCCTACTGCGACGAGGAGGACCGCATGACTGAGACCAACAAGCGCGAACACGAACATGACTGTCTTGAACAAGTAATCGACGGTGTCGTCGAGTTAGGCGATAACAAATCTAAGGTATCGGTTGGCGACATTCAGGACAAAATCGGTCAGCGCAGTTTCGGGCCGTTCCTGTTCGTTCCTGCAATCATCGAGATCAGCCCGGTCGGCGGTATCCCCGGCGTGCCGAGCATGCTGGCATTAATCGTCGCGTTGTTCGCCATCCAGATGTTGTTGGGTCGGCATCATTTCTGGATGCCCGGATTTCTCGCGCATCGCTCGGTCAGCGGTCAGAAGCTTGAGAAGGGCCTGAACAAAATCCGTCCGGTTGTGCGCTGGCTGGACAAAGTGAGCAACAAGCGTTTGGTCTGGGCCACCAGCAACAGCTTTCTACGAGTGATTGCGGTGCTCTGCGTAGTGCTTGCGACCTCGGTGCCTCCGCTTGAACTGTTGCCCTTCGCCAGCACCGCGCCGTTCTCGGCCATCTGCCTGTTCGGTCTGGGTATCACCACCCGAGACGGAGCAGCCATCGTTCTCGGGATAATCGTGGCGGTTGGCGCCTTCGTGCTTGCGGGAATGGGCCTGATTGGCTGATCGGCTCGTCCCAGCGCGGTCCGCCCGTTTCCGAACTATTGGCTCAGCCAGACTACTCGTCCAGGTGAGCGCTGCCTCGCGGCGCTGCGCCGGGATGGCGTGAATACAGACGCGACAGCGGTGCCGCGGACACGCCGTGAATCATGATCGATGCGAAGATCAACGCGCTCGCCGCATGCCAATAGAGCGGATCGTGCAGATGGCTATGGGCGAGCGCGGCGTAGTAGATCGCGGCGATACCCAGCGGGCCGAACCAGCCGAGGTAGAGCGAGTCGCGGGAATTGAGCGAATGGCGCCAGGTGCTGGACATCACCATTACCACCGGAGGCCTGCGCAACAGCAGAACCAGCAACGCAAGCGCCACCAGCGGCCATCCCAGCGCTACCCACTCGTGCAAGGGAAGGGCGATGCCGAAGATCACAAACATCGGCAGCGTGAATAGCTTTGCCACTGCTTCCTGGATGTTTTCTTCTTCCTGCTCTTCGTGCTTCTCGCTGAAGAGGTTGAACGCCAGCCCCGCTGCGAATACCGCCAGCACCCCATCTGTGTGCAGCAGCTTGGCGAGTCCCAGCGTCAATAGCGAGAACGCCACGGTGTAGCCCAGCAGAGAGGAACTGGCTACCAGCTTCTTGTGCTCTGCAAAGGCCAGCAGTTTGGCTGCTGCAAAACCCACGATCGCGCCCATCAGCGCGGCACCACCGATGCCGATCAGTACCGACTCGATGAGCCAGCGCGACCAGGCCTGATCAGGCGAATGGCTGAGCATGAGAATTGGCAGCATGACGAAGGCGTAAGCCAGGCCGTCGTTGGCTCCGGATTCCGCCGACAGGGTGTCGCGCAGCCGCAACGGGAGGTGCTGTGTCGCGAACTTGCCGGTCACGATCGAACTAGCGACTACCGGGTCGGTGGGTGTAACCGCTGCACCCAGCAGCAGGGCTGCCCACAGCGACAACCCCAGCAGCCAACCGGCCAACAAGGATGACACCAGCCACATACCGAGCATGACGAAGGTCAGCAAGAGCATGACGGGCTTGAGCATGGCCTTGAGCGCCGCACGCTGCAGGCGCAGTGCAACGCCCATCAGCCCTATTGCCAGCGTCAGCCGCGCCGCTTGCTCGAGAATGCTGAAGCTGTCGCCCCAGCGTGCAAGATCAAGCCAACTCAAGCCATATGGGCCGACGGCAAGGCCGACCAGCACGGCGAGCGCCGGCTCGGATACAGGGCTACGCTTGATCAGCGCCGACAGCAAGGCAGTACAGACGGCAACGCCGCCCATGATGGCAAGTGCAATGTTCAGCTGAGACATGAAGGCTCCGAGTTCGCAGTATCTCTACTGCGAGGGGGGCCGGTAACAAAATGTTCCCGCTAGCGGCTTGCGCGTTTCATGCACGCCAGATGGCGATCATTGACTCGATTGGCAAACCAGGTGGTCGTCAGGTTGCGTGTGATCTTCGGACTTTCCAGCCGAATGCCAGGCAGCACCGCGCGGGGCAGAGGCTTTCCTGCACGCTTATCAGCCAAGGCGAACACGCGCTCATACAGCGTGGTTTTCTCGAATCCGTGCGTATCGCCGCGCTCCAGGGCGTTGCGGATCGCTGTCTCGCTCATGTCGAGCTTGCCCGCCAGCGAGCGAACCGCACGCTCGGTCTGGCCGGCTTTGCTGCTGCCATGAATGATCAGATCGCCATCGAGGGTCAGCTTGATCCCGCTCGCGCGGCTGACCGCGGCCTGAAACGCGGCGTTGCGGCTGGCATACCACCCGGCATTGAAGTCTGCGAAGCGGTACAGCGGCTGGGTGTAACTAGCGGGGTAGTCCAGCAGATGTGCAATGCCGAAGTACATACCGCCGCGGCGCGTGAACACCTCATCCCGGATAGAGCCTTCACGGCGATAGGGATAGTCGCGTGCGCGGTCTTCGGCGAAGGCGATACTGACTTGCATGGGGCCACCGGTCTTGACCGGGTTGAGCGTGCCGAACAGCTGTTTGCCGAGCGGCATGATGCCGAGGAAGTCGTCGAAGATTGCGCTCAGCTGTTCTTCAGTGCGCACCGCCGCGAGGCGCTGGCTGTAGGTCTTGCCGTTGGGTGATTGAACGTCCAAGGCCGCATCTACGATGAAGCGTGGGACATGCAGTCGGGACGCGCGCCGGTAGATCTCATCGCGGGCGATTTTCGCCAGGCCTGGGACCGGTGGGGTCGCCTGGAAAGTGGATTCCTGCACCGTGACGGCCAGGACAGCGCAAAGATTCTCGTTGGTCGGCGGGATCGCCAGCGCATCGAAGGCGGCGTAGATGTCGGTGGCCCAGCCCTGTCGATTCGGGATGTTGCTGGGGATCAGCCGGACGATCTTGGCGCGGACTTCGTCCGGCCGGGGCGCAGGCACCTCCGGTTTTTGCGTGCCGCAGCCGGCCAGGCCGAGCATCAAGGCGGTGGTGAGCGTAACGGCCAGACGGCGCGCAGCCCGGCTGGAGAGAGTCGGCGTTGGCGCGTGCGAGTCAACAGTCGAACGCTGTCGATGTGAGAACTGGAAAATCATGCGGTCCCATCTGGATACGTGGTTCAGGTTCCGACAGTAAAACAGACGCAGCCGTTCTGCAGCCGCTGAGGTGCTGTTCGCTGCCGGTGAACTTGCGAGGTTCCCGCTGTCCGAAACCTGACGAGCCACCGGGCGTGCCGGTGGCGCCAAACATCGACGAGCACCTGACCACATGAGCGAATCGCACTTCGACGTTCGGCGACTCGAACGCTACGACAGCACCACCCGTGAATACCTGCTGGCCATCATCACAGATGAAGACCACGCGTCCCAGGTTGAACTGGACAGCGGCCAAATCGCCTGGCAATCAACCCTGCGCCATGATCGACTGCACCGTGACGTCGACCCGCAAACGGGCAAGCCAAACTACCGTTTCGAGGACATCCCTGAGCATGAGGGTGGCGAGTTCCAGCTGGTCAGCCTGATCGCCGAGGGCGGGCGCGGCGCTGAATTCTCCGAGCTGGCCATGTTCGGCAAGCGCTTGGTGACCTTTGACGACCGCACCGGATTGGTCTGTGAGATCCGCGACCAGAACCAGCTGGTGCCTCGAAACATTCTCATGACAGGTAGTGGTGACGAGGCCTTCAAGGGTTTCAAAGCGGAGTGGGCAACACTCTATAACGACCAATTGGTCGTCGGCAGCCACGGCAAAAGGGCCTCTGAGGAGTGGGTAAAGCTACTCGACCGCCACTACGCCGTACAGAGCGTGGACTGGTCGGAGCGCTATCAACGCATCCGCGACGCGCTGGGCGTCGGGCCGGACGGCTATGTGATCCACGAGGCGGCCGAGTGGCACCCGTATCGCCGTGAATGGCTTTTCTTTCCGCGCAAGATCTCGACCGAGCCATTCGACGAAACGATCGATGAGCGGGAGCGTGGCGCCAACACCTTGATTATTGCCAACGAAGACTTCAGCCAGATCCGAACCCTTGAGGTCGGTCTGCGGGTTCCTGAGCGGGGTATTTCATCGTTCAAGATCCTGCCGGGCCATCCCAACGAGTGCGTTGGCCTGAAGAGCGTCGAGATCGGTGATCGAACCGAGAGCTACCTGTTCTGCTTCAACCTCGACGGCGAGGTGCTGCAGGACGATATCTTCATCGGTGATTACAAGTGCGAGGGGCTGGAAATCCTCTGACGGCCGTTCCCGTTGCCCCGAAGGCCATTGCTGGCCTTGCCGAAACACAGCAGTTTGCCAATCAATCGCCCCGTTTTCGGCTACGCTGAGGTTCCCAACTGCCGTTACAGATTCGACCATGCATCAGCAAGTCCTCGCCCAGTCTCGTTCAGCGTCGGCGTCCAGTTTCTGGCGCGACGAGGCGCTGCCGTTCATCGAGTCGCGCAGTGTGGGAGATGGCCGCCGTGTCTGTTATGCGCGGCACAGCCACGAAACCTTCTCCATCGGGTTGATCGACAGCGGCGCCAGTACTTACATCAACGGCGAACATCAATGCCGCGTCGAAGCCGGCACGCTGGTGCTAATGAACCCCGGCGATGTACACGCCTGCAATCCGATCCAGAACCAGCCATGGGCTTATCGCATGCTTTATGTCGATGCTGGCTGGTTGAGCCAGTTGCAGGACGACCTGGGGATGGGGGGCGGGGGTTTCCGCTGCTTCGCCCCAATAATGACCCGCGATCCGCAGCTGCAGTCGGGCTTTCGCCGCTTTCATTCGGTACTCATCGACGACAACGCCGACTTGCTGCAAAAGGAAACCGCCGCCGTATCTTTCTTCTCTCTGTTGCACGAGCGACTGGGGCTCGAAGTCGGCATCCCGGAGAGTGACCTGAAACTGCAGCGTGCCGCCGAGTTCATCGCTGGCAATTATCAGCGCTCCCTCAAGCTGGGCGAGATCAGCCTCATGGCAGGCGTCTCACCGTCGAGCCTCATCCGCGCCTTCAAAAAACAGTTCGGGATGACCCCGCATGCCTATCTGACCAATCGGCGCGTGCAGTTTGCGCGCGCCGAACTGCGGCGTGGCCGGCCTATTGCAGATGTGGCGCTGGACGCGGGGTTTGCTGACCAGGCGCACCTGCAGCGCGCCTTCAAGCAACTGCTGGCTGCCACGCCCGGGCACTATCGAACAGGAAGCCGAAACGTGCGCCACGACACCTGTCAGGTCAGCAGCAGGTAAGCCGCGCTGGCAACCAGCAGCGCTGCCATCGATCGATTGAACAGCCGTACCCGTGCGGGCTTGTCGAGATGTTGCCGCAGGAAGGTGCCCGCATACGCCCAACACGCCAGTGAGGCATAGCAGATCACGAAGTAGATCGCTGCGAAGCGCCAGACTGATGGGGCGTCGCCCGCGGCAGCGAACAAGCCCATGCCCGCTACCGAGGCCAGCCAGGCCTTGGGGTTGAGCCACTGCATCGCTGCGCCATACAGCATCGTCGGCCGCATCGCAGGCTTGTCTGCATTCAGGCGACCGTTGTCTGCGGCCAGCCGAAGCGCCATGTACAGCAGAAATGCCACGCCAGCCAGCTTGATCGATTCGGTCAGCCAGGGCCAATGATCGAGGAGTTCGTTCAGGCCCAGCCCGATCAGCACCAGTAGCAGCGTGAAGCCAATGGTTGCGCCGCTGACGTGGCGCATGGCTGGCCGCAAACCGAACTGCGCGCCAGCGCTGAGCGCGACGATGTTGACCGGGCCGGGCGATATGGAAGAAGCCAGCGCGAAGGCGGCCATGGACAGCAAAAGACTCATCGAAAGCTCCTGAAAGTACACATGAACATCAGCGCGACGATAGGAGCGGGAACTGCCGCGGTATTGAAGAAAATGCGCGTATGCGGCTTACCAACGCAACAGCCGTGGGCCGAGGAGGGCGCCGACGGCGGTGGGGATGAGCATGCCGAGCACATACCAGACGGCCCAGAAGGCGACACTCATCTCAGGACAATGCAGGCTGTAGGCTAGGGTCGCCGCGACTTGCCCAATGTCCGGGCGAATGCCGGAGACCGTCAGTAACACCAGCAATGCCAGCGCCAGCCCGATGACCAGGGCTGTACCAAAACGGCGCGTGGCGATCTGCCGATCCACGGGCGGTGCGTGGTTGGCGAGCATGTTGATCAGCTCATCGGTCTTCATCGATGACCTCCAATCAGGGCGGCCAGCGCTTTCAGTCCGCGGTGAACGCCCACCTTGACTGCTGAAGCCGAAAGCCCGGTACGTCGAGCGGTTTCTTCCACCGAAAGCCCCTGTAATTTGACGTGAAAAATGGGCAAGCGTTGCTTGTCCGGCAGTTGTTCGAGCAGCCGCGCCAGGTCCCGCTGCGCCTGTTGGGCCTGGTGATCTTCGTCGGCCAGCAGCTCTGCCTGGTCGCTAAGGGGATCATTCAAGGCGTCGTGCCTTGCATGGGCCCGGAAATGATCCATCAGTTTGTAGCGGGCGATCGCCTGCACCCAGGCTGTCACCGGTTGCTCGGGCCGGTAGGTATGCCGCGCGTTGTGCACCGCCAGCAAAGCTTCCTGTAGTAGGTCTTCGACCTCGGGCGATTGCAGCCTGCGCCTGAGAAAACTGCGCAGATGTGCGCTGAGCAGCGTCAGGAATTGCCGGTACGCCGCCTCGTCGCCGTCCAGCCCCTGCAGTAGCAGCTGTTGCAGATGGGCTTCGCGTGCCTTCAACGCCTCGTGACTGGTAGTTCGTTGCCTCGGTCGCTCTGGTTACACGCAAGGAAAAAATCGATGCTGCCCGTCCTTTGCCTCCAGCCAACGGCAGGGCGGGGCGCGCCGCTACGGTAGGTCCAGACGGAAGAATTCTCAAAAATATATTTCTTGCTCCTGCTGTAACCAATCAACCGTACCTGGCGAACTACTGGTCGAGCTGCCAGTAAAACCACTGGCAGCAACACTGCATGGAGAAACAACCGATGAACAATCTCGCCCTTGCTGCTGCAGCCGTTGCTCTTGCATCCATCGCCGCCGGTGCCACGGCTGCGGAAAATACCGAAGGTGCCATGGAGAAATGCTATGGCGTCGCGCTCGCCGGTCAGAACGATTGCAAGGCTGGTGCGGGCACCAGCTGCGCCGGCACGTCGAAGGTGGATTACCAGGGCAATGCCTGGAAGAACGTACCCGCAGGGACCTGCACCTCGATCAAGACACCCGAAGGCATGGGTTCGCTGACGCCGATCGAATCCTGATAGGAGGTTCCGCATGAGCGTGTCGGCTCTGGGAGCAGGTCTGGGACTCAAGCCCGAGCACTATGAGGCGGCGCACGACTGTGCAGCGCCGGGGCTCTGGTTCGAAGTGCACCCGGAGAACTACATGCTCGGCGGCGGTCCTCGTCTGGCCTGGCTAGACGCTATCGGCGAGCGCCATCCGCTTTCACTGCATGGCGTATCGCTGTCGCTGGCGGCCGATTGCCCGCCGGACGAGGCCCATCTGCAACACCTCAGGACGCTGGTCGAGCGCGTTCAGCCGGTCCTGGTTTCCGAACACCTGGCCTGGTCCGCCTGGCGAGGTCAGTACAATCCCGATCTCCTCCCGTTTCCGCGTACCGGTGCGGCCTTGAACCGTATCGTCGACAACGTTCAGCGCACCCAGGAACGCCTCGGGCGACAGATTGCGGTGGAAAATCCCAGCCACTACCTGCACCTCGACGGGCATGAGTGGGATGAAATCGAGTTTCTTACCGAGCTGTCGCGCCGCAGTGGCTGCGGCCTGTTGCTGGACGTCAACAACGTACATGTCAGCGCACACAATCTCGGCTTCGATGCCGCTGCTTATATCGACGGCTTTCCCGCTGAAGCCTTACTGGAAGTGCATCTGGCCGGACATAGGCAGGACAGCTCGGAGCTCTCAGGGCTATTGATCGACTCCCACGACGCGCCGATAGCTGACGCCATCTGGTCGCTTTATGAACGGTTGATCGAGCGCATCGGCCCGCGCCCAACACTGATCGAACGTGACGACCAGTTGCCAACCTTCGCCGAACTGTTGGTCGAGCGCGACCACGCGCAGCGACTGCTGGAAAGGAGGAGGGCGGTATGACGCGCTCGCTCGCCGAGTTTCAGGATGGCTTGACCGAAGCGCTATGGGCCAGCGAACCCATGGCGACTAACTCGACCGCTGCCGCCCCCCCAGTTGATTGGCTAGCGACGCTTATCGCGCAGCCGGGGTTCGCGGTGTACCGCAACACCGTGATGAAAGGGTGTGTAGATGCCTTGCGCGCGAACTTTCCGACGGTCGAGCGGCTGGTAGGCGCCGATTGGATGAGCGCAGCGGCCTGCGTTTTCGCGCAGCAGTGCCCTCCGACCCAGCCGCAGTTGATCAGCTATGGCGACGGCTTTGCAGACTTTCTGCAGCGTTTCGAACCTGCCCGCGACTTACCGTACCTCGCCGAGA
>Ga0208645_1000553_pt1 | contig 39162 bp, 41 predicted proteins | sample VirMetDEL_Sep_01_FD_184519 | JGI IMG/M metagenome (GOLD analysis project Ga0208645, IMG submission 184519) | Aqueous microbial communities from the Delaware River and Bay under freshwater to marine salinity gradient to study organic matter... | ecosystem: Environmental > Aquatic > Marine >... | reverse complement strand
CGAAGCACGGAATACCTGCGCCAGGACGACCGGTTCGAGGAACTAGTTAAAGAGGGCAGGGTGAAGACCGAACGGACCATCGATGACTTCGCCGGACAGCATATCCTTCTCCACGCTCCAGACAACGCTTTCTCTGGAAAGATTACGTTTGAAGACGGGCAGGAACTGGAAGGAAAAGGTGGGGTGCTTTACCCGTCACTTTACGCTGACCTGAACTACTTCTGGGCATCGACCAAGGCAGTCGCCGAAAGGACTGCGAATCACCTTAACGAGATCGGCAGGAAGAACGGGGGGAAGGTGTTGATGGCATTGGTTTCTGCACCTGTCGCAAAACTGTTCTCCTCCACAACTATGTCGAGGGGAGTGGTGCGGTTTTTTGAGGCACTGGCAGACCAACCCAGAAAGTCGGGAATCACAAAAGCGAAGTTCAATTCCATGCTAGTGAAAGCGAGCAGGGTGACAATCAAGGACGACAAGGGGAAGGAGAAGAAATTTGAAGTAAATCCCCTCGACGCGAGGAACGGATTGGCGGCAAACCTCGAAAGGGTTGATGGTCTACTGGACCCTGACAACGCAGTGTTTGCCGTTCGTAAGGCTTTTGTGGAATCACTCCTTAAACAACTGGCTGAAGAGATCGGGACGGATAAAGCGAAAGCAGACCCGAAGGTGTTGGATCAAGCGAAATTCGTCGCTGACAAACTCCACGGGGAACACAATCCCTATGCAAAGTCGACGCTCGAAAAGGGTTGGCTCAGCCTGAGTAATTTGAGGCAAGGGTTAGGCAACCTGCTGACTGAGCCTTTCCTGCGCGACTTCCAGGAAGGGAACCAGAACGGGATGATCTATGCGGTGATCGAGGTGGAAGGAGAAGTGGAGGCTATTGAGTCGACTCACCATGAGAGTTACCCGTTCGCCATCGTGCCGAAGAACAAAAAGAGCAAGGTGGTCCTGCATGCCCTCAAAGAGTCCCATGATTGGCAAGAGGTGGTCGGACATGAGGAGTCAGGATTCGGTGATGTTACACTCATCGATCCAAAGACCAAAAAGCCCTACACCAAACCTTTTGATAAGGCGCGACTAAATCTCTTCCCAACATCGGGGATGTCATCGACCACCTTGAAGGTGATGCCGAAAACGGACACAAGGGCAAAAGGGAAAGAACTCTCCTTCTCCGCCCTCCGTATGCCGAAGGACTACGCGGAGGCTCAGGCACGGGTCGACCAGATGCTGTCACCGTTCCAGCGGTCACCGAAACTCCGGGGGGAAATCGTTCGCAATATTCGCGAACGGGCGCAGGAGCAACTCGAGAAGTGGGTCGACATCGTCGAGCAGCAGGGACTGATCGAGGAGAGCAGGAAGGAAGAGATCCGACTCCGCGCAAAGAAAACCGTCGAGGACTTCGTCGAGGAGGAAGAGAAGGCAGGTCGAACGGTCACCGATGAAGAGCGCAAGAAGATGCTGTCGGAGGCGCGGAAAGAAGCTCAGATCTACTACAGGCAGGAGGCGAAAGATGTCACCACCCTGGACCGTGAGCAACTCAGGGCTGCCCTTCGGACAATTGAAGCGATCACCATGCAGGCGCCCCCAGAGGTGAGGGGGAAATTGCTGCGAGGCTCGAACAAGATTGCTTCACTGAAGACTCCGGCGGCAATGCTGAAGGAGATCGAGAGACGGGTCGCGAAGCTCGATCAGGAACTCGAATACTTCTTGTGGAAGGAAGCGGAAGAAACCCGGAAGAACCTGTTCCGGAAGATCAAGCGGGGCGACGACCGGACCGCAGGGAAAAAGCGGAAAGCAACCCTGACAGCGGAATTCTACGAACTCTTTGAGGCAGCCGACCAGGCAATGGCATGGGACCGGGCGAAGGGCGAGATCGAAGCGGAGAAACTCCAACTGGAAGCGGAGGCGATGGAGTCGGAAGACGTTTCCAAGATGACCCCTGATCAACTGGAGGAACATCACAACAAGATCGCGAAGCTTGAACTGACTGCGGAGATGTATCGCGGTTTCGCCGGCTGGATGGAACTGGACTCTATCCTGCGCTTCCATGCCGTCGACACGCTCGAAGAACTCCGGGTAGGCGCCTGGGAGATGAGGAAGCAGAACGAGGCGAAGCGGAGGGAATTCCTCGAGGAGAAACGCAGTGAGGCATGGTTGGATGCTAAAGCTTCCGGCAACGTAGCGGACCTCCAGAATGCTTTGAACGAGGCAAAGAAACACCGGAAGGGCGCACAAGGTCTGCTGAGTTGGGATCAACTATTTGATTACTGGTTCGGTTCGGAGTCAGAGACCTACACCTACTGGACGGACAGGCTCAGGCATGCAGAGAACCTCCGGCATGACTTGGATCAGGAGACCGGCAACCTTGTGCAGGGATTGATGCAGCAAATCGGAGGCAGCAAGCGCAACGGCATGAAGGTGGACTGGGATCTCAACCAGGACATTATCGAGACGAAGGAGGGCAACTTCACGCCGATGCAAGCGGTCGACATTCTTCTCACCTGGAGACAGGAAGACGGCCGGCGCCATATGATGGGTCCGCTCGATGAGGAGGGCAACCCTCGCAAAGGAGGTCGTGAATATTGGCACTACGACCAGAAGTTTGTCGACGACCTGAAGCGGCAACTCACCGATAAGGCGCCGGCCGCGATCAAGGTCTACAAGTTTCTCCGGAAGCAATACCGGAAAGAGTGGGAGCGAATCAACCCTCTCTACAGGCAGATCTACGGTGTGAACCTCCCGAAGAACATCTTCTACGCGCCGCTCAAGGTGCAGGGTGTTTCGGAGACGAACCGCGACCAGATGGATCCGACCACCGGACTCACCAAGAGCGGCACTGTCACACCGAACTCACTCCGCTCACGGGGGCATGCGATTGCGCGACCCACCTGGGTGAATGCCCTACAGAAGTTTTCCGGACACAAGCGGCAGATCAATCACTTCCTTGCCTTCGCAGAGTTCAACCGGGATGCCCAGTCAATCCTCGGGGAGCGATCGATTCAGAACGGGCTGACTGAGAAGTTCGGGGTCGAGTCGGTGAATAACCTGAACTTTTTCCTGCGGTTCTACCGAGAGAACGGGAACACCATGGCAGGGGCGGAGTTGGGATTCAATACCGACTGGCTGGGCAAGGCGACATCCAACTTCGCGCAGATGGCAATTGTCGGACGGATCGGGACCATTGCCCTGCAATCCTCGCAGCTCACGGCAGCCAGAGCGGAGATGTCCGCGGCTGACTACTACAGCAGAGTCGTAAAGCTTTTCGCTGGAGACCTCGAGATGGGGTGGAAGGAGGCATGGAACTCTGACTACATCCAGAGGAGACTGGAGGAGATGCCGCCGATCGTCAGGCAGGCATTGCAGCATAACAACGTCTACGATGTCCCTGCCTGGCTGGACTCCGCGGGACTCGGGGACATGGCGCGAGGAGTTCGCCGCGGCACGGGCAACGATTTGAAATATGCTGTCGGTAACCTCGGGCGCACAATTGCCGGCGCGGACGCTCTCTTCACGGCAGGCACCTTCGCGATCATTTACGACCAGAGACTATCCGCGGCAAAGGCAAAGGGGATGCCGAACCCGGAGAAGCATGCGCTCAACGAGGCTGAGAGAATCACCGACAAGGTAGCGCAACCGACGCGCCCGGGTTCAAGGTCATCGGTGGAACTGTCATTCTCCGCCAACCCTCTCGGGGCATTGGTGTTCAACTTTGGTAGTGAGGCGCGGAAGAACATCGGCCTCATGCTGGTCGCGGCCGTCACAAAAGATGCAACCAGACTGGGACGGTCGGTCGCCTATGCGGTCATACTTCAGGGCATCATGTCTGCTGTAATTCGGAACGTATGGAGAGAAGCTAGAGACTCTGACGACGAGAGTTACTTTGATGCACAGAACAACTGGGCGCGTCGTTTCATGCTCGACGCGATGACAGAATGGTTGTACGGTGTTCCCATCTTTGGCGAAGAAATCCAGTCCATGATCTACTCCCTGGCAGGCGAATACAAATACGACTCCACGCCGCTCTCGTCTATCGGGAGGGGAGCCACTCGCATTCCCCGCCTATTGACAGGTGAGAGCATCGAGGACGGCACCGCTCTCCGCGACCTCGAGGGACTCATCGAAGGCATGGGAATCTTCTCAGACTCTGCGGCTGCATCCGCATCATTCATGCACCTATTCCGCGATTTGAGCAGACTCGGGGAAAACATCCTAACCGACTAAACCATGATCGACACAGAATCCTCAGAGATCTACTACGCACTGGGTTCAACCTTTCCGGTAGACTTCAATTTCACGTTCCGGTACAACGACGTTGACGACATCCGTGTACAACTTTTCGACAATTCGCTGGGCGCGGTTGTTGAGGTAGACACCTGGACCCTCAATCCTGACTATGACTCGGGGGGAAGGTTGAAGGGTGGAACCGTTACGGTGCCGACCGATCCAGGGATCGTTGGAATGACGACGATACGCATTCGCAGGGAGACCGCGAAGGTGCAAAACCTGGACCTTGTCACCAGTGGTAAGTTCCCGCCGGAGGAGTTGGAGACCGCTCTAGACAGGGTCGTAATGATCGCGCAGGAAGCGTATCGAGACGCCCTGACGACTGCGGCATATTTGAACGCGGACGACATCGTAGCAACCGGAAACGGATTACTGGCGCAGACCACCAACGGCACCGTCACGGCAAGGCAGATCGAAGGAGCGTCGACGAAGGGGATTGCCGTCAGCAACGGGAACGGCATCGCTGGGAATCCGACTCTACAACTGCAACTGGGAGGCAATCTCCCCGACTTGGTGGGGACTCTGTCATCTGGGCAGAAGGCAACGATGCGATTCCCATTCTCTCTGGGATCCAATGCGCCGGAGACGTTGACCCTGGCCGAACTGATTTCCCTGGTGAGGGAAGACTCACCTCGGTACCGGACTGTGTCTCGCTTCTATGACGGCACGGTCGATGTGGACGGGGTCCACTGCACGGAGGTGAATACGGCAACGGGATACTCCGACACTCCTCACGCTTCGTATGCCTACGCTGGAGATGGGGTCTCCAACTGGAGGGTTGTCATGCCCGGGGACTGGAACGGAGATACCAGTTCACTCTCCATTTCAATGATCCTCTACGACGCTGCTGGGTGGACGACTGGCACAATCGACTGGGATTTCTTTGCTGACATGTGGGCAGTTGGAGAGGGGTTCCACGACATTGGGACGACCACATCCGCAGGAGGGCAGAACCTTCTCAACTCACAGATGAACCCGACCCCTTACTCTTCATTGACTCCACTCGAGCAAGGAGGATCTTCTCCACAACCTGGGTCACTCCTCGGTATCTCGATCCGGCGTGATGTGAGCGCAGGAAGCTACACGGGTGCGATCGGGATTCAGGCTATCTCCATCCGCTACGTTTCAGCCGAGTAATGATCCCGATTCTAGTCAGGCACGGCATACGCCAGAAGAGGACCAGGTCGTCGTGGATTCACGACTACAAGGTGCAAACCTATCGGGAGTTCGGTCCGGCGGCAGTGCATGTCGACACGGAGAAATACAAGGCGGGACTGAACTTCCTCGACAACCACATTCGCGTGAATCCTACGCAGGCGAGGTCTATGCTCGTTGAATACTTTTCGGTCGCGAACTCCTTCCCGGGTCACCGTCCAGCTCACTGTGTTTCTCACTCGAACGGAACAAACGTGACCATCGAATTCCTGAAACTGGCAGCAGCACAAGGGCAGAGGTTCGGCACGGTCATCCTGATCGGGTCGGCAATCCACTCCGATGTAGATCGCTCGGGAGTGGCGGAACTTGTGCAAGCAGGGGTGGTTGAAATGTTCTACGCGTATGTGAGTCCGGAGGACAAGGTCATCCGCCGGTTGGAAAACTTCCCTGGATTCTACGGTTCTCTCGGGTCGAAAGGTTTCCACCGGGATGGGCAACTCTACCTGGCTGACCCACGGATCCGCACACGGACGTTCACGGGCTACGGTCACAACGACTACTTTTCGCGATCGAGAGTCGCGACCACCATTGACTGGATCAACTCAGACCTGGGAATCAAATGAGCATCGAAGACATAGGAGACCACCACGACAAAGCAATGTGGCACCTGAAGGAAGCTCACCACCTTCTGGGTGGACTCCTTCCTGTTGTCCCTCCCATCGGGGAAGGGCAATTGCCGGCGCCGCCTGAGACAATCACCCTTCCAAATGAGAACCAACTCTCTGCTTTTTACGGTTCCCCCGGAAAGTCGGCGACATGGCAGAAGTCAAATCTGACCCGGTTCAACTTTCCTGTAAACGACATCCGACTCTATACCAGGACGGGCGCCCATCTGCGCGACACGACCGGTGATGACCTCGACGACCACCGGTGCCATGTAAAGGTAGCGGCATCGCTGGAGGCGGCCCTGAAGGAGGTGCTTCTGACGCTCGGGAAACCAGAATTCTACCGGCAGGGATGGCACCTCTACTCTGGGTGTTGGAACTACCGCTACAAGCGGGGTGGGTCCAGCCTCTCGACCCATGCATGGGGCATCGCAGTCGACATCAATAGCGAGGAGAACCCGTTCCATCAGCGGTCGACCACCTTCTCCGATGCTGCCATCGATGTGATGGAGAGGCACGGTTGGCTATCCGGCGGACGGGCATGGGGGAAGGACTGGATGCATTTTCAGAGGGCAATCCCTTTCATCACCGGCGGTTCCTACTATTCGACAAACGGTCTGCCGGATCACATCGAGAAGTATTGATCCTAGCGTATTCGGAATAATTTATTCCTGAAAATAGTTGACGGGTGTAACGGAAGGGTTTAATCTCCTTCCGATGACGAAAACAGAATACTCTACCTATTGGCTCGGAGGCGATCACGACGGTCGCGAATGCATCCTTTTTCTGGAGGTGCAGGAATGTTCCGGGGAATTCGAGGTGACCGGAGGAGTCTGGAAAGACGACGGCACCGAAATGGACGACGACCTCATCTTCGAGGACGACTCGTTCCTGGATCGCGTCACGGAGGACTGGACCTCTGAGTGGATCTCTGCGCATGAACCTGAGTTCATGACTTTCACTGGACGGACCGCTTTCGGCGGCACCTACGCTTACCGAGTCGACATGAGCGATTCACCCTACTGATTTGAACCCAAATATGTACAAAACCATGAAACTGAAATCCTACATTGTAAAAACCAAATCGAGTCGCCGCCTGATCGTTTCCGCTACCTCCCCGGATGGAGCAGAAATGCAGGTGAATAAGGCCGGAGAAACCGTAGCCAAGATCGCACCGGTCGGAACCCTTCTGAAATAATGGACCTGAAAACAATCGAAGAAATGCCCGTCACCCTGGGCTGCACCCGTCTGAAAGTTCTCGCCGTTCTCCATGAGAGAGGGTTGATGAAGACTGCGGAGGTTGCTGCCTTCTGCAAGATCTCTCCAGCCGGCGCGACCGGCATTCTCGACCGAATGGAGGAGGCTGAGTTCATCCAACGGGCCAATGACCCAAATGACCGACGCGTTCGATTCGTTTCTCTCACGGAATACGGTCGGAAACTTGCTGCAAAACTTTAAACCAACCAATTATGATGACGATGACGATTGACGAAGCAAAGGACGAAATCCTCGACCAACTGTTCAGCCTGGATGAAGAAGGGGAGATTCTCCGAATCCATCGGGAGAACCGGAATGCGATGCACTTCCGCGGACTGATCAAGCTGAACGACCCGGTCATGCAGAAGGCATTCAACGGGAATGTCGTTTCATTCCGCTACGAGGCTGACCAAGAGTCTCTCCCACTCTACCTCGCGATTGAGAAATGATTGGCGACGACACGACCCAGGCGTGGAAAGTGGAATACACCGACCGGTGGTTCCGAAACCAAACCCTCTCCCATGAGGAGAAAATGTGCAGGGTTGCCTTGCAGAACCTGGACCCCACGGTCTGCTGCAAGGTCACCTATCTCGTGGAGGACGATGTGGTCCTCTACCCTAGTCGGGAACTGTTCGACGCATTCGAGCAGCACCGGCAACAATCTGAAAAATCCTACCTTTATTCCTACGAAAGATGACGACTGAAATAACAACAACACCCGAAGGGGCAACGCAGGGGCAACTCACCCTGCATGCCATCGAACGAATTGTCCGCGACCCGGACGCAGATGTGGAGAAACTGGAACGCATGCTCGACCTGCAAGAGCGGATCCTGACGAAGGAGGCGCAGCACCTTGCTGCATTGGCCCTCCAGAAATTCAAGAGTGCATGCCCTCAATTGCAGAAGAAATCGATCATTCACGACCGGTCCGGCCGGCCCGTGAGCAGGTATACGAGTTTCGATTCCATGATGAAGCAGATCCGGCCGCTGATGGTCGAGTGTGGATTCACCGAACGGTTCACCTCTGTCCTCGGGACAAACGGTGGAATCACCGGGGTAATCTGCACGATCACCCATGAGGCAGGACATTCCTGGGAGGCACTGGCGCCTGTCTGCATCGACGACAGTGGATTCAAGAACAAGGTCCAGGGACTCGGGAGCGCGATGTCATACGGCAAACGCTATGCCCTCCAGAATGCTCTGGGCATCGAAACCACCGAGGAGGACGACGACGGACACAGCACCGAGGATCCACCGGTGGATCCAGGTCGACCGGCCTGGAAGAAGGAGGAACCCGCAGCACCCCAGACGCAGGGTCCGGAACCTACCTACGAGGAATTGATGGAGGTGAACATGGCATCGAACGGGATCACCGAGGCCCAACTGAATGGAGCGATTTACGTCCTAACCAAGAAGAAGTTCAACGACTGGAGAAAGCTTCCGGTGGCATGGCGGGATGACATGACGCGAGATGAGAAGTGGAACACCATCATGGAAACCATCAACAACCAAGAGATTTAATTATGAACGTATCAGAAAAACTGTATCACATCATTTCTGAGGAGGCACACAGGGATGAATACCACGACATTGCCGATCGACTCCTCAACAAGAGCGAACCCGGAAGTGTCGGAGAAATCTCCTACGAACTACTCGAGACCATCATTCGGACGACGTTCGTCCACGGGTGCATCGCACAATACAAGCAACCGTTTGACATCGGGCAGATCCTGCAAGGGTTGGAAGTGGAAGAGAAGTTCCACGGACCTGAAGGAGACCAGGGACACCTGAAAGCGAAGGAGGACGAAACCAAATGAAAATTCCAACCTACAGAGAAATTTTGGCGGACTGCTTTCCGGTGAACCCGGAGGACGGCATCAACGGGGTGAGAATCAATCAACCGATGAGAGAATACCGGGTCGCACCTGGGATCTCCGGATCGGACATCAAGAACGGGTCGCAGGAATTCACCTCGTTTGGCAACCGCGGACACTTCACCCGAATCGCGAACGACCGCATCGCGAGGTGGTGTACGAACAACAATATCGATCTACCTGTCGGAATCGATTACAGGGAAGAGACTGAGGCACTGATTTTCGGATCTCTCTACCATTGCGTCCTGTTGACTCCTGGCGAGTTCGACAACGAATTCGCTGTCCTCACACCAGAGATGCTCTCGGAACTCACTGAGAGGCGTCTCAGGCGCAAGGAGGGGGGATTGCCGGAAAAGTATTCAGGGAACAGCAAGGAAGCACAAGAATACAAGAGAAAGCACGGGAACCTTCCGAAGACTGATGAGGAGAAGGAAGAAATCCTGGCCGCTACCCGGAAGCGGATGAAGGAGGAGATCGAGAACACCTTCCCGCAGACTGAATACGACAAGTGGAAGCAGGAACAGACTTCCGCCGGCCGGCTTATTATCAAGCCTGCGATGCTGGAACACGTTCGTCGCATGGTGGATGCGATGCACGACCACCCTGAATCGTCGGAGGTCGGAACCTACCTTCGCGAGATGAAACTTCAGAAGAAGCACAAGGAGGTGGGGCTCTTTGCCGTTGCTTCGTTCGGGTCGTCAGGGAACGAGTTTCATGTCCAGACAAAGGGCAGGCTCGACATCCTTCCGGCCGGAGATGCGATTCTCGACCCGAAGACATGCCTGTCAGCGCATCCTCTTGCGTTTGGGAAGCAGGTCGAAATGAACGGTTACGACTTTTCGATGGCAAGCTACATCCGTATTTCGCAGTGGTTGGAGGGTCACCCGGAAGTGGCGGCCTACGACTTCCCGAAGAAGAGAGCGGGATTCCTTGCTCAGGAAAAAGTGGCACCGTTCATCGCCCGGATCTTCTGGCTGCCGGAGGACTGGATCCAGGCGGAGACCGTCAAATACAACACCGAGATCCAGAAACTCGCTTCGCTCTACAAGCGGGGGAAATGGTCAGCGGACATGATGGAGGCGCAGGAGCAGACGCTCGAACCCTCGAGCTACAAGGTTGGAGAGATCGACCTCTACAGTGGATTTCATGCATCGATGTAGAAAAAGGTTGAAACTCGACAGTCGCCTACTACTGTCAACATGATGACAAAACGATATGGCTGGATTTACAAAATTATTCGATAGCATTCTCGACTCCTCCATTTGGCAGGAATCGAAGGAAACCAAGATTGTCTGGATCACGATGCTTGCAATGGCGGACCGGAGCGGGGTCATTGAGGCGGCGATTCCAGGACTTGCGAACCGGGCAGGGGTGACGATTCAGGAGGCGGAGACTGCGGTCGAAACCTTCCTGTCTCCAGATCCCTACTCACGCACCACCGACTACGAGGGCCGGCGGATTGAAAAGGTCGACGGTGGTTGGCGTCTACTCAACCATGAGAAGTTCAGGCAGAAGCTCAGTGCGGCTGAGCGGAAGGAATATCAGCGGGAGTGGATGAGGAAGAAACGTGCCGAAAAATCGACCAATGTTGACAGTTCGTCGACAGATGTTGACACTGTTGACACCACGTTGACAAATATCGACAGTGTCGACACAGTACAGAAGCAGAGTACAGAGGCAGAGTACAGAAGCAGTGAAGAGAGTACTTTTGCTCAATTTTGGGAGATTTACCCCAGGAAGGTTGGGAAGGGAGCGGCAAGGAAGGCATTCGCGAAGGCATGCAAGAGGGCCGAAGCTCAGTGCATCATTGATGCCCTGAAGGCGCAGGTCGGATCACCTCACGCTTTCACCGAACCGAAATACTCACCGCATGCCTCTACCTGGCTCAACCGAGATGGTTGGGAAGACGAACTCGAAGCGGCCCAAAGCAAGAACACCGAATTCTGAAATGATGACCGAAGAGATGACATTGTGCAGGGTCTGCAAGAATCCGTTCCCGTCGCAAAAAGCGGAGATGGAGGTAGCAGGCGCCATGATCAAGTTCGCGCAGACTGCCTGCGACGACTGCATTGAGGAATACGAAGCCCGGACGAAGGAAAGCCGGACGAAGCTTGGCAGGATTCCATGGGAAGAGATTGCACCTCCGCTCTACCAGCAGAAGTTCGAGATGGATCTGCTTCCGGAACTCACGCGCCCCGTAGCGACGAAGGTGTTCGAGTGGAAGAATGGTCCTCGAGGTGTTGGACTCATCGGCAACAGCAGGACGGGCAAGACGCCGATCATGTTTGAACTGATGCGCCGGTGGTATGAGACCGGAGCGAGTGTCATGCTTTCATCCGGGGTCGAATTCGCGTCACAGGTGGGAAGCTTGGGGAGCGGTCGGGAGACTGTTATCCAGAGGGCGCAGAACTGCGACATGCTGTTCCTGGACGACATCGGCAAAGAGAAGTTCACCGAACGGGTGGAGGCTGACCTGTATGCCGTGCTGGAACATCGGCGGAGATACCTTCGACCTGTCTTCGCGACCGTGAACTCCCGCGGGGATGTCATAGCGGGAAAGATGTCAGCCGATGGCGGAATCCCGATCGTGAACCGTTTGAAATATGACCTGTGCGAATTTCTGCACGTTGAATCCAAATAAAAATAATGAGTGAAGAACTGCTACAATGGGGAGAGGAGCGCGCTCTGGCGCGGCACGACGACCCGGAAACCTCGCACGATGCTGCGAAGAGCATCAAGGTCTCTGCGAAGGAGGAGATCGTCCTGGAATGCCTTGCCGAATACGGTCCGCAAACCAGCATCGAGATTGCCAACCGAACTGGGCTGAATCCCAACACCGTTACGCCCAGGATGAAACCGCTCAAAGAGAAAGGAAAGGTTTACGACACGGGGATCCGGAGGAGATCGGAACTTTTGCACCAATGTCCCTGCTGCTCCCATAAATCAACCATCAGGGTCTCGAGGCCGAAGATCGTCTGGGCATTAAAGAAGGGAGAATGAATGAGTTACATTTATTTGCAGGAGCAGGGGGAGGAATCCTCGGCGGAATGCTTCTCGGACATACCACAGTTTGCGCTGTCGAGATCGAGGAATACCCTCGAAAGGTCTTACTGCAACGGCAGCGAGACGGAATCCTGCCTCGCTTCCCAATCTGGGACGACATCCAAACCTTCGACGGTAGACCGTGGAGAGGGCGCGTCGATGTCGTCTGCGGCGGATTCCCGTGCCAGGACATATCCTCCGCCGGGAAAGGAGCAGGAATTGAGGGAGAGAGATCTGGTTTGTGGGGAGAAATGGCGCGAGTTATTGGTGAAGTACGACCCCGATTCGTGTTCGTGGAAAACTCACCTATGCTTGTGGGAAGAGGACTTGCCGTGGTCCTCGGTGACCTTGCCGAAATGGGGTATGATGCGCGATGGGGTGTGCTGGGAGCAGACGACGCAGGAGCGCCCCACCGACGGAAAAGGATCTGGATACTGGCCCACTCCGGTTCATTCGGAAGCAAGGCAAGGATACCAGAACCGGAACAACGGGAAGAAGGGGTCGCAAAAGAGCCTGACCACAGCTGTTGTGGACAGGGATCAGGAAAGAATGCCGACCCCGACCAGTCGAGATTGGAAAGGCAAGAGCGGATCGGGACGACAGGAGAGGAAGGGGCATCCGACCGACACGCTGCCGAACTATGTGGACAAGTGGCCGGCACCAAGATTCCCATCACCGACAGCAACGGACTGGAAGCGGGGAGTGGAGTCTCAACAGGCGAGACGGGACAGAGGGGCGCACACGGGTGTAACACTGAACGACGCACTGAACGCTCCTGGTGGGAGGCTGAACCCGAATTGGGTCGAGTGGCTCATGGGGTGGCCTGTCGGGTGGACCGACTCAAAGCCATTGGAAACGGACAGGTTCCGCAGGTGGCCGCACTCGCATGGAGAATTTTAGCAGAGGACGCTCAAGAGATTCGGTCCTGATCGGGATCGCGCAACCGATACAAATACAATGGAAAAATCAGAAGAATCAACCGACACGGAGCGAGATCAGGCTTCGCAGCCTCGCTTTGGTAGCCCGTCGAAGTCACTAACGATTATGATGGGTGCAGCGGTTGCTCTTGGAAGCATTGGTGGCGGATTCCCCAAGTTGGGATGCTCTCGTCGCGGCCCAAGAGGGACAGAGATGGAGAAGGTTGGAAAGACCGATGATGGCGACGACATCTTGCAGGATCGAGGGGGCAGAAAATACACGCGGAACGCCAGGGGGACGATCAGAAGATTTAATGCCGAGAAACCGACCGAACAACCCCAACGAGAGCAGGATTCGAGTGCGCTGACTTGTTCTGTGCCGTTGGTCTGGAACGCTGGACCGGCGAGAGGAGGAGGCGGAACGGCAGGAAAGCGAGATGGGGTGCCGTGGTGGTGGGATGGTGATTTGCTCGTCGTGGTCGTCGAATGCCGTGGAGGTCCACACGTCGCGATGGTGAGCGTTTACGCGGACGAGGACAAGCTGGATTTTGTCGATCCCGAAACGGGAGATTTTAGCTTCGGGTATCTACCGGACGATGTCTCGTGGTGGGCTAAGATTGAGGAGTCTCTTCCACAGAACGATGAGACATGCCAGCCTGACGAGGGCGGAAAATAAAAAACACTTTAGATATGAAAACGGTAAAGCGAAGATGCAACAACGAGAATTGCCGAATCGAATACGAAGCGAGGGAAGCGGACCTAAAGCGAGGATGGGGGAAATCCTGCTCAAAACGGTGTGCGGCTATCGTCCGAAAGTATGGGGGGCGGAAGATGGCAGCAGCGTCCCGAAAGTATCGAGGCAGACCGAACGACAACCGAACGTATGAGATCCAAGAGGAACCCGATCAAGGGTGGGATGCACACAAGCTTTGCAGGTGAGAACGATTGAGGACATCCAGCGAGGAAAAGACTATGGAAAAAGAAACGACGAAATCGAGCTTGGATGCTCCGACTTGTTCTCTTTTGGACGGGTTGAGCGACCGAGCAAAACAATGGCTAGACAAGGCTTGTGAGCAGGCTGCTGATGGTCAGGGGATTACATTGGATTTAGAGGCCCGTAACGAATGCGAGTTAGTTGGTTTGATTGAGGTTGATCGTCGACAGTGGGTCACTATCCCCGCGAACGTGATGGATGCCGTTTACTCGAATGGATATTTAAAAGAGAACGCATGAGGACAGACACTGACAACGAGTGCAACGAGGAAGGCAGTTGTTCTGCTCCGACTTGTTCTCCTCCGGGCTACCAGAAGGCTGTCGATAGTATGACGGAAGCTGAGAAGGCGCAACGTCTCGCGGAGATACTGCGAGCGGAGGCGCACGGAAACGACCTGCACGAAGATACGGAAAAATGGAGGCTAGTGGTTTGCAGGGAGGATGAATCCGGCGATTGCTGGTCTATCGGTCACATTGATCTAACGGTAGCCAGAGAGTTGAAGCGACTGAATCGGCCTGACGATCTGCGCCGGATGATCGAGCGAGTGAAGTTCGGCTGGATGGTTGAACCTTTAGAGGAGAACGATTAAGCTCTGGCACTGCGAGAGAATGCAGGCCGCAACGAATAGAATTTATGAAACCAGATATAGTAAATAGTCAGGGAACGGGTGCCGCAGTTGTCCAGCAGCGCCTTGTTCGTCGCTTCGGTGTTGGTGATGTGGTCCGTATGCCGCACTACGAACTCGCCGGAAAAGAACGCAAACGGGTGTGGAAAATCACCGAAGAATCTCTAGGCGGGAACAACCAAGAAGGCACATACGGAATGATCCCTCTCGACATCGCGGACAATGAGCCAATTCAGGTACCGTGTCTGATACTCGAAACGCACCCCGAAATTGAGAAAGTCTAGGCGACGAACAGCCCGATTCAGCCACTAGTGGCATAAACAGCCATTTATACCAACATGCAATATCTCACCCTATTCTTTTTCGTCCTGGTTCTGTCTCTCTGCTGCGCCCTGGCACTCGTTACGATCGAAACAGGGAACCTCCGCCGGGATCTGCGGGAAGCGGAAACGCGAGCAGATGAAGGTTGGCAGCAGGTCCAGATTCTCCGCGCAAGTATCTCCAGCGGGATCAAGATAAAATTATGAACGACTACCACCTCGACCCTCCCGAAGAACCGGAACCTCCTGATTGCCCGGAATGCGAAGACGGGTATGCAAGCGACTACGAGAAAACGGCAGATGGGCAATTCCTCTACGTCTGCGAATGCTGCGGCGCGAAATGGGAATGTGACGACTGCGAACTCTACGAACCGGACCCGCCGGAATGGAAGTGTGAGGACTGCGGTCAGAAATACCCCTGCGACTGCTGTGAGGAACCGGAAGAGGAAACCGAATGCGTCCACGGGAACGAACCTGGATACTGCGATCACTGCGACTACCTGGGGGATCTCGCCTACGACGCAGCAAGGGAGGGAAGGAGATGAGAACAACTCGAACCTACGTTGCCACCGATCGGTCAGGAATGCGGAAGGATTACATAATCACAGACAAACTGAACAAACACCAGGATACGGCAATCCGGAAAGAGATTGCCAAGGAGAAAATGATCATCGAACGTGTAACGGATACAACATATGGAAAAGCAAGAGACTGAGGACGGGGAATTCATGATGGGACTGTTCAACGCAAGATTGGTGGGATGGAAGCACCCGCTGATGATCTGGGCAGACTCCCCAGAATCCGCCAAGAAGCATATTCGGTCACGATACCAGGGGAAGTTTATGATGTGCCTCGAGGAAGTAGCTTACATGAAAAGTGATGACTTCAGAGCGTTGGCACGGTATGCTGAAAAACACGGAATGAACTGATGGAAGCAGTAGATCCCAGTAAGCTGAAGATTCCCCGCCGGCCGAAACGCTCGGACCTGACAGAGAAGGAGTGGCGATTCGTCCACCTCTACGCTCTCACGGGGAATGCTACCCAGTCCTATCGTCATGCAGGATACAAGGGAGCAGCAAATGTATGCGCAGTGACAGGTCACCGGATGCTACGAAAACCTAAGATTGCCGCTGAGCTTGACCGGGTGTTCGATCGGATCCGTGAGGAGGCTGACTTCACTCTTGCCGACCTGGTTGGATTCTACGAAGAGATCGTGTTCACTCCCATCTCCCATGTCGATGAGGATTCCTGGATGGTGGAGGAAAAGCGGGAAACCTACGGGGAGGAAGGGGAACTGCGGTCGTGCAATTTGAAAATGATCTCCAAGCAGTTCGCGTTGCAGCAGATCGGCAAGCTTACCGGGCTCGATCGGGATTCCCTGAACGGTGAGGTAGGTGATACCCTTCTGGATTTGATTCGCGACATCCGCGGAACCGCTAAAGAGAAAGAGAATGAGTGAATACTGCCACAACTGCGGAGACCACATCTCCGATGACATCGAGAAACTGTGTCGCAAGTGCAAGGAAGCGAACACGCTCCGGCTGGAATCAGCGGACGGTCCTGTCACCTTTACCAGAGATGCTGACGGGAAGGTCACGATCGAGATCCAGGATCAAGCCGGCCCGGTTACCGAAACGATCGACGAAGCTGACCAGATGGCATTGGCTGAGTTTCTGTGCGAATACTGAGGCATGATTGAGTCGTTCACTCCAGAAGATCTGCGCGACCAGATGTGGAGGCTGAAGCATCTCTACAAGTGCAAGAAGCAGGGATCCGGCGAAGCGATACCGTTCTATCCGCGGCCGGAGCAGAGAGCGATTTTCCAGAGACTGATCGACAATCCTACGGACCTGATCATCATCATCAAATCCCGGCGCCTGGGACTCTCGACAGGGTTGAACATCTTTCAGGTGGACTCTTCCGTATTCACCCACGGTTGGACCGGTGAACTCATCGACCGAACCGAGAACGATGCGAAGAAGAAGATGGACAACCAGATTCAGTTCGCCTTCAACAACATGCACCCGCTGATCCGCCAGTCGTATCAGGGTCTGAGCGAATCGAAGAAGGAATTCTCAGTCATCGCAAGGGGAGAGAGCAAGACAGAGAAGTCATCGATCTACGCCAGTGTGTCAGCCAGGGGCGGAGACTGCTCCATGCTCCACATCTCAGAGATGGGACCGATCGCAGCTATGGATGACCAGAGAGCGCAGGAGATCGTCTCTGGTGCCATGCCGGCCGCATCACAGGGACGCACGGTCATCGAGACGACCTGGATGGGAGGAAAGAAGGGGGAACTCTGGGAACTGGTCGAGCCGATCCTGCGCAACGATCCAAACGCGAAGGGCGTCATCTACTTCTTCCCATGGCACGATGACCCGGAAGCGATCGAGACAGAGGGATCCATCACAAAGGAGACAGAAGAATACTTCAAGCAGTTGGAGTCGAAACTGGGAAAGCGATTCAACCAGGAGCAGAAGAAGTGGTATGCGGCAAAGAAGGTGAAATACCGCCACGCTACGAAGCGAGAATACCCGTCGACCTTGGCAGAGGCATTCGCTGCACCGATCAAGGGCGCCATTTATGCTCCCTACCTCGATGAGGCGGAGGCAGAGCAGAGGATCACGAACTTCCCGGTCGATCGGTCCGCTCTGGTTCACACTGCATGGGATCTCGGGACTCCGTTCAACACCGTGACCTGGTTCTTCCAGATGATCGGGCAGGAGATCCGGATTGTCGACTGCATGCTCGAGAAGAACCTCACCCCGGTCGACAGGGTCGCAGCTATCAACGCGAAAGGATACCCTCTCGGGGTGCATCTGTTCCCGCACGATGGCAAGCGAGACACGGACACGGGAGAATCGATCGCTGACAAGTTCACGCAGGCCGGACTCTCAAACATCCGGATCGTGCCGCGGACGAAGTCTGTCTGGGTCGGCATCAACGCGACCGAAGAGGCATTCCCGCGGTTTCTGTTCCATCGAGCGAATACCGAGAAAGGGCGGGAACGATTGGTGAACTACCGGGTCGACAACGAGTCAAGCACGGGGAAAGCGATTGAGACGCCGGTCCACGACAGAAACTCTCACGCCGCTGATGCTCTGCGCATGATCAAAGAGGGCGAGACAGCGGGACTGATCAGGGCTACGGTAGGGAACCGCGGAGGGAGACGTTTGAAGGCGAACATCACAACTATCAAGGATTCCGCGCCTCGACGGTCGGGTAGGGGTCCAACCGTAATCAGACCGGGAGCATAAAACGATGAACAGAAACTACCAATATTCGATCCAGGTTTACGTGAAGGAACAGAAGCAGTGGGTCTACCTGGGGGAGAGATTCCGCCGGATGAAGGGCAAATTCGCAGAGGGAGCATGGGCAACGCTGATCACGTTCACCTCGGGAAAGGCACCCTTCCGCCTGATCTGCGTCGAGACCGGATTCGTTGAGGGCCGGCAGAACTATTCGATGAAGGACGACCTCGACAAGGCGCCCGGAAACCCGAACGAGGGCGTCAAGAAGGCAGCCGCGAATGCCGTCAAGGAGGTGAAGGAAGCGGCCCTACCCAGGCCGAAAATCATTCAGCCGAACGGGGGCAAGGTCATTGAATTTCCAAAGGAACCGGTGAACAACCGTTCCCGAGGATAGTTTTTGCTTTTGACTGATGCCGGTATTTCTGGCACTGTTGGACATTCACCCCTTTGAATCATGGCCGGCGAAGCATTCTACCAACTGCTAAGAAACAACCGCAGACGACGCAAGAAGGCGCGGCGTAAAGCCGCACAAAAGCGGGACAGGTGGTCGGACATCCGGAAGAAGGAGAAAGAGCGGTATCGGGCTCTCCGAGGAAAATACACACAGTTCATCGAGGACAATCTCGAGCCGATTCCGGCTGAGACTGAGATCATTGACGAACGCACGGGAAGCAATCAAACCGATCCGAGGAAACGCAACCGCACACGGTTCGGAGTCCTTCAAACCATGCCTCGGGGTGGATACCTTGGCGCACCGAAATCGCCGATGGGCGGACCTAAGTAGATGCAATCCAGAGTCGAGAAACTACTCCAACGTAGGAAGGATGCCGAAAACATGCGGACATTCTTCCACTCCCATTGGCGCGAGCAGGCTAACTACTTCCGCCAGAACATCGACAATATCGGCACCGAGAAACACCGGACCCAACCGAACACCTCCCGGCAGTCTGCTCTTTTCGATTCCGTAGGAAGCGAGGCAGCCTCATCCTATGCGGCCGGCTGCATGGCGTGGCTCTCACCATCGGAATCTGCGTGGTTTAAGTTCGCGCCCCCGAAGCAGATGGAGGGAGACGACGAGGTCACATCCTGGTATTCCAAATGCACGGAGATCACTCGGGAGGTTCTCGCGAATTCCAACTTCTACCGGGAGATCCACAAACTCTATCTCGACGACGGGGTGTTCGGCACGGGATCGATGCATATGGACACGGATCCCGTCCTTGGTCTCAACTTCCGGACGATGCGAATCGGTTCCTACTCGATCCTGGAGGACATGCGAGGCAATGTCGACACAGTGTTCGAGGACAAGGAATTCACAGCTCGACAAGCGGTTGAAAAGTTCGGGGAAGAGAATGTGGGGAAAACGGTCCGGCAAGCATGGCAGAATCCGCAACGCATCGACAAATCGAAGTTTACTTTCACTCGGGTAGTGGTGCCGAATAACGAGATCCAGAGAGGCTACATCGATGCGACCGGCATGCCCTGGTCGATCATCTGGATTGCGGTCGACGACAAGGTGGAGTGTTCCGTAGAAGGGGCATGGTCGATGCCGACCTTTGTTCACCGGCACATGACCTACACCGACACGGCATGGGGATTCGGCCCAGGATGGCAGGCAACCCCTGACATGCGACAACTCAACGAGCAGCAGATGTTCCTCGACTCACTGGTAGAAACTCTGGTGGTCCCTCGCGTCATGGCACACGTAGACCATGAGGGGAAGATCGACATGCGACCAGGGGGAGTCACCACCTTCACCGACCCGAACAAGATTCCGAAGGTTTGGCTCGAGAACGGAAGCTACCCTGCCGGAGTCGATCGGGTAGAGTGGCGGCAGAACAATATTCGCCGCGCCTTTCACAACCACCTGTTCCAAGTCATGAGCGAAATTCCTCCTGGAAAGGAAGTGACTGCGACGGAGATCGTGCAACGGCAACGGGATCAACTCCCTGCGTTCTCGCCGACCTTCGCCGCCAAGATGGTCGAGGTGTTCAATCCGCTGGGCCGAAGAGCGTTTGGCGCCCTGCTACGCATGCAGGCATTCCCTCCGCCACCCAAGCAATTGCAGATCCAGATGGAGAACGGGGTCCACATCCCCGACCCTCGAATGGTCTACTCTTCCCGGATGGCATTGCAGATTGAGGCACTCGAGAATGAATCATTCGGTCGATACTTTGAATCACTGGGTGCATTCGCTCAACTGAACCCCGGTGTGATCGATCACGTAAACTGGGACGCAGCAGTCCGCGAATACGGAAGGAACGAAGGGGTGCCGGAGAGTTGGATCATGCCGGAGTCTGATGTCCGCCGGATGCGCGAAGCAAGAGCGGAAGAGCAGGCGCGTTTGCAGGAGCAGGAGCAGGCATTGCAGGAGTCACAAGCGGTGAAGAATGAGTCGGAAGCAGTCAAGAACATGGAACAGGTCGCGGCGTAACGGATGAACATCAGCGAAAGAGTGGCATCCCCTCGGGTAGGGGAAAAGCCCCAGGATCACAAGAGACGACAGGAGAGATTCGCGAAGGCATGCAAAGAGATTCTCAACACCCCGGAGGGACGCATTATCCTGGGTGAACTTGTCCAATCGACGCATCCGATGCAGCCGAGATTCCATGAATCACTTTCGACATCACAATCAGCATTTCTGGACGGGGAGATTTCAACCCTCTCCTTCCTAATACACACAAGCAACAACACGGATTTACTCCAATTACCACCAGCATTAATCGATAAGACATGAGTGAACAACTTACACGCCAGGAAATGGTCGATATTCTCCACGGGGAGGGCATCAAGGCCAATGTGAACGAGGGAGTCGACGCACTACGCGTAAAGCTCGAAGAGAATAACCTCATGCCAGATGAGTCCCTGCCGGCGCCGGTTGCCGGTGGTGATGTGGTGGAAGAGATTTCCGAAGAGGAGGGCGGGGACGTTGAATCCCGCACCGCAAGCGAACCCGTCCCCTCGGAGGAGACCAACAAGGTGGTCAACGACGACGACGACATCACCATCTCGCGACGGGAACTGAAGCGCCTGAAGGATGCATCGGAATTCGAGGAGAAGCAGGAGCGGGACGCAGAACGCAAGCGGGAGATTCTCGGTGAGCGTGAGACAGGGAAGTCAGAGTATGACCTCGACGACCTGGAAGACGACGATGCACCGGATCCGACCGTCAACCTCTCGGCTCAGTTCGAGGGCGAGAATGGCGAAGTGAAACCCGGCGATGTCGGAGTCACGATGCGCGAGGACATTGCCTCCGGATGCCCGATGCCGGACAAGATGCTGGGGGACAAGGATCCCCTGGTGATTGCATGGCGGAAGAAGAACTGGGGAGCGAAGAAGTTTCGCCGGGTCTACGGGCGCCGCCGCGGCCAATTCTAGTCGACAGATTGAACAACAACAGAAGGAGAATAGATGTGGAAAAGAGCAATACAAGGATTCCCGAGATTTCATGAAGAGGAGAGTGGTGGAGGCGGCGACGGTGGAGGTGCCGGTGATGCTGCTGCTGCTGCTGCTGCTGGTGATGCTGGTGCCGACCAGGGCGGAGGCAACGGTGGATCCTCGCCGGCCGGAATCTTCAAAGAGGAGGGCAGCCTGGAGTTCCGGGAGAATTGGTATGACGGGATCGAATCCCTCAAAGGACATGAGAACTACCTCCAGCAGTTTTCATCCTTCGACAAGATGGTGCAGTCCGGACGGGACTTCATGTCCAAATACCGAGAGAAGACAGATCACCTTCTGGAGATCCCCAGCGAGGAGTCGCCTGAAGAGGTTGTGGCGGCCTATCGGGAAAAGATGGGCATCCCGGACGCTCCTGAAAAGTATGAGATCAAGCCGGACGATGGTATCATGCCCGAGGGTAGCGAGATCGAAGCTGAGAAAATTAAAGCCTTCGAGGCATTCGCAGCAGAGACTGGCGCCCCGAAAGAACTTGCTCAGAAGATGTTCAACTACTTCCTGAAGGCGGACATCAAGGAATTCGAGACCCTACAGCATCAGGAGCAGCAAGAGGCGCAGGAGGCTGAGAAGCACCTGCAAGAAACCTGGGGGCGCGACTACGAGAAGAAGTCCGCACAGGTGAAGCACCTCGCCAATGAATTCGGTATGCCGCCGGAGGAGCAGGAGGCATTGAAGATCCCCGGAGTGGCTAAACTGCTCGGGGCAATTGCCGGCAGGGTCCAGGAGGGCAAGGTGACCGAAGAGTTGGGAACACCGACCGATATGTCGTTCGGAGCGCAGGCAAAGTCGATCATTCACGACAAGAGCAATGCGCAATATGATGCGTATCACAACGGGTCTCACCCGGACAACAAGATGGTCAGAGAGAAGGTTCGGAACCTCTTGAAACAATCCGTTGACAGTGGAGAGCCGCAACGATAGTATTCCAGCGTTACGCCGACCTTTGAACAGTCTCGTTTCGTCATCACGCCCTCCCTCTGGAAAGCAGTTCCCAGGGGGAGGGCTTTTTTTTCTTGCCATAGTGACCGGTTTGGGCTTATCGTCTCCATAGCTCAGTAGCGGCCCTATTCAGGCATACCGGCACAGAGTTCTCACCGTTCCCGAAACGGCCTCTTGAGAGCCTACCGATTCGAGGGTGAAGCAACCACTTAGAACCTGAATAAAACACAATGGCATTATCTCCATCTTTGGAGATCCCAGAACACTACCGGCGCGAGTTCGCCGAAAACTGGGATCACAATGTGAATCAGGAGATCCAACGACTCGGGAATCGCGTTCGCGTTGATAACTGGGCCGGCAAAAGCAAAGTCTACAACGACATCGATGAAGTCGAGTGGACGGAGCGAACGGGTCGCCTGACGAACTCCACCCTCACTGAGGTCACGGGAAAAGCACGGGAAGCGGTAAAACGCGACTTTAAGTGCCAAGTCGTATTCGACCAAGTCGACGACGATTTTCTCGGAATGTTGGGCCAACCGGATTCGGAAGTGCAGGAAGAAATGCGCCGCGCGTGGAACCGAAAGGTTGACACACTTGTCGCTCTCGCCTGTGACCAGACCGAATACGGTGGCGCGGAATCCTATACCGATGCAATCGATCTCCCGTCCTCTCAGCAGGTCGGAGTCCAGTTCGGAGAGTCTCCTGCCGCTAACATCGGCATGACTCCATCGAAGCTGGAAGAGGCAGTTCGCATTCTCGAAACCTATGACATTTTCTGCGACGAAGAAGAGATCGCAGTCGCCATGGGACCAGCAGAGAAACGTGACCTGCTCCAGTATCTCAAGACGGCAACGAACGAGGTCTGGGCGAACATGATCGGTGCATGGCACGAAGGCAAAGAGAAGAAACTCTACGGCATGGATGTGATCATCACGAACCGACTTCAACACTCGAGTTCGACTGATATTGCGACCTGCTTTGTCTACTCGAAAGAGCGAGGTCTGATTGTTGTCCCTGACGACATGAAGATCAAGTTCGATGAGCGAGCAGACCTGGATCACGCGATTCAGATCAGCGCATACAGCAAATACTGTGTGCTTCGCCGGTTCGAGAAAACTGTCGTGACCATCGCCTGCGATCGTTCGCCTTAATCGGTAGCGGTTCAACATTAACAGAAAGGAATTTTTGAATCATGGCATTTCTCACTGACCACCCACTCTACACATCCCAGCAGAATCGGAAGAAGACTCGCAACGCGATGCCCTCCCACCGGACTCTGGTGCATGCTGAACGGGTTGCCAAACCGGCAGCCTACACGTTTGACGCGACTCCATCCGGGGACGACGACATCCGACTCTGTTTCCTTCCGGCTAAGACGGCCTATGTCGTCCCGGAAAAGTGTCGGGTAACGTCCTTGAACGGGGCAATCAACGGAAGCTTTCGCCTCGAGAAACTCGGGACCGATGGCACCACTGTCACAGCACTGACCGGTGCGGTCGCAGTGAATGACGACTCTGTCGCCTTCACGCGTCCCTCTGGCAATGCGCTAGTCCAGGTCAACGAAGGGGAACTCCTGATCCTCACCATCACTGCCGTTACGGCAATCGTGAGCGGTGACATCGTGGAAGTCCTCATCAGCTATCTGGACGAGGAAATGGGATAATTCTTCCCACATCACCCACCTGATGGGCGCCTCGGGGACTTATCCACCTCGAGGCGCTTTCCCCGCTGATGAGTTACACCGACACGACGATCGCAAACCTGGCACTATCTCATCTCGGGCAGAGCGGGATTGTCGCCTATACGGAGAACTCACCGAAGGCGGACAAGGTTCGTAGGATTTACCCACTGTGTAGGGATGCTCTTCTGCGGTCTCACCCGTGGAACTTTGCAATCACCCGAGCGGTTCTGACTGCGTCAGCTACGGCACCCACATTCGGGCCGGCCTACTCCTACCCACTCCCGTCTGACTGCCTTCGCATTGTCACTCTCAACGGACAGGAAGCATTCATGAATCAGGCGTTCTACTCGATCGAGAGTGGCAACCTGATCACAAAAGCGGACTCCGCCAAGGTCACATACATCCGGAGAGTGACCGATCCAGCGGAGTTCGATGAGACGTTCATCGAGGCATTCAGCCTGAAACTGGGGCATATGCTTGCCCAGATTTTGACGCAAGACTCTGAGAAGGAGGCAATGCTGTTGGCGAAGTTCAGCGAGATGGCATTGCCAGAAGCACAGCAAACGAACGCGCAGGAAGACGACCCGGAGGTCATCCCGCCATTTGCGACCAGCAGGACATGGAGCAGACGTTCTCGGCATGGAACCGGGTATTTCGACTCTGACTGGTGAAGACGCTATCCCCCATTCCAAATAGTCAGCCTGCATCAGAAGAGCGCCGGCTCGATGACAATATCATTGGCGAGGGCAAGGAGCATTTCGGATGGCGCCTCCCTCCGAAGTTTCTCTGGTGTGATGGATCGGCATATTCGTCGAGACTCAGTGGAGGGTATTCGGAACTTGCTCGGGAGATCGGGAAGGGTGAGGTAGTCGGGGCATTCTCAGACATAGAAGCTTTCTCTGTTCAGTGGTCGCTTGGATTAACCACGCTTACGACATCTTTCCCGCATACCCTCGTTGTGGGTGATATTATGTTTATGTCCGGGGCATCCAGTTTCACCGGAGGCTGGACTTCTGCGGTCGGGTTCTCCGATTTTGCGCATGCACCGTTGATTGTACTCACGACTCCTACTGACCGGACGTTGACGGTCACATCACCCCTCAACAGTGCCTTCCCTGGCGCAATAACTGCGATCGGGTCTTCCGGCAGTTCCTGGTCGACGACATTCAATGTTCCGGATTGTCGCGATCGGGTCGGAGTGGGGAGGGGAAACATGGGTGGAACTGATGCAGCAGTCATCGGCACGGAGAACACCATCCACCTGAATCACCAGTTCGGCGAGGACGCGCATTTGCTCACGGGTCAGGAGTCGGGAGTCCAGAACCATACCCACCCCTACGTGGACCGCTACGACCAGGGAACCGACGCAGACGGAAATGGTGGTAAGGCCCGAAATAACGATATTGTTACCGACAACAGAACCACAAGCGGTTCCGGAAATATTGATGCGGTCGAAGCTCACAACAACCTCCAACCGTCCTACATCTGCAACAAGATCATTCGTTATCTACGATAATGGCTCTCCACATTCTCAGAAACTCTTGTGCTGCCGGGGAATTCTCTCCTCTGCTTGATACCCGTGGAGACCTCCCGAAGTTTCCAACTGGGTGCCGCATCCTTCGCAATTTCTTTCCGCGGATCTACGGCACAGCTCAACGCCGGCCAGGGATGCTCTACGAAGGCACCCTGCTAGGTAACGCACGACTCATTGCATTCAGACCGACCGCAGCAAGGCAGTTCGTCCTTGAACTCTCCGCACTGAAGATGGAGGTCTGGGACGACGACGGGTCCAAGGTTTCTGGCGTCTCCCTGACGACCCCATACCTGGAGACCGAACTGTTCGAGGTGCAGATGAAGCAACTGAACAACATCGCATTCTTCACCCACCCAAATCACCCACCCTACGAGTTGACTCTCACGGTCGACGGGTCGGGCAATGATTCATGGACGATGGTCGAGACGGTGTTTGATTGGCCGCCGATGAGGCAACGCAACGAGTCGGACATCACGGTCACGGCATCAGGGACCACCGGTAGTGTTACTCTCACCTTTTCTGACGATGTTTTCCTCGACTCTCCTACTCTGAACGACCACATCGGAATGGCAGTTGAGGTGACGCACCGGCGGCCTCAAGTCTCGGAGACCCTTGCACTCGATGCAACGGCAGATTCCTCTTCCATCACGGTAGTGGGAGACTACACCCTGACAACGTATGGGACATGGGAGGGGTCGCTGGATGTGGAGGTCAAGAACCTCAACGGGGGATGGGACACGATTCGGTCGTTCGAGTCACCGGCAGACGCTCTGCGAAACATCGCATGGAAAGCAACAAGCGAGAAACCAAGTGAGATCCGGATGTCCTATACAACGGTCTCCCACCAGGGGAACCCGTCCGCGGTTCTGGAGGTAGAAGACTCCGAATACACAGGATGGGCGGAAATCACTGCGATGACCGATCGTGCTATCTGCACCGCAACGGTAAAGACGGCACTTTTCGGAACCGGAGCGACCGACATATTCAGACTGGGAAGTTTCTCGCCGGCTACCGGATACCCACGGGCCTGCACGTTTCATGAGCAACGCTTGGTGTTCGCCGGCACAAACGCCCAGCCAAATACGACTTGGCTCTCCCGAACGAACGACTTCCGGTGGTTTCGATACGGTGCCTACGACGACGACGCGATCGGTTTCACGCTATCGGCTGACGACTCTTCCCCGATCCAGTCGATGCTGTCGCATGTCGCTCTCCTCATCTTCACGCAGTCGGAAGAATGGGCATTGCTGACCAGTGAGCAGACTCCAGTCACGCCCCGGAACATTTTCGTCCGCCGACAATCCAGGATCGGCACGGCACAGAAGACTCCGATCATTGCTTCCGACACGGTGGTCCTACTCGAGCGAGGGGAGAAGAAGCTGCGCCAGTTTCAGTATGGTGGGGAGCAGGGCGGGATCTCGGACGACCTGACCGCACTCGCAGAACACTTGGTGAGGAACGGAGTGAAGGAATACCAGTTTCAGGTGCAACCCGACCCCATCCTGTGGTGTGTTACCAACGACGGCAAACTCATCGCAATGACGATCGATCAGTCGCAGAACGTGATCGGGTGGTCGCCTCATGTCACCGATGGACTGGTCAGGTCTGTCGCGATCACAAGCGGTGAGAATGCCCTGGGGGACTCTGTCTGGGTCGTAGTCGAGAGGGAGGTGAACGGGTCGACCGTCTACTATCTCGAGAGGCTGGATCCTCTATGGCTCGAGAAACTGGAGGACGACGAGACTACCTCGGTGGTCTACGTGGACTCTGCGGTCACCGTCGACGGGGGGGCGCCTACCACTACCTTCTCCGGATTCAGTCACCTGGAGGGCAAGACGATCACCGGACTGGCAGACGGAGCGGAGATACCCGCACAGGTGGTCACAGGTGGTCAGATCGTTCTGTCGACTCAGGCGACAAGGGTTGTCGTTGGACTACCTTTCACCTCGACGATGCAGCCTACCCGATCTGAACTCGGGAGCGAAACCGGCACATCACTTGGCCGGAAGTTTCTCACTCAACGATGTTCAGTGAACGTCTGGAAAACTCTCGGGTTGAAGGTATCGGACCACCCGGACGGAACTTTTACTGAGTTTCTTCTGCGAGACTATGATACATTGATGGGAGAGACTGAACCTTGGTTTACCGGTCAGATCGACGACGTTCAGATCAACGCCGATTCCAGACAGTCGATTGATACCACATTCCAAACAGATTCGCCCTTCCCGTGTTCAATCACGGCATTCACACTTAAAACCATGGTAGACGGAAAATGATCTTTTCAGGTATATCAGCACTTATTGGTCTTGCGGGAGGACTCGGTCAGGCGGCAGCCTTGGAAGAGGCAGCAGCAGACAATTTCGAGTTGGAGTTGGACAACGCAGAAACACGGCGTGATTTCGGAATCGCCGGAGCGTTAACCAGACGCGCGGCTCAACGGATCGGGTATCTCGAGACCGCAATCAATTTCGGATTCGAGGCAATGGAGAACATGGGCCGGCGGAGGAATATTCGCCGACTCTCGGAGGAAATCGAATACCGAACGGAGCAGGACCGTGAGAACATCAATCGGAGTTCGGAAGCGTTTGAGCGCATGCAGGGATCGCAGAGAGCGGTCATCGGTGCATCCGGTGCCGTAGGGGAACTGAGTGGAGCGGAAGTCATCGCAGACTCCGCGGAGCAGTTCACCATGTCGATGGGGGATCTCTACGATGAGATGACCTACAATCGGGCGGCAGGACTCAGTGAGGTAGCCAACCAGCAGTATGCTTTGAAGTGGAGTCGCTACAAACTGAAAGCAAATCGGAGGTCGTTCAAGCGTACCCGAAAGCTTGAGGGATTCGCCAACTACCTCGAGAAGTCAGGGATTCGGGCGCAATACTCTTCCGATGTCGGTCAGGCTATGGTCAACCGGCAACTGATGGAGGCACAAGCAGACGGTGTGGCAGCCAATGCCGTCGCCGGCGCAATCTCCGGAATCGGTGGAATGATCAGCGGCGTGATGGGAGGTGCCTCTGGAGGAGCGCCAACGACAAGTTTCCAGGGATTCATGCCATCCGGGTCGTCAGCCGCACAGACATCTGCGGCGCCAACTTCCGTTGGTGTTTCCGGCTACACGATGCCAGTCTATCAGTACAACTAATGAGAAACATTTTTCTAATCTCCACACTATTCCTGCATTCCTGCGCATCGCTTGTCACTCCAGATGGGGTGATGGTAGGTCAGGGAGTGGGAGATAAAGCAGACGGAACATTCGTCTACGTAAACTGGGCAATTCCACAACCATGAGCGACACGGTGAAAAAAGGAATCAAGGGGACGGTTATCACAATCGCGCTCGCAGTCATCAGCTTGGTATCAAGTTGGATCGGCTACCATTACGTTTTCCGCGCCGATGTGGAAACCGCAGCTAAAGCGTCCGCGGCAACCCTGGAGGAGAAATACCTGACAGCATTCACTCGGGAACTGGAATCACTACGGGCTGAGAGCAAAGTAAAGGCCGAAGAATTGAAGATGCTCTACGAGGCAAACCGGGATCTCCGAAAGGAAAACGCAGAGGTCCGCGATCTTCTTCGCAGATTCGAGGTAACAAGCGTCCCGCAGGATAGCAAGCAACTGATCGAGCTAGTGTTCAATTCGATGCCTTACCCTGCCTGGTTGCATGAGGTCGGCAAAAACAACTGGTATTTGAATGACGCATACTCGACGGCATTCCATATCAATCGCGCAAATTTCTGGACTCCTATCAATATCCTGCGCAGGTATCCAAGTGAAGTCTCGGCGAAGTATGTCGCCAACGACATGCACGTAGTCGAGGCTCGAGTCGGGCAGGTTTTCACAGAGAAGGTGAATCAGATGGTTCTCTACCCGGAGGGACCGGAGAACCCAGCGAAGGAGTGGACCGTCTTGAAGATTCCGATGGTCGTCGAAGGTAAGTCGTACGTATTCGGAGCGTGTGTCGATGGGGTTGTTCCAGACTCGATTTTCTCTCCATTCCTCAATAACGGTTGACCATGGCATTCATCCCCCAGCATATAGCAGAAGCATCCGCTCCGACAGGGGGCAGCATGCCCACAGAAGACAACGCTTTGCCTCGAGTGGACTTCTCCGGTGAGGAGAGGGCGATGGCAGAGGTCGCGAAGCAGTTGGAGGTTCTTGGGGACAAGTCTCAAATGCCTTTGATTCCGCAGGAAATCTACACCGCAAAGGCGAAAGGATTGCAGTCGATTGCCAACGCAGTCGGCTCGATGTTCCAGGGATTTGGGAAGTTCAAGCAGGCGAACATGGCGGCCCGACAGATCCGGGATGAACACAAGGTGAAGATGGGCTATGCCCAGGTCGTGAACGGGTTTGAGGAATGGAGGGCGCAGAACCCTGGGGCGCCGGAGAACTGGGTGCCGGAATTCGACAAGCGCATGTCGGACTACAACGAGAGCCTGACCACCGGTGACCTACAGTTCAGCAAGGACAATGAATTCGCTGTCCGCTCCGCGATTGAGGCGAAATACATCCAAGGGCGGGGAACGCTCGCTATCGATGCAGCCAGATCGAATGTCGAGCAGGCCAGGGAAGCGTCAGAGTTGGACCTCCAGACTGCTGTGGAGGAACTGAATGTGAACGGCGGAATTGCGATTATCGATCGACTTCACAAGAACAGTATCTTCTCCGATGAGGAACGAGACAAGGCTATGCAGGGGTTTGAGGAAGCTCTCACCGAACGGGAGACCGAACTGATCAAGGAGGAGTCGTTCATCTTTGCGGAGCAGGGTGAACTCGAGGCAGGTCTGCAAAAGATCCGGGCATCGCAGTTTCTCGACGACAACGATAAGAAGGTTCTCGAGATCGAGTTGAATAAGACCTACAAGGCAGGGCAGGCGCAAAGGGACATCCGCGGAATGATCGAAGAAGGTAAGGCGCGGAAGGTTTCCCGCATGCTGCGTGAACCGGGTCCGGATGGATTCGCGAAGAATTGGCCCGACCTTCCGGAAGGCGCGCGCGAGAGCCTGTTGGAGGCAGCCGACAACGTCTATCTACAATCGATCGAAAAACCACTCGAGGAAGCGGGGCGCCTCATTGCGGAGGGGGAGATCCGAACTCCGGCCGCTGCAATTTCTTTCGCTAAGGAAAAAGGATTGGAGATCGATTCCTATTTTCAGGGCATCCTGAATGAACGGATGGCGGGAGGACTGGAGGCATCAGCAAAGAGGCGAACCAAGTTTCTCAGCCAGATTTCGGAGTGGGATCCGAAGGTGGACAAGTCAGGGATGGGTAAGCGCCGGATCCTGATGGGCATGAAAGTCTCGGGCATGGCAGCCGAAGAGATCAAAGACCTTTCCGCCATGCTCCTTGCGAAGGAGAACGGAGACGCGAAAGCGATCAATGCCGCGGATGCCAATTCGGAATTCAAGCGCAGGATGTTCGGAAACTACGTCACCGATGGCGGGAGGGTGCATGTTAGCGAAATGACGGAACTTGTCGATCCGCTGACAGGTCGTCCCAAATTCGTCCGGCCGGCGACTCCGGAAGAATTGAAGTCAGGGGAGAACCTGATCACTCTTCCTGGAGGATTCGGTGACTTCGTTGGCGCGTGGTTCGGTGGTGGCGACATCGACAACGTGACCGGCGGCACAATGGTCGAGGTCGACCTGGCATGGGAGGACCAGCAAAAGGTCCGGAACAAAGCGGACTACAATGGAGACAAAGAGGCATATGTAACGGACCGAAACCGCGAAAATCGCCAGTATCAGGACTATCTCAACGCACAGGAGGAATTCAAACAAGCGGTCGAGAGTGGCAAGTATGGCAGCATGCAGGAAGCAATGGACGCGATGGGAAGCGGCGCCGGCGGCATCGATCAGAAACGAGGCCGCGAAAAGGCGAAGGAAATCCTCGGGGACAAGGCAGCACCTGGAGGGATGAAATACTACGGTCCGGCAGGTGAGGCACCCGAAGAACCGGAGGGCGCAGCTTCGCTCATGGAAAAAGCAGCAAAGCAGGCAGAGGAGGGAGACAACGATGCCCTGGCCGCTACCATGAAACTCGTCGACGATGCCCTGAAGAGGGCCGGCACAACAATGGAGGAACTGCCTCCGGCGGAGGGAGGATCCCCGTCACCGTCGCCATCGATGAGACCTCTTCCCACATTCAACACCGAGGAGATCTACAATTCGTCTGGCGGTCTACGCTCGACTGGGCAGGCGACCGTGGGAGGATACTCTGCGAGGAGCGGGGTGATTCCGGCGAACAATGCAGGCTCGATCAAGCAGTTCGGACCACCCAGCATGCATGCAGGAGGAGTACTGCAAACGGCAATGCAATGGGAGGGGCAGCACTACAAGCAGGGAACCCCTGCGATGTGTGCCGACTTCATCAGCAACGTGATGAAGGATTCCGGCATCAACATGAGCGGGAAGATGACAACCTTCGCCTACGGACTCAACAGAGACGAGATCGGCACGTATGTCCCGCCACAGGGAGTCCAGCCAGGTGACCTGGTTTTCTTCCGCGATACGTACAATGCCACTCACGGACGGGAGGAGACGCATGTAGAACTCGTCACCGCTGTCGACCCTCGCACGGGTGCCGTCGAGATGATCGGTCGGAACACAAAGGGCGGACCGGTGAAACGGAAGGTGATGAACATGGGAGATCCGAACGACTTCTATGGATCTCGCGTAATGAATGCACGACGCATCTCCGGCGGCGAAGGTGGATTCGGTTACGGTCAGCCAGTCAGGTATGAGGGTCCGCAGAACCTGATGAAGGTGATGCAGAATGTCGAGGTGAGGCAGGACCAGCACACTGTCCGGAACGACATCCCGAAGAACGGGGTCAACGCAAACGTCCGATACAACAATCCTGGGGCAGCATACCCTCGGGAACGCGACAACCTCTACGCGACGATGGGATACGGCATCATTAAAGATGGTCACAAGATTGCACTGTTCCCGACCCCAGTTCACGGTGCAGCCGCGAACATGGATCTATTTGCGTCGAAATACGCAGGCATGACCTTGAAAGATGCCCTCTACAAGTGGCGGGACGGCAACGAAGGGTGGGATAACATCCCCAAGGGATTTGACCCGAACATGGTCATCGACGACGTTTTCGTCCGGAACAAGAAAATGATGATGATGCTCTTCATGGAAAAGGCGCAGCATGAAGGCGGCAACAACATGCCGCATGAACTATGGAGCGAAGCGTTCGACATGTATGCAGCCGGGGGACATGAGAACTACCTGAAGGCGAAAGCGGACCCGATGGCGTTTCCGATCGATGCAGACGGTCCCGGTGAGGAACCCGAACCTCGGACTCCAACGGTTACCTATTCCGGCGACTATAAACCGGGGGAAGAGGTCGCGGGAGGAATCGTCCTTCCGGAAGACGAGGAAGAGGAGCAAGATCTGACTGGAGATTTGTTCCCGCAGGGGTGATACTTCACGGGACGACACGCCATGCCACAGCAATCTTTCAGCACAATTCCCAGTCCGGACGACCTGATCGAAAGGGAAAAGGAAAAAAATGAGCCGATCATTCAGCCGAAACAAGTGGCGCCGGCCGGCCCGTCCCTGATCACGGAAGAGGAGGCAGTGGCGGCGCAGAAACTCTGGATCCAGACAGACGACGAGAACTACAAGAAGAAGGCGACCACCCTGGTCAGCAAATACGTCCAGCAGCAGAAGCGCCTGGGCGAGAAAGCGTTCCCGAACTCGGCGAAAGAGAAGCAGCGGAAAGCGTTCGGAGAGGCGCGGAAAGCGTTCACATCCCCGACCTACGGACTCGACCCAGAGAAGGCAGGCAAGATCGAGGAATCCTTCCGGGGAGACAAGGATGCAGTGAAGACGTTTTTCACCGGCAGATACTTCCAGTCGCAAAACCCTGAAATCACCGACGACATTATCGACGGATACCTGCCCGACCTGATCTCGCAGTATTCGGAGGAGGTGTTCGGCGAGAAGATCGAGGACGCTCCTGCGTTCTTTGATCGACTGGGGCAGGACATCGATTTCTCAGACAACGACATCCTGAAGGCAGCAAGGGAGGCAGGGGTGCGTGGGTATGACGCGATCCGGACGGCGGAACTGCTCGAGGAGAGATTCGCAGGAAATCCGCTCTACGAAGGTCGAGAGAGCAAGTGGGGCGAGATCGCAGAATCGGCACGGGAAAAGATTCACGGATCCCTGACGAACGAAGAGCGGGAACTCATGATCTGGACGCACGACCAGATGGAGTTGAGGACCGGAGTCCGGGAAGGCGAGGTTCTTGGGGAGGTCAAAGTCGGAAGGCGGACCCGAGACAAAATCGAGAAACCTTCTTCCTACGCGGAGATGGCAGAACGATGGGCAGACCTGCCGGAGGACAGGGTGAGGTTTCTACTCGGGAATTTCGATGTTCTCTCCGACAGCGTCGACAAGAACTACGGGAAGAAACTGGCGGAGAATTTCGGCCGAGGTGTTCAGGATTTGGGGTATGGACCGCTCAGCAGTCTGAAACGGACGGACATACAGGCGAAGCTCAAATACCTGAAGCAGGACAACCCTCTTTTCTACGGGACTCCGGAAACCCTCGACGACATCACCAGCATTTCCTACATGCGGAGCGGGGCGGGAGAGGATGAGATACTTTTCACCGATGTCCGGCCCGGATCGAAGGCAGACCCTGAACTCATCAAGCAGGGCATCGAGAAGCTGGAAAGGCAGCAGAAATTGCTCAACATCCACAACCAGATGAGGCAGACCGCGGAGATAGTCGTCGACCCGTCGAGGCATGAAGGTCTGCTTGGGCAGGGTCTCCTCGATGCGACCCGATCGGTTCCCTACACCGCGATGGCAATGGTTCCCTACGTGGGGATGGTCGTGAACTCCGCGGCAATGGCTGACCAGGGATTCTATCAACTGAAGGAACAGGGACTCTCCGACGAACACGCGCACACTGCATCCCTCATTGCGGCACCGTTCCAGGGATTGTCGGAAAAAATCAACGCGAAGATCCTGCTGGGAAAGGCACCGATCATCTCGAACATGTTCAACAAGTGGGTTTGGAACACGACGGCACCAGGACGGGTCGTTCGAGGATTGGAGAGACTCGCATCCGGAACGGTGGCAGAGATGACCACGGAAAACTTTCAGGATGTGGCGCCACTGCTGTCGGCGGAGATCGTGGAGGAATTCGTCGATGCAGCAGAGCAGGACTTTCCAGACTTTGAGTGGGGAGCGATCATCAACGAGCAGATCAAGCGGCAGCCGGAATTGTTCGCCGCAGTGGTGCCGTTGGTCCTTCTGGGCGTGGGAGCGGGAAGCGTACGGGACAACCTGCAATTGCAGCAGTCACTCACCCAACCGGAACTGCTCCGGGGATTCGGCATCAACCTGGACGATGCGCTCGACATCTCCGAACTGGCGAAGGGTAAGAAATTCACGGAAGCAGAGGCGAAGCTGCGCGAATCCATGGCGAATATCGGGATGGATGGCAGATCCCTCGATGAGGTAGCGACCGACGGCGCCATCGGGGCGCGGGAAGCGATGAAGAAGATGCTCGAATCGCGGGAGCAACTCGATGTTCTACAGACGGCAGGTCTACTTCCTTCCATTGTCCAGACAGAACAGGGATGGGGACTCGTTCAGGAGGTGAAGCAGCAGGACGGGACATTCGTCGAAATGCAGCCGGCTACGCAATTCTTCAAGACATTCGAGGAAGCGAAGGGACGGCAGCAGAAAATTCTCACGGAGAGGCAGGTCGACCTGTCGGAAGATACCCGAACCCTTCTCAGCCACATCGAGAAGAACCAGGGCAGGGGTGTTCGGACTCGCTTCATGTTCTCCCCAGAATCGCGTACAACGCAGCAGGAGCGTGAGGAGGGTGGAGACAAGGAACAACTGCGGAAACGCGAGGAGCAGGCAGACAGGGAGCAAGCCGAGGGGTCTCAGCAGGATGTTTCCGAAATTGATGACCTCGGGGAGAAAACAGAGCAGGAATTCAAGGAGGCGGAGGCGGCCGCGATGGCAGCATCACAGGATGAGGGCGACAAGGAAATGATCCACCTGATCCTCGGTCGATCGTCGCATGAATTCGCGGACGGCATCTTCGTCCGGAACGTGGAACTTTTCCGCGGAGCAACCCTGGCGACTGTGCTGGAGGAGACATCGGAGGCGGACGCAGGCCGGATCATGGGCGAGATGGGAATGGACTTCCTTCTCGATAAGCTGCGCAGGTTTGAGGAAATTTCCGGAATCGTCCTCTTCCCAGAGGAAGGGGAGATCGTCGAGTCGGATGTGAAGGAGGCATATTCCACGATTGTACGGTCCTACTTCCTGACCCGATCGGAAGATCTCGGGGAGGTCGGTCAAACTTATCGACAACTGTTCTCTAACATGATCGACTCCGGACTCGGGGGCGCCATGGCAGCCTATCGGGACATTTTCCGTGCAATGCAGCGTAGAGCGGAAACGATCGGGAAGGTGCGTGAGAAGGAGGGTATCGACCCGGAACTCGAGGCTATGCTCGAGAAATCCCTGGGCATGCAGGAGGGGCGGCAATTCACCCGAGAGGTGGAGAACGAAGCGGTCAGGATGGCAGAAGACCTGACGCGTGGACGACAGGCGCCGGCGACGTTTTCGACGATTGCAATCTCGCCTGAGATGGATGCTGACTACATGGCAGCGGTCGAGGCCGGCGACATGGCGACCGCGCAACGGATGGTGGATGAGGCGGCGAAGGCGGCGGGATACAAAGTCAGAGCATGGCACGGGTCACCGAGGGCGTTGGAGGGGTTGAAATTTGATCGCAGTCGGATCGGGGAAACCTCCGGAATCAACAGGGACGGGTTTTCCTTCACTACCAACGAGGAAAAAGCCGGGTCGTATGCGCGAGGACTTGGGGAAGAGGAAGCGGAACTTGCATGGTGGGTCCATGAGGTAAACACCATCATCCGATCGATCCCCGAAACAACTGAAGCGGAGATCTGGGATATGCCGGCCTACGAGTCTCTCTGGGACTCTGGCGCAATGGATGCAGACCGAGAGTCACTGGACGACATCCCAAGGGCGCTTCGAGAAATGGCGGACATGATCCGCGAACAGGAACCTGACGCAGCAAAGAAACTGGATAAACTTTCGACCTCGACTCCATCGAAAACTGAGAATCCCTCACTCTATGGAGTTTATCTAAAACTAAACTCTCCCAGGAGGTTTGAGACGACGTTGGAAACAATGGCGGAGGATGTGTGGGGAGTCAGAGCAATTCCAGAAAGCGATGTCGAAATCGAGGTGGACGATGACCTGATCTACTTTGTATACTCACCTGAGAACATCAAATCCGCCGATCCCGTCACCTACGACGCAGACGGCAACGTGGTCCCGCTCTCTAAGAGGTTCGACGCAACGAGGGATGAGATCACCTATTCGGTTCTTTCGACCTCTAAGATGGACACGGACTACCTAGCGGCGGTCGAGGCCGGGGATATGGAGACGGTGCGGAAGATGGTGGATGAGGCAGCACGGGCGGCAGGGTATGAGCAAGCATTTCATGGCACAGCATCAACCTACGTTGAGGGCGACGTTTTCCGATTGCCTCTGTTTGTGACGCAAGATGAGAAAGTAGCAGATTCCTATAGTGAAGGCAGAACAGCAGGGAAAAAGTATTCAGGCAGGACATTGGGACTCTACGTGAAAGGTCCATTTGCGGACGAGCAGACGGTACAGGAAATAGCGAGGGAAAAGGGTTTCTGGAAAGAGGGTGACACTGGTTATATGTTCCTTGACCCAGCGCAAGGGATCGAGTCCGAGGTGGCGGAAGTCATTGAGGAATTGAGGAATCGAGGATTTACAGGGACCAGGCTGGACGACTTTGGTCTTGACGATCCGTTTACCGTGGTCGAATCCATCGCTATAATTGAGCAAGGAGCGATCAAGGACGGCGCGAGTGTAACGGAAGACGCAGACGGCAACGTGATTCCGCTTTCGCAACGCTTCGATCAGGGGCGGGATGAGATCACATATTCAGTTCTTTCGCCGGCAAAGATGCTGGAGGCGGAGGTGAAAGGGATGTCATCGGACGAGGTTCGCGACTACCTGAAGAACGTGAAACTCACTCCGACGAAGGAGATGGTCGCGATGCTGGGGAGTTACCCGGAATACCTGGACCCTGTCATCGATTACATTCTCGAAAAGCGGGAGGATCTACTCAACGGGGAAACCTCACCCAGGGATGTCGCCAAAGCATATTGGATCACGATTGCCTCCATCGGGGCGGATGCCATCGATGTGTCTACCATCAAGGCACATGCAGAGAAGCACGGTATCGAATTCGATCCGGACCCGCTCTACATGGCAGTCGGCAAGAAGGGGCAGGACCAGATGCGACCGGAAGAACTGGCGGCCTATTGGTTGGGAACCGAGGACGGGCAGAAGGCACTCGACAACATCGAGAAAGGTATCTTCCGCAAACCGGACTGGGAGAGTGGACTCATCCTCCGTGATGCATTCGGGAGAAATGATCTCCGGTCGAAGAAGAAACCGACTGAGAAGAATCCCGAAGGCACCTACAAACCCGGAGCGGTCGGGATCCCGAAGAAGAATGCATTCAACCTCCGCAACTTGCAGGATGCCGTCGAGACAATCCGTGATGCCAAGGGCAACCCTGAGAAACTGGAAACGGCATTGAAGCGAATTGTCGGCATAGGTGAGGGCAAGAAAGGATTCATCGGTCACCTTCTCGGGTTCGGTGAATGGGCAACCCTGGACGCAGTCGAATTGAATATGTGGTTGACCGGTGAAGGGGAAACCACCTACGCATCGAAGGCGAACAAGAAGAGAGCGGCAGTGGCGAAACGGGCATCGGGATCGAAGACGGAATCGGAAGATTTGTTCCGCCGGATTCGCAAGAGGATCAACAACTTGCGCAAGACAGCAGACGGAGGCTCAAAAATCCCCGAAGAGGTGGCCGCGCATGTGATCCACCACTGGATCTGGGACGCAGGGAAGGGGTTGGAGACGACTCACGAAGGCGTCTACCACTCGATGCGAACGCACTCGGTAATCCGCAGCACGGAATACCTGCGCCAGGACGACCGGTTCGAGGAACTAGTTAAAGAGGGCAGGGTGAAGACCGAACGGACCATCGATGACTTCGCCGGACAGCATATCCTTCTCCACGCTCCAGACAACGCTGTC
>Ga0208645_1000552_pt1 | contig 39263 bp, 70 predicted proteins | sample VirMetDEL_Sep_01_FD_184519 | JGI IMG/M metagenome (GOLD analysis project Ga0208645, IMG submission 184519) | Aqueous microbial communities from the Delaware River and Bay under freshwater to marine salinity gradient to study organic matter... | ecosystem: Environmental > Aquatic > Marine >... | reverse complement strand
AAAGCCAGCTCGAACAGCTTGGCAGTGGTTAGTGACGTTATGGCCAGCATGGTGGGATCATCCACCAATTTGCTGTAGACCTCTGGCTGCCAATCGTGCATGACTCTGACAAAGTCTCGGGTCATGTGGACGGCCTCATCGTCTGGCATATTGGAGGCCATCTCCTGAGCTATTTGCTCGGCATAGTCAATCATTTCTTTGGGGTCAAAGCCTGCGCTCATGATTTTTGATGGCAATGGGACGGAAGAATTGTAGCATCTTTGCTGCTAGAGACCTCGAAGCCTAAACGGATGCCAAGGACACAAAAGAGGACAGCTAGCAGGAACCTGTTAAGAGTGTTCATTTGAGCTGAGCCTCCAGGGCAAAAATAATTCCAACAAAGAGGACGAAGAAAGCAGTGGCGGAGCCAGATAAGGCGAGGAAGTGGATCATAGTAAACGCTGTGTAATGGCGAAAATGGAAGCGGCGATGAAGAAGTAGCTAAGGCGTGCCATGTCTTTCGCATCGGTATGCAAGAAATAAGGGATCCTTAGGGTCTCGGCGACAAGCTTGCCTACCGCTCCCATGATCACGTCGCCGGAAACGATCATAGCCATGTAGGCGACGATACCTAGGTAGACCGAATAGTTTTTGAGCTCGTAAGCTTTACCGCGAGTCACGTAGCGCTTAATCATGACTGGCCTCGGTAGAGAGAAGGTCAACGGTGTCACCCTTACTTGTAATGCTAATGACGCGGCGAGCGTCAAAGCTGCGCCATTGGCCGATCTTAGTGTCTACGACCCGAAAGATGTTGGGGTCGGAGCACTTAGTCCCTGTACCTTTAACCTCGCCATACTGCTTGGGGTTAATGGTGATTTTGCGCTGGCTGCCATCCCTCTTCTCGAAAATGACAGAGACGAAAGTGGAGCCTGCGCTTGAAAGGATTTCGTTGATGAGCTGTGCGTTTGTCATGGGGGAAGCCTCCTTGGGTATGCGAATATTGTACAGGAGAAAGAGGGAAAGCGCAAGTCAGGAGAAGTAGTCGTGGATAGTTGTGAAATTGTCCACACACTCTTGGTGGTAGAAGTTCAGGTCAATACAGGCTTTACGGAGGTCCCGAAGGAATGGGCCAGCGCCTCTGTCTTCTCCCTGCTCTCCAAGGTACTCGTCGATAGATTCCTTGAGGCGTTCATAACGCTGGGTTCCGTAGTCTTTGTTGGAAAACGATTGAGTCATAATCTTGTTATCGCCCTGTCAAGGCGGTCGAGTAGTTTGCGAATGGTCTTGGTGTCGTCTCGATCGAGCTCTCTGACGACAGCAGCATGGCCTAGGGCGTAGAAGAGGATGTCGAGCTCATCTTCGTAAATCTTTACGCTTGTATGCTTGTGCTTGCTCATCGCTTCACGTAACAAGGCTGAAGGATACCTCCATCCCGATCGTCATCGTCGTCGTCCTGCTCTGAGGAAAGGATGACGGAGGCAACGCCTAGGACAAAGAAGGTGGTGAAGCACTGAGCGCCATAGTACAGGAAATCATAGAGGGTCATAGGCTTTACTGGTTGGTGATTTGCTTGGCTAGTTTATCACGGAGGCCGTTGATCCGTGCGTCGTCATAGGCTTGGAAGTGTCCTTGCTTCTCCACTTTTTTGTAGTAATGGAGAGCGTTGATGATAATGGTGTAGTCTTCGACGGTCAGTTCAAAATTCATGATTTGTTACGTTTTTTGGTTGATTTTGGTTCGACGAAATCGACTTCAGTGCCGTCGACCAACACCTCGAATCGAACGCCAAAAGCGTCGGCAGTCTCAGCAAAAGCTCTTGCAATCTGAACCCAGGTGTCATGGACAAGATCCTGGTCCCAGGAGTAGCTGCCTTTAGCGCTTTTTTTCTTAACGATCTCTAGGCGGTGAAGAAGTTTCTCCACTGCTTCTGGGAACAACCGTTGGAAGTTCGCCCTTTTCTCGTTGTCGGTCATCAGTTGTTCTCCTGTGGGCGCATTGCTATTTTGAGGTCTTCAAGACACTTGAATACCTCTTGCTGCTCATCAGCGCCATAGTAGTCTTGATACACATGCTTACGCATGTTATCTTTCAACCACTCAATCACCTGCTCCAACTGCCAATCGGCAGCGGCACGTATCCCATCTGGGGTGTAAAGAATTTCCGGTGCTACATCAACAGTGTGATCCCAAAACTTTTTGAATGCCTTCTCGTCAGTCAGTGGGTGTTGGTCAGTCATGAGTTGTTCTCCTGTGGTTGAAACACTTTCACGCAGCAGAGGTAGTAAACCAAGGAAAGAGCCTTTTTGTTTAGCCGATCGCACTCATTTTTCGCCTCTCGCTTAGAACGAAAGCCGATCATGTGAACGGCTGGTGGGGTTATGAAGCCTGGGTAATCGTATTCTTTCATAATCACCCAAGATGTTTTAGTCATCAGTTGTCCTCCTGTGGGCGGAAGTCAATCATTTGATTCGGGAACATTGATGCTAAACGACATACTAGAGGTTCTATATTTGAACTAAGTGAAACATCGCTTAGAAGATCTATCCTTGCTACTATCACTCTCAGTGCTCTAGCAAGATCTTCATCATCTCTAACAATTCTATTGTATAGAGCTCTTTCCTTAAACATCTGTTCGCGAACAGATGCGCCAAGCTTGTCAGTCAGTGGGTGTGTCATGAGTTGTCCTCCAATTGGTTAAAGAGTTTCGGCGCAGGTTGGTATTTAGAGTTTGATCCGACCAATGAACAGGCCGTCTTCCCGAAGCGTCGTATCAATATCGACAGGAAGCTCGTCATTATCTCCGAAGGCGACAAGGCAGTCCAGGATATATTGTTGCTTTAGCGCAGGCGATCGGCTTGATCCACGCTGTCCGATGGCAGCATAGTCGGTTCCGCGTTGTATCATGTCGATCCAAGCCCGACCGAGCTCGGTACCAAAAAGTAGCAAATCTTCTGGAGCCCAACCATTTAACAGCGCGTAAAAGAAGGTTGCCGCTAAAGAGGCGTAGCTAATCTTGGCACCATGGAGATTTGGTTTTACCGCTTTGACGACTGAGATAGCTAGTTCAAGCAACTTTTCGTTATCTGCCTCGAAACTCTTCATTGTAAATGGGCTATACTTCCTCTTTGCGTAACCATCTACAGGGTCTGTCTGGGCGTCTTGCAGGCGTAAGCAGTACAGAACGGCTTGAGTATTAACAAGACCAGTCAAAGGCTTGCTGTCGCTGTATGAGCGGCCTGCTCCGATATCGCAACTAGCAAGGCAACGCGAATACTCCTCTTGGCTCATACTAGCCCGGATCACAAAAGTCGAAACCTTTTTATCAGAACGTCGAATAGCCTCAACGCGATGGTTTCCGTTGGCTAATATCTCAGTTCCGTCAGGCAGGGTCACAACGCAAATAGGAGCCATCGGGTTGGAGACCCAGTGTCCTTCGTTCATGTCACGCAGATACTGATCGACGTAAGGGGTTTTAATCTGACGAGCGTCATCGCTCATCACTGGAAATTCTTTGCGAGCTCTGTCTGAAGTATAGGTCTCGGTTTTTGCTGAAATGATTTTCATGAGATACTCCTTGAGTAGAGGTTTGAGGTTGTGGCCTTGAGTGACCTTCTTCAGTGTAACAGATGGACTAGTTACAAGCACCTGACTATGGGTTTTCCTGCGCTGATGGCGCTTCGTAGGCGTTTCTGATGCCCTTGACGACCTTGTAGGCGTCCCTGAAGCGGTTTTGAGCTTCGAGTACATCAGGATGGTCCCAACCTAGAAGCTCAACTAGTCTTCGCTCTTCGTAACCAAGATTGGTTAGCCAGCCTCTTGTTGCTTGATCACTTGACATAGTCGATTTCGTTAGTGAGAGAAACATAGATGGGGATGGGACGACTCTCCCAGTCCGCGACTTGCCTGTAAGCTTTATAGGGGCTATCGGCAAGGATGTGAACAGATTGCTCCCAGCCTTCGAGGCGGGTGCGGTAGTTAACAGTGTAAAGATTCATGATCAGTCCTCCAGGGTTGCAGAAATGATGTCGCCAGGTACGCAGTCAAGAAGATCAGCGATGTACCTGATTCCCTCTGAATCATACCGACCAAAGTCTAGATCGTCAAGAGTGCAGATGATATGGTCGTAATAGCGAGCGCCAGGGACAACCGAGAAACCTTCGTCGCAAGACCAGTGCTCTTCAATAGCAAACAGCCCCTTGGTGATCCGACCGTTGTTGTAAGCCTCGATGGTGATTGAGCAAGTGTTCATGGTTACCTCCTTTGGTTGATGGGTTAATTGTATCAGAAGTGCTCGGTTTTGTCAAAGTCTTCAGCTAGAGCGAGCCAGCGATACTCTTCTTTCAAGCAAGCACCGACGAATTGGTCGTCACCCTTGGCTGCGAACAGAGCCTGATTTGCTCGGCAGATGCGGATACGATTTTCCGGCTGCTGTAAATACTTTTGGATTTTGCTCATGGGTTCCTCCTTTGGTTGATGGGTTAATTGTAGCACGTTACCAGTCAGCCTGCCTTGCTTGAGCTTCCTCCTCAAGAATAAGTACAAGCTCCCAGTGCTCCAGCTCATCGATCTCGCCGTCTTCTACCAACTCAAGAGCGGCGCAGATCTCGCGAAGCTCTTCGGTAGTAGCGTCATCGATTGGATTGGAGATAGGTTCAGAAAAGTTAGCCATGGGTGTTTTCCTTTGGGACTCCCACAGTATTGCATGAAAAAAGCCCCAGGTCAACCCCAGGGCTTAAGTCTTTTGCTTAAGCTCAACGTCTACCCGCAAACTTAAGGATTGTCGCAAAGAAAGCGCAGCCAGCATAAAGACCGACAGCGGAAAGGAGGCACTCAGTCATGACAAAGGTTCGACTAAGCCCATTCTGCCTTACTGAAAGCCGTGAAAACCTGTTTGTGAGTGATCCCCGACCACTTTATAGGTAAATTCTCAGACAAAAGCCCCAGCAAGTGCCAGGGCGAAATGGTTATTCAACCAGCAATCAGCCGGAATGCTTGATGCCCCGGTAGATCTTGGTAGGAGTGTTAGTCCTGGGAGTAAAGTCCCTTGGAGAAGAGTAAGGAACTCCTCTGTAGGCTTTAGCCATGAGAAATTGCGCCTCATTGAGACGCTCTTTGCGCTGAGTAGAGCGCTTGATCAGGATGAGAGGTGACATAAAGTCCTCCACAGTGCCTGGGCTCCCGTTGCCTAGCCCAGGTCTTACTGCGACGGCAGCTAACGCTTACCGTTCAACGTACTCTATTCTACCAGCTACAGGTCGACGTGAGAGCCTGAGTCACGAACTGAAAGAACTTGGCCGCCAAACTCAGGCTGCAAGTTGATTGCGTTACGGACAATCTCTTCAGTCAAACCAAAACTGCGTCTGACGCCGTCCTTGCAAAGCGCCCACATGAAGCGGCTAGGCTCGACGGTCCATCCTGTTGGAAGGTTGTTTGGGTCAATCATGATGAAGCCTCCATGGCGAAACGTAAGGTTTTGTATTTGACCTCAAGCTCTAAGAGCTGAGTGATTCTGTCGGCAGAAATTTCCTTGGTGGTCCACCGGTCACCGCAGTGCAGACACTCTCTTCGGCGCACGATCCCCAGCTTTGTATGTCGGCTAGAGATCACGGCGTTGTGGCGATTGCATTGGGCGCAGTTCATGAAAATCCCCTCTTCTGTTGGGTTTTGTTGTTTTTGTTGCGCTCTTTTGCTACCGCTCGGCGAATAGCCCTGGAGCTAGCTTTACTCTTCTTCACATGACCTTGACCTGCTAGCTGCCGACTCAAGCTCCTGTCTTTCATGCCGACAGGCGTGCCACCTTGCTGAAAAGAAGAAAACTGTTGAGCGTAAAAACGCAAATCTTTAGCGTTAAAGTCGTCAGTGAAATCTTTAGTCATGAGAATACCAGGTCAGTGGGGTGGGAAAGGAGCAGCGCTCCTGAGTTACCTGCGTCAAAAGCTTTGCAAGCGTCGCCCTTGCCAAGAGCGCAAGAGCCATCTTCTCTAATGAAGACACGAACACCATCGGGAATAAAGTTGGCAGTCCCCAGGGCGTCCAGGAGCCCGTTCAAGCGCTCTCTGGTGGTTCTGGATGGTCGACCTTTGCTGTCATAAAAGTCACCAGTACGGATTAAGACACCAGCCACTACTCGTGGGTTGATTGGGCTGAAGATGATCCTCATAATGTCTTTGCCGTAAAGGCGAATCACAAGGTGTGCTGGGCGCTCGCAATGGCCGCAAGTGTCGGCCTCCACCTCAGTGTTACCTTGAGTGGTTTTGAGAATGGTGTCTGGCCCGTAGACCATGGCCTGACGGAGCTTGTCGACAGCGAATTGGGTTAATTGCCTGTTGGAACGTGTCATGATCAGGAAGCCTCCTCGTCGTATGAACGTAAAATGGAAGCGAGATACTCGGTTGGGGCATCTGCATAGGGATACTCTACATCATAGAGTCTGGCCAGGTCATCAATGAGACGATCGTTAACAACGCGGTTGGCGATCTGCTGCCTGAGCCACTTGCACCTGTTGGTATAGGCAGGCATGCGAAGGATGTGCTCTGCCAAAGCATGGGCGGCATTGGTCATTCTTTGCTGAGAGTCAGGCGTCATTGGTCTTCTCCTTTGGGTAAAGTTTGGCGATGGTCTCGTAATAGCCTGGGGGCTGGAGATCTGGCCTTCTCCTGAAGATATCAGCCCAGTCAATGCCCAAGACTTTCTTGTTACTCTTTGTCATAACGCCCCCTTGCCGTACCACCAAAGCTTTTCCTCGGCGCTGAGCCTGTGCTGGTAGAGAGTGAGGACTTGTTCCCACCTAGTTCCCGAAGAGTCGACGCCGCTAACGAAGTACGAAGGACACCGACGCACAGACAGGTCAGCAACAAAGCGACGACCGATTCGACGCCAAGAAGGTTGCTTGCCTTTCCACTGAAGGGAGCACGACGGCCAGGGAAGTTGTTCCCGGTCGTAGAGCCTGCAAACTGGTCCTTGGACTTCATAGAGAAAACTGCCACCAGGGGAGCGTAAGCGTTTGCCATGAGGATGGATCACTTGGTCTCCTCTTTGAAATCTGCGAGTTCTACGACCCGACCATTAATCAGGAAGCTTGCGTCGACCAGTGCATCTTCAAACTGAACGACATAATCCAGTGCTTCTTCTGCGCTGTCAAGCACCAGCTCCGAGACGGTTTGGCCTTCGTCAAACAGGAACTGTGAAGCGTACTCAGGGTGGAAGATGAAGCGGGCGACGATTTGATCAGTCATGGATGACCTCCTTGGTTTGGTATGTACACAGCATAACATTAAAAAGGAGGCTCTTGTCAAGCCCCCTCTTCTAAGTATTTAAACTCAAGTTACTTGGCGACTTTCGCTGCCTGTGCCGTCTTGTCTTGTTCGGACTTCTCTTTCTTGGGCTTCTCCTCCGTTCCTTGGCCTGGCTCGCTTGGTGCCACGGCTTGGAATTCCTCCGCCCGGTGAAGGTCTTGACCTAACTTCTCTTCTGCCAGCTCTGCATCGTGCTCTTCCTTCTCGGCCTTGTCCTCCTCGATGCGTTCGATCTCGTCGTCGACCACTAGGTCGGGATCGATAACACCGCCTCTCTGAAGCTCCTCCAGGACAGTCCTGCGAGAGATCAACTCGTTGGTGTATAGGTTCACCAGTTGAGCCATTTCAGAGGCCTCGATAGGCTTGCTGATCAAGGAGTCATTCACGGCAAGGCCAGACTCTGCAGTGATTGAAGACTGCTCACCGGCATACCAGGCCCACAGGCGCATAAGCGTTGTGAACATGCTGGTCTTGTTTCGGATTAAGGCCGAAACACTGGAAGCTACTTGAGACGCCCTAAGGCTGGCCTCGGTAGCTGTCTTGACGTTCGCCCCGTAAAGGAAGTTCAGAGAGCTTCTGTCCATCAGTGCTTCGATGTGCTCGATCTCTTGCTGGTGTCTCTCAAGGCTCTTGCCCGTGGGCTCAGCAAAGAAAAAATCACCGGTATCTCCTGAAAGATCAACAGCGGTGTTGGGGCCCAAGATCAGGGGAGCTGGGCGGCCATCAGTACCGACAGGAGCACCCTTCCTGACAGGGACGGGCATGGCACACTTGTGCAGCAACTCAGACAGGTCTGAACGCATCTGGAAGTGCTGGATAGAAAGATCGGCCAGGCCGTCCATAGGCAGATCACCCTGAGCGAATCGAGTCGTTGTTGCCCCGTACCAGACCAGCGGGACGATAGGGATGCTGGTGGCCATCTCGTCGATCTTCTGGTTACTCCAGCGAGAGGCCTCAGCCTTGACCAGTCGATACGTTTCAACCTTACCGGGTGTCAGGACGTAGTAAATTGGCTCTACTTTGCTGCCAAACTGACCGTCAGGATTGGGCATGCTACGAAGCTGTCTAACGGTGACCTGCTCTACAGTCTCGCGACCTCTCTCGTAGCTGACCTTCCAGTTGATAACGTCGCAACGCCTAACAGAGATGAAGTAGGGATGGCGTCCATCGTTCATCTGGTCAAAGAAGTTGTCAGCCCCGTTCTCGGGCATCATGTCGACCATCACAAAGGCGCCGCCATCGCGAAGTGCCATCTCGTCGGTTCTGGTCAAAAAGCTCTGCATGCTTGACCCCTGCAGGTCAACGTTGTCCACATTGTTCTCCATGCTTGGTGGAGCATCAATGATCTGGAAACGCCCTAGCAGTCCGGCATAGGAGCGAATGCTGTCGCGGTAGATGGGAGTGTATGTCGAGCGGTCAAGCCTTGCCTTATAGGCATTGCCGGGTTCTGCAGGCTCTTTGTGCAGGTACTTCTCCTTAGCGGCCCCTAGGCCGTCGTTATTAAGCAGAGTCCAGCAGTCGTAAGCCTGTTCCAACTGGGGGAGGATCTTAACAAGCTCTGGTCTGTGATAGCTGACCAGCGATGGGTCGTTGACTGGATGATTGATGCCTTGGTACATGACCTTCTCGGTAATGGTGGGCGTCGCGCCCGGAACAAAAAAGAATAAAGCAGAAGCATCTCACTTCCCTTCAGATAGGATGCCTGCGCATCAAAGCTCACCCCTTGGAAGCTACAACCCCTCGATCCCCTTGGTACCTCCCTGTGATGGCATAGCTACGCATTGGGACGTCATCAAGCTTAGAGAACCTGAGTTGGCCAATAAGCATGCCCTGGACAAGAGGCAGCCGGTGGTGCCTGTTCATGTTACACAACTCCAGGGTAATCTCTCCGTGAAAGCCTGGATCGATGTAGCCAGCCATCAGGTGCTCATACCCTTCCCTTCCCCTGGATGACTTGAGATTGAACTCACACTCCATGGAGCTGGGTACCCTCACAAACTCCTGAGTGGATGCCAAGATGAATTCACCAGGAGCCATGACGTATGGCTTCTCAGTAATGTCAACAGGGACCCACCTGTCCTCGCCTCCTACCCCTTCTTTCTTGATTACGGGGCCAAGTTGAACGTCGTAACTGGCGGGATTGACCCGCTCAGCGTTGAAAGGTTCGATCATGCCATAAGTGCGTGCAAAATGGCGGATCTGGTGGTCTACTATTGTGGCCATGAGGTTGCCTCCATGTATGCGTTGTGAGCTTGTTCTGGTGTATCAAAGGTGCCAAGATAAACACGTTTGCCGTTAACAGTGGCGCGAGCCATGTAACGATCGTAGGCTTTTCCTTTTTCTTTGAGCTGTTTAACCCCTAAAGGTAAACAATTCTTCTTGGCCGCAGCAAAGCGATTGTTATCACCCACACTGCAGTTCCTGAGGTTACACAGGCGGTTGTCGCAGGGTAAGCTGTTGATGTGATCGATGATGTTAGGATCTTCTCCATACACCAGCTTCCAGATCAACCTGTGCTCCCCGTACTCGACGTTGTCAATGAGAATGCGACGGTAGCCGGTCCCCATAAGACTGCCAGCCCTGTCGCCTTTCACAGCCCTGCTGCTTCTTGTTGACAGGTTGGTGAGATGTCCCGTGTCAGGGTCGTAAGAAAAGAGACCCCGAAGGGTCTCCTGCGAGGGCAGCTGTTTCACACGCCCTTCTCTCGCTCGTCTGCGTCTGCCTTGGCTAGGCATGCGGCATTTGAGCATCCCGCGACTGATTCGATGTCCCAGTCGGAGGAATCGAATTTACGCAGCAGGTCAGTGAAGCTGATGTCAGGATCCATGGCGATCTCCTGGATTGCAACCAACTCATCATAACGCTCTTTGGAGATGGGTTCCATTGGCAGACGAGGAAAGGTACCACCGTCAACGTCAAACCGAGCAAGGAGAGCAGCAGAAATGTATCCGCCGTTCTCTTCGATGTTTTCATGGATAAGCTTCGACAAGACTGGGATCTCTTCTTCCCTCAACTCAATGGTCGCTGAGGTGTTGTGGTCTGTGTAGTGGTTCTGCACAGCCATGTACAACCCCCACTGAGCCTCTGCAGGAAGCTTCGAGAGGTCGAACTGATCACAACCAGGTACGTTGGCCCAGCTTACTTCTGTTGGGATCTCCACCAGGACTTCTTGGACCCGAGGATCACTAATGTCGTCAAGAAGGTTCCCTTCCTCATCGCGTGCTGATTGAGCTGGGATGACGCTGTAACCGTACTCGATGAGAGCTGGTACCAAAGGATCATTGACGCCAAGGGTGATACGACGGATGAAGCGCTGGGCTTTGGGTGGATGCCAACCAGAGGAGGCGCCGGTCAGCAAGGACTTGGTGCCAGCAGGTTGAACGGTGGTGATACGACTTGGGACGCGAATGCCATGCTTCTCGCAATAATCTTTGACACCGGCATGAGCAGCTCTACGCCAGCGAGAAAGGAAGTGACGCTCTTGAGCTTCGTACATGTCTTTCGCACGCTTGCCCTTGCGGCCTTCCATCATCCACTTCAGCCAGTCGTAGCCGCCAGCATGCACCATGAAATCAAAAAAGCCAGTGAAAGAAACACCAACGATCGGATCGATTGACCGACTGTAGCGGTACCTCTCGTGGACGAACTCATGCTGTAGTAGCGCAGCGACCTGGAGTCCAGCGGCGTAAAACGCGGCTTCTTGTCCGTCATAGTCACTAGGGTCAATGGTGTTGAGGTGGACTTCAGCGAGGTTGCAGTGAAAATCGCGGCCAATGATCTCGCCGCAGGGATTTAAGCCGTAGCGATCCATCCGGTGATTCATTTCTCGCTCGGAGCACTTCTCACCGTAGACGGCCTCATAGGCTAGCTCAAGGTAGCGCCTAGCGGAGGCATGACCTTTGATGCTGTACAACTCCAGGAACCCTCGCTTGGTTACGGGCTCGTTCAGGATGTCTACGTTGGCCCGAGCAATAGCCTCAGGCACGTACTGAATAGCTCCTTCTCCAGACTGAAACTGCATTTCGACAGCGGTTGCTACTTCTTCGTGGCTGGGCTTGGCATGGAAGCACCTGGTGTGGTTTGCCATTCGAAGAGCTTCTTTCTTTGGGTCCACTCGCCAGTTGCCATTCTCGTCCTGGGAATAGAGTCCAAGCTTAGCAGTGGCTGCTTCGGCATCAGTTTCGCTGAATTGACGCATCCCTGCGCTGCGTCGGATGTTGCCAGCCACAATACAAGCAGCTGCTTCGTCAATAAGGAGGCAAGCCTCAACCGTGGTGAGCTGCCTTCCTGTAGCGGAAGCAAGAAGGTCTATAACCTTTTGGAACATGGTCTCAAGCTTGACCGGGTTAGCTGTTCCGCCGAAACCTTTCAGTTTTTCACCTGCTGGACGAATCTGAGTAAGGTTGACGTAAACCTCGCAGAAGGACTGCTTCTCCGGTCTGGTGCTGGTGGCTTGATGCAAGAGCGCCATGTAAGCGTCCTGCCAGCCCTTGCGAGAGTCTCCGACCTGGATGAAGAGGGTTCCATCGTCCCAGAGGCACTTCGTATCTGCTGAGCCTGGCTTTTTCCCGACCTCGGTGACGTTTCTCAGGATCAGCTTGCGGGTGATGGGAGGAAGCTTGCCTACGACGCCCTGCTCCAGTACAGCGCCGGTCCCTGAGCCCTGCATAGCGAGGTCAATCAACAGGCCAAACGCCTGGATATCCTCCATGTGAGTGCTGGTGCAGTTGTAATAGCCACTGAAATTTTCAGGCTTCTTACTCCACTCCGTACCTGCTACCCAGAAAGCACGACCAGAAGGAAAGGCTTTTTGAGCCAACGCTTGCTCCCTTACGAGCGCATACTCCTCCTGCGTGTAGTCACCAATCTCTGCAATGTCATTGATAGTCCGAAGCATTGCCTCTTTAAAGTTTTCCCTTGTTCCGTCTTCCTTTCGACGGGAGTAGGTGCGGTAGAAGACGGTCTCTGCTGATGGGGCCTGTGGACGAAATTCTTTCATAGTTATGAGTGCGTAGGGAAAGGTTACCTAGTCAGGTTACAGCAAAAAGGGGTCCGCAGACCCCTCGGTGTAGCAATTGTTAAACCGTTTTATTCGAGAACAGTAATCTCGATAATCAAGCAACCAGGGTACTGTTCCCTGGTCAACGCGACAGCAGTTTCAATGTTTGCACAGAAGTGAAGCAGGTGTGAGGGGGATTCTCCGCCCATCCGCTTGTAGGTGACGTCATAGCGCATGATGTTTCTCCTAATAATCGAGGTACTTGGACTTGAGGCTGGCACCGGAAACACGAACCCAATTGCGAAGATCTTGCCCGTCGAATGCCCGACAAGCTTCGTAGGCTGTCGGCGCTAAAATGGTAAAGCTTTTAAACCAATCGCCAGTGCGGTAACGAGCCAAGACGACAAAAGGCTGGTCAGGGGTTCTGGGCTTGAAGAGATTAAAGAACTTAAACATCAGTTACGGGAGTCAGTGGTTGAAGGAAGAAAGGTTTTGTCGTCAACCTCGTCATAGAGATTGTCGTCGACAGTCAGGTAACCGCAAGGCTTTTTGCATTTGCAGTTTCCGCAAGGTTCTTTGCAAGTCATGTTATTAATGCGATGGTTCAAGCGGGTGAGGCAAAAGCCTGGGATCACTTGCCCTGTCCCCGGTACGGTTTCTTGCTTTTTCTTTTAAAGGAACCGCGCTTGCGTAGGCCGTCACCGATAGAGGTTCTCTTTTTAGGGCCGCCCTGAAAGTTGTCGACTTTGGAGTAGATAGCCATAGGAAGAAGGGGTGAAGTACTTGTTCAGTGTAGCAGGTCAGGGTTGCTCCCTGTCCCAAAGGTTTACAAAAGCAAACGGAGGAGGGCTGGGCCAGCCAGCCTCTTTGCTGAGCTTAGTCAACCGCCTGTGCATTCGCCAGGCCATGAATTTCATGCGGTAGTTGATGTAGAAGACCTGAATCTTCAGACTAGTAGCTGTAAGAACAGCCGATGTCTCTTCTGGCCAGATCAAAAGCGCTGCGATTATAGCGCCACAAAGAAAGTAGGTGCCTTGCATGATTACCACTCCGGGTTATGGAATACCTGCAGAAGAACAGCATCTGTTGGGATGAGTTCAGCGGCAGAGAGAGTTGCTTTGGTCTTGTCGCGAGCAAGGAGGTCGAGGTTGCGTGTTTTTTGGTTGGACTCCCTGTAAACAGCTCTGTACAGTTTCATAGGTGCGTACCCTGGGGACATGTCAATCATGGCAAAGCACCACTATCTTGCCAAGTCTTCTTAATACTTTGCAATACTTGAGAAGCCTCAGCTTTTGTGATGTGAGCTCTATTCCCACCAACGTGATCATAGTACCCTCGGCCATGGCTGTACTCAACAGAAGCCCACTCGCGGGCCAGTGCCCTCAGAGCCGCTCCGATGTCATTGTGGCTACCTTGCAGGTAGGAAAGGATGATTGGCCTTTTGTAGAGGACTAGAGCCGCCATCAAGCGATCCTGAGCCTCTGGGGTGAACTTGTCGGAATAGGAGACGGAAGAACTGTCAACAGCGAAACGAAGTGTCCTTGGGATGAATTGATACCGGCCAACGGCATACAGCCAGCTCCTTTGCATGTCAACTACTTGCCTGACCGTAAAGCCAGCGAAAGAGCTGCCAGTAAGCCCCTTGATACCCTGAGGGGTGTCCCCGGCCCAGCCACGATTGACCGAGTTGTAATCCCCTTCCCCCTTCGCTATAAGGTCAGCCAAGGGCTTGAGCTGAACGTGGATGGGGTCCGAGTAATCCGGGTTCTTGCAGTAGGAGTCTGCGACAACCTCTAGATCAAGTATTGGTAAAGAAAAGGCCCCTGATCCACCCAGTAATGAAACCAGGAGAGCAGGAGCCAGAAGTCTTCGACAAATCATAGGTTAGGAGTTTCGTAGGAACCTGGCGAGTTCGGTGAAGCCACCGATGGGTTCGCCATCGAGAATAATGTACGGTACAGATTTCCAATCTGGGTGAAATCCTGACATTTCTTTATACTCGACCCCTTTGAGGTCAAGTAATTTCTTTGCTCGAACACAGTACGGGCAGTTTTCAATAGTCCAGACTTGAGCTTTCATTAGATGATCACCTGTACGATTGTTTGTGGCTCTCGCATTGCTGAATGAGCCTTATCAGCGGACTTCGCATTGTACTGGGCAAGCTTAGAAACAATTTCATAGCCTTCCACTCCATCCACATTCTGAAGGTCAGCCTTGAAGCCATCCAGGCCTTGAGGCGTGACGATGTGAATGTTTTGGGCCGCTTTCGAGACGAAGCCCAGTGCCTCCTCAGAATAGGCGTTAGAACCCACGAGACTGGCGTTTCGAGAAACGTAGTCAGAGACAATCGTGGCATGAATGTGGCCGCAGAGGATGTGCGTAACGTTGATGCCTTTTGCGGCATACTTACCGATGATCGCTTGACACTTCTTTTGGTCAGTAGCATTGACCTGATGGCCATGAAGCCCCAGAAAAGTTTCGTTATGGATCGAGAAAATGGCCTCGTTGGCTTGGAAGTCATGGAAGCGCATACCCTTGTCTTCCGTGGCGTCAAACACGGCCTGAAGCATTGCATAGATGGTGAAGTCGTAGCTGTCGGTGGCCACTACATCTACCCAGCCCAGGTCGTCCTTAGCGCGAGACTCGTTGCCGGTTACGCCAAACACGTCCACAAAGAACTCGGAGCGCAAGTCAAGCAAGAACTGCTTGTAAAGGTGGACTGCCAGGATAGTGGCACGAGCGCGGTTGGTACTCATAGCCAATAGCTCATCCAGTCGGCGGTCGCTGTTCATCAGGTCACCGCCAAAGAAGACCACAATGCGCTCGACACCATAAGCTTTGCCTAGCAGTTTGGCCTTCTGAGCTAGAAGTGCCAGACGTTTTGAGGCCACTTCAAAGTCAAATCGATTGGTCGGCAGGTTGACCAGCTCATTAAAGTGGTTATCACTGAGATGTACGACCAATGCAGCAGCATCTGGATCGAGTGGACCACTGCGGCGAGGGCAATCAGCAAGAGCTCTACCGTGAAGCGAAAGCTCACTAAGAATCGCTTCATTGTAAGCTGTAACGGCGTTTTCGATTCGGGCATGTTCTCGAAATGCTTTGTTCTCAATGCGGTTTTGGTCGGATAGGCGTTGGTTAGCCTTAGCTAGTTGAACATTTGCCTCAACTGTTTCATGGTCTATCTGGGGACCTGCCAGCTCTGTCTTGATGTAGGCGCGAAGCTGATTAGGTTTTGCCAGGTAAGGGTGGCGACGGTGGAGCTCTGTTGCTGCACCAAGGTAAGAGCCATACTGTTCGTACAGCTCTGCCACCTCTTCACGCAAATGGCTGATTGGAGTCATGTTCATGGAGTTCGGGGGCTATATCCTTCAACAGTGTATCAGTGCAATGGCGAATAACACCCGGACTGTCATCAATAAAAACATTTGGTTGAATAACAGTGCGCAGCTGTTGCAGGAAGAAGGGCTCAGCTGCAGCTACAACGGCCATGATGCTGTGTGGAGTCAGGTCCGTGGCACAGTGCTGGTCAAGCTCTTCAAGGCGCTGTACAAGCCATTTTAGAGGGGGGTGAGCCACTTTGCTTAGTAAGGGGCGCAACTGGTCCCGATACTGAGGGCAATGAACAAAGATCCTTAATGTGCGCCGCTCTGCAGTCGTGCGAGTCTTTGCTGGGCTGGGCGGCTGCCACTGGCGTTCCTCTACCTCAATGGTGCGATTAGCCCAAGACTTAACTACATCCTTGGCTTCCTTGTCGCTTTGAGACAGAGCGCGAGCCACCTTGTCGATGTAATGAGCACGCACCGCGTTGGAACGAAGGCCGTCAATCACATTGCGCAGGGCGTTTTCCACCTCTGTGACATGAGCGCTGTTGGTTTTGTCCAGATCGCCTGCCCAAAAATCAATTACCCAATCAAGCCAAGGGATGGCACTGCTTACCAGATTGTGGAATTCCATTGGACCACTTTCGCGGCAGATCTCATCAGGGTCCTTGCCAGCAGGCATTTGGGCCACATTGATCTGAATCTCGCCTTTCTGAGCCATCGGACCAGCGGCGGAGATGAATTGCTGAATTGCTTTCTTACCTCCCTCGTCGCCGTCAAAACAAAGGACGAAGTTGTCTGCGGCCCTGGCTAGACGTTGCAGAATGATTGGATCAGGAGCTCCAGTGCCCTGCATAGCTACCACGTTGGCAATACCGTGCTGCCAAAGAGAAACCACATCTAGGTGCCCCTCTACGAAGATCAAGGAGCCCGTCATTCGTGCGGCCTCTCTGGCTCGTGCCTCGTTAAATACCAGCTGCTTCTTGTGGAACAGGTCACCATCGGCACTGTTCTTGTATTTGGCGGGTTGCTCTTCTTTGTTCTTGGTGGCGCGACCAGTCCAACCCACCAGCTCATTGCGGTGATTCAGAATGGGAATGGTAATCCGGCCAGCAAAGTAGCCAGAAGATGCGAAGCCTAGTCCAAACTCCTTGCTAGCAGCTGCAGTTAACCCACGGTCCTTCAAGATCTGGCGGATGCGCCCAGCCTTCTCGTGACGCAAGTTACCCCTGTAAGCATCCTGTTCAGCTCCTAATTTGACCAAAGCCTCTTGCTTGGCCTGTCTTCTTCTCGCTTGTTGTTCAGGGCTAATACCGTCGGTCTCTAGCGTAATCCCTAAAATAGATGCTGCTAGGTTTGCCGCGTCGACAAAGTCCAGTCCTTTAGCCTGCTTGGTGTACGCAATAGCGTCTCCACCACTCCTGCAGACATGACAGAAGCAGAAGCCTTTGTCGTCATTAATGGTAAGCGAGGGGTTGCTGTCCTCGTGCCATACGCATTGAGTGACGAACTCTCGGCCTACCTTCTTGAGCCTGCCACCTAACTCCTCGACAACCTTCGAGACGGGAGCAGACTTCAGCTGATCAATGGAGGTTTGTGCAATCGCCATATAGGTACGTGGGGTAGTTAGCCCCATTTTACCACATCAGAACAACGACCCCTGTAGTCGGCCTCCTCCGATGTCAGTCCAGCCATCAACCAAGTCAATGTCATTCTCTTCCCAGTTTGTGCTATGGCATCCAGCGTTCGCCAAGAATTTGTCAACGCCTTTCTTGGGAATCAAGCTACCAGTGCCACTCAGGTAAACCTCAAGACTGTTGCAGAAATCGCTATCATCGAGTGTATCTAAAGCTTCTGCAGCTGCCTTAAAATACATTGCAGAAACATCAATTTCGCCAGGCTCTAGCGGCTCCGTTGGATTGGCTTGCTCTTTAAGCTCTAGCGGTGGGCCGGAACACACCTTTCGAACTTCCAGCCACTCCTCCTTGCTGATCTCCAGGGCTGCAGCCACCTCCAGGTCGGTAGAACCCTTGTAGAGCAGCTTACGCCCCTTGACCCAGCGCTCGCGCATCTTGTGACTCAAGCGAATCGCATATGTTCTGTCGCGCACCCAATGCAACAGTTCGCCACGTATGGTAGGCACAGCAAGGGAGCTGAATTTCATCGACTTTCCCGTAACGGGATGGGGACGATCTGGGTCATACCTGTAAGCAGCCTTACAGAGACCTTCAAAGGCTACTGATTCAAGCGTGCTGTAGTCAATCCCTGTGCTTCGCTGTAGACGCCAAGCTTCCCGCCGAGCTAGGTTCAAATTGTCAGCAGCTAGCTTTTGTTGCTCGCTGTTCATCTGGAACTTGGTAGGACGGCGAGCCATATTTTAATGATTCATTACATCCATTCTACCAGAGGGAGTGTCTTTGCACCCCAGGTAGTATTCTGTTACCCCTGCCCCAAGTAACTTCTGTCATCTGAGGAGCAGTGCGCTGGCTGCAATAATTGATCGCCATCGTCAAGGCATCCACCATATCATCGTTTTTGCTCGCAGGAAACAAAGCAAATTCATTAAGGAATGCGTCCAGCCATGAAGCACTAGCAGGCAAGTAGACATTACCGGCCTCGACCAAAGGAACGATGCCTGAAGCACGAGAGGTCTTGGATTTCTCTGGCTTAAAACCGATCAGGCCTGGGACCCGCTTCTGCATCATCTGATACACGGCATAACCCGATGCCGCAAGCTCGATCACGGTACCCGATAGCGCATGGCGCTTGTAAAGCCTGGCAATCATTGCCATTGTGCCTACTACGTCCAGTTTTTCCCTGACAAGGTCAATGACGTAGAACTGATTCCCAGCTTGGCCGACAACAGCACCTACCACGTAGTCGCTTTTCTTGGTGTCGGTAAAAGTACAGTCAACGCTCAGCATGATTCTCTGGAATTCGGGAAGCTTGTCATCCCAGTTGTAGTACTGCCACCAATCAGGACTAAACATGTTACCCCCTTCAGGAGCAGGTCTCTGCTGATAAAGAGAAGCGAAGTCCCTAGAGCCCACGGCCTCACGGATTCGCTCCAGAGCCTCTTGATCGTAGCGCTGTGGACAAAGAGCTTCACCAACCTCTTCACGCCAGTCAGAAACGGTAGCACAGTGGCTTGGCAGGATTGGTCGATCAGCCTCTTCTTCGTAGAGAGCAGGAAGGTCTACAATAGTCCAGTTCTCGCGACCTTTTTCTGAAACGTTGTGCTCATTCTCCAGCAGTTGGCCAATCATATCATTCTCCGACCATCGGGTTTGAATGACCACAATAGCACCCACATGAGGCTCAAGACGTGTGTACAGGGTGGATGTATACCAGTCGTTGAGCTTCTCCATCATCCGGTCTGATTCAGCATCTTCCCGGTTCTTGACAGGGTCATCGATGATGAGAAGATGGCCAGAGCGACCAGTGACGGCACCGCCCACACCGGCAGCCCATAGCCCGCCACCGCCCTCAGTTCCCCATGCGTTAACAGCTTTTGACGATTCATTCAGGAGGCCTCCACTTTCTTTAAAGAACTCTCTCGCCTTCCTAGAGAAGCCTTCCGCCAACTCTGCAGAGTAAGAAGAAATACCGACATAACGCTCTGGATGGGCCAAAAGGTAAGCCGCAGGAAGGAGCTGCGACGCAAGAAGTGATTTCCCGTGCCTCGGCGGAACTTGAAGGATGAGGCGGTTGCATTTACCGTCAATTACTCTTTGCAGCTGCTCAATAACTGTTGCATGAAACTTGTAGAACTTATAAGAAGGCATGACCCTCTTTATAAATTTCCACAGTACGACTCGTTCCGCGTTTTTGGCGGTTTTCTTTTTCTTGACCTCCTTTAGCAGGTCTTGCCCTGAAGCAGCATAGTCCAGGTAGTCATTGCCTAGTTTTGTTGACATTATTCGTCCAGAGGGATGTCGTATGCTTCGTCGTCAGCTTCGTCCATGATCTCGACCTGAACTTCCTCTAGCTCCTGGTCGACAACCTGCATAAGCTGACCAACGCCTAAGGCCGTAGCCCATGACTGGCGACCGGAGTCAGAGATATTTGCAGCTGCACGCATAAGCCCGCTAACCAGGCCCATGGGAATCTTTTCCCCTTCTGCTTCGGCCTCGATAATCCGCTTCTGGATAATCTTCATTAGGTCGGCTGATGTCTCCATCATCATTTTTGCCTGCGCCTCGTTGGCCTGGCGATACTCTTCGATAGATTCTCTCTGGCGCTTCCTTTCAAGCTTATTGGACTCACGCATGGCAAGGGCCATGTTCTTGGTATCCCAGGCTGCTGCACGCTTGTCCCAGTTGTATTTCTTAGCCCACTCCGAGATTGTTACAAGCTTGCCACCACGCTCTTCACAGACAGCCGAGTAAGTGCGCTTGCCATACAAGTAAATCTGAAAGGCATTGAACTGGTCATTGCTTTCGTGCCGCCCTGCCTCGTTGACCTTGTAGCCACGTTGGAACTCCCAAGTGTTTCGGTCCCGTTTTACCTCGGACTTCCATTCCCTGAATACGCCGTCGCCCACTAGAATCTCTCTGTGTCGGGCTAGTATGCCAAAGCATTAAAAAAGCCCCCGAAGAGCCTTGGCGATTGAGTTTAATGAGTTTCATTCGTTATTCGCGAATTACGAATGGATTCAATCTCTTCATCACGTTCCTTCCATTCCTTGAACTTTTCATGGAGATCTTCGTTTCTAGTAACCTCATACTCATCACAGATTTTACGTTGGTCTGCATCATTGACCCATTCATTCAAGACCAAAGACATAGCACCCCCACGAATATTGTCAGGAGACATGCCAACTGCCAGCATGAACTTCTCAAAGAGTTTGAAATACTGTTTGGCATTAAGGTCAGCAGCAGGTGCTGTGATCAGGAAATGCTCTTCAGGAACAAAATCATCACAACCAACAGTAGAACCAAACCCACGAGTATAATCATGAGTGTAGGTAGAATTGAACTTGAACTCAACAGTTGCTTCGTAGGACATGGGTCTGATGTAGATAAGGTTGTTGTACAATAATGGGTTTTGCGAGTTATTGGCTACCAAAAGCTGTCCCGAGGTCTGCATGGAAAAACCTCGTTTTTCATTCATGTCAGCCATTGTACATCCTCCGTATAGGCCAGAACTCGCTAAAGCTGATCCGCACCTTTTTAAGGTCTTTGAAATGAAGTCGTCCCACTAACCCTGCAGCTCGCTGAAGGTTATCAAGTGTAAGGGGCTCCGTAGTGCCCATTCTCCAGACTTGAGAGACAAAAATCACATTAACAACCAACAGCTTTTCTTTTTCGTAGTAGTGGTAAGGAACTTCCCCTTCTGCCCAGTAATCGCTTAAGACTACTCCCCAATCTGAGGGGTCATGTTCAACAAGGTAAGTCATGAGAACACTGCCTCGAAGACGTTTGGCAACTGCTCCTTGAAGATCTCTTTGATAGCCTCGGCAATCATTCGATGTTCAAGCTGTGTTTCGATGCCAGCTCGGACCTCTAAGTAGTGTATCCAGGACCTGATCGTCCCACTTTGATAAATCCGAGTGGGAGTGCCAAGAGGAAGGATCGACCTAGCACATTCCTTAGCAACGCCGTGCTCAAGCATGTTGTGGTACAGATCCTGAGCGCCGTCGTAGATCTCTTGGATGTAACGGTTATAGCGCTTGATCAACTCTGGTGGCAGATCGTCGTGACTGGCTTGCTTGTTCTTTAGGTCTTGTGAGCGCAGGTGAGGTAACCCAATGGCTGGGAGTTGGGACACATCGCTATATCGCTGCGAGAACGATTGATAGGAGAAGCTCCGATGACGCAGAATCTGAGTCTCGATTGCGCGAGTGGTGTTGATCTCAACCTGCATGGTGGCCATCTCAAACGGGCTCCAATGCTTGTGCTTAAGGAGATACTTGATAAGCCGTGGAGCTGTGTCCATGTTGTCCTGGTTGCTTGGGTTCGACACCCGTGCCATGTAGACAATCTGCTTTTCCGCGTCGGGAGTGATTGAGATCAGGCGTGCATTGTGTACTTCGAGCTGTGTCAAAATAGATCCTCGGGGGTTTCAACCATCTTATCATACGCCTTGTACCAAGACGGATAGCTCAGCTGATGAATCAAGGGCTCACGGTTTGGCCACTCGCCTTTCTCCATGCAATCTGCATAGATCCTGATGGCTGAGTCACATTTCTTAAGACCTTCGGCCATCATCTCCTCGTCAACCTCGAAGAGATCGACTGTATAAGGCGCCTTGCGCTCTACAGCAGCAAACAGGAACCGGAATGGCTTACCGTAGGCTACTTCGGCTGCCTTAGCATAGAATGCGGCCTGGAAGTCATAGCCGAGCCCCACTACCTTCTTGGTAAATAACTCAGAGTCAACTGTGTCCGTAGTCTTGAGATCAAGGACAATTCCCTCCTCAATCAATACGCTATCCAGACGGGCCTTGCAGCGCACTCCATGCCAGTCCCAGTAGATGGAGACCTCATTGCGTTTGATGTACTCTGCATCCTCTCCTGCGTACCACTCAAGGCGCTTTAGACTCTTTGCCATTCCCTGCACGCTATTCCATGGATCATCCTTGCCGCCAGTGCTCAGGATCTTCTTTCGACCAGCGCTGGCCTTCCATTCCTTGCCTTCCTTGGTAGTTAATTTAATGTTATCGGGTTTCTTTAAGTAAGAACCATTAAAGGCATCCTCCCCGTCCAGGACTAAGCAGTGAGTTGCTGTACCCATCTCCATCGCGGGAGTTGGAATCATCTTAAACTTCAAAGCCGCCTGGTAATGAGCGGGACTGTCTAAAATCTTCTTTAAACTAGACTGATTGACTCCAGGCTCTTTCCGGTAGGCAAAGTCACTCTGGTTGTAAGCGATTTCAGCAGTCACAGGTAGCTAGGCATATTGCTCATTCTATCAGAACGGCAATTCCTCTTGCTCTTCACCAATCTCGATGACCTTTACATGCCAGGTGCTGTGTTCTTTCTTGCACTTAGTCCAACGAACAGACAACTCGGAAATGATACTGATCCGATCGTCTTCCCACAGGACCTTGTTGACCGAATCAAAGAAAGCTCCGACGACGTTGTCAATGTCAGCTCGGCCTTCGCCATACAGCTCCATTTCAACGCGAAGGGGCCCCTGCAGAGGAGGCCCACTATATTGCTCCTTAACTTTCTCAAGGAGCTCCTTTTGGTTTTTCTTGTAAGCCGCTGGCATAAAAGTGCCCTTGGATGTTACCCGAGGGCGAGCCTTGCTAAACAGAGGGTGGAATATCTCCAGTGTAATCATCAACCAGGAATGCCAGTACCGCTAAGATACCAAGGATCCCGAAAGAGATCCCCAGCAACTGCAGTAAAGGTAAAACTGCAAGGCAGATCACTCGCAGCCTCCTCCGTCCTCTCTCAAGACGCAAGTGTTCCCATTAGCCTTGACTCCTATCAGAAAACCACGCTTTTCGATCACCTTGATGATTTCGTCGGGTTCCGCGTCAGCGATATTCCGATTGCGAAGGATCTCACTGACTTCCGCTTCTGACAGTTCTACAGGTCCAAGAGAAGGGTCCCACATGTAGTCCTCATCAGAGTCCCAGCCAGGCAAAGGTTGCTCATCAACGTCACGGGTCTCTCCATAGTAGAAGGGCTCCTCGTAGCCTCGTACTGCATTGTCGACCAATCCCTGGACGATGTCCTCATAAGTAGCTTCAAAGGGCACTGGCTGCTCCAAGGACTGAATCTCCCTGTCGATGTACCAACGCGCTTTTTTGAGATCTTCCAACTGATTCTGCTTGCGGCCTGCACGACTGATATATTTCAGAGTGTTACCGAGGTGGTAGTTCAACTCCCAATCGGCAATGACGTCGATGGGCTCGTACTGTCGGCCTTCAGCGTAGTGAGCAGGGCTGTTGATTGGGTCGTGGGTCATTTGGAGGAATCCTCAATTTTGATGTTTCTATTGTCTCGACAGCAGATTGTCTTCTTCCGTCGATCAAGGTAAACGGTAATCCCGCTTGATTTCCATTCTATCACTTTACCCTTGTCCCAGCCAGCACCGCAAAACACCTTAACACGAGTGCCTTTCCGCATAGACCTCATGGGCAAAGGTTCCTGCTGATACCATTCAGCTGCTTTTAAGGCAGAAGCTTTGTATTTAACGGTGCCATCTTTGAGAACTTGCATTAGTTTGGCTCCCTTGTCTTACAAGTAAAGTCGTCTTTAGCGAAAATCATGGCGCGATCGGTGTGATTACGCCAGATCTTCTCCGCTTCACTCCAGTTCATAGGCTTGGTTTTCTCCATGTTTGGCCATAGTAACACAACAAACTCTCCAGCTCTTTTGTCAGAACCTTCTTGAGTCTGGTCCTTTGCCCATAACTCATGTTCCCTAGCCTGTCTTTTTTGCTTAGCCCTACGGCTTTTGCCATGCCTGGCCATTAGCGACTCTCCCTTTCGAGGATGTAATGAGCCGGAAGACTGCCATCAATACCGGCAACAGCTTTTATGACTGTAGGCAGGTGCTTCTCTGAAGAGTTAAGCACCCAAAGATCTTCAACTCCTAATCGGAGCAAGCCTTCGGCCACCATATCGCCAAGAACCTCCTGCACAAGCCACTCTAAGCGGGTTCTGTTGTCTTCTAGGTCTAGATCGTCAGACCAGCCAGCAAACAGCTCAGAGGATCCACACAGAGGGGTTATAGCTCCTACTGCCTCGTGGGTGCGGATTGCTCCTCGGTACAGCAGTATTGCCCAGATAAACGGGCGAACATCGGCTGTAGTTAGCTCCGGGGTCTCGTCGAACAGTAACCCAAGACTGCCTGGGGCGATCTCGGCTTCTTCAATAGTGAATCCAAAAGTCATGGGGAAACTCCTCGGTTGATGTACCCATTATAACCATAAAAAAAGCCCCCCGTAAAGGGAGGCTGAAACATTCTGTTAGATCAGAACAAAGATTCCCCGCCACCAGCCGGACTGTCCCGGCGATCCTCCATGAACGTCACAGAAGCATTCTTAACATCGAGATATGTTTTCCCGTTATACTCACGCTGAACCAATTGGCCGCGCACGCAAACTCGGTCACCTCGCTGTAGGCGATCTACAACGATGTCAGCTTGTTTGCCATTTACCTCGCAAGTGTAGAATTGCCCGATCTTGTCGTCCGCACTCTTGGCATAGTAGTACTCTTGATCGACCATGTTGAACTTGGCGATCTTGCCACCGTTGCCGAATTCACGGACGGTCACAGCTTCGGTGCCTTCCTTGCAAGTAACCTTACCTGCGGTTGTGATAGCAGCCATTGTCAGTTCCTCGTAGAGGTAGTGTTGTTATTCAGTATATCAGCCTCTTTGTTTTTAATCGCAATCTTCATGACACGCACTGCCTCTTGGTAAAGGTTCTGGCAATGCTTGGGACTGAGTTTCAGCTTGCAGGCTACGATCGACATGCGACCGCGACGAGCATAGCTGAGCACAACATCTTGTGAGCGAGGAGCGATATTGCACTCGGCCATTAGTTCGGAGAGCATGCGAACACCTCTCTGGTCGTCGACTGGTTCGTTGTTGTAGAGCAAGTTCTCTTCGCCTATAAGCTCAGAAAAAGGTGTGTTCTCTTCGTGATTGATTTTGCGATCAAGGGAAGCGATGTCTAGAGTCCGGGCTGCAGCGGTCAAAGCTTCTAGGCCAATTCGTCCGTTTTTTGAATTACTTGGGCGACCGTGGCGCCTACGATAAAGCACTTCGGTCATGGCGTTCTCAGGAACATAAATCATTTTGTCGCTGCAGTTATGCCAGCGAGTCACAGACTGGAATATCCAGGTATATGCGTAAGTAGCGAAGGTAAAGCCACGAGCTGCATCAAACTTCTCTGCTGCACGACGAAGGCCAATATAGCCCTGCTGGAGCAAGTCGTTGGTTACTTCGGAACGCATGCTGTAACCACTGCGCTTGGCCAGGTATTTGCGCACCACGCCAGGGACTAGTCGCAGGTTGTGTTCTGAGATTTTGTTGATCACCTTGACGTACTCCTTGGAGCCAGGTGTCAGGGAGTCGCGTTTCTTTGCAAGGCGAAGTATTTCGGAAGCTGGCAGAAGGGGATAGCGTCCTGCAGCGTTCAACCAGGCTTGGATCGGGTCGGTAGTCATTTGCGTGTCCTCGTGAAGGTCATGTACAGAGTATGGCATAAAAAAACGCCCTAGTCAACTAGGACGCCATTAAAAAATTCTAAGAATCCGGTGAGATCACCACTGCTCGCCTTCGCTGGACTCTTCTTTTGGGGCAAACTTGGCGTTAAGTGTTTCGACTTCGGCTGCTGTTTTGTTTCCGACGGTCTTGATCCCTTTAGCAAAGTCGCCCTTGATGAGCCCAAGGAGGCCGTCGACTGCGTAGGTGCTGAAGCCTTTGGAAATAGCTGCCTCGCGAAAGGTGGCCTCCGTTGCCTCAGACCCCTTGACAGCCTCCGCAGAGGGGACCTGTGCTGGAGTAGCGGCAGGTGCGGCCTTTGGGGCCTCTTCAGCTCCAGGAGCAGCGTAGCCGTTCTCCATAGGCATCTTGGCCCACAGCTCGTAAGCTAGGCCGAAGTGCATTGCAGCCGCCATACACATGCCGCGACGCTGGGTGTCGGTTACATCACGAGCTGTAATCTTGTCGAACGGGATAGCGTTGTTGCGGTGGTCCATTACTGCTTGAGGCAATGCAGGAGTAACAGCACCAGTCTCCATGTTCTGAAAGCGAATCAGCAGGTAGGCGCCGACCGGAGCCTTGTGGAGCAAGCTGCCATCCTCTGCAGGAAGGTAGTCAACCAGCCAGCCCGGTGCGTTAACGCGCAGCAGGTGCATGGTGCGAGACCAGTTGATGTAAGCCGCGCTGAACTTGCCTGTTCCGATCTTCTCGACCAGGTCTTTGGTAGCGACGCCTGCAAGGTTGGGGAAATCCATGTTCGGGTCCTCGGGGAAGGTATTACCCAATCAGTCTATCACACCTTTCGGGTGGTGTAGTTCTGATTCCTCCAGCGCTTGTAATCCGACGGGTTATCTTTGATCCAGTGGTATCGATACACCTCCAGCATCCAGCGAGGACCAAGAGTGCCACCGAGGAACGACCAGGCCTCCAAAGCGGCATCTTCGTACCACAGGTAGAGACGTCCCAAAGCCTTGCCATTTTCCTCGTAGTTTCGACGCAATTTGGAGCACTGCGTAAAACCCTTGGGAGGGGTGAATCGTCGTTTTCGTCCAGCCATGGCTTAAGGTTCCAAAGCTCTTCCTCGCGATAAGTATTTTCTAAATGTATTGGTATATAGGTATAGCGACACCATTTGTCGCGCTCGTGCGACACCATTTGTCGTTTTACGCGACACCATTTGTCGTTTTGTGCGACACCATTTGTCGCGCATGTGGTAAGATGTGAGTACTTCGCCCCCATGCCGATGAAGCCTTTTCGCATCACTCCTCCACGTGTCTCAAGTCGCTTTACCCAGATCCCTAACGAGGTCATTCTTCACGAGAGTTTGACCGATCGGGACAAGGTGATCTGGATGTCCTTGTGTAGCCTTTGCCGCAACGGTGAATCCGATAGATTTGCCAGCATTGCAGAAGTGGCTGATTTGCTTGGTATTCCCACTCGCAACCTGCAGCGCTCGATCAAAGCTTTATCGGAAAGCGGGTTCATAGCAAAGCTTGACAATGTCTTTGGGCAGTCCCAGTACCAACTCAAGATTGACTCGTCCAGCCCTGTCAAGTTGACTGAAGAGAAAGAGCGCAAACTGTCTGGGCGCCAAAAGCTGCGCAAGGAGCTCGTTGAAGTCTGGAACACCAAAAAGCCTGACAACTTCCCGACAATGCGTGGCATGTTGCCTGAGGCAAGGCTTGACGTCTTGATGCAGCACGCTGAGATGCTGGAGTGCAAAGATCTGAAAGAGTATCTAGGCAAAATCCTGCTCGCCTGCAAGATGAACGACTGGTACAAGAAATTCCCACAAACTTTCGACAATATCTTTGGTGTAGGCACGCCTAGCCCCAAGAAGTTTGAGAAGACTCAGAAAATGTACCAAGAAGCTCAAGGTGACAAAGCAGAGGCAGCAGGCTTTGACAGGACGAACGACAACTCCTGGCTGGAGTGGTTTGCGAGCAAGGGGCATGAGTTCTCGAAGGTGGAACGTATCACTATGGAACGCTTCGAAGCCTGGAAACACGAAACCGATGCCGCCGCTCAAGACACGCTCTATGTCTATAGCGACGAAGAAGGAAGCGTGGTACACTGGACCTACAAGGAACACCAGGCTGGTGTTTCATACCTCCCCACTGCTAACTGAATATGAATTTTCCCCCACACATCCAGAACGCAGTTGACCTCGGATTGCTACAAGCCCAGGACGGCAAGATTGCTGGTGTCGGCAAAGAAGAGGCTGAATCTGTGTTCGGCCTAGTCCGGTTGATTGAAAAGATTCAGCCCACCACTAAGTTCGAGGGAGACGACACTACAGACCAGGAAGCAATTGTTTTATGCCGCGTCCTTTGCAGCCCTTCTGGGTTGGCTCGTGAGCTGTGGTCTGACCTGCGCATCGCAGTCGGTGTTAGCCATGGCCAATCCCTGCCACGCCAGCTGTGGTCTAATGACGCTTTCCGTTCCATCGGCGGCTTGATCGACCGGATTTTCAATGGAGAAGCCGACGGCGCTTCGATGATCAGCAAACAGCACTTGATCACAGCATTTCCGAATAACACCACTAAGTTTTGCTCTAAACTGGAGTTCGAGCAAACAGTTTCCGATCTTACGGACGACGGCGCCATGGATCGTTATGGCGACTCTGATTCAGAATGGGGCATTGCCCTTGACCTGTTGCGGCAGGCTCGCGCTCGCGCCAATTTCCTGGAAGCGCAACACCTTGCAAGTCAATCCATCAAGTCTGACGCCAAGCTAGAGAAAGCCATCGAAGCGCAGCAACAGGAACTAATGCGATGCCTGGGCATGCTCCGAGGCTCTGTTGGCAACGAAGGCAATGCTACCGATGCTGTAGAAGACCTGATCAACCCTCGTGACGGCAAAATCGCCTTCATTGATCAGATCATGAGTGCTCGTGAGCAATCTGCTCCTGTCAGTACTGGCATTCCTGCTATGGACCTGGACATGGAAGGCGGAGTACGCCGCTCCGGTGAATCAGCTGGTGGTCGACTGTTCACCCTTGCTGCACGCACAGGTGTTGGCAAAACGGTCCTAGGTGTCTATGCTGCGGTAAACCTGGCTCATGGTGGGCTCAAGGTCGGCTTTATCTCTGCTGAGCTTGACAAGACAGCTATCTATGCTCGCATTTGGGCTGCAGCCACTCAGGTGGCAAATGACAATCATCACTGGGCTGCCGTCGGGTCAATCGAATCTCCAGACTCTTCTCGCGAAAACGTCTCCGCTAATATCATGATGGCGGCCAATGCTATCCAAGAAAACGGCGGCAAGTTGCTCGTCGAAGACCCTTGGGGCGCTGACGTGGACTCAGTAATCAACAGTTTACGTTCAATGAAAGCCAAGAATCCTGATCTTCGCGTCGCTATAGTTGACCACTTCCACGTGCTGGCCCGCCACAAAGGCGCTCCCACTTCGGAAGCTGCAATGCTAGAGGACCGGGCTTACAAGCTAATGAGCTGCGCCAAGCAACTAGAGATCGACTTGATCGTCTTGGCTCAAATGAATCGAGTTGGCATGGATTCAGTTGGCAAAGAACAGTCACCTACTCTTGACCAGATCCGAGGCACTGACGCCTTGTCCCATGTCAGCCATGCTGTTTGGATCGTCCGCAAAGAGATGGTGGACGAGAACGGCGAAAAGAAATGGAAGGGCAACCTTGAATTCTGGCACGTAAAAACTCGTGGACGTCAGGCCGTATGGAACGGCTCCAAGGTTGAAGGCGTGCGCGGATTCTTGGATAAATCCGTGCTGTCAATGGACTACGCTTATAGCGCTGTTAAAAAGGGAGGAGACATGACCTCGGTCCTGGTTTCACGCCTCAAGGAACAAAAGCGGTAAACTTAGGTATAGCGGTAAAGTCATGCAGAACTTTCTTTTTCAGGTCGTGGCGCAAGTCTCGGCTTTTTTTATTCAGCTCAACCAGAGCATTGCCCTTAGCCTTAATAGCTTGATCGGCAGGACCGCTTATGCGCTGATGACTCTTATCGACAAGCAGAAGCTGGGTCTTTACGAGCAGGTGGCTGTCACGGAAGGCGATCAAGAGTTAGCCCTTCAGCAAACTGAGCTAAATCTCTTAAACGCCGCTAGCCAGGTTCGCGACCACGCCCAAGCGACGGACGATTGGACTTCTCAGCACACTGAAGCTATCAACGCTATCGCTGAGGCATTGATGCTCCAGTTCAATTGGGAAGAAGACCACGTCAACCAATATTTGAAGGAAGTGGTCGAGTCTATCGATGGTCTGGAGTTTGACCTCGAAGAGTGATAAAATGACGTGAGGGCCGTGGGGGCTTTCGGGGAACAGAGAAGGGGCCTACGGGTCCCTTTTTTGATGCCTAGTGAATTCCGCGCTCTACTGCGTCCTTGATGCCAGACATCTTCAAGAAGAGGCCGATGGTTGGTCCATCCTCAAAGATTGGGCGAACATACGCCATGATCTCTCCATCTTCCCTGAGATGAAAAGTAGGAGGAATGGCTCCACCGGTAGTCCGAAGGGTACCGTTTACATACATATAGCCAGGGAGCCAGGAAAGAACTGCTTGCTGCACTTGTTTGATAAATTCTGAACAAGTTTACCTAATAAAAACGCCCCATCCGTCGTGGTCGTTAGCAATAAGCCAGCGCTTCATTAAATTCTTTCTACTGTACTTTTGATTTTTTCCATCAGTGGGACCAGCCTTAGGGTAGCCACCACTAATTAGCGAAAGCTCTCCGAAGGGATCATGGACATGGAAAAACTCATCATCATAGCCAATTAGGCAAATGTAATGACCTCCCCCGGACGGACTGTCAATTCCGCCGTGATGCAGGATGCCGATCGGAACTGGAAAACCTTTGTCTAGCTGTTCTATCAGGTCTGCCTCACTAGCGTCTACGCGGAAGTCAACAGTAAATCCTAAAGACTCGGCTGCAGCCACTTGGGCCTCAGATGACACGCTGTCTCCAAATTTGAACACTTCGTTGAGATACCAATCGTCATCCCCAAGAATCACGTCAGGATTAACGTAATCCAAAGCCATCGCCATAGAGCTGGAGAAGCACATCCTCTCCCCGTGACCGGTTTTGCTGTCTCTTTGATAGAAGTACGGGACATCTAATGGATAGATAGCCGCCATAGGCTTCTGAGAGCCTCTGTAAGCGCGTTTAAACACTTCCAGGACTATTGGGTCAATCGCTGCTTCCAGGCCTCTCCAGGCCTCTAGCTGGTGGGGTAGGCCTTTGTCGTATTTTGCAGCTTTTTCCAGGAACGACTTTGGTGCCGCACCAATAGGGCTACAGGCAAGCTGAGCTTCTGCGTCACGCCTCCTCACAAGCCCAGGCATTGGGCCATTGCCACCGTTGACCCATTTAGGCAGCTCTTCCTTGAATACGGAGCATTTTGCTTCGCCTGCATTTAACCTTTTTCTGAGCGTCGAGTCCTCAAGAGCAAACCAACCACAGTTGTAAGCAAAACTAACTAGAGCGTCGAACTCGTGTTGGTTTAGCTCAACAGTGATCAGCGTATTCACGGCCTCCTCAAACCTTGCAAGGTCTTTTTTTAATAACGCTCCAGCTTGTTCAATATTGATCACAAGTCCAGGCTTGACTTCTGGTCCGGTGTGACCATAACCAATCGTCCAGGGATCGCCTCCTGTTCCTGGGTCAGGATAGGCAGTTAACTCTAAACCCTCAAACTCTTTAATAAGGTCAAGACCAGCAGGAGAAGTCTTCATAGCGTCTTAGCAGTCAGCTAGGATTCCGATGTAGGTATTCTAGGCCAGTATCCAAAAAAAAACATGGAAGTCACCGTAATCCTGGGCCTAACCCTTTTCATTGCGTCCGAAATCCTGCCCTTCACTCCCTTAGCCGGTAACGGTCTTGTAGACGCTATTATCAAAGCACTTCGCGTTGCTTTCCCTCACTCTTCTGACACTGACAAAAAGTGATCTTGCAAGGTCTCGCGGTTGAGATCATCAGAATCCTCTGGGATCATGGGTACTACCGAGATAACCCGTGGCTTCAGAGGGTTCATTCTAATTGGTTTGATTACTGGTTAGAATACAAAACAGATGTCACAATGAGCGACGTCGACAAGCAGATTGAAGAGTTGAACCCTAATCCTGTTGAATTGACGAAACCGATATACTGGGAAAAAGAAAAGGGTGAAACGCCCCTAGGAGGCCCTATTGGCATCAGCTCCACCTACACTGACAATGCACCAGGCAGTACAGATCCTCTACAGGGGTCAGAATAACGTTCTGTTAATGGCTCGCGATCTAGGAATCACTCTAGAAGAGATGAAACAAGCTTTGCGAGAATATGTAGCCAAAACGCCTTTGGATGAAGACGATTGGCAAGGTGATGTCCACCCATCGTGGCCATACGCATGAACTATCAAACCGACTGGCGTGACAACCTGCGCCACCTGGCTAACGTCTGTTTTATTGGCACCTACCTGTTCTTTGACAGAGGAATGGTACTACAAGGGGCCTGTTGCACTGTTGTAGGGGAGTTACTTCTTGCTCCAAGTGCAGTCAAGCATCGAAGCTGGAGCACTGTTATCGTTGGAGGTATATTCTTATTTCTTGCCCTTGGAACAATTACAAGATCCCTTCTTGGTTGATTTCTTAGCTCCCTTCTTGGGGGCTTTCTTTTTGCTTGCAGCTCTAGCCGTTGAAAGTGGTAAAGGCATGATTACTTACCGTTGATGGGAGCCATTAAGGCTAGTATAATTGCAATGTATGTTTCAGCTGCTCTTTGAAGTATGCCTGTGCTATTAGTGCATTGCTCAGGTATGCTTTCGCGACCCCTGAGGATAAGAGTTCTGCAACCAGCAGCTCCTAGGCCCAGGAATGAAAGATGGAATACCATCAAAAAGGCAAGCATTCCAAAGGCCCAAGTAGCTTTGTTCTTCAGCATTTCCAACGGCTGCGAGCAGCTTTGCCACGCTCACCAGTCCAGCTCTTGCTTCTTGCGCAGAAGGACTTGCGCCTTTTAGCATCTTTACTACCAGGCTTGACCTTGCCTGTAACCGGTGCCTTGAGATTAGATCCCGTTGCAGCGTTATACTTCTTGCGGCCCTTGGCGGTAAGCCCACCTCCCTGTTTTACTGAGCGCTTTTCGCCCCTGCCTACAGATAGGTTGGGGCCTTTTTTGCGAGTTCGCTTCTTAGCTGCCATTACTTTTTCTTCTTTTTGAGAAAAGCAGGCATCTTCTTGTCGCCTTTTTTAGCGGCGGGCTTTTTACCAACGGGCTTTTTAGCTGTCTTAGCAGCTTTCTTGAATGCAGAAGCCTTAGGAGCGCCTTTAGCACCAGGCTTACGCATTTCTTCCTTAGAGCCAGAAGCGATACGCTTTTTCTTGGCGTTGATGTTTTTGTAGAGTGACATTAGCTTTTCTTTTTAGAACGAGGCTTGTAGCCTGGCTTAGACTTCCGTTTTGCTCCACCTTCTGCTAGGCGAGCATTCTTACCGTGTCCGTTCCTGGCTCTGTTCTTGCTAGCATTCTCCAGCTTGAACTTTCCACCCTTTGCATGACTGACGTCGGGGCCGCCTTTGCCCATGATACCCCGAGCCCGTCGCTCTTTTGCTAGCTCAGCACGGTACTTTTTGCGACCAGGTTTTGCATTACGCTTCTTGTCGTAAGCAAGTTTTTTCTTGTAAGCCTCAGGGTTTGACTTATAAAAGTCGGCAGACGAGCGTTTCTTGGTAGCCATTGGTTTTCGAGCCTCCTTTTTTTTATTTTTGATGACGAAGCCGCTCAAGCTCCGACTTCAATTGCTTACTTTCACCTGCTTGTTCTGTGACATGATAGTCGACTCTTTCTGTCAAGTATTGCATGCCACCCTTCATTTCCCCGAGGGTCACAAAAAGACGATCCATTCCAGCTTGAAACTCGTCCTTAGTAAGATAATTTTCAGCCATTTTTACCTCCAGTCGATCAACTCGATCGCTGGCTTTGATTGAGTTTGCTATAGCATCCTCGGCCTTCCGCCAGGTAAATCCTCCCCAGCCAAGGATGGCCGTAATCATAATTCCGGCGAGGTATTCAGGCACGGTGGGGTCGAGCAGTCTTGGCTTAGGTTACCTGAAAAAATACTCCAAGAACCTATACAAGCAGCACCCACAAAGCATCCAAAAGCGAAAGAAACCATAGAATATGAGATCAAGGCCATTCGAGCTTGTTTTTTGTATTCGCAGTCACATAGGTGAGCCATCTTTATTCTCCTGTCCTGGTTGGTAACCGAGACCATTGAGGCCCGTAACGGAATCAGAAATCTCTTGCTCAGTAACAATTTTTGGCTCGCTAGCGCTTACGTCAGCATCAATGTTGATACCATCGATATATCGGGGGCCAGAGGAGTAATTGATTTCCATATCTTAGAGTTCCATGAGAATTACAGAGAAGACTCGATTTCCTTGCAAGCTGCAAAAATTTCTGCCTTGGGGAGAGCATTCTTAAGGTCATGACCTTGGTCCATAGCCCAGTCAAGAAGCTCGGCTTTGGTCATGCTGTCAAGGTCTCCATCTTCAGCTTGAGGCTCTTGCAGGGCATCCGTAGAGTCATAGGCAGTAGTGCCAGCTTCGACGATAATCTCAGGCTGCTTTTCAATTGGCTTGCGAGCTTCAGCCTTTTCACCTTCCTCGACAAAACCAGCTTCGCGAAGCTCTCTTGCCTGAATCGTGTAGTACGCCGTACGACGCTCGCTACCTCGAACAAAATATGTCGGCAGCTTCTTGAGGTGTGCCATAAAAAAAGGGGCCTATAAAGACCCCATAGTTTGCCGAATGTTGGGAATTCGATCAGCGTGGGAACTTCTGCAGGTGCTCCTGCAGGATGCTGATCAGCTCGTTGACGACATCTCCCTCACCCAGTGCCAGTGCGGGACTGGTAGGGGCAGGAACCTCGAAAGCGACCGTAGCCAAGCCAGAGGCCAGGCCTTCACTTGTAGCCCACTCAGCCATAGCCTCAACGTCAACGTGGTTCCAGTTACCACCGTCGGGGTTGCTGTAGGTCACCTGACTGCCAGACTGGTAGACAACCTCGGAAGGATCCAGGGTAAAGGTGCCCTCAAAGCCCTCGGCAGAGCCAGGAACGTTGAACGTAATGGTACGAGACTGGCTAGCCCAGTCCAGAGCAGCGTTGGGTTGGTTGTTGGAATCGAAGTAAAATTCCATCTGTCCCAGGCTAGTGCCCTGACCCCAGAAACGCAGCCCGGTAATACCGTAATCAGCGCGAGTCTGGCTACTGGTGGGAATGTTGGCGCGAGTGTCGCTAGTGCCACCAGCCCGATAGCCGGAGTAGTAAGGGTTGAAGTCCAGGACTTCACCACCACCGGAGACAGGGAGAGTTAGTGCCTGAAGCTGTGCCAAGCAAACCTCGACAGAGCCAGCAGTGGCAGCGTTCAGCGCAGGGCCAAACAGGGCCATCTTAGCACCGATCTCCTCGACGGTCATGTCCAGGCTATGGAAATATCCACGAGCAAGGAACTCGACGCGATCCAGTCCAGTTTCGTCTGCAGTGACGATAGGCAGGGTTGCGTCTGCACGCTCTTGAAGCGTCATGCCAGTGTAGTCGATGAATACACGGGACCAGCGGGCTTGAGAAGCTTCGTTGTCGCTCAGCTCAACGTTGTAGCCCAGGCCAGAAGGCTCGGTGTCAGAATATAGCCAATAGCCGTTGCCAGAAGCAAGGATAGTAGCCTCAACGCGAGAAGGAACGGCGTCGCTCATGTAGTAGTGAGCGCCAGAGGCAGTAGGTGCGGTACCGCCCTGGATGTTAGAGCCAGATCCGGTAGGCTGATCCAGGATACGACCGGTTTGACCGTATGCGTGGTAGTAAATATCCACGCCGCTGGCGGGAACGACTTCGGTACGAACGTGGTAGTGTCCGTCGATGAAGACCTCGATGCGATAGTCGTCTGCAACACGGAAGGTGACAGGCAGCTCACCAGCGTTGCCGGTGTAGCCGATACCAGTAGAGTTGCGGCGACCGGTCAGATTGTATCCGTAGGTGGTGCCACCGAAGTAGGGCTCCATGTAGGACATCTGGAACTCGATCAGAGCATAGTCAGCGGAATCGCTAACCATCCAGGTGACGCCGTTGGCGGGCTGACCTGCGACCTTCCAGGAAAGGGTAGAGTTGTCAGTGCCAGGAACCAAACCAAAGAAACCGTAACGGTAGTAGACGCTGGTGTTATTGGAGCACTGGAAGGTGACTTCGTCACCAGGAGTCTTCAGGGTGGCGAATTTAATCTGACGGGACAAGATGTCGCCGCTACCACCAGTGGACTGCAGTTTGCCGTCAGGAGTGTTGATCCAGTTGCCTTCGGGATAAGCGTTCTCGAAGCCATAGCCAGATCCATCGAAGGAGCTGTAGACGTACTGGTAGGGATAGTCGTTAACGGCAGCGGTAGGAGCCACGGCCTCGGTCCCGGTCTTAACCCAGGTGCCACCTTCGACATCCCAGACGTACATCTTGTCTTCGACGGTCTCGATCAGCCACTCATCGAGGTGACCGGTCGCGGGGAAGTTGGCTGTCCCAGAAAATGCACCACGATAGTACGTCGAGTAGGCGGGAGGCAGAGTGGGAACACTCGCCAGATCGTAGGCGTTGATGTAGGCACCCAGCTTGATACCGACCTTCTCGATAGTAAACTCGTTGGTACCTTCGGGGTAGCCACTGGAGGTGCTCAAGGCCATCAGCCACAGCTCTTCACCGGCAGCCTGTGGGCCTGCGTTGTTAGGTCCACCAGTCGGAAGGGTCAGACGAGGCAGGGTTGGCTCAATGCCAGTAACATCAAAGCCAGCGGTGTGGAACAGGTATTTGCCAGCCGCCAATGCTGCGGAGCCAGCCTCGTCAACATAGTTCAGCCGAGACTTGTACCAGGAGGCATCACCAGTCCCAGTAGGCTTGGTGTAGACAGTCCAATAGGGCATGGCGCCCACGGTCTTGATATCAACAACAAAGTAGGCCCCGCCGAAATCGCCCAGGGTGTAGTCGGTGGTAGGGGTATCGCCGTAGAAGTACCAGTTGATCTTGTTGCCAGCTGTGTTGCGATAATACCAGCCAGCAGCACCGCCGGGATCAGCAGTAGCAAATTCGCCATCAGCGAAAACGGTCTGATCGCTATTAAGGAGCACGGTTCGGGTGTTGGCGTCCACGATGGTTGTGGACGACACCTTGTCCCAGGTTGTTCCATTCCAGATGATGCGATCACCGCGACGCCAAAGGTTGGTGCCATCGATAGAAGTTGCACCACCTTCTGTGACAATGTAGAAATCGCCAGCAATTCCAGCGTGGGTACTGGAGGTCAACGTGGGGGTATTGGTATCAGCGTTCCAGACTCCCTGATAGACAGGATTAGAGGGAACTAGGCTGACATTGCCTTGAGCTGTAATGTAGGCAGCTGCATCGGCGGCTGTTCCGAAGGCCACGTTGTCGGCATCGGAGAACTCTGTGTAGTCGATCTGATAAAATTCGTAGACAGTGGTTCCGCTTTGTGCGGTCGCAATGTCATTGATTATATTGACCTTTGAGGGGTATGTGGCGTCAACTTCAGCTGAAAGGCAAGCGTTCCAGTAGGCTGGGCTGCTTGTCCCCTCAAAAGTGATGCAGTTGCCGTCACTGTTGCGAACGATACGGATGGTCATGGCGATTAGCGGTTAATGGTGCAGAGGGTGGTCAAAGGAGCGATCTGAACAGGGTTGTCAGAACGAATAGCAAGCAGCGCACGAGCCCGAACATCTTCCTGACTGGCCAGGTAGGCCGTGAGTAAGGGGCGATTTAGGTAAACCTTGCCGACAGTGCCTTGGCCGTAGAAGATGGGCTGGGTCGTTAAGGGGAAGATGTCTGCAACTTCGCCAGCACTGTTAAACGTTTGCCAAATCAAAGCAACTTCGATCGTGGTGTTTGCGATCTGCGGAACCACGTTGAAGTCGAAGCGGATCATAACAAAATCCCCAGGATTGCACCCGCTGAGGTCAAAGCTGCCGCCTGCAGCCGTGTACTGGAAGCCACCTGTCTCAACGGCGTTACTGTAAGGCGCCGCGCTGTAGCTGAAGTCAAACAGGTCAGTAACTCCTTCGGGCATGAACCTGCCACCGAAAAGACCTTTTGTCTCGTCGTGGTCGTTGCCTACAGGGAAATACGGAACATCATTGGCGACTCTTGCGGCGTCACTGAAGCCGAAGCGCAGCCAACGGTTGTTGTCAGCCATTTCCTGAGTGTAGGCCACCAGGGTTCCGAACTCGTTCGTTCCAACGCGGTCCGAAAAGGCACCAGTGAACTCATAGCCGCCCCTGGATGACAAAGCGCTCTCGGGCTCTCCTTGAAAGCGAGGGCCTGCAGCGCGGATGGCAAAGTGCAGATAATTGTCCAGGTCTGCGTACTGACCGTTGTCAGATTCTCCAGTGAGGGTCAGCAGGCTGGCGCTGTCAGTGCCTTCACCGAGTCCTTCGATAACGGTGTAGCCGTCTTTTTCCAGACGCGCAAAAGCGACTGTTTTGTCGAAAGCTCCTGGAGTGCCGTGGCCAACAACAAAAAGGTGAATCTTGCGATAGATTCTGCGCGTGCCGTCGACCAAATGGTCTACATACTGATCGACTTGATCTCCAAAGAGAAGGTCGTAGCCGTCAGTGGCGCGAGGTTTTGCTGTATTAGACTTTAAAGTTGAGACTTCATAGATGTGTTGAACAAGAGGCAGGTCCGCTACTCGGTTACGAGACTTAAAGAAGTTTGCAACGTCGGCGGGCTGGCCTTGCTGAATGCCGTAAATACGGTCAGCCATAGGTTGTTCCTTGCAAGAATACTCTCTAGTCTTCCGCCATTAAAGAAGCCCCCGAAGGGGCTCTTGGATATTCAGTTTATCGGGCTAGAGACTAGCGCTTAGGGCCATCAACAAGCTCATAGAACACACCGCCAACGGTTCCAGCGCTGAGGCTGTAGGAAACATTGTTGTCAGCGTCGCAGAGAGCGCCACGGATGTGAGCAATGCCCACGCCGTTAAGATCAAGGTCAGTGGCTTCAGCGATGACGACAGCCTGGCCGCCAATGGTCACGGTAGCGTCGCCACCTGACAGGCCGATGACAATAACGCGGATGGTCTTGGCGTTAGCCAGGGTCACTGCAGCGGCAGTAGGTGTGGTGGTGATTTCGGTTTGAGCGTCGAGGTTGAAACCTTCGCGGGGAAACATCCCAGTTGAACGTGCACTCATGATTAAAACTCCTAGTAGTTGTAGAGATGTAGGAAATGCGACCTTACCAGAGCGAGGTCGTTACAAAGTAGAATACCGAATCAAGTTTCAAGAACTTCTTCAGGTTCAGCATGAGGATCCAAGGCACTGCCTCCACCCGCGAAGATACGGCTTGGACTGCTTGGGATGACAACATAAGCGTCCCACTCAGCAGGATGCTCACCTTGCAGGTTTACGTGGTGACACATGTCAAAGACAGGAGGAGTCAGCTCATTGCCATCCTCGTCATAGGTGCCTGGAGCCGTCTCTATTGGGCCAACCTCATCGATGGCTCT
>Ga0208645_1000551_pt1 | contig 39281 bp, 32 predicted proteins | sample VirMetDEL_Sep_01_FD_184519 | JGI IMG/M metagenome (GOLD analysis project Ga0208645, IMG submission 184519) | Aqueous microbial communities from the Delaware River and Bay under freshwater to marine salinity gradient to study organic matter... | ecosystem: Environmental > Aquatic > Marine >... | reverse complement strand
GACTGGCCAGCGCCAGCTGATCCTGCTCGTCCCGAGGAATGGCCCAGCGCTGCGCCATCAGCTCGCAATGCTCGCCCATCGACAGCCCGGTGCGCGGCTCGCCATTGCGCGGAATGTGCGGCGCCAGGTGACGCGGGCGAATCTTCAGCAGGCTCTTGATCTTGTCACCCGTGCTCTTGCTGCGATTGGCCTCCAGCAGAATCTGGCGCAGCCCCTCGTTGACGCCGATCGGTGCATCGGAGGTGGTGTCGACACCGCCTGCGATGCCGCAGTCGATCTGGCCAAGAGCGATCTTGTTGGCCACCAGAATCGCCGCTTCCAGGCCAGTGCCGCAGGCCTGCTGCAGGTCGTAGGCCGGGGTTTCCGGCGCCAGGCGCGAGCCCAGCACGCATTCACGGGTCAGGTTGAAGTCCCGCGAGTGCTTGAGCACGGCACCGGCCACCACCTCGCCGAGGCGTTCGCCATGCAGATTGAAGCGTTCCACCAGCCCTTCGAGGGCGCTGGTCAGCATCTCCTGGTTGCTCGCCCTGGCGTAGACGGTGTTGGATCGGGCGAACGGAATACGGTTGCCGCCGACGATGGCGACCCTGCGCAACTGGGTCATGGGGACTCCTTGCTGGTCGAGAAATCGAAGAAACCTGCGGCGAACTATTGCCCGTCAGCCGGCTCCCAGAAACATGAGACTTACACTGTAGCGTTATGGCCGAACAGGCTAAACCTCGGCTGGGTACGAACATTGGCCGCCTTGCCGGCACGTGAGGCAACAGAGTCAATTGCGCTTTGCCAAGTGCCGCGTACAGTGACACAACTTTCGATTCGCCCGCAGGAGAGCTTCATGTCCGATCGTTATCTCGCTTTCGCCAACTCGCCCACCGGCCGGCGCCTGGTCGGTGCCCTCGGCCTGCCGGCGCCGGTGCGCCTGGAACGCTGGATGGCCGGCCGCGTCAGACCGGTGGACGGCGCACTGCTGCTGGGCGGTGACGGCGATCTGCTCAAGGCCGTGCAGCCCTTCGCCAACAAGCTCACCGACCAGTTGTTCGCCGCGCGCGACGGCCAGCTGGATCTGCCGCGCTGGACCGCCGAGCACGGCCCCAAGCTCAAGGCGCTGGTGTTCGACGCCAGTCAGCTGACCCGCTTCGAGCAGCTGATCGAGCTGCGCGATTTCTTCCAGCCCACCTTCAAGGGGTTGGCCAACAGCCCGCGCGTAGTGGTGCTGGGCCGCGCACCCGAGTCGATCAAGGATCCGATAGCCGCCAGCGTGCAGCGCTCGCTGGAGGGTTTTACCCGCTCGCTGGGCAAGGAAATCCGTCGCGGCGGCAGCGTGCAGCTGCTCTATGTCGGCAAGGGCGGCGAGCAGCAGCTGGAAGGCGCGCTGCGCTTCTTCCTCTCACCGAAAAGCGCCTACGTTTCCGGCCAGGTGCTGCGCCTCGCCGCCTGCGGCGAACAGGTCAGGGACTGGACGCGCCCGCTGGCCGGCAAGAAGGCGCTGGTTACCGGCGCCTCGCGCGGCATCGGCGCTGCCATCGCCGAAGTACTCGCCCGGGACGGCGCCGAGGTGGTGCTGCTCGACGTGCCCCAGGCGGCCGATGCACTGCAGGCCCTGGCCGCACGCCTGGGCGGGCATCCAGTGACCCTGGACATCTGCGCCGAGGACGCGCCGCAACGCCTGGTCGAAGCCCTGCCCGATGGCCTCGATATCGTCGTGCACAACGCCGGCATCACCCGCGACAAGACCCTGGCGAAGATGAGCGATGCGTTCTGGAACTCGGTGATCGACGTCAACCTCAAGGCGCCGCAGGTGCTGACCCAGGCGCTGCTGGACGCCGACAAGCTGCACGACAACGGCCGCGTGGTGCTGATCGCCTCGATCAGCGGCATCGCCGGCAATATGGGCCAGACCAACTACGCAGTGAGCAAGGCCGGCGTGATCGGCCTGGCTCAGGCCTGGGCACCGGCCCTGGCGAAAAAAGGCATCAGCATCAACGCGGTGGCCCCCGGTTTCATCGAAACCCAGATGACCGCCGCCATTCCGCTGGGCATCCGCGAAGCCGGACGCCGGATGAACTCGATGAGCCAGGGCGGCCTGCCGCAGGATGTCGCCGAGGCCGTGGCCTGGTTCGCCCAGCCGGGCTCTGGCGCGGTGACCGCACAGGTGCTGCGCGTGTGCGGGCAGAGTCTGCTGGGGGCCTGAGACAATGGCGCTGGTGGGCTTAAGTGGATTGCCGCCTGGCCCACCCTACGGTACAGGCGAGTGACTATGTGTGGGAGGGGCTTCAGCCGAGACCGTCGCCGCTGAAGCGCCTCCCACAGGATGGCATCAACCCTTGCCGCGCTTGCGAAACTCCACCGGCGTTTCGCCAACCCAGCGTTTGAACGCACGGTAGAAGGTGCTCGGTTCGGAGAAGCCGGTGCGCTCGACGATCACCTCGATGCGCTCGTCGGTCTTGAGCAGCAGTTCCTTGGCCAGGCGGCAGCGGTAATCAGTGATCAGGTCGTTGAAGCGCACGCCGGCCATGGCCAGGCGCTCGCGCAGACGGCGCGGCGGCATGTTCAAGCGCCCCGCCACCTGCTCCAGCGTGGCGCCACCATCGACCAGCAGCTCGGCAATCAGCTCTCGCACCTGGCGCACTAGGTCCAGCCTCTCCACTTCCGCCAGCTGCCGCCGCGCCAGCGACTCGTGCATGCGCAGCAATTCGGGCGCGGCGTGGCGCGAGGGCTTGTCCAGCACTGCGGCGTCGAACAGCAGCGCGCAATCCTCGGCGCCGAAGCGCACCGGGCAACCGTAAACCGCCAGGTAGCGCTCTGCCGGTGCGCCCTCGGCATGCATGAAGCGCACTTCCCGCGGGCGGAAATCGTTTTCGGTCAGGGCCGCAAACAGGCGGATCACCGCCCCTGCCAGCATCTCCGGGAAATGACGCGGCGTGTCGGCCTCCACACCCAGCGTCAGCACGGCCGTATCGCCGTCCACGTCCAGGCGCGCGTTGAGGGTGTCGGAGAGCAGGCGCACGTAGCGCAGTGCATGGCGCAGGCCGACGCCAAAGGTTTCGCTGGAGAGAAACAGGTATTCCAGCAGCAGGCCATGGAAGGCTGGTAGGTGCTGGGCCAGGTACAGCCCGACATGTTGTTCGCCGCATTCTTCGCTGGCGGCCTTCCAGAATGCCGCCTGGGCCGCATGGGGAAAGCGACCAGCCGGTAGCCCGCCAGGAGGCAGGCCAACGCGCACCAGCACGCGGTCAGGGTCGGTTCCGCTGGCACGCAGGGCATCGATTACCGGGCGCATCAGCGCCACATCGTCGGTCAGATCACGCATGATTCCTGCTGTTCTTCTTATTAGTGAGCGTTATTCGTGAACGGCGCCATCTTAGGGTCAGCGAGCCATCGCACGCAAACCGCGTCGCAGACGGATTGGCTAGGCTGCGCACACGCTGGGCAGAACAGCCAATGCCAGCGTGGGTCTGAGGGTTAAGCTGCTGTCATTCATTCGCCAAGGAGTTCGCCAATGGCCATCGACTGGCTCGATCTCGATACACCACCGGCCCTGCCCGGCCTGTTCCTGCGCGCAGCCCTGCGCCGCAAGGTGACTGGCCGCCAGCTGCCCAATATCGGCCTGCGCTGCCGTGTCGACGTGGACCCGAAGCACCTGGCGCGCTATCGCCAGGTCTGCGCCATTGCAGACAGTCCCTACCTGCCGCCGGTCTATCCACATGTGCTCGCCTTCGGCATGCAGATGAAGCTGCTCACCGACCGCCGCTTTCCGTTCCCGCTGCTGGGCCTGGTGCACCTGGAGAATCGTATCCGCGTGTTGCGCCCACTGGGTGGGCTGGGGCCGTTTCAGATCAGCGTGCAGGTCACCGATCTGCACCCCCACGACAAGGGCGCCACGTTCAGCCTGATCACTCGCCTGGAGGATCAACTCGGCCTGCTCTGGGAAGGTGACAGTCGCATTCTCTGCCGTGCCCTGCATCTCGAAGGCCAGGCGCCGCTGCGGGCCGAAGAGCAGCCCCTTGAGCTGGCGCCACTGACCGACTGGGCTGCCCCTGCCGACATGGGCCGGCGCTACGCGCGCGTGGCCGGCGACTACAACCCGATCCACCTCCATGCCATGACCGCACGTCTGTTCGGCTTCCCCCGCGCCATCGCCCACGGCTTATGGAACAAGGCGCGCAGCCTGGCGGCTCTGCACGCTCACCTGCCGCAAGCCGGCTACGAAGTACAGGTGCGCTTCCAAAAGCCCGTGCTGCTGCCCACCCACCTTGCCCTGCAAGCCAGAGAACCCGGCGCCAGCGGTGAGTTTCGCCTGATCGGCGAAGGCGACACGCCGCATATGGTCGGTAGCTGGCAGCCGCTGGACAGCTGACCGCCAGCTTTTGTAGGAGCGACTGGGCGGCATTGCGCTTCAGTCGCGATGAATTTCGCGGCTCAAGCCGCTCCTACAAGGAGATAAAGGCACCGGGCAGCTTGCAGCGTGCGCCGTTCGAGCCGAAGCTATGCGGCTCGAACGGAGCCGCACCATGAACCTCGCTGAACTCACCGCCCGCATGCACGCCATTCGCGATCACAACGATTGGCGCCGTTACCAGAGCCCGAAGAACCTGGCCATGGCCGCCAGCGTGGAAATGGCCGAGCTGGTGGAAATCTTCCAGTGGCTGAGCGAAGAGCAGTCGCGCCAGCTGCCTGCCGACCAGCTCGCCCATGCCGGCCAGGAAGTGGCCGACGTGGTGCTCTATCTGCTGCAACTGTGCAGCGAGCTGGGCCTCAACATGAACCAGGTCGTGCTCGACAAGCTCGCCGACAACGAACGGCGCTTCCTCAAATGAGCGACCGCCACTTCGACGAACTCGCCACCCGCTTCGCCGAGAAGATCTACGGCGGCGCCAAGGGTGCCATCCGCCTCGCCGTGCTGCAGGCCGACCTGGCTGAAACGCTGCCGGATCGTCCGCTGCGCGTGCTGGATGTCGGTGCCGGCCTTGGCCACATGAGCTTGTGGCTGGCCCAACGCGGTCATCAGGTCACCCTCGCCGAGCCCGCCGAACCCATGCTCGCCGGAGCACGCCAGCGCTTCGCCGAGGCCGGCCAGCACGCCACCTTCATCCAGGCGCCCTGGCAGGACCTGCTCGGCCAACTGCCGGAGCCCTTCGACCTGGTGCTGTGCCACGCTGTGCTGGAGTGGCTGGCCGAACCGGCGGCAATCCTGCCAGCGCTGCATCAGTTGACGGCCAGGGACGGCTGGCTGTCGCTGGCCTTCTACAACAAGGACGCGCTGATCTACCGCAACCTGCTCAAGGGGCATTTCCGCAAGCTGCGCAAGGAGCGTTTCGCCGGCGAAGGCCAGAGCCTGACCCCGCAACAGCCGCTCGACCCACACGAGCTGGACACGCAACTCGCCGCCAACTGGCAGGTCGAAAGCCGTAGCGGCGTGCGCGTATTCCACGACTACATGCCGCCGGAATTCCAGGCCAAGGCCGAGCTGATCGACCTGCTGGAAATGGAGTTGGCGTACCGTCGCCACCCAAGCTTCGCCGGCCTGGGCCGCTACCTGCACTGGATCTGCCGGCCGACCTGAGTGCATTGGACGAAGCCGGTGGGCCAGCGTAGCCTGAAGCCATCGGGGATGCCGCGCACGACCAAGGAGACGACCATGCGCACCGCCATAGCCATACTCATCCTGCCGCTGCTAGCCGCCTGCCAGAGCCAGAATCCGTACCAGGCCGAGTCGCTACCCATGCCACCGGCGCCGCCCGAAGCGGCCACCACCTTCGATCGCAGCGCCTACCCGGCAGCACCGCGTGACTACGGCCGTTACCGCAGCTGGAGCTGGCTCGATGGCCGCGCACCAGGCGCTGATCAGCTGGCCGACAGTGTCAGCGCCGGCCTCGACCAATACGGCCTGCGCCCTGCACTCAATGGCCCTGGCGACGTGCTGGTCAGCGCCCGCATCAGCCAGGAAACCCGTTTGCGCCAATACCAGGACAACGTCGGCGGCTACTACGGCACCGGCAGCCACTGGGATCGCAGCTACGGCGCCTACGGCAGCGTACCCATCGTGCGCACCTACGAACAGAAAGTGGCCGTGGTACGCATCGAACTGATCGACCCACGCGACCGCCAGGTGGTCTGGTCAGGTAGCGGCGAAGCCGTGGCCGGCAAGGACCAGGCGGCACAGGCCGACGCCATGCGTGCGGCCATCCGCAGCGCACTGGACGGCTACCCACCCTATTGATCGCAAGCCTTGGAGAGCACCATGCGTAACCTGTCCTACCTGATCGTGGCGCTGCTCCTGAGTGGCTGCGCCAGCGTCAGCCTGGAGCGCGACTTCGACCCCAGCCGCGACTTCGGCGCCTACCGCAGCTGGAGCTGGATGGACGCCAAGCTGCTCTACCAGCCAGACGACATACGCCTGAAGAGCGACATCACCGAAGCGCGCATCAGCCAGGCCGTCGCCGAACAACTCGAGCAGCGCGGCCTGCGCCAGGCAACCGACGGCCAGGGCGACCTGAAAGTGCAGAGCGTGCTGATCGTCGACGAGCGCCAGGATCAGATCACCACTCAATACGGCGGTGGCTGGGGTGGCTATTGGGGCGGTTACTGGGGCGGCCCGGCCTTCACCGAAACGCGCCGCGTGGACTACAAGGTCGCCACCTTGCAGATCGATCTGTACGACGCCAAGGACGGCAAGCTGGTGTGGCGCGGCAGTGGTGAACAGACCATGCGCGCTCAGCCGCCCACACCGGCCGAGCGTGAACGAGCGATCCGTGAAACCGTCACCCAGGTGCTCTCGCAATATCCACCGCGCTGAACAAGGACCTCTCGGCTTGAACGCAAACCTGCAACACCGCCCGGCCACCGCTGCCGACCTCGGCGACGTGGTCGGCTTCCCGCAGAACCTCGATGAGCTGTTCTTCTGCTACCCCAAGGCCATCTGGCCGCTCGACGTCGGCCAGCTTGCTGCCGCCATCGCCGAGCGACGCGAGAGCACCGTGGTGGAGCTGGATGGGCAAATCACCGGCTTCGCCAATTTCTACCAATGGCAGCACGGCGAGTTCTGCGCCCTGGGCAACCTCATGGTGGCGCCCTGGGCACGTAGCCAGGGCGTGGCGCGATACCTGGTGGAAGTGATGGAATGGATCGCCCGCGAGCGCTACAAGGCACCGCTGATGAAGGTGTCCTGCTTCAACGCCAACGCCGGCGGCCTGCTGCTCTACACGCGCATGGGCTACCACACCGTTGGCATCGCCGAACGCCGCGCCCCGGATGGCAGCCGCGTTGCACTGGTGCAAATGGAAAAACCGCTGCACGCAGCAGCATAGGACGCTCGCCGAGGCGACCCGACTGACAGTTGTTAGTGTGCCTCGACAGCCACCGGCATGGATTTGAGCCAGCCTCGCAGGCTGAAAAACACCGAGCGAGTACCTCCCAGTGCAAGCAGACGGCCGCGCTCGACATGCCGCGTCGCACCAAGCTGATAGCGCAGGGTCTGCTCCTGACTGGTAACCCCGGAGAATCTGTTCGTGCGCCAGTCGCTGGCCAGCAGCGCGGCGCAGTCACCCACGCCTGCGTTGGCAGCGGCATGCAAGTGGGTCGCGTCCTGCTCCAGCCAGCGGCTCGCACAATCCTCGCATTGCAAGGGTTCGGCAAACGATTCGATGCGCCCGGCATACAGGAGTTTCGGACCTTGTGTCACACGTGCCTCACAGACCAAACGCAGCACCTGCATACCCTCGCTGAAGCGCAAGCGCGGAGTGATTCGCAGGTTGAGGTCGGCAGTCGTGGTCGGCGCATAGCCTTGTTCGGCTAGAACCCGGCTGTAGGCCGCTCGGTAATAGTCTGCCCAGTCATGATCGCCAAGAGCCTGATTGACCGGTTCGATCTGGCGCCTGGCAGAAAGCCGAGCGTCTCGCTCGACACCCGATTGCGACAGGTTAGCCAGCAACATCGAACCGATCACCGTTCCCATGACGGCAGCGCCACCCCCTCCGGTACCGGAGTTGGCCACTCCCTGCATGGTACTGCTGAGGTGCCTGGAGGTTTGCTGGCCAGCTTCGGACAAGCGTGCGCCATCGACAGCGACATCCGCATTCAACCAACCATCGTCAGGGGCCTCGATGATCAGCTGAAAGCCCTGCGCCAGCTGCGCCTCCAGCGTATCGCTGCGCACAGGAGCCAGGTTCGGATCAGTCGCACACCCTGACAGCGCAAGCCCCAGCAGAGCGGCACCGACCAGTCCAGGGCGCACGATCAGTTACTGGATAGCTGCTGCGCATCGAAAGGCAGCAGGATCTCTTGCTCAACTTCGTCCAGCGCCTTGTAGAACGCATTGGTCAGATTGGGGTATTCAGGCGATTCATCCCATTCGCCTTGCGCGGCACGGCTCACAGCCGAGGGTTGGAAGTAGACCAGGCGATTGTCATCCAGGTCGACAATGGTGGTGACCATCGTTACCAGGGAAACCGGGTCACTGGTAGGAATCATGCCGTAATAGCTGCGCGTCGTACCGTTAACGCCAACCATGAGCAACACCACTTTATCGATCCCCTCCTGGGCCTTGAGCGGCGTCATGTCGAGGTCGGCGTACCCCAGCTTGCGTTGGGCCTTCTTGAAGTCCTTGAAGTCATAGGGCTTGTCCAACAGCTTGACGCTGTAGCCCTGAGCCTGCAGGCGCTCGGCGACCTTCTGCTGCAAGCCCCGCAGGCTGGTGGAGTCCCAGCTCTCGACCTTCTTGGTCAGCCCCGAAGCCATGCCTTTGTTGACTGCGATGTCCAGCAGGCCCTGCTGCCCGGTCATCTGAACCGAAGGGGCGGGAATCTCGGTAATGGCGATGCCGATGCGATCCTGCTTCTCAGCCCAGAAAGCCTGGTCCATGGCAACCGGCGGCTGAGGCGTTGCACAACCAGTCAACGCTGCCAGAGCAATGAATACAAGCGCCAGACCGGCACGAATTCCTTTCATGGTGTTCTTCCTTGTTTATGTAGATGAGCCTGGCGCGACGAGCCAGAGACAGGCGCGCAAGAGTAATACCACTTAGCCACCATGCAAAGTGGGTACAGCATGTCCGAGCGGGTCGGCTTCCAGATACGTGAGGTAGTCGCCAATTATGCGCAATGGAAATGCACAGCGACCGGGCACCCAGCCTCGTGCAAATGCGCATGAGCTGCATCCCGAAGGCGCGCGCCGCATAATTGCGCCTTTGTGTAACTCTAGGAGCGTCCCATGAATCAAGTCAGCGGCTGGCTACTGGCCCTGCCCTTCCTCGCCGGCGCGGTGCTGCCTCTGCAGGCTGGTATCAATGGCCAGCTTGCCCGTCACCTTTCCAGTGTCTTCGCCGCTGCGCTGATCTCCTTCATCGTCGGCAGCCTGGCGTTGCTGCTGATGACCCTGAGCCAACGCGAGATGCCGGGGCTCGGCGCGCTCCGGGAGCTGACCTGGTGGCACTGGAGCGGAGGCCTGCTCGGCGCCTTCTTCATCGCCACGGCAGCCTTCGCCGGGCCACGCGTGGGCGCGCTGCTGTTCATGGTGCTGGTGATCGCCGGACAGCTGGCCATGGCCATCACCCTCGATCATTTCGGCTGGGCCGGCTTTCGCGAATCCCCCATCACCTTCGGCAAGGTGGCAGGCCTGCTGCTGATCGTGGCCGGTATCTGGATGATTCGCCGCGGCTGACGGGCGGCCGTAAATACTGGCAGATGGACACTCTTGCGCTCACGAAAGACGCTATGCTCGCAACATGCTGTTTCTGTGATCACAAAAAAGCCTCCTGGAGAAGGCTCTGACGTCACCCGCGAGGGCCCGGAGGTGGCTGCCTGCGGTGGCAGGCCGAAAAACGATGACCGACGCCGAAGTACCGCGCCAACCCAACACCTTCGCCCTGTGGCGTGAAGTGGATGACACCCGTATCCGCACCCGCCTGGGTGGCATCTTCTACCTGCTGGCCTGGCTGCTGACCTGGGCCTTCAGCACAGAGCCTGGCAGCCTGATGTTCATCGGGCTGCTGGGCAGCATCCTGTTCGCCGGCCTGCTGGCGGCGCGTTTGCTGCACCGCCCCGATGGCATCGACAGTCCCGAGCAGTTGCAGCGTTGGCTCGACCGCCACTGGGGCCTGATCCTGCTGACCTCATTGTGCTGGGGCCAGGCCCACGCACTGGCGCTATACAGCGACGCCTACGCCGGCTCGCAAATGATCGCCACCCTGGCCACGGTGGCCTTCGCCACGGCGATGACCTTCAACTTCGCCATGCGCCGGGGCCGTGCCCTGCTGGCGCTGGCCCTGCTCTATCTGCCAGGCCTGGCAGTGATGGCACTGCACTGGCAACAGATGCACGCAATGCTGATCACCCTGACCTTCTACCTCGGCTATCTGGTTCTGGTACTGGGTCGCAATCATCGCGAATACCGCGCCACGCTGAATCTGGAGCTGAAGCTGCTGGAGCAGCAAAGCCAGCTGGACCTGCTCAGCCGCACCGATAGCCTGACCCAACTGGGCAATCGCTATCAGTTCAACAACCTGTTCCCCAGCCTGGTGGCCAATGCTGTGCGCCAGGGTGAGCCGCTGGCGCTGGTACTGATGGATATCGACTTCTTCAAGCAGGTCAACGATGAACACGGCCATACCGCTGGTGACCTGTGCCTGAGCGCCTTCGCCGAGCAGATGCGCAAGGTGTTTCGCCGCGATGGCGATGCCCTGCTCCGCCTGGGAGGCGAGGAGTTCGGCGTACTGCTACCGGGCACCACACTGGCCCAGGCCTGGGATCTGGCCGAGCATTTCCGCCAGGTGCTGGAAACCGAAGGACTGCTGCTGGCCGGTCAGCGCCTGGAGCTGACCACCAGCCTGGGCGTCGGCTGCTTCAGCAGTCGCCACGATGACGACGCCGACGCCTTCTTCAAGCGCGTGGATGGTGCGCTCTACCGCGCCAAACGCGAGGGCCGCAACCGCCTGGTTGCGGCCGATCACTGAAGCCCGGCGGCTTCAAGATCATGTTCGGGCTATGGCCAGTCGGCGGCGATAAACGCTACGCGTAACCCAGGCGGCCCCGCGAACGAGAGCCATCACGACTAGAGGCGGAACTTGCCCATCTGCCCAGTCAGGTCATCGGCCAGGCGGCTGAGCGTCTGGCAATCCTCACGGCAGGCGCGCACCTCGCCGGCAGTAGCGTGGGCCAGATCGGCGATGCCCTGCACGTTGCGGTTGATCTCCTCGGTGACCGAACTCTGCTCTTCGGTCGCTGCAGCCACCTGAGTGTTCATGTCACTGATGCGCTCGACCTGCTCGGTGATGGCGCCGAGCGACTGCCCGGTACGCTGGCTGGACTCGACGCCGGTACCGGTAGCCGACTGGCCGGCATGCATGGAGCTGACGGCCGTTTCCGCGCCCTGCTTGAGGCGTTGAATCATCTGCTGGATCTCGTCGGTCGACGCCTGGGTACGACTGGCCAGGGTGCGCACCTCATCGGCGACCACGGCAAATCCGCGGCCCATTTCCCCAGCGCGTGCAGCCTCGATGGCGGCATTCAGTGCCAGCAGATTGGTTTGTTCGGAGATACCACGAATCACCGCCAGCACCTGATCGATGGACGCGACCTGCTCGGCCAGCTCGCTTACCGCGCCCGCCGCACTGCCAATGTCGGCAGACATCTGCTCGATATGGGCGATGGACTGGCCCACCACCTGACGCGCCGTCTGCGCCTCATCACGCGCGCTGTGCGATGACTGCGCTGCATTGCTGGCGTTGCGTGCGATCTCCTGAACGGTCAGGCCCATCTCATGCACGGCGGTGGCCACCATATCGGTCATTTCCTGCTGCTGAACAGCACGGCCCGCAGTGTTCTCCACCACCTGCGCCACCTGGCTGACCGCCGTGCGCAGACGCTCGCTGGTGGCCAATACATCGCCGATCAGCTCGCGCTGACTGCCGAGAAAACGGTTGAAACCACGCGCCAGGTCGCCCAACTCGTCGGCTCGCGACTCATCCAGGCGCCGCGTCAGGTCACCACCGCCGCCACCGATTTCCACCAGCGCCTGGGTCACCTGACGAATCGGCCGCACCAAGCCACGCGCCAGCAGCACCACCAGGCCGAGGAACAACAGCGCCACCGCGACGCCGATCAGGCTGGTCATCAACAGCGCCTGGCGCGCCTCGGCGTAGACTTCGGCCTCGGGTACTTCGCTGACCAACAACCAGTCGATGCTGGCGAACTTCTGCGCCACCGCGAGAAAGGTCTCGCCGTTGCGCTCGAAGCGTACCGCCCGACTGTCGCCCGAAAGCACCTGGCGGCTGGCGTCGGTGCCGAAGAGTTCGGCGAGCTTGCCGCTGCCGCTCAGTTCCGAGCGCGGATGGACCTTGACGTTGCCCTGGCTGTCGATAAGAAATACCTGGCCGCGCTCGCCGAAACGGAACTCGCTGATCATCTTCGACATATCCGCCAGGCTGTAGCCGAGCCCGGCCACACCGAGGGTCTTGCCGCCCTGCTTGATCCGTTGGTTGATGAACAGCGTGGGTAGCCGGGTGGTCTTGTCGATGTCGATTTCCAGCACCCGGTCGCGGTCGCTGTCGACCAGCCGATAGAACCACTGGTTTTCTGCCTGGCTGTGGTCGAGGGTGCGCATCAGCCCTTCGCCGGTGGTGTAGTTGCCGCTGGCCAGGGCGACGATGGAGGTGGTCATGGCGTTCTGCTGAGCGCGCACGCCTTCCAGATAGCGCGCGAACTCGTCACGCCGGGAAGCATCCTCGCCGGCAGCCAACCAGTCCTGCACCAGGCTGTTCTCGGCAATCGAGGCGTTAGCGGTGATGGGCGCAGTCAGCACCCGTTCCAGATCGTTACGAATCGCCAGCACGCGCGCCGGCAGCGCTTCCTCGATCAGGTAACGCTCGGTCAGGCGATTGACCACCGCCGAGTAGATACCGACGACGATCAGAATGCTGGCCAGCAGGGCTGCACCCATGCTGAGGATCAATTGCCACTGAATACTGCGTTGCCAGAGGCGCATGGGGGCTTCTCCCGCTGGAGGTTTAAAATTGGCCAGGCAATTGGATACAAAAATGTACACAAATTGCAAATCTGTTACCGCCAGATTTCATATCGGCGATTCAGGGCCAAGCTTTATTCCCTGCAGCGAGGAATATTCGCAGCCATGCTCATGCGCTCAGGCCAGAGCGGCCGCGGCTTGCAGATGGATGAGCGAGTGGCCTCAGGGCCCTACGCTGAATTCCAGACGAGCGGTCTGCCCACCTTCATCGAGCACGCTCAGTTGATGCCTGCCGCTGTCGAACGCCTGGGTGAAGGGAGCATCCAGCGCACTCTCGCCCAAAGGCTGGCCATCGAGAAACCACCAGCGCCGACCGCTGCCGCCCAGGGCCGAAAGACTCAGCCGTAGCGGTTCATGATTGCCTTGCGGGCGGCGCAGGCGATCACCGTCGCGTACACCGACGATGGACAGCGGTGCCACCTGACTGCTGCGCGGCGGCGGGCAGCGTGGATCGATACTCGGCAAGCGCGCAGCACGCTGCTCTCGGCGGGGCAGCCAGGGCTCCAGCGGCGCCGGCCACAACGCCAGCTCGCGCACTTCGGCAGCGAAACAGTCCGGGCCGACGCGGCGCCCTTCGCCATTGACCCAATAACGCTCGCGCAAGCCACTACCCAACGGCTGATCAGCCGCCAGCAGCGTGGGCGGCGTGGTGCCTTCGAGCGTCCAGGCGAAACGCAGGCGCCGGCAGTTGGGATCATCCTTGCTCATCGGCTGCCCCAAAGGCCAACAGATGGCGGCCACACCCACCTCGGGCGGCTGCGGATCGGCCGGCGCGGCGATACCGCGCTGACTGTCGCGATTGACCAGCAGATCATGCACCTGCAGCAACAGCGGTGCGGCCGACGCCAGGCCGAACTGACCGGGCACCGGAGTGCCGTCCGGGCGACCGATCCAGATGCCGATCAGGTGACGCGGGCCGACGCCGATGGCCCAGGCATCGCGAAAGCCGTAGCTGGTGCCGGTCTTCCAGGCCAGGGTCGGACGCTGCGCCAGGTAGGCGCGTGGGTCACGATCAGGGCGCGCCTGACCGCTGAGGATGCGCCTGATGATCCACGCCGAACCGGGCGACAGCAGGCGCCGCTCGCGCAGCTCATCACTCGGCCGCAGGCGCGGCTTGGCCGCCATGCCGCCGCGCGCGAATGCGCTGTAGCCCGCTACCAGCGATTCCAGACGCGAGCCGCCGCCGCCCAGAATCAGCGCCAGGTTCGGCTCGGCCAGCGCCGGCAGGCGAATCGGCACACCGGCACTGCGCAGTTCACCGGCAAAGCGCTTCGGCCCGTAGGCCTCGAGCAGTTGCACGGCAGGCAGGTTCAGCGAAGTGGCCAGCGCCTCGCTGGCCGACACCGGGCCGATGAAGCCGGCGGCGAAATTTCCGGGACGGTAATCGCCGTAGTGCCGTGGCACGTCCTGCAGCAGCGATTCGGAATGGATCAACCCGGCATCCAGGGCCATGCCGTAGAGGAAGGGTTTCAGCGTCGAGCCGGGCGAACGCAGGGCGCGTACCATGTCGACATGCCCGAAGCGCGCTGTGTCGGCGATATCCACCGAGCCGAGGTAGGCTCGCACGGCCATGCTCGGGTGCTCGACCACCAGGATTGCCGCCGAGGTGCGCTCCGGCAGGCGTGCCCGCCAGCCCAGCAGCAAGTCTTCCAGGCGCTGCTGCAAACCGGCATCGAGAGTGGTGCGGATCAGTGGCGGACTGCCGGGGCGGTTCAGACGGCGCGCCAACAACGGCGCCAGGCTTGGCTCACGGCGCGGAGCGAGAAAAACCGGCTCCTCCAGCGCCTCGTCCACCTGGGCCTGCGGCCACACCTGAAATTCCCCCAGGCGACGCAGCACCTTGTCGCGCGCGGCCTGGGCGCGCTCGGGATGACGGTCCGGACGCAAGCGGCTGGGCGCCTGCGGCAGCACCGCGAGCAGCGCGGCGTCGGCGCGGGTGAGCTGGCTCGGCGGCTTGCCCAAATAACTCCAACTGGCTGCCGCCACCCCCTGCAGAGTGCCCCCGAAGGGCGCACGGTTGAGGTACAGGGTGAGAATTTCGTCCTTGGACAGATGCCACTCCAGCTGCGCGGTGCGCCACAGCTGCTTGAGCTTGCCGGGCAGGTCACGCCCATGCGGATCGAGCAGACGCGCCACCTGCATCGACAGCGTACTGCCGCCGGACACCACGCGCCCACCGCTAAGGTTTTGCCAGGCGGCACGGGCCAGCGACAGCGGGTTGACCCCGGGGTGCTGGCGGAACCAGCGATCCTCGTAGGTCAGCAGCGCTTCCAGGTAATAGGGCGAAACCTCTTCGGGCGTCACCGGGTAGCGCCAGACACCGTCACGATCAGCGAAACGCCACAGCGGCGTACCGTCCTCGGCCAACACCACGCGAGCGAGGTCGTCCTCGGGCAGCGGCAGCGGGAAGAGCTGATCGGCGAGCCAGAGCAGAGTCAGAGGAAGCAGGAGGATAAGGAGCCTGCGGCGGGTTAGGCGGGGCATACAGGGCCCTCTCCCCCAGCCCCTCTCCCATAAATGGGAGAGGGGAGCGGATCAGCATTTTGCCAAGACTTGCGGCGACGCTCACAGGCCGTCTTGCTCGCCAATTTCAAGACGAATCTGTTCAAGTACCGCCTCCGTTTCAGCCAGTACCTGATGATTCCAGAAACGCAGCACACGATAGCCTCGACTCTCCAGATAATGCTCACGTTGCTGGTCGTACTCCGTCTGTTGCTGGTGTTGGCCACCGTCCAGCTCGATGACCAGCCAGTGTTCGGCGCAGATGAAGTCGACGATATAGGGACCAATGGGTTTCTGCCGTTTGAACTTCAGGCCTAGGAAGCGGTGAGCACGCAGGTAATACCAGAGCCGTTGTTCGGCATCGGTCATCTCGCGGCGCAGGTGTTTGGCGTTGTCGAGTAGCGTCATGGTTCCTCCTTGAACCTTTTTGCCCTCTCCCCCACCCCCTCTCCCGCAAGCGGGAGAGGGGAGCGATATGAGGTAAGCCGGATATTGAGTACACCCTGCCTTGCAAGCAGTGTGACGCGTATCTGACAGCTGGCACGATCAGCCCCCTCTCCCATTCATGGGAGAGGGTTGGGGAGAGGGCAGCTTTTTTATCGCCCCCTAACCACCAGCGAAGACGGTGCACTACCCAGCGCCTGCCAGCTAGGCCGGTACATGGACTCCACCTGCGGTGGCGGTACGCGGTAGCTGCCAGGCGTAACCGCGCGGGCCAGGTAGAGCAGATGGGTGGTGCCGTAGCCTTCCACGTCTACCGCCGCCACGTAGCGATCGCCGCGGTATTCCTGGTGCTTGATCCGCGCGTTCTGCATGGAGCGGCGCCATTCCTTGACGTTGCTACCGGCGTCATCGAGGCTCGCCGCGCTTTGCGCCAGGTTCTGGTTCTCCAGCTCCAGGCCGGCCGGCAGCAGGTCGACCACCAGGGCATCCGGTACGCGCTGCTTGGCGCGCACGGCCAGGTGCACCAGTACCAGCTCGCCGCTGTCCAGGTGCTGCAGATCCAGCGGACGGCCATCCATACCGAGGTACTCGCGCTCGATGCTGAGGTTCTCACCACCGGCGCGCGGCGCCTGGCTCGGGTAACCGGACAGGGTCAGCTGCTGATACAGGGTGGGGCTGCCAGCGTTGCTCACGCTCAGCGGCTCGGCCAGCTCCGCACGCTCCAGTTTGATGCCGGGCTGCTGGTTGCTCAGGTCGAACTGGAAGGCGCCGCTGGCCAGTTTGGCGCTCCAGGCCTGCTCGGGTTTGCCGAGAATGCCGCGACCGGCGAGGAACAGCGAGTTGCGTTCCTGAGTCGACAGCCAGCGCTGACCAGCCAGCTCATCCGCCAGGTTGAACAGCCGCTTTTCGCGCTGGCCGGCAGCCAGGTCGTGCTCTTCCAGCAGGGCGAGGATCAGCGCCTGGTCACGCAGCGGACTGCCGTAATCGGCCATCCAGCGCTCAGCATCGCGCTGTTGGATCAAGCCCTGATTCAGCGCCTGCTCGGCACGCGGCGCATCGCCCATCAGCTTCAGCGCGGCGGCCAGTTGGACCAGCGGCAGGCCGGAGCGGGCGTCGTTGCGACGGTCGAACAGACTGCGCAGCGCACCCAATGGCGCCTGCTGGCTGCGCGCCAGAACATAGCCAGCGTAGGCCTGCACGGCGAAGCGGGTGTGGGCGAAGTCCTGGCTGTAGCTGGCTTCGATCAGGCTGCTCTGCTGCAGGTAGCGCAGCAGGCGGTCGGTGGCCTTTTTCAGGGCCTCCTGCGGCACCCCGAAACCCTGCTCGCGGGCACGCAGGAGGAAGTCGGTGACATAGGCAGTGAGCCAATACTCCTCTTCGCTCTCGGCGCTCCACAGGCCGAAGCCACCATTGTGGCGCTGCATGCCGAGCAGCCGCTCGATACCCAGCTCGATGCTCTTGCGCCGCTGTTCGTCCGGCTCGCCTTCCAGGCCGAGACGCTTGAGGCTCGCGGCGTCGGCGTAGAGTGACGGATACAGGCCACTGGTGGTCTGTTCCAGGCAGCCGTAGGGGTATGCCTTGAGTGCACGAATCTGCTCACCGAGGTTGAGCGGCGGCCGGCTCGACAGCGCCAGCACGGCCTCCAGCCCGGCCGGTTCGAACTGATTGAGGGTGCCAGCCGGCATGCTCCATGGCTCGCCCTCTCCCAGTACCGCACGGAAGTGCTGCAGTTGCGCCGGGTAGGCCGGGCGAATACCCAGCGTCCACTCGCGGCTGAAGTCACCCAGTGACTCGTTCGGCAGCGCCAGGCCCTGTACCTCGACATGGATACGCCCCTGCCCCAGGCCACCTTCGGCCCGTACCGGGATGCGCAGGGTGGTGCGCTCGCCGTCCTTCAGGCTGATCGGCGATTCACCCTTGCCGAGCAGGCGCAGTTGCCCCTCGACGTCGAGTTGCACATCGAGTTTCTGCTCGCTGCCGGACAGGTTGGTCAGGTCCAGCGCCAGGGTGGTTTCGTCACCACCGGCGAGGAAGCGCGGCATCGACAGCTCGGCGATCAGCGGCGCGGCGACGACCGTCTTGGCCTCGGCCATACCGAAGCGCTCGTCGGTCCAGGCTTGCGCCATCAGGCGCAGCTCGCCATTGAAGTCGGGGATATCCAGGCTGACTTCGCCTTCGCCCTTGTCATCGAGCTTCAGCGCATCGCTCTGCAGCGCGACGATCAGCACGCTGGTATCCGGGCGTTTGCCACCGGCAGCGAGACCGGCATCACCGCCGAAGGCCAGGCTGGCAACGCGCCCCTGCGCTTCGATCAGTTGCCCGTAAATATCCAGCTGGTCGGCGCCATAGGCCTTGCGCCCGAAGAACGTGGCGAACGGATCGGGGGTGGCGTAGCTGGTGATGTTGAGGATACCCACATCGACCGCTGCGACCAGCACATGCACCGTCTCGGGAATGCTGCCATCGGCGTTGCGCGCGCTGACCTTGACCTTCAGCGGCTGCTTCGGACGCATCTTCTCCGGCGCCTGCAGGCTCACCGCCAACTTGCGTGGAGCGCGCTCCAGCGGCAGGTGCAGCAGGCCAACGGCACGCTTGGGCGTGACCTGCGCCTTGCGCTCGCCCGGGCGAATCACCAGGGCGCTGAGGTACAGGTCATGACGCGCCCAGTGCTTGTCGATGGGCAGCTCGAAGGTCTTGCCTTCGGCCGGTACGCTGATTTCCTGCCACCACAGCGGCCCCTCACTGGACTCGACCAGCAGGTAGCCGTTGCCGGCAGCCGGCGGGGTGACGGTGATCTTGGCCACGTCGCCAGCGGCGTAGGCAGGCTTGTCCAGCGCCAGCTTGACCTGGTCCGGGCGCACCGCACCACCGTCGGCGTTGTCCTGCCAACGGTAGCCGGCCCAGAAACGCAGGCTACTGACCAGGCCGGTCTGGTTGTCCACCACCTCGACCCGATACGGGCCCCACTCCACCGGGAAGCTGACCTTGGCGGTGCCGCCGGCAGCGACTTTCAGCGGCTCGTCGCTGAGGGTGAGGAATTTCTCGTTGTAGTTGTGGCGCCAGCCCTCACCGTCGGAGAAGCTCCAGAAATAGTCGCGACGCTCACGCACCAGGCGCACGTTGAGGTTGTCGGCGGCCAGCTTGTTGCCGGCGGCATCGGCCACGAGGATTTCGAATTCGGCCAGGCTGTCGGCATCGACCTCTTCGCCGTCGAACAGCCCACGCAGGCCCGGCAAACGTTCGGCCGGCCATACCGGCTGAACGATGCGGCGGGTGATCGGACGGCCACCGGACTCCTGCAGGCTGGCCTGGAGTATCAGGCGCAGTGGCGACTTGGCGTCACTCCAACGATTTTCCGGGCGCAACACGGCACGCCCTTCATCGTCCAGGTTCTGTTCGTCGAGTTCCTGATCCTGGCTCAGCTCGGCCTCGGTGATATCGCCGAACTGATAACCCGGCAGGCTGGCCACGGCTTCGCGCAGCGGGCGCACGTAGAGCTGCCCGGTCAGGCGGTTGCCAGCGGCCGGAGCGCCGTACAGGTAACGCCCGGTCACCGCGAATTCGGCGCTGTCGCCCGGCGCGTAGGGCTGATCCTGGCCCTTGAGTTCCAGAGCCATGCGCTCGGGCAAAAAGTCCTCGACGAGAAACTCATAGAGCTGCGGGTTGCCGTCGCCCAGGTCGAGCAGCAGTTGCCAGCGGCCGGTCGGCGCCTCTTCGGCCAGCGGCAGCTGATATTGATAGAGGCCGTCATCACCGGCATTCCAGACGAACTTGCGGCTGATCTGCTCATCCGGGCGGCGCACCTCGACGCTGACCGGCTGCGCCTTGACCGGGCTGCCGTCGGCATCACGCAGCAAGCCATTGAGCAGCACGGTCTCGCCGGGGCGATACAGATCGCGCGGGCCGAACACGAAGAACTGCAGGGCATGCGCCTTGGGGCCGGTGATGTCGAACTCGGCCAGGTCCAGCGCTGGCGTGTTCAGGCGCAGCAGGCTGGTCTGCTCGTCCTGCTTGGCCAGCAGCACCTGGGCCTTGGCTGGCAGCGGCATCTGCGCATGGCCAGCCGAATCGGTCTTGCCTTCGGCGAGCAGCGCTCCGTCACCGTCGAGCAGCTCCAGCTGCACGCCGGACTGCGCCTTGCCACCTTCCAGCGCCTGGGTGAAAACATCGAGACGGTCGCGATAGCGATGAGCGGACAGACCAATATCGCTCAGGGAAAACAGCGTAGCCGGCTGCGAATAGCTGTAACTGCCGGCCTCACGCATCACCGCCAGGTACACGCCCGGCTGCTTGAACGGCTCCAGGCCGGCGATGGGCAGCAGCAGGGTCTCGCGGGTATTGCGCGCCGGGTTCAGGTCGAAGCGACCTCCGTAGACCAGATCGGCCATCGGCAGCAGCTCGCGCGCTTCCCAGGTATCCAGGTTGCTGGCTCGGCCCCAGCGCGACAGGAAGTTCGGCAGCGCCTCGGGCTTGATGCGGAAGAACTCGACATTGACCTTGTCGACGTTCAGGGCGATCACCGGCAGGCCTTCGGCCAGCCTTGTCGGCAGCAGCGAGCCACGGCTGGCAAAACCGACACTGGCCTGCAGGTCACGGGTTTCGAAGCGGCTGACATGTTCGGCGGCGAGCTTGCCGCCATTGATCGATTTGAGCCCGGCGTCGATAGTCAGCACCAGTTTGCGCTGCGGCTCCAGGTGACGCAGGCGTAGTTCACTGAGGTTGTCGGTCAGCTCCCAGGCGCCATCGACCTTGCCAGAGACGCTGTCGACCAGATGCAGGCGCTCGGCGAAGGGCTGCTCGGGGTCCAACGGAATGGAGAAGGTCACCGACAGCGCACTGGCACCGTCGAGCTGTACCTCGGAGACGTCGACCACCTCCAGCTCGCGTCCGGCGTAGCGCTTGGCCAGCGCCTCGCGGTCGACCGCAGGCGCGGGCGCCTGCGGCTGTTGCGCAGCAGGGGCAGCGGGGGTCACCGTGGCTGGGGGTTCAGAAGAATCGCAGGCGCTGAGCAGGGTCAGTGGCAGCGTAAGTGCGAGGGCCAGAAGCAGTCCTTTGTTCGGCATTGCGGGCTCCGGAATCAGGGGGCGCAGAAGCCGACAACTATAGCTGAGGCGCACTGGCAGCGACGAGCCATCCCGACGAATTCGCCAAGCCACTCACACTCCTGAGGCGATGTGCGGCTACGCCAGCCCTGTGCCTATAATCGGCGCTTTGCTGGAACGGAAGCCCCCATGTACGCCCTGTTCGAAGCCTGGCGCCACGCGCCGACCCAGAGAAAGGTCTGGGCACTGGCCGCACCGATGATTCTCTCCAACCTGTCGGTGCCCATGGTGGCGCTGGTCGATACCGCCGTGGTCGGCCACCTGCCGCATGCGCATCAATTGGCGGCCGTGGCAGTGGGCGGCAGCCTCTACACCCTGCTGACCTGGGCCATGGGCTTTCTGCGCATGGGCAGCACCGGTTTCGCAGCTCAGGCCGCAGGCCGCGAGGATGGCGGCGCACTGCGCCAGGTGCTGGTGCAAGGGCTTGGGCTGGGCGTGCTCCTGGCCTTGGTACTGGCGCTGCTGGCACTGCCGCTGAGCGGTTTGGCGCTGAGCCTGATGCAGCCTTCTGCCGAGCTGGACCAGCTGGCGCGCCAGTACTTTCAGATTCGCCTGTTTGGCCTGCCGGCCAGCCTGGCGACTTATGCCCTGATCGGCTGGCTGCTCGGCACACAGAGCGCCCGCGGGCCGCTGGCCATCCTGATGACCGCCAACCTGATCAACGTGGCGCTCGACCTGTTATTCGTACTGGGTCTCGAGTGGGGCGTAGCCGGCGCGGCCTGGGCGTCGGTGATCGCCGAATGGAGCGGTGCCCTGCTCGGCCTGTGGCTGGCCCGTGGCGCGCTTGCAGGCTATCCCGGCCGCCTCGACGTCAGCGCACTGAAGCGCTGGAGCAGCTGGCGCCCGTTACTGGCGGTCAACCGCGACATTTTCATCCGTACCCTGGCGCTGCAGCTGGTGTTCTTCCTGATCACGGTCAAGGGCACACGCCTGGGCGATGCCACGGTGGCGGCCAACGCACTGCTGCTCAATGGTCTGACTTTGACCGCCTACGCCCTCGACGGTCTGGCGCATGCCGTCGAGGCCCTGTGCGGCCATGCCCTGGGCGCGCGTGATCGCGATGCGCTGCGCCGCTCACTGCTGGTGGCCGGAGGCTGGTCACTGCTGGCCAGCCTCGTCTTCGCGCTGTTTTTCCTGTTTGGCGGGCACTGGTTCGTTGGCATGCTCACCAATATCGCCGAAGTACGCGAGCTGGCGCTGATCTTCCTGCCGTATCTGGCCGCGCTGCCACTGCTGGCGGTATGGAGTTACCTGCTCGACGGCCTGTTCATCGGCGCCACCCGCGCACGCGAGATGCGCGACGCCATGCTCATCGCCCTGGCCTTGGCCTTGCCGCTGGCCTGGTGGTTGCAAAGTCTGGGCAATCACGGGTTATGGTTGGCATTTCTGGCGTTCATGGGGCTGCGAAGCCTGATTCTCGGGGTCTATGCTTGGAACATGAATCGTCGCAACCTGTGGTTCCCCGACGGAGAGGTCACCCATGCTCTGTGCACCGCTACCCGCGAATGAAGCTGAACGCCTGCAGGCCCTGGAAAGCCTGGAAATACTCGATACGCCGGCCGACCCCTACCTGGATGCAGTCACCCGCCTGGCCCGCGACCTGTTCGGGGTCAAGACGGCGCTGATCAGCCTGATCGACACTGACCGTCAGTGGTTCAAGAGCCGGCAGGGCCTGGATGTCGCCGAAACACCGCGCTCGGTGTCGTTCTGCGGCCACGCGATCCTGCAGAGCGAGCCAATGGTGGTCGAGGATAGCCACCGCGACAGCCGCTTCTGCGACAACCCTCTGGTGCAGAGCGCGCCTCACGTACGTTTTTATGCCGGTCATCCGCTGTTCGATGCCCAGCACCAGGCGCTCGGCACGCTCTGCCTGCTCGACCCGGCGACGCGCCGTCTCAAACGCAAGGAGCTGTTGCAACTCAGGGACCTGGCCTATCTGGTGCAAGGCTACCTGCAGCTGCGCCAGCGCGCGCACCAGGCTGATCAGTTGCGCGATGCGCTCGATCGCGAACAGCGCAAAGGCATGCTCGACCCGCTGACGCAGCTATGGAATCGCGCCGGGCTCCTGCATTTTCTCCCGCTGGAGCAGGCGGTAGCTGAACGCAGCGGCTTGCAGGTCGGCCTGATCTACTGCGACCTGGACCACTTCAAGCGGGTCAACGACGAACATGGCCACGATGCTGGCGATCATGTGCTGTGGGAAAGCGCACGGCGCATGAGCGCGGCGGTGCGACCGCAGGATGTGGTCACGCGTAACGGCGGTGAGGAGTTCGTCATCCTGGCGCTGGTTCATGATGAACAGGGGCTGCTGCAGGTCGCAGAGCGCATTCGCCTGGCCATCGCCGAACAACCGATGACGGTCGACGATACCCAACTGCAGCAGACCGCCAGCCTCGGCTGTACTTTGCTCGGCTCTGGCGAGAACAGCACAGTCGCACTCAAGCGCGCCGATCAGGCGCTCTATCGAGCCAAGCACGGTGGCCGCAACCGCACCGAACTCGCCCCCTCCCCCCACTGAGAGGAAGCACGCATGGCGGCCGCATTCGTTGCCTATCTACACTACCTGTCGATCTTCGCCCTGTTCGCCTTGCTCAGCATCGAACACGTGCTATTCAAGGCGCCGCTGGATCTTTCCCGAGCACGCAGCCTGATGCTCACCGATCTGGCCTACGGCATCTGCGCCGTTCTAGTGCTGGCCACGGGTATCGCCCGCGTGCTGTGGTTCGGCAAGGGTACCGCCTACTACATGAGCAACAGCCTGTTCCATGCCAAGGTCGGCCTGTTCATCCTCGTCGGTGTGCTGTCGATCCTGCCCACGCTAGTGTTCATCAAGTGGCGCAAGACCGTGAAGGCAGGCCAGGTGCCCGAGCCGAGCGTTCAGCAGGTGCACCTGGTGACCTGGAGCATTCGCCTGGAACTGCTGGCGTTGCTGTTCATTCCGCTGCTGGCCACCCTGATGGCGCGCGGCTATGGCGTAATTGCGGCGGGCTAGCGATCAAAGACGCATGCCGATGGCCAACCGGTTCAGCCCACTCATCAAGGCTACGGCGATAGTCAGATCGGAGATTTCTCTGGGCGAGAAATGCGCCTCCAGCGGCCGATAATCGTCATCGCCGGCGTGGCTGCTGGCGATCTCGCTCAGCGACTCGGCCCAGGCCAGTGCCGCCTTTTCACGTGCGTCGAAATGCCGGCTCACCCGCCAGCCTGCCAGGCTGTCCAGTTTGATCTGCGGCACGCCTTCCTCGCGCAGTGACTGGCTGTGCTTCTCCAGGCAATAGGCACAGCCGTTGATCTGCGAGACACGCAGGTAGAGCAGCTCGACCAACGCCTTGCCCAGCGGGCCGCGCTCCAGCGCTGCCTTGGTGGCGAGCAAGCCCTGCATGGCCTCGGCAGATAGTTCGTAATAGGGCTGACGCAATGCGCTCATGGCAGTACTCCTGAAGAAACGAGATAGGGGTTGCAATCCAGTTGTTCGCGCGCCTGCGCCAGCATCGCCTCGGCGTGTTGCTGACCCCGCACCAGCCCCTGCAGGTGAATGAACTCCAGGTCGTGAATGCCGATGGTGCTCAGCACATGACGCAGATATGCGGTGAGGAAATCCGGCTGGCGTGCCTGCTCGCCGCGGTAGTAGCCGCCCGAGCTGACCACCACGAAGGTCGGTCGATCCGCCAGCAGTCCTACCTTGCCGGCGTCGGTGGCGGCAAAGCTGCGGCCGATGCGCAGCACATAGTCGATCCACAGCTTGAGCGCGGCCGGCACGCTGAAGTTGTGCATCGGCGTGGCGATGACCAGGTAATCGCTGCTTTCCAACTCCTGGATCAGTGCCTCGGAAACCGTCAGCGCCGGGTCGTCGTTCGGCGCCCGCGCCACCAGCGCTGCGGCATAGTCGCCAGTCAGCGCTGGCAAGGGTTCGCAGGCCAGGTCACGCTCCAACAGCTGCACCTCGGGATGTCGCCGGCGCAAGCGCTCGGCCAACTCCTGAGCCAGCACGCTGGCGCGACTCTGGCGACCATGGGGGCTGCAATGCAGCAAGAGGATTCGTCGCATCTCAAAGTGCCTCGCGAAAGTGCATGCCAATGCCCAACAAACCCTGACGGTAGTAAAAGCGCTGCCCGCGCGCATTGCCTAACCCGGTATCCAGCACCAGGTTGACGCAGCCCAGACTGCGCGCCTGCGCCCTTGCCTCGTTCAGCAGGCGCTCGCCGATCCCCTGGCTACGCAGGTCCTCACGAATCACCAGGTCATCGACATAGAAGAAGCGCCCATGCAGCAGGTTCTCCTGCAAGCGGCAACCGGCCAGGCCCAGCACCTCCTCACCAGAACGCGCTGCCAGCAGGCGATATCCCTGCTCGGCCTGGCGTTGCAGGCGCTGCAAAAAGTCATCGGCGCCGCTCAGGTGTGGGCGCAGAACACGCATCAGCGGGAAGCAGGCGCGTAACGCGTGCGGGTCGACGAGCCAGTCGTAACGGCAATCAGTGGCGAGGGTCATGGCGGTTCTCCAGCGAAGATGCCGCCACTTTAGGCAGAGCATGGCATAGTCAACAGAGCCAAAACCTTGCCAACTGAATAGGACATGGATATGTACAGCATTCGCCTCACGCCCGAGCGCGACCAAGCCACGCCGATCTACCTGCAGCTCTACCAGCGCCTGCGCGAGGCCATCGGCGAAGGCCGTCTGCAGCCCGGTGAGCGCGTGCCGTCGGTACGCGCGCTGGCCAGCGAGCTGAACCTGGCGCGCGGCACGGTGGAGGCGGCCTATCAATTGCTGGTCGGCGAAGGTTATCTGCTGCCACGCGGCCCAGCCGGCACCGTAGTTTCGCCGCAACTACCCCACGCGCCGACGGGCGCGGCCATTGCGCCCCGCCCCCAGACACCATCACGCTCAGGCAGTGGCCCAGCCAGCGAGGCCTTGCCCTTTCAGCTCGGTCTGCCGGCGCTGGATGCCTTCCCACGCAAACTGTGGAGTCGGCTCGGCGCGCGTCACTTGCGCCAGTTGGCGCCCACTGATCTCGACTACCCGGACTCACAGGGCCTGCCAGCCCTGCGCCGCAGTCTGGTGCGCTACCTGGGCGTGTCGCGCGGCATCGCCTGCGAACCGCAGCAGGTGTTCATCACCGCCGGCTATCGCAGTGCACTGCTGCTGATTCGTCGCGCGCTGCTGCAGGCGGGCGACGCCTGCTGGTTCGAAGACCCTGGCTACTTCAAGGCACGCGAAGTACTCGAAGGCGCCGACCTGCGACTCATCCCGCTGCCCGTGGATGAACAGGGCCTGCGGGTGGACGAGGGCCAGCGACTCGCCGCTGATGCCCGCTGCGCGCTGGTCACGCCGTCGCACCAGAGCCCGCTGGGTGTGTCCTTGAGCCTGCCCCGGCGCCTGGCCCTACTGGACTGGGCGCAGGCCAGCCAGGCCTGGATCATCGAAGACGATTACGACAGCGAATACCGCTACGTCGGCCGACCACTACCGGCGCTGAAGAGCCTCGATCACCACGGCCGGGTGCTGTATTGCGGCACCTTCAGCAAGGTGCTGTTCCCCGGCCTGCGCCTCGCCTACCTGGTGGTGCCGCCGGCGCAGGTGGAGCGCTTCGCCGCCTGCGCGGGCACCTTCGATCATGGCTGCCCCGCACTGGCGCAGGCCATCGCCGCGGACTTTCTCGACCAGGGACATTTCGCTCGCCACCTGAAACGCATGCGCGCGCTCTATGCGCAGCGTCGCGGCTTTCTGGCAACGGCACTGGAGCAGGTATTCGGTTCAGCCTTGTCGGTGGAGTTGCAGGCCGGCGGCATTCACCTGCTGGCCCGCCTGAATGCGGTGCAAGATGACGTCGCCCTCGCTGCCCGCGCGCAAACTGCGGGGCTGGCGGTAATGGCCTTGTCGCAATGGGCGCGCAAGCATCCCTGCGGCAGCGGGTTGCTGCTGGGCTTCACCAACATCGCCAGCGCCGAGCAGGCATTGCACCTGGCCCGGCGGCTGGCGACGGCGCTCGATCAGGACGCCAGGTAGGAGGAGCGGGTCAGGCCCAGACGCAGTGCGTCGAGGAACTGCGTGCGCTCGCGGGCGCTGATCTTGGCGCTGGCCACCTTGTCGCGGTAGTGGGTCATCAGCTCCTCGGGCGACAGGTGCACGTAGCGCAGCATGTCCTCGATGGTGTCGTGGGTCTCGATGCCGGCATGCACCACGCTGCCGTCGGCGGCCTGGTAGATGTTCACCGAGTCGGTGTCGCCGAACAGGTTGTGCATGTCACCGAGGATCTCCTGGTAGGCACCGACCAGGAAGATGCCCAGCACGTAGTCCTCGCCCTCGCGGATCTCGTGCACCGGCAGACTGGTCTCGATCGACTGCTCGTCGACGTACTGGCGAATCTTGCCGTCGGAGTCGCAGGTCAGGTCCTGCAGCACCGCGCGGCGCAGCGGCTCCTCGTCCAGGCGCGAGAGCGGCAGGATCGGCAGGATCTGGCCGATGGCCCAGGTATCCGGCAGGCTCTGGAATACCGAGAAGTTGCAGATGTACTTGTCGGCGAGCTTGTCGTTGAGCTCGTCGAGCACGGCGCGGTGCGAGCGCTGGCGCGCCTTGAGCTGATTGTGCAGGCGCCGGCAGATGGCGAAGTAGCACTGCTCGGCCAGGGCCTTCTGCGCCAGGCTCAGCTTGCTGGCCGAATACTGCGCAGCCACTTCCTCGATGTAGTGGGTGGCACGCCAGTAAGTCTCGGCGACCATTTCCGGGTCGCTGTCGTCGAGCAGTTCGATCAGCCAGTGCAGCACCTCCGGCTGCTCCACGTCCGGATCGATCTCCGGCACCTTGTCGTTGTGGCGCTCGACATCGGTGACCTGCACCAGCAGCACGGCGTGGTGCGCGGTCATGGCCCGGCCGCTCTCGGAGAAGATGTGCGGATGGGGGATTTCCTGGCGGTCGCAGAATTCCTTGAGCATGTCGACCACGGCATCGGCGTAGTCCTGCATGTCGTAGTTGATCGAGCTGGCGTTGCGCGAATGGGTGCCGTCGTAGTCCACGCCAAGGCCGCCACCGACGTCGATGTGATCGACCGGCAGGCCCATGGCGCGCAGCTCGCCGTAGTAACGAATGGCCTCACGGAAGCCCTTGCGGTAATCGGCGATGTTGGCGATCTGCGAGCCCATGTGGAAGTGCAGCAGGCGGATGCCCTGATCCAGCCCGGCGTCGCGAAAGCGCTCGACCACCGAGAGAATCTGCGCAGCGGACAGGCCGAACTTGGACTTCTCACCGCCAGTGTCGGCCCACTTGGAGGATGCCAGCGAGGACAGGCGCACGCGCAGACCGATCTGCGGCGCGACCTTGAGCTCGGCGGCCTCCTCGATCACCAGAGCGACTTCCGACTCCTTCTCGATGACGATGAACACGTTGTGACCGAGCTTCTGCCCCACCAGCGCCAGGCGGATGAACTCGCGATCCTTGTACCCGTTGCAGACGATGGTGCCGCCCTTCGGTGCCAGCGCCAGCACGGCCAGCAGCTCGGGCTTGGAGCCGGCTTCGAGACCGATGGACACGTTCTGCGTGGCGATGATGTTCTCGATCACCGCCTCCTGCTGGTTGACCTTGATCGGGTACAGGGCGGTGTAGCGGCTCTGATATTCCAGGCGCTGGATGCTGGCATCGAAGGCGCCGGTCAGGCGCCGTACGCGATCCTGAAGGATGTCCGGGAAACGCACCAGCAGCGGCAGCGACAAGCCGCTCTGACGCAGTTCGTCGACTTGCTGATAAAGATCGATGGGCTGGCTTTCCGGCCCGTTGGGACGCACTTCGATGCGTCCGGCATCGTTGATCGAAAAATAACCGGCGCCCCAGTGGCGAATGCCATAGACACTGCGGCTATCGGCTACGGTCCATTGGCTGCCGTCGTCTTTGCGGGTGCGTCGTGCGGACATTGGGTTCTCCCATGAGAAAAGCCTGACCTTGCTGGCGGCCAGTGTAGAAATTATGAAAACAAGATGACGTTTGCTCGGCGGTTGACCGTACGAGCATCATCGAAGTTTAGAAAAGGGCGTTTCAGCCGCCAGACTTCTTCGCGGTAAAGCCGCGCTTGCTCAGCTCGGCCAACAACAGCTCGACGTGATCACCCTGGATCTCGATCACACCGTCCTTGAGCGCACCGCCCGTGCCGCAGCGTTTCTTCAGTGCGCTGGCCAGCTCCTTGAGCGGTTCCTCGGCCAGTGGTACGCCACTCACTGTGGTGACGGTCTTGCCGCCGCGCCCCTTGGTTTCACGGCGCACACGGGCGATACCATCGCCTTCGGGAATACGCGTCTGCTTGCAGATGCAGGCATCGGCAGGCTGGTTGCAATCCGGGCAATGGCGACCGCCATCGGTGGAATAGACGAGACCGCTCAGGGCGGAGAATGAAGAGGCTTTCTTGACCACCGGCTTGTCCTCGTAGGGGTCAGGATAGCGACTGGCTGAACGGGTTCAGCCGCGAAGCCCCACTCAGGCAGGGGCAGCGCAGGCGGACTGGCGTCCGCCAAAAGGCCGCGCAGTTTAACGGGAAAGACCGGGCTTGCTAAGACCAAATTTGCGTCATTGTGCGGCACTTTGGCGACGCTGTTCGCCATCACACACGCAGCGCTCGGAACGCCTTACGATCTTGCCGCCAGGTACCTCTCCAGAGCCGCCAATGAATCCGGGCAATACAGCAGACGATGGGTTTCCTCCAGCGCCTGCTCGACGCTGATGAAGCGGGCCTCCAGCACTTCTTCGGGCTGCAGCACCAGCGGCGCGTCGGACACCGCCGAATAAGCCATACACCACAGGCGGCTTTCCGGGGCGTCATAGAGAAAGTGCGCATGCTCTACCAGTTCGGCATCGACGATACCCAGCTCCTCGGCCAGCTCGCGCTCGGCAGAGAGCCGGTAGTCCTCCCCCTCGAGCACCATGCCGCCGGCCGCGACGTCCCAATACCCGGGATACAGCGCCTTGCTCATGGTGCGCCGGTGCACGCACAGTTTGCCGGCAGTGTTGAACAGGAGGATGTAGGTGCCACGCCCGATCAGCCGGCGCTCGCGCAACTCGGCGCGGGAAACGCCGCCCAAGGGCTGATCGTTCTCGTCGACCCAAGCGACCTGCTCCTGATCCGAAGCGGCGCGATGCGCCGCCTCGGTCGCCGAGAACGCTTCCATCAACCCTGGCTCAGCAACTGACGCAGGTCGATCAGGCCAGCGTTGGCACGGGAGATGTAGTTGGCCATCACCAGCGAGTGGTTGGCGAGAATGCCGTAGCCACTGCCGTTGAGGATCATCGGGCTCCACAAGGTGGCCTGCGCCGCCTCTAGCTCACGGATGATCTGGCGCACGCTGACGGTGGCGTTCTTCTTCGCCAGTACGTCGGCGAAGTCCACCTCGACAGCGCGCAGCAGGTGCGCCAGCGCCCAGGCCTGACCGCGCGCTTCGTAGAACACGTTGTCGATCTGCAACCACGGCGTCTCGTATACGCCGCCCTCGCCGACCAGACCGGATTCCTCGGCATCGTTGCCCACCTTCAGGTTCTCGCTCAGGCGCACCTGGCCGACGCTGGCAGACAGGCGCTGCGACAGAGAACCGAGACGCGTACCCGCATCACCAAGCCAGTTGTTGAGGTTGTCGGCACGTGCGTAGAACTGGGCATTCTTCTGAGCCGGATCGGACAGACGAGCCAGGTAACGGTCCAGCGACTTGATGCCGTCGCGGTATTCGGACTCGGAGGCCGGCAGGGCCCAGCTCTTGTTATCGAAGTGAAAGCGCGGCTCAGCCTTTGCCAGATCCGGGTCTTCGGTGGACTGCGACTGCGAACGGGAGAAGTCCTTGCGCAGCGCACGGGAGAAATCACGCACCTGCACCAGTACGCCGTATTCCCAGCTCGGCATGTTGTCCAGCCACAGACCGGGCGGCGCGAGGTCGTTGGACAGGTAGCCACCCGGCTTGTCGAGCAGCGTGCTGGCGACCTGCTTGAGGGTCGCCACCGTGGTGTAACCGGTCACCATCTGCCGCTGCGCCTGCTGCGCCGAGCTTTCGGCGTTCTGCTGCACCTGGAACGCAGACGGCTCCTGACTCCAGTACCAGCCGACCACCAGGGCGATCAGCAGATAGACACCGATCAGGCCGCCCAGTGCTCGAGCGATCAGGCTGCCGCGGCTGCGGCTGCCCCCTGCTGCCTTATCGGTGCTGCCCTGCGAGTTCGTCGAGCGATTCTTCCAGTCCAGCATGACAGTGTCCTTTTCAAACGAATTCGAGTGTTCGACCACAACCTGGCCAACGGGTTGCGACCTATTCCGCACTATAAGGCAAGCCCACTGCAAAACGCATGGCGCAGGAGCAAACTTACCGCTGGTACGGGAAATCTACATTTCTGTCGCTTATTCGACAGAAATACGGCCGCCAATTGATCGGCGGCAATGCCAGCGCTTTCAGCAAGTGATAGCATCAAGCCACCACTGACTTAACCACCTATAGAAGTCGGCCCATGACCGAGCACCCGGATCCCAGTCGCGATCGCCTCAAGCATCACTTCGCCCAGCGCGTGATTCATCAATCGCGCCAAGTGCTGGAAGTATGGCAACGCCTGCAGCGCAGCGAATGGAACGACGCCGGCATGGCCGAGCTGAGCGAGGCCAACCTGCGCCTGCTGCGTTACGCTGAGCGCTTCGAGCAGGTCGAGCATGCACAGCTGGCGCAGAACATCGGCGCCAGCCTCGGCGAGGTGGTGGAGAATCGCGGCCGCCTCAACAGTACTCTGATCGCTCGCCTCAACCAGGCCATGCAGCGCCTTTCGCGCACGGGTCTGCGACATAGCGATGCTTTCGAGCAGACCTTCCTGCCGCCGCTGCGCAAACCCGTCTACCTCGCCCTGCAGGATGCCCAGCGCGCCGAGCGCCTGGCCCAGCAGCTCGAGTTCTTCGGCCTGAGCGCGCAGGCACTGAGCGACGAGCGCGCCTTCCGCGCCGCCATCACCGAGCGCCACCCCGCCGCCATCGTCATGGATGTCGACTTCGCCGGCGCCGGGCTGGAGCTGGCCAATTCGCTGCAAGAAGGACTGGAGCAGAAGATTCCACTGCTGTTCTTCAGCCACTGCGATACCGACACACCGACACGCCTGGCTGCCGTACGCGCCGGCGGCCAGGAGTTCTTCACCGGTTCACTGGACGCATCGAGCCTGCTCGAGCGCATCGAAGTGCTGACCCACGTCTCCCAGTACGACCCGTACAAGGTACTGATCGTCGACGACTCCAAGGCCCAGGCGACCCACACCGAACGCGTGCTCAACAGCGCCGGCATCCTCACTCATACCCTCACCGAACCGATCCTGGCGATGGACGCCTTGGCCGAGTTCCAGCCGGATCTGATCATCCTCGACATGTACATGCCCGAGTGCAACGGCACCGAGCTGGCCAAGGTGATCCGCCACAACGACCGTTATGTGAGCGTGCCGATCATCTACCTGTCGGCCGAGGACGACCTCGACAAGCAGCTCGACGCCATGAGCGAGGGCGGCGACGACTTCCTGACCAAACCGATCAAGCCACGCCACCTGATCGCCACCGTGCGCAACCGCGCTGCACGTGCGCGCAACCTCAAGGCGCGCATGGTGCGTGACAGCCTGACTGGCCTGTACAACCACACCCACACCCTGCAACTGCTCGATGACGCCTGCTACCGCGCGCGCCGTGAAAACCAGCCGCTAGCCTTCGCCATGCTCGATATCGACCACTTCAAGAGGGTCAACGACACCTACGGCCACCCCATGGGTGACCGGGTGATCAAGAGCCTGGCGCTGTTCCTCAAGCAGCGTCTGCGCAAGACGGATCATATCGGCCGTTACGGCGGCGAAGAGTTCGCCGTGGTGCTGCCGGATACCGACGAACAATCGGCGCTCAGGGTCCTGGAAGAAATTCGCCAGCGCTTCGCCGAAATCCACTACCCGGCCCAACCACAGGACCTGTCCTGCGCCTTCAGCTGCGGTATCGCCATGCTGCAACCGGGCCTCGACAGCAACGCGCTGTCCAAACGTGCCGATGAAGCGCTTTACAAGGCCAAGCACGGCGGGCGCAACCGGTCAGAGCTGTACAAAGACGATTGATGCACCCCTCCAGAACGTGACGCAGCGCACAGCGTCATCAGGCCGTAACCGAAACGCAATAACCTCGCGGGCATCGTTAAGTCGTCGATCGAGCCCGCCATGCGCCTCAAGCTGCTCACCAACCTCAATACCCTGCTGCTGGTCACCGTCTGCGTCGCCCTGGCAGCGACCTTGTGGTGGTCACAGCGTGCACTGCAGCAGCCGGTGCAACTGATGGAGCGCTACCTGGCGCTGTCCCAGCAGTTCCAGCGCGAGGTTGCCGACAACATCCAGGCCTATCTGGCCAGTGGCAACGCCCTGCAGCACAGCACGGCGACCCAGGCCATCGACACGTTCGACGAGGCTCTCGAACAACTGCCACAGCAACTGGCCGACGAATTGCGCCCCAGCCTTGAACAGCTGCGTGACTTCAGTGCCAATCAGCTGCTGGCGGCCGGCAAACTGGCTGGCGACCCACAAGGCCTGCTGCTACAGGCCGAACGCGAGATGCTCGCCGCACTGGAACAACTGAACCAGTACGCCGCCGAGGCCAACATCCCTGCCGCCAGCGAATATCGCAAGCCCCTGCAAGACGCGGGTTCGCGCCTGCTGAAGCTCGCTCACGCCCGTGAACGGTTCATCAGCCAGGGCCGCAGCGAGCTGTTCGGCGATGTCGAGCGCGAACTCAAGGCCCTTGCTCAGCAGGTTGAGACGCTGGACAAGCTGCCCCTGCTGGGCGTGCAACAAAGCGACAGCTCCGCCAACATCGGCTTTGCCGCGTTGCTCGGGCTGGATGACGCCCAACAGGAGCAACAAGCGCAGGACCGCGGCATCGAGCTGAAACGCGAACTGGGCACCCTGGTGCGCCGCTACCCAAGTGAACTGCAGCGCACTCGCGAGCTGGTCGAGCAGCGCCAGCAACTGGCCGAGACCACGACCGAGCGCGTGACCCAGGTGCAACAGGAACTGGCAGCACTGGAGCCGCTGGTCAAGGGTGAGTACGCACGTATCCAGGGCGAGGTGCGGCTGATTCAGGGTCTGATGATCGGTCTGATTCTCTTGATCGCCCTGCTCATCGACCGCATCCAGCGACGCCTGGCGCAGGTGCTCGGCCGCCTGGTTCCAGCGCTGTCACAGTGGGCCAGCGGGGATTTCGCCGCGACGATCAGCATCAATTCTCGCACCCGTGAACTGCGCGATATCGAAGACTCGCTCAACCATCTGCGCCGCTATCTGGTGGAGCTGGTCGCCAGCATCCGCGGCCATGCCGAACAGGTAGCAGGTTCCAGCCGCACCCTGGCCGATCTCAGTGGCGGCCTGCACGGCGGCGCCGAACGTCAGGCCGACGACACCGCCCTGATCCGCGACGCCCTGGGCGAGCTGGAAGCGACCATTGGCCAGGTCGCCCAGGATGCCAGCCAGACTGCCGACGCCAGCCGCGACGCCGACCGCGCCCTGGTCCAGGGCCAGCAGGTCATCGGTCAGAGCCTGGAAGGCCTGCACGCTCTGGTCAGCGAAGTTCAGGATAACGCCCAGGCCATCGAGCGGCTGGCCGACGAAACCGCCACCATAGGCAGTGTGCTGACGGTGATCCGTGGCATCGCCGAACAGACCAATCTACTCGCCCTGAATGCCGCCATCGAGGCAGCGCGGGCCGGTGAGGCCGGGCGAGGTTTCGCCGTGGTCGCCGACGAAGTGCGCTCGCTGTCGCAACGCACCGGCAGCGCCACCGCAGAGATCCAGGACGTGATCGGTCGTCTGCAACAAGCCGCGCACCAGTCGGTGCAAGCCATGCGCGCCCAGGTCGAACATGCCGAAGCGACAGCAGGCAAAGCCGAGGCAGCGGACGGAGCACTGGACGAGATTGTCAGCGCCATTCGTACCATCGCCAGCATGGCCGAACGCATCGCCGAGGCCAGCGCGCAACAGGGCGACGCGGTCAGCGAGATTCGCGAACACGGGGAGCGCATCCATCAACTGGGTGACGACAACCTTGGCCTGATCGCCAGCGGACGCAACGAAAGCGAACGCCTGCTGCACCTTGGCGGCCAGTTACACAGCGCCGTACAGGCGTTTCGCGTATAGCCGCCTGCGACACGGCGGCGCAGAGCGCTTTTCATCGGGAACTCGACAAGGCCGGCATTTTCCAAGGTTCCGCTCATCCCCTGCATTCGACGCTCCGGCGTGGCGACCGCGATGCAATTGGGCACTTTCCGGTATCATGCCGCCCTCTTTCGCCGAGATATTTCCCCGATGTCACTGCGTCGTCTGTTGCTTCCCCTGCTCCTGCTCTGCCTGAGCCTACCCGCCAGTGCCGGCCTGTTCGATCAGCGTCCGGCCGCTTCGCCGATTGGCGCGCCGCTGAACAACAGCAGCGATTTCCTGCCCGTACGCGAAGCCTTCAAGCTGAGCCTGGTGAGCAGCGATACGCAGAGCGTGACCCTGCGCTTCGTCGCAGCCGAGGGCTACTACCTCTATCGCCATCGCCTGAATTTCAGCGTGGAGCCAGCGGACCTGACACTCGGCCAGGCCGAGCTGCCCGCCGGCCAGGCCAAGCACGACGAGTTCTTCGGTGATGTCGAGGTTTATTACGGCGTGCTGGACGTGCGTGTGCCGCTGGATAACCCGGACAACCATCCGCTGCGCCTGCAGGTCGGCTACCAGGGTTGCGCCGACAAGGGCCTGTGCTATCCGCCGGAAACCGAATTCATCGAGATTGGCGAGATGCCCGCTGCCATCAGTGGCGCTGCGGCACCCGTGGCAACCGGCTGGACCTGGAAAGACCTGGCGCTGTTCTTCCTCGCCGGGCTGGGCCTGACCTTCACCCCCTGCGTGCTACCCATGCTGCCGATTCTCTCCGGCGTGGTGCTGCGCGGTCGCCCGAGCAATGCCCGCGGGCTGGTCCTGTCGCTCGCCTACGTGCTGCCGATGGCGGCCTGCTATGCCGTGCTGGGTGCGCTGATGGGGCTGTTCGGCGCCGGTCTCAACCTGCAGGCCATGCTGCAGTCACCCTGGGTCCTGGTGCCCTTCGCCGTCTTCTTCGGCGTGTTCGCCATGGCAATGTTCGGTGTCTTCGAACTGCGCCTGCCGGCCTTCATACGCGACCGTCTCGACCAGCGCGCCAGCCAGACCCGGGGCGGCACCATCGCCGGGGCCGCGACCCTGGGCGTGCTGTCGAGCCTGATCGTGTCGCCCTGCATCACCGCGCCCCTGACCGCCCTGCTGCTCTATATCAGCAGCACTGGCGACGCCGTCGGTGGCGGCCTGCAACTGTTCGCCCTGGGCCTGGGCATGGGCACGCCGCTGGTGCTGTTCGGCGCGGGCGGCGGCGCCCTGCTGCCGAAGTCCGGCCCGTGGCTGGTCACCGTGCGCAACGCCTTCGGAGTGATGCTCCTGGCAGTGTCCGTCTGGCTGCTCGAACGCGTGCTGCCGGGCAGCCTCAGCCTGGCCCTGTGGGGCCTGCTGGCCGGTGGCGTAGCAGTGTTTCTCGGCGCACTGGAATTCGGCCCCAAGACGCATCGGCAGAAGCTCAGCCAGATCGCCGGTCTGGCCCTGCTGGTCTATGCCCTGGCCGCCTGGGTTGGCGCCCTGCAGGGAGCGACCGACCCGCTCAAGCCGCTCGGCCAGCTGCAGGCCGGTGTCAGCCAGGGCAGCGCCAAGAGCGGCGCCTGGCAGACGCTGAGCAGCCCGGCCGAACTGGACGCGGCCCTGGCCGAAGCCAAGGCCGCTGGTCAGCCGCTGCTGCTGGACTGGTACGCCGACTGGTGCATCAGCTGCAAGGTGATCGAGCGCGAGGTGTTCGGCAATGCCGAGGTCGGCAGCAAGCTGGCCGGCTGGCGCCTGATCCGCTTCGACATCACCGAAAGCAACGCTGCCCAGCGCGCGCTGCTGGACCGCTACAAACTATTCGGCCCACCTGCCATCCAACTGTTCGCCGGCGATGGTGACGAATTGCTCGATCTGCGTGTCGTAGGTGAGGTCGATGCCGCCACCTTCGCTGCACGCCTCGATCAGGCTCCCCGCTGAGAAAACCCTCAGGCAATCATCGCGTGCGCCTGGCAGCGACCAAAAACAGCGCTATAGTCATATTTTTGCCGCAAACGGCAGGCATCGTGTCGACTATTGCTGACATCGCGCAGCTGCGGCATAGTCCTGCGCAGCTTGAACAAAAGGAACGCGTACATGGCCACCCTACTGGTGCTGCACGGCCCCAATCTGAACCTGCTGGGCACACGTGAGCCCGACAAATACGGCGCGACCACGCTGGCCGAAATCAATCAGGATCTGGAGCAGCGTGCCCGCGAAGCCGGCCATCATCTGCTGTATCTGCAAAGCAACGCCGAGTACGAACTGATCGACCGCATCCATGCGGCAAAAGGTGAAGGCGTCGACTTCATCCTGATCAACCCTGCCGCTTTTACCCATACAAGCGTCGCATTACGTGACGCGTTGCTGGCAGTGAGCATCCCATTCATCGAAGTGCACCTGTCCAACGTGCACAAGCGTGAACCATTCCGCCATCACTCCTACTTCTCCGACGTTGCAGTAGGGGTGATCTGCGGCCTTGGCGCCAGCGGTTATCGGCTGGCCCTGGAAGCGGCACTCGAACAATTGGCCGGGCGCGCCTGACGCGACGTTCGGTAGACAAGTCCTACCTCACCTCTGGGAGTTGAACCTTCATGGATATCCGTAAAGTCAAGAAACTGATCGAGCTGCTGGAAGAGTCCGGTATCGACGAGCTGGAGATCAAAGAGGGCGAAGAGTCCGTACGCATCAGCCGTCACAGCAAGCAGCCGGCCTATGCTCCGCAGCCGATCTACGCCCAGGCACCGGCTCCGGCCGCCGCGCCTGTCGCTGCTGCCGCTCCGAGCGCTGAAGCTGCTCCGGCTGCCGCACCGAAACTGAACGGCACCGTTGCCCGCTCGCCGATGGTCGGTACCTTCTACCGCGCCGCTTCGCCGACCTCCGGCAACTTCGTCGAAGTCGGTCAGAGCGTGAAGAAAGGCGACATCCTGTGCATCGTCGAAGCGATGAAGATGATGAACCACATCGAAGCCGAAGCCAGCGGCGTGATCGAGTCCATCCTGGTGGAAAACGGCCAGCCGGTTGAGTACGACCAGCCCCTGTTCACCATCGTTTGATGCACGGGGAGCCCGCAATGCAGAAGTTGGAAAAAGTCCTTATCGCCAACCGTGGCGAAATCGCCCTGCGTATCCTGCGTGCCTGCAAGGAGCTGGGTATCAAGACGGTGGCCGTGCACTCCACCGCCGACCGCGAACTGATGCACCTGGGCCTGGCCGACGAATCCGTCTGCATTGGTCCGGCAGCTGGCGCACAGTCGTACCTGAACATCCCGGCCATCATCAGCGCAGCTGAGCTGACCGGCGCCACCGGCATCCACCCGGGTTACGGCTTTCTTGCCGAGAACGCGGACTTCGCCGAGCAGGTGGAAAACTCCGGTTTTGCCTTCATCGGCCCGACCGCGAGCGTGATCCGCCTGATGGGCGACAAGGTGTCGGCCAAGGACGCCATGATCAAGTCCGGCGTACCGGTGGTGCCTGGCTCCGAAGGCCCGCTGCCGGAAGACGAGGAAGAAGCCCTGCGCATCGCCCGTGAAGTGGGCTACCCGGTGATCATCAAGGCCGCTGGCGGCGGCGGTGGTCGCGGCATGCGCGTGGTGCACAAGGAAGAAGACCTGATCAAGTCGGCCAAGCTGACCCGCACCGAAGCCGGTGCAGCGTTCGGCAACCCGATGGTCTATCTGGAAAAATTCCTCGGCAACCCGCGCCACGTCGAAGTTCAGGTGCTGTCCGACGGCCAGGGCAACGCGATTCACCTGTATGACCGTGACTGCTCGCTGCAGCGCCGTCACCAGAAGGTGATCGAAGAGGCTCCGGCCCCGCAGATCGACGAGAAGGCTCGCGCCGAAGTGCTCAAGCGTTGCGTCGATGCCTGCGTGGAGATCGGCTACCGTGGCGCTGGCACCTTCGAGTTCCTCTATGAAGACGGTCGTTTCTACTTCATCGAGATGAACACCCGTGTCCAGGTGGAGCACCCGGTCACCGAGATGGTCACCGGCGTCGACATCGTCAAGGAGATGCTCAGCATCGCCGCTGGCAACAAGCTGTCCATCAAACAGGAAGACGTGAAAATCCTCG
>Ga0208645_1000549_pt1 | contig 39541 bp, 39 predicted proteins | sample VirMetDEL_Sep_01_FD_184519 | JGI IMG/M metagenome (GOLD analysis project Ga0208645, IMG submission 184519) | Aqueous microbial communities from the Delaware River and Bay under freshwater to marine salinity gradient to study organic matter... | ecosystem: Environmental > Aquatic > Marine >... | reverse complement strand
CTGTCATATCATTGATCATCAAGATCATGTTGGCAAATCCGTGCATAAACTCCAACACAGGCATAAATGCAATTGCAAATGACTGTCCAATCATTTTTAATTTTTCAGATAGTGTCTGTACTGCCTGTGCTCTTTCTTCCATAAGGGCTGCTTCAGCATTAGCCTCTGATCCTTTAGTTTGCATTTCATCATAAGCAGACAGTGACATACTGAATAACTTATTCGCTTCTGTCATATCAGAGATTCCAGCAGCGGACGCAATGGCTTGCTTCTCAAATCTATTTAATGATTCAAAGTTCTTGCCTGATAATTGCATTGACTGGATCAAGAGCCTTATTCGCTCTTCTTCAGTAGCGTTCAGCAAATCCATTGAATTAACAACACCGCCGCCCAAGATAGCATTTAACTTTCCTGCTCCCTGTGCTGCTCCTTCAAATGTGTCATACTGCTTTGTGATACTCATAAGAGACGACATTTCAATTCCTGTCGCTTTTGCAGCACTTGCCAGTCCCTTGAATACATCAATAGCATCAGAGCCGTATTTAGCCAATTCTGAGGCTGCTGCGTTGAATCCATCTGATATTTGAGATGCTGCCATTCCAATAGCATCTCCAAGCGCTACAAGCTCCATAGAAGCATCGTTAGCCATTGTAGCAGTCATACCCATACCTTGAATCATATTATCGAACTGCTTGGCTCCTACGCTCGTAGAAACACCTAATACGTTCATCCTTGCTGTTGTTTCTGACAGCATTCCCTGAGTTGCAGAAGACATTTGATTAAATGTCGACAATTCATTATGAAGGTTACCAATTGCTTCCCCTGCGATCTTTGAATCAACACCAAATGTTTTATTAGATTCTTGAAGATCGTACAGCATATCATTGTATTCACCAGTTGTAGCTGTTACTCTAGAGAGAGATGCTTGAGCAGAATCAAAGTCGGTGAATAGTTGTTTTGTAGCAGCAATCATCTGATCCATTCCGGCGGCAAAAAGGTTTGCTGGTTTCAAGGCAGAAGCCATTGTTGCCCCTATAGCAGTGAAAGCTCCTTCCATATCTGACAAAAATCTTCCAGTCTTAGAGGCAGTAAAATCAGTCACAAATCCTTTGTTCTTGAACCACTCATTGACATCTTTAGCGCTCTGCACTCTAAGATCATATACTTTTTTCTCTCTTTCGAGTTCGATCAATTGCTGGTTGTAATATTCTCTTCCAGCGGCAGTCTTTTGAGCGTTTCTTTTCTCTAGTATCGCTTTTTCTGCTAAATTGAATCCTTGTTGGATGTTTTCTAATTCTTTGAGATGCCTATTGATGCCAGACAATTGCTCGGTTCGGAGCTGTTCCATTTCAGCATCCGCAATACTGCCGACTTGTTTTTGCCTTTCCTTCTCAGCTTTGATCAAGTCTTTGACTTGCTTTATTTGCTCATCAGGAGCTCCAGTATCTTGTAGAGTTTTTAAATGTGCCTGTAGTTGTTGTAGCATTCTAGAATATCCCCTTATCTAAACTTAAGCGGCCACTTCATGCCCGTCTTTCTTTCAAAATCGTGTATTGCTCGCTTAAGGCGATACTTTGAACGATATGTCTTTGGGTTGTCAAGTCCATACTTCTTATATGTCTTGTAGTAATCTTTTTCTCTAACCATTGCTTTGGCAAATGCCCTGATCTCTCTGGGAGATCCTTTAACAATAATTGGTACTTGCTCTCCTCCAAACATCTTTTTCATAAGTTGCTTAAGAGTAATACCAAATGTTCCAATAAAACCTTCGTTTAGTTTCTTAGAGAAGTCAAATTCAAATTTATCCATAGCCCAAAATTCCTTATCATAAATAGTGTATATACAAAGAAAGCAGAGACTTTCATCTCCGCTTTACTTCCTTTTGGCTTTTTGCATAGCCTTTTTGTTTGCCTCTGCTTCGTCCTTGATCTGTTTCGATAACCTCTCAATAAACCAAGTCCTAAGAGCAACAGGTAAATTATACGCCTCTATGAAACTCCATCCTCCATAATATTTCATCAAGAAGAACTGTTCATAAACTTGTTCCATAAACTCAGGCGTCAGGCCAAAAAAACTGTGCCGTAATAGGCACTTCAACCTCCTGTTCATGCCCACACTCTGTACACTGGAAATCGTGTTTTAAGTTAAGTGCTGGGGAGATTTTAGCATATGCTTGTCTCAAAAATCTTGAATCTCGAACAGGTAGATTATCAATAAATCTGAATACTTGTTTTAAGTCACCTACGCCATTGATAGAAACTGTGAAAGTCTTGAATTGATCTGTAAGCATAGCTTCTGATTGTTTTCTTTTCTTTCTTTGTTCTAAACGCTTGGCAAATGCTTTCTCTTCTCTACCAGACATCATTCTAACTTCAAAGACAGCCTTAGTAGCCGGAAGTGTGATCTCATAGAATCCAGAAGCATTTGGGCCTTTGATTCCTTCAGGGGCAATGCCTTCATGAGATTCATCAAATGCACCAGCATAAGTGTTTCTGGCTTCAAGCAAATCAACCTCGCATTTGTTCTGAGAACCGCAATTAGGGCATCCAACTGCTGCTTGGTAGTCATTACCATAGCCAGAGATCCTTGCAGCGATAATAAGGGCATTCTTGTCCCCTACAAGCAACTGATCTGTAGTGATTCGCTTATCAACCAAAACAGATTCCAAGAACCTATCAATAGCAACGCCCTGCTTAAGCAGAGTCTTTGAAGATAAGATATCTTCTTCTTTTGCTGTCATGTGTCTGATTTCAACTGCTTCTACACCATGAAGAGGATGTCCAGACGGATAGAATTTACCTTTAGATGGGATCTCAACAAACTCTGTTGGTGATACAAAGTTAAGTCCCATTTGCCCCGGTTGTGGTAGAGAAGGGGCAGGGCTGTTAGGTTGTTCAACAGCCCCAGTTCTCTCATCGTTATTTCTCATTAAACCTCCAAAGAGAATAAGTTATTAGTCTTGACGCTCAGGTACATTACCGAATGGTACTTCATACTGTCCGTTCAAGCCGCTTGGCTCACGATCTGCAGAAGTATCAAGAGTTCCGAAAATAGCACCAACTTTAGTGTCATTCAATTCTGCGTAGTCATAACGAAGTTCAACAGTTACCTCTGTGAGATCATCACCTTCATAATCAAGTTCACTGAATTCAATTTTCTTGATCCAAGCATTGTGAAGAGTCCACTTTTCCAATACAGTTCCTTCATCATTGTAACCATTGTTTCCACTGTTAGCAACTCTACCGGTACCAGCACCGAAACCAGCAGTTCTTGTGTTAGGCTGAGAGTCAGCACCACCACCGCCAAGCAATTCGATGTTAACTGTTCCAAGAGCAGATACAGCACCATTCTTGGTTAAAGTCTGGGTTGCAGCCAACTCATCTTTAGGAAGAGCGTAGCCACCAGCATAAAGCATTTGCTTAAGTGTTTCAGCGGCATCAGGTGAAGAAGTATCGACAATGGTAAAAGACACAGTATTATAAGTTACACGTCCCGGAAAATAGAAAGTGTGATTAATAAACTTATGCTCCGCCTCTGCGATCTCATATGTTGGGCGATTTACTTTCTTAATAGTCCAAGAAGGGATACCATTAATACTCAGTAACCATCTAAACTTACGTTTAGGTTCTACGATTTTGTCATTCCAAAAAGCCATTTATAATTCCTCCGAATAAATTAGTTTCATAGTAAATAGTGGGAGTAAAAGTAAACGACTGATACTCCCACCATAATTATTTTTTAGTCATCAAAAGATGCGCCTTGGTTAGTTACGATAAAGTCAATGGCGATAAACTCAACTGCTTTAGTTGGCTTAACATAGATTTTAGCGTACATTGTATTGCGATCAATAAGATCTGCAGTTGTAGTAGATGAATCCAAAACAACTTTGAAATCTTCCAAACCAAATCCAGTCTTGATAGAATCCAAGAAAGGAGCAACCTGAGAAGTGAATCTAGCCCAAGTAGCAGATACATTTGGCTCGAACAACAAGGTAGCAGCAATTCTAGAGATTCTCTTCTTGATGTAGATCATCAAGCGACGAACATTGATACGATCCAATGCCGAAGGAGTTGCTTGTAATGTCTTTTGTCCAAAGATTACGATACCTTCTGCTGGGAATTGAGCAATTGGGTTGATGTTGTTTTCATACAAAGAATCACGTTCTTTAGAAGACAATCGCTGAGAAACGCCAACTACTGGCAATCCACCACGTCCTTCTGACAAACCACCTCTAGTAAAGCCTGCAGGAGCAAACCAAACTGCTTGAGTTGCTTGTCCGTAAGACATAGCACCAAGAGCCACGACTGAAGGAGGCGCCCAAGTAGGCATACCAGAGATTGGAGCACGAACCTGAACCCAAGGGTAATAACAAGCAGCGTAAGAAGAGTTGTAACCTTGTTGGCGAACTTTATTAACTGCAGTAGATACTTTATTTCCACTAGAAACACCGTTTCTGCCAGATTCTGAAGGCTCTGCACTTTCGTGACGTGGAGTATAAGCATGTTCGATGTCAATGATTGCCATAGCATCTCTACGTCTTTCACAAGTGTTGATCATGTGATCTGTGATTCCACGCTCCCAGATACCCGGCATAACAAGAAGATTCATATCTACCAACTCAGGATCTGCAACTGTGTCAATTGCTCTCATAAGGGTATTCTTTTCGTATGAGTTTTCTTTAGTCTTGCCAGATACAAGTGTGTTATTAACCAATGGTTCCATTTCTTGGATATCCATTCCGTCGAAACCACCATAAACAGGCATTGTGAATTTATCATAACCAGCGGAGATAAGTTCTGCAGCACCTGAAATCTTAGTCCAAGATTTCCCATCAGCACGAGAACCTGCTTTATAAATAAATCCAGTCTCAGGGATGCTAGGATTAAGAGCGCCAGAAACGTCATCCAATGAGAAGTGTTGAGAATATTCCATATCTCCAGTAGTGTCCCAGTTTTCAGTTGATAATCCACCCCCTCTTGCTTTAAAGAGATCGTGAAGTGATTGATCGAATTGATTGTTGCCTTGTCTTGAAAGATCAATTCCAAAGTAACGATCAGTAGGATCTGAAAGGTATCCAGCAGATGAAGAACCAACCAACTTAGGAGCCGGCCATTCAAATGAAGCAGTGATGTTAGACATTGTCCCTGAAGTCTTTAGTGCTCCAGTGCCTCTTGCACCCAAATTAACACCATCAACAACAAATGCTGACGAGCTCTGCTCTAAAATAAATGCCTTGTCTCCGTCTCCAGCAGTTCCATCACCTTCAACAGATACAGAAGCAGGCTTTGGAAGTCCAAAGAATCCAAATGGCACAAGCTCTTCTGTGATTGAACCTTCGTCAACTGCAGAAGCCATTTCAACACGGAAATATTTAGAAAGATTAGGATGTGCGCCAAAATAACGATATCGTTTTTCTGTATCACTCCACTCTGCATATTGATCACCAATACGAGCAGCAATATAATTTGGAGATGCAGGATTCAAGTTCAAGCCAGTGAATGATTCTACAGGCTCAACTGCAGCATCAGAGTCTCCAATCTTACGGATCTGTACGTCGAAAGAGCCGTACTTATTTGCATCAGAGTTTTCATTTGGTAAGCGAACGTTTCTGATAGAGATCTTAAGGTTTCTTTGAGTCCACTCTGCTTCTTCAAGAGAAACAAATCGGAACAACTTTTGCATATTAGCAGGATTATAAGCAGCGTAATCTGTTGAAGTATCTTGAGCAATAACCCAGCCAGACTTTGCAGGCTGTGCTTCGATAGTGTGATCTGAGTAGTGAGCAGAAGCAGATATAAGAGGTGCAGTGAATGCAAAGTAATCTGTTCCAGATAATTGATCGGCAGCTAGCTGAATCACATTATCTTCAAACGTCTCACCAAGCCAATATGATTCAAGATCAGCAGTAGGCGTTACATTAGCGTTAGTTAAATGTGGAGTAGTGTTAAATACTTTACGAATAAATTGTCTTGATTGAGGATCAAAATTAAATGATTTTGTTTCTTTAGCAGTTTGAGCCGAAGAAGAAGCATCAGATCCACTCATAATAATTGCTTTAAAGTTTCCATCTGTGGACTTGATATAAGTTGTAGATGCTTGTCCAGCATTATTAGAAGTTCCAAGTGTACCAGAAAGAATGACACCTACATTTTGTTTACAATAAAAAATAGCTCCAAGAGTTCCAGTCATTTCTTTAGAAGTACCAGAAGGAACAATCCAAAGTCCCCAAGCACCACCTTGCCCAGAAGCAGAAGTGGTAGTATTCCACCCAGCTTCACCTGAGCCTTCTGTGGCGTTTTCTGATTCTTTTCCAACTAGACGCATAATAGTTGCACCACCTTGATTAGCTAACCAAGCATTGGCAGCAAAAGCGGCATAAGAAGGAGCAGAGAAGTTTCCGTTACGAGACACGTCACCTGATTCTCTACCTGTGATTGGATCACCAAAGATCTCTGATAATTCTTGCAGAGAGTCTACCTTAACGGGGCGCATTGTCGGGCCTCGTTGAAATCGTCCGATAATTAATGGGCCGGGTTCAGCAGAGGGACGAGTTCTGCGAGATTGATCAATTTCAGCAACCTGAACACCGGGAGATACAAATCTAAATTTATCAATTGACATGTCATTTTCTCCTTTGTTAACAGTCTTAGTTTTATAATATAAAAACTTTCATAGTAAATAGTTACTGTTTTGCTCAAAGGAATTTAAGAAAAAATTGTTTTATTCTTTATAAAAAGGATCAGTCCCTGTTTTGTTTATTCTGTCGTGCTTGTCTGATAGTGCAACTCTTTCTCTAGAGACTTTAACATCAACAATGCTTTCATATGATTTAGAGATATTGCTATTCTCGTTATCTCCGCCACCTACCAAATATCCGAGCACATCTACGTTGATGGTAGAATTGAAAATTCTTTCTTCTTCATCAAGTTTGGCTGCATTGTTATCGTTTGAGAAGGAGTTATCAATAAATCCTTCAAAGAAATGATTGTCATGCCCAAGAGTAAAATATTTACTATTTCTTCCTAATCTAGAGTTTGCTGATATAAAAGGCGTAATCAATTGATTCATTTGTTGCATATATTCTGTTCTGATATGGATCTCGTATTTTACATTAATATAAACAGGTACGGGAATATAGACAGTCTCGTATACAACTTTCTCTCTAGCATTAACCGGACGAGTATCGAACATAGGATTAATGTTGTTGGGGAACTTTCTTCCTTTGGCTAAGAAGGCTTCTGAAATGCCTACGTCGTCATTTCCTCCAAACTTCTCTATGTTCTGCGCTTCTTTGAAGTTAGACGTCTTGTCTTGTACAATCCTTCTTCTTACTGGAATGTAGCCTCCCATTCCGTAGTCGGGAATGTTGGCTGGTAATGGAGACTTGGCTGGATCTCTTGTCATTTCTTTTCTTTCGATTGTTATGACTGGGATGTTCAGTAGCCCTTCGCTATCTCTTAGAGTAAGATCATTTTTTAATTGAAATGTTCTTTCTGCCCCAACCCATATGATTGGAGTCGGAACAAACCCTTTGTTTGTACTACTGTGCAGATTTAGCCCTGTTAGATAATTATACATTGCCATGTCAATAGTTTCGATTGTCGAAGGCTGAAAATCAAGCCCTTTGGTATATCTATTCGCCATTGAATACTCCTTGTCTTGCTCTGACACACTTAGCACTGATCTCTAATCTATGCTCAATCTGTCCATATAGTCTTTTTGGTTCCATAAGAGTTACAATCTGGTAAAGCAAATCGCCGTAAAGAACAAAGTCTCCTTCCCTTACATAAAGATCTTGATCTTCTGTCAATCTTCTCTTATGGAAATGAATTACAATGCTTGACTGCTTGTCGATTCCAATCTTCTCTGTGTATGCTGATTGAATCCCTTCCCATTCAATAAGTGCTTGCACTCTGATAGGAGGAAGAAAGTTCTTCTCAATTGCTTCTCCATAGATTGGGTGGAAGTCTGTCGTGTTATAATCAATAGGATAGTACGCAATGGTTTGCCCAATGACTCTTTCGATGATTTCGTCATTAACTTGCTTTACTAGATCACGCTCTTTCTTCCCTGTGAATAGGGGAGGAGGAGGTGCTGTTGGTTGCGTCCATTTATTATCCTTTTTGCTCATTCAATTACCCCACAAATATCGTCAAAGGAATTGCCTTCTGAAGCCCAGATGCATTTTCCATAAAGTTTTTATCGTCCTCTGCCAACTTGGTATAAGTCAATTCATCGAGGAGTTTGATAAGTTCTTCTCTTAAAGAGTTCTGCTCATCTTTTGCTTGGGAAAGAAGCTCTCCACCGTTAAGGTTTACGGACTCTCCCGGAATTGGAATAGCATTTCCAAATTTAGATCTAACTTGTCCTAGAGTTTCTTTGGATAAAGCCAGAGCATATCTTCTGATCCATTGTTTTCCGATCGCATTGATGTTCACAAAAGGAATGTTTTCAAATGGAAGTGTATTCATATTATTTACGCCCAAGATTCCAATATCTGGATCGTTTCCAAGATAAGGCTCTGTGGGGATAGTGAACTCAATCCAATAAGTATCTGCTGTCACAGTGTTTGGAGTTGGGAATAATCTTAGCTTGTTGTTTCTTAGTTCATATGAGAAGTGAGAATTACGTGTGTATATAGCGTCCTCAAACGCCATTGCTTGCATTTTGTTTTGCCAAGCAGGTATTACCTCAAAAGTAGAGTCATCACTCCACTGTCCGTAATTTGAGAGGTTTCCTACGGTATTTAATCCACCATAGTATCCATAGAATCTCCACATAGAGTTTGGAGTTCTGTAATATACTTTTCTTACCTCCACCTTCTTGTTTCCAATCAATCCAGCCCAATCTACTGCGTTTCCTGTTCCGTCGTCTAATCCTGCTGTAGATGCTGCTTCAAGGATAGCCTGAAGATCATAGTCTTGCTGACTTGGGACAACACTAAAAGAAGCAGAGTATGTGGTTACGTTACCACCTACACCTGCATCAACACCAACACCATCGGCGATGCGACGTGCATAAGCGAATTCAAAGCGAGGGAACCTGTTCTGAACTCCAGTTCCAGATAAAGAAGTTTTAAGATCTCCATCTTTAAGCATACCATCTGAATCGAATGATCCTGTAGTTGTCCCTAATAGATCCGATAAGACATTCTTTGCTTGATGAGAATTGACAATATAAGAATATTCTAATACTGCTTCCTCATAGTTGGCATAAACATTCCCTTCTGTGATCTCAATGTCCAAAACATCTCCACCTAGCTTCTTGTAGGTGTAAGCCACTTGATCTGCGGCTCCTGATAGAAAATCATCCTCTGCGGCATATATGCCCAAAGGTAAAGCAGCAGCAACAGCCGTTGTATCTCCAACAGATGGTAATACAATTACAGATGTTTGCTGCTTAGGTGTAAGCGTAGGCTTTGACATTTAGCGTCCCTCCATTCACTATAAATAGTTAGTCTGAGGAGAAAAGATTATTCTTTATCTGCAGCCTTCTTTGTAGATGCCTTCTTCTTAGCGGCGGCTTTCTTTTTTGCTTCTGCAGCATCTTTTCTAGCCTTTTCTTCAGCAGCCTTTTTTGCTGCTTCTGCAGCAATCGCTTCTTGTTTCGCTTTTTCGGCAGCCATCATTCTTTCTTCAGATAGTTTACGAAGTCTTAGTTTCTTTTTACGTTTCATTGTTAGTTCTCCTCAAAATGAAATTATCATCAATAAATAGTAGAATATAACAAAAAAGCCCCCAACTCAAAGAGAAGGAGGCTTGATGTGGATAAGTTAAGTAATCTAAGATTAGGTTACTTGATCGTCACCCAAAAGTCCACGAACGATAACCAAACCGTACATATCAGGACGAACCATCTTCTTAGCGTAACGAGTCATTACACCTTTACGAGGAACAAAGTCCTCAGTTCCGAAGATAGTAGGAGTTACCTGAAGAGGCACGTAAGGAGCATATACGTAACCGCTTTCAAGGAAAGAGTTACCTTTACGTCCAACAAGAACTACGTTACGTGGGAAGTATGGATCAACCATAACATCAAACTTCTTAGAGATAGAACCTACGTTTACAGCACCAACAGTACCTTTCTCATCAGCGTGAGAAACGTTAGCACGGAAACCAGAGGTGAACTCAAGGATGTTTGCAACTTCAGGGCCGCAAACCAAGAAGTTAGCACCACCACGAAGTGTCTTTCTGTGGATTTGAGCAGATACGTCATTGATGGTTTCGATCAGAGTCTCATACCATTCAGAAACGTTTCCAGTGAAGTCAGGAGCAATTGCAGAAGAATCTACAGTAGGAGAGCCAGTAACTTTGTTCACGAACAATCCGGGAGAACGACTCCAGTAGTAAGTAGCAGCTTTAGCACCTTTAATCAAGTCAGCCAAGATCTCACGATCAATTTCCAAAGCAATTTGCTCAGACAAGATAGAAGTCAATTCGACTTCAGCATCCAAGTTGTGGTAAGCGTTCAAGTCTTGTCCAAGTTCAGGACTCCACTTTGCTTTCAACTTTTTGGTACGTGCTGTTACGCTGATTGAGTCTACTTTGATTTCGATCTCCGGGATATCAGAAGAAGCTTCAAGTCCCCAAGTGTCGTCACCAGCAACAGAACCAAGAGCACCACCAGTTACAAAGTTATCAGCAATGATGAATTCTAGACTTGAGCCAACAACTGCTGTCAAATCAGCATCAGCAAGAGTACCGGGATCGGCTGAACAAACGAATGGCAAAAGAATATTATCTCTTGAAGATCCAGAATATTGAACCAAACGACGTACAAGGGTTCCAGAAACATGATTATCTCCAATACCGATAGTAGATCCGTTACCGTTAATTTGGTTTAAACCACCAGCACTAGAAGAGAAAACAAGGTTTGCTAATCCAGCTTCAGTGATGTCTGCTTGCTTCGAAGTCAAACCTCCAGCAGATGCTTTATAAACAGCAACATAAGAAGCAGAAGCGATATCTGGATCGAAACGAAGCAGCTTATCCATTGTAGAGCCATCGCCACGCTGTCCTGCGAGAACTGCACCACCAGAAACGTGAGTTGTGGTATTAGCAGAAGCAGAGAAAGTAGCAGAACCAGTTGCAGAAGAGAAACCAGTTTGGAAACCGTATGGTTGCTTATCTTCATTAATAGATACACCACCAGTCAATTGTGAACCGATGATACCTTGTCCGTAGATAGAATCGCCTTGATCATAATCAAGAGAATCTGTACGGTGATTACCAAGTCCTTTTGCATCTTCAGCAAATTTGAAATCCAAGAAGAAGATCAAACCAGATGGCAAAGACATTGGCTGTACACTAACAAGATCGTTAGCGATAAGTGAGCCGAATACACGACGAACGATAGGGAAAGCAACAGCAGCAAAACCTTCAACATCACCAGATGACATCAAAGAAGCCTCACGAAGCAGTTCCTTAGCTTGGTTCTCAAGAAGAGAAGCCATGTTATTTTTAGCATAATCAGAATTCAAACCTTCCAACAAACCAGTGCGCTCCCATTTGTTCAACAGAGCAGCACCTTCTTTAGCAAGATCACGTCTGACAATACCTTCAGTTAATTTTTCAACGATAGACATAATATTTTTCCTCCATGTTTAATAATAAATATTGTCTTATTTAATGCCAGCAAGAGTTTTCCATCTTGTAGTGGCATTTTCATTGAGAGACTCCTTTTCAGAAGTACGTCTCGGTAAAGTAGAAGAACGCCCAGCGTTTCTATTAATAGCTTCGCTCAGTGTTTGTGGAGAATTGGTATTCTCTCTCACTGTGCTTTGAAGTGTTTCATAGATAGTCTTTGCTTCATCTACGGTGTGTGCATTATTTAAAGCTTCGACAATTTTAGATTTTTGTCGCTCATTCAGGGAGGCACTAATAAGTACACGATTTGAGTATAACAATTTAGCATTGGTGATAACTGATTCTTCCAGTTTATCTTTCAATTGCATTGTTACGGATTTAAACTTTTTATTTTGTTCTTGTAGGTGTTCAACTTGTTCTTCAAGTTCTGCAAGAGTACTCTTCAATTCTTCGTTTTCTTCTTGCATATCATCTGACATTGCTTTTGCTAATGCCATATCGATAGCGTTTTCTAGTTCAAGAGAGTTAAGTCCACCACCTAACTGTCCCATAGCACCATGAGGTTGTGGCTTATGATCCACTTCAAGTGCTTCCGCTACCATTCTTTCAATACCTTCAAGATCATCTGGTAATTCGATTTCTTCATCATCATCAAAGCCCAATTCTTCAGCATCTGAAAGATCAGCAAGTTGAGAAAGATCTACTTCTACTTGCTCATCGTCCATTTGATTCTGGAAGTCGTCCAACTTTGGATCGACATATTGTCCGACATCATTCTGTTCGGCGTCTCTGAGGAACTGTGCTAGTTCTTCTGGGCTGATATTGATATCAATTGTTTCTCCTTCGTCTGGAGTGGAGAATTCCATTTCTCCGTCTTTTGAAGTGATTTGCTCACCTTCCATATAAGAAGGAGGGATAAGGTTTTCGTCTTCAAAAGTGGTAGGCTCGGCTACTTCTTCTGCAGGTGCTTCCGCTCCTGCGTCTGCTCCAAGATCTAGTCCACCTTCTTCTTCTTGCTCAAGCAAAGTGTCAACAGCAGATTTAATTTCATTTGAGTACTTCTCAAGAATCATCTGCTCAGCATTCTTAAGGGCTGCTTCTTTCAAGTTGGCAGCATCAACTATTGCTTGTTTCAACAAAGACATATATAAAACTCCTATTATAATAGTTTATCAACATTAAATAGTAGTAATGTTAATAAAAAGAATGTTTATTCAATATTATAGCCGTTGGGCGCATAAGGATTATGAAAATAGAATCCTGCTCCGTCTGATTGCCAATTCGTTCCTCCATTGTTTGAGAACTCAACTGTCAAGGTTCCCGGCCCACTATTGTTACCAGCCACTATAGCAATTGGATAAAAAACACCTTCAGTCAAAGAAAGATTCGAACTTGTTCTTGTTTGAGCGCTGTGGAGTCCTCCGTTGTCAACAACAGCGTTTGAAGTGTTTAGGCTGGTGTCGATCGCAGATGAATCTGAACCAATCCACAGAAAAGAGGCATCATCAGAGTTTGTACGAAACTTCCAATTAGACGCTGTTGTGTTAGCAAGAAAATAGCCTCGAAACATCCAAGTATCAGTAGTTCCGATTGAGTATGAGTTGATATTCTCTTGAACGGTAGAATTTGAATCGCCAGTTAGGTTACTCATGTCATCGCTGAAATAGTTGTTGAAATATCTTCCAAACAATCCATTCCTTAATCTTTCTTTTCTTAATACGATTGGCATTACGATAAGTCTCTTTTGAATGTCAGATTCGCCCTCAACCCTTGTGCGGTTGTGCCTGCACCTGTGATTGCTATTCTAATTCTTGTTCCAGATGAAACAGAGGCATTTGTTGCAGTCGTATCTGAACCTGATTTCACGCCAGACGAGATTGATGGTTCAAAAATTGTTTCTGGTGGATCTGCTGTTACGTTTTTAACTGTTACTGTGACATTCCCAGATGAAGATTCTTGATCAAGATAAAGATCAACTTTATCAAATGTCAGAGCATATGGGACATTGAACGTAAATGCATTTGTATCGATTTGAAGATCGACATCTGGTATCGATAACTCAGCCATGATTGTATCCTCAAAAGAAATAGCAGAATCAAATTGTGTTGTTCCGGAAACTCTAAGATCAGAATTAACAACTGTATCATATGCAGAGTTAAAAGTATCCCAGATTCTCACTTCTTTGGGGTACCCTTGGAGATACAATGCATTATGTCCATTTAGTCTAAAATACATGTCATCATTTGTATTGTATGAAATAAGTCCAAGATTCTCAAAACTATTGACTGTCATACTGAATCTGTCAGAGCCATTCATCTCAAATACAATTTCTCTAGAATCAGCATCAGTTTTTGCCAGTCTTAAAAGTTCTGCCTCAGAAGATGATGAGATATGCAAAGATCCAGTTAAATCAACTCCACTATTATGTACTTTCATTCTTGTTGATCCACTTGTTTGGAATTCAATCTGATCTTCACCAAAATCAATTAGTGTGTCTCTTTGAGCATCATCTGCTGCTTTAAGATCTCCAATAACTTGTGCACCTTTAGAATATTTATAAGACATATTCAATCCTCCATTTTGATATAAATAGAAAAAGGGTTGGACTTTCGCCCAACCCTCCAAGAATAAATCTTTTTAATACTGAAACAATATTAAACGATGATCCAAGAACCACTTAGCCCATTTTCTGAAGCCAATAGTGTTACAGCAGCACCATCAGTTTCTAGAACGATGTCTTGATCAAGGAATTCAATGAGTTGAGATGAAGCAGCGCTTGTAATAGTAACGTTATTAGATCCTTTTCTCTTCACAATGTACATTGTACCTTTGTCAGAAGGACTGATTGAAGGTAAAGTCAATTCCATTGCAGCACTATTACTATCAGCTACTGTTAGCTTGGTGCCGATAGATGCACTGATATTAGCAGAAGAATCGAGAATGCCATGAGACAATTTAACACTTGTGGCGCTGATACCAGTCAAGTTAGAGCCGTCACCGTAGAAGTTACCAGAAACTGGAACAGAAGCAGAAAATTCACCAGAACTGATAACAACTTCTCCAGAAGCCCCTACATAAACTGCATCAGACATCAAGCCAAGTGAAGATGAGAATACAAATCCAGCGTCATCAGAGGCAGAAAGAACTTCGAAAGAAGCCAATTCACTAGACGTACCATCATCAGATCCGAAGAACAAACCTTGTCCATCAGCCAATTGTGAAGCACCATCTGCAATAACAATGTGATGATCATCAACAGACATTGTTGCAACGTTAAGAATGGTTTGAGTTCCATTAACAGTTAAGTTACCAGCAATAGTAAGGTTGTTAGATGCGTCTAAAATAGCCGCCTTTACAGCACCAGCGTTGTTTGCAGAAGAAGCACCATCAAGAAGTTCAATCTCTGCTGAAGTCAATGCAGCCAATGCAGTAGGAGCACCAGACTGCATTCCTGACAATGTGTCAAGATCAGCATCATAAGCCTGAACATCGGTACCGATTTGCAAATTTACTCCCGATTTGAAGCTAGCTTCATCTGTGATTGACAAGTCAGCAAGATATTGTAATCCAGCGTCTTGAGCCTGAACGTTAGTGCCGATAACCAAACCTAAGTTTGTACGAGCACCAGTAGCATCTTCTGCACCAGTACCACCTTCAGTGACAGCAACTGGACTAGAAGCAGAAAGAGCCGAACCAGAAACGACTCCTGTAGATGTAACAGAACCGCCAAGTTTGGCAGAACCTAATTGAAATTTATAAGCCATAATTAAACCCTCCATATTTTGTTAATTAAGCATAAACGAGCAGCGAACGTCTCCGCCATATACTCGTCATTATTATATAGTCATCTCAAGATGTAAAAGACTAATAAATAAAGTAGTTGCTAGAGCCATCTGTGTAAAGGTTTACTGCCCCAAAGCCAGACTGAATTACGATAGAATTATTTTGCCCATCAATATTTTGTGTCCCTGAAGGGCTAATAGTTACTGTGCTAGCAAAGTTATCTTCTTTCTTGATTAAGAAGTATTGCCCATTTGATAAATCTGAAGCATCTGGAAGACGTATTTCAATATTGTCTAAATCTCCTGAAGAAGATACACCTATTATAACATCATTGACAGATGCTGTTGTGTCTGCTGTCACTGCAGTCCTGCTGTAAGAGATTCCTCCACCAGATCCAGAGGCGTCAGATATTTTTTCATCTGCATACTTTCCAATATAGATATAAGCGACAGCATATGTTGGAATCTTGGATGCATCATAATCTTGCACCAAGATTGTTCCATTATAATAATCTACAACCCAATCAGTCGGATCGGTATCATTAATTCTTGTACCGCCTTTGGAAGTGTATAGTTCCAAGAAATACCCATTACTAGTTGCTGGGCCGAACTGAGGATGGACTAATTGAAGTGCACCGTTTGAAGCATATACTACCTGAGAACTTGAAAAAGGAGCAGTCCCTCCAAAAGAAGAACTAGTGTTATAATCTGCACTAAGTCTCAGATAGTATCCGTGTTCGCCAGATACCTGAGATTCATCGCCACCAAAATATTCAACATCGCCAAATGTTTTATCTGCATCGGCATCATATTGACTGTTAAACCCAATAACATCAAATTCAACAATCTGGACAATATCTGCTCCACCTGCTGAGGCTGAATATGTGTTATATAAATCTCCAGCAGCAATTGCATCTGTTGGGTTTGGGACACTTTGAGGAATGTCATCTCCAAATATTCTCTTCGTATTGATCTGAATCGATGAAGCAACCGTTTCTTCGTAAAACGCTTTTTGATTACCTGTATTGGTTTTACCTACCAGCTTCTTGAAAGCTGATACTGTCATGGTTTGATTAGTCGATCCTGTTCCTGCTGTAATTGGCATTAGCTCACCTCTATCCTGTCTAAGTATCCATCCCAACTGGCGCTGGCTCTGACTCTGATTAACATATATTCATTAGGTAGCCAGTTCCCTCCGTTGAAAGAAACATTCAAGGAAGTACCACCTGTAGATATAGTTAGTGGGAATTGAGAATCTGAGCCTTGTGCTCCCCCATTTCCATCAACGTTTCTATCTCCAGAGAAAGACAAAGCCTTTCCACCATCTTGCCAAGCAGTTGAGTTTGAGGCATTAGAAGATGGGATCTTATATTCAAATTTAAATGCCCCTCCTGCATATGATGCTGCTAAGTCATCCAAACTTCCAGATCCGTAAAAAGTTACAGTAAACCCTGTTTTGGTTGAGCCGAAATTATTTTTAAAATATCTTACATATGTTCTTGTACTCTGGGAAAGTTGTGTGATCCTGTAGTCTGGGTTTCCTGCTGGTGCTTGCAGGGTGGAAAAACTACCAGTGATTCCTGCCATTGGAGGTGCAATAAGTTTGCCACCGAAAACAACCAATCCATCAGAATAGTTTGGATAACTTGTCTCATCGTTTACAGAATATTCTGAATTCCAAGCACTTGGGAATCCACTACCACCAGATACATGAGATTGCTGTGTATAAGTAACGTTTCTGTTTTCTAGTCTGTGATCTTCAGTTCCAAACCCTTCCGAGTCGTATTGATCAGTATTCGTAGAGTCTGAATTGTTTCTCAAGAAGCCAGCCTTGGAAGGAGAAGCAAAAGATGTAAATTTTGAATAAACTTCATCGTTTCCATTAAACGGAGGGTTTAAGAATTTTACCCTTCCTATAGATGCTGTATGCGTATTCCCATCAGACACAAATTCACCAACTAGTGAGAAAGTTCGAGAGAAGTTCAAAGTTAAATCATAGTTAACGTCTTCTGTCTCGGAATCTGCTGTGGTTAAAAGGGATGGATAAGCAGAGACTCCATTTGCATCTGTCAATGTGTTGATTCCAGTTCCGCTTGCTGTCATTGCTGCGATAGAAACATTTGTCAAAACATCATTAAAATCAATTGCTAAACTTGAATCATCGTATACGTTCTTATAGTTGTTTGAAGATGTCAGGGTGAATGATGCTGATGGTGTTGTTGAGAAGTGCCTAATACCAGAACTATAATATATCGATCCATCGTTGTTGAAGTCTCCTAACGTACCACCAGTGATAGATATCGAAGAAGCATCATCATCATTGATCCATTCAATATAGTTTGTTTCTAATTCTCCCCAAGTACCACTGTGCTTAACTTGTACAAAGTTCCAGCCATTTCTCTGATCTCCGGCGTCAACCTTTAAAGATCCAGTTCTGAATGGGCGAGTATAATCACGAACATTATTTGAATACGTTGGATATTCAATTGCTGATACGTCAGTGAATCCACTTCCAGTGGAGTTGTTCAAACTGTCTCCGCTCACAAAAGAAGAAAAGTCTATAGAATGACGTTCAGTTCCATTAATGAAAAGTTTTAAATCTCCAGCAGATCCAGAGTCAATTCTATAAGATTCTCCAGAATCATTCAACCTTGCTGTGATGTCAATTGTTTTATTGTATATGCCAAGTCTTTGATTTGTCTGTGATGTGTTGATCGCCCAAAGATCATTGATATCGACGTCTCCATTGATGAATGGGGATGAGAGAACGTTAGTATAACCAGTGATCGACTTACTGTTCCCGAAAGAAAGTTTAGCAGGCGAACCATTATTTGAAGTGTTTTCATTTATCTCGTCTAGACTAACGCCGTATGTTGGTGATCCAGTTCCTGCTCCGAATGATACAGATATCTCCGTAACATTACCAGTCCAACCAGCATCCGCTTCAATTCTCACAAGGAAATATTCATTTGTGTCGACAACTTTTGTGCCAAGTGTTGCGACATTCACCGCACCAGATGCGTCGATTGTGGCATCTAATCCCAGCTCATTTGCTCCGGCACCTTCCGACACATCATTGAAAGTGAAGTTATCGGCAAGATTCATCCAGTCTGTTTTTCCCGGAGTCTTGACAAGAACTCTAACGTTTGCATTTGCTCCCAAAGAAGCTCCAGAAGATACAATGGTAGCCGATCCTTTAATTGTGATCGACACGTCTCTCTCTGCAGCCCCTGTGTTTTGGAATGCTCTATAATATGTTCTCAATCCTGCTACAGTAGAATAATCCGGATTTCCTGATTCTGTATTCAAGATTGTAGAAAAGTTTCCACCGTTTGTTGTATTCAGAGGGGAAACCAATCTTTGATTATAAATCTGTAATCCGTCGGCATGGTTTCCTGAGCCAGTCATATGAGTTTCGCTATTCCAAGATCCTGTTGATACAGATGCTTGGGATTCATATGTTCCAGATGCGATTCTCCAAGTTGCTTCATCTTTAAAATATTCTGCAGTCTCCGTAGCGTTATTGACTGTTGGTGTGAAAATAAGAAACCCAGTCATGCTAGTATTCGAAGTAGCGTTTCCTTTGAGTATGTGAGTTACTGATGAAGTGGCGCCTATAGATTCGTTCAAAATGATGGTATCAGTCGTGCTTAAAGATTGAGTAAGGGCAACAGTCTTGTTTTCATCATCGGAGCCAATATGAGGCATTGTAGCGTTCGTAATCGATGCATTTGAAGTAGAGTCAGAACAGGTAACTGTAGCTAAGTCATAAACATTCTTATAAAAGTTGGATATTAAAAATTGATAATCAGCAGTTGCACTGGTATTGTATTGGACACCGGAAATATATCTAGATCCATTTAATGTAATGTTGGTTAGCGTATCACCTGTGATTGTCACATTTGTTGGCTCATCATCATTAACCCATTCAATATAATTCGTATCGTAATTTGTAGATCCAACTGTGTGTCTTATAAAAGCATAGTTCCAGCCTCTTCTCTGAGAAGCAGAATGAACAACATATTTAGCTGTCCTGTGTTGAAAAATATCAAAGGTGTTTGAGTTTGCATCAGTAGCAGATGCCGATATCGAAATGTTTGTGAATCCGGATCCATCACTGTTCAACGAAGAACTCAATCCAGAACCGGGATTACCTGTACCAGTTGCAGTAGAAAGTTCCAAAGTGTGGATTGCTGTCGATGTGTCATTGACGAACAATTGCAAAGAGCCAGTTTCTCCGTTACCAAAGGCATCTGCTTCATAGTTGGTTTCTGAACCCAATACAGATGCAGTAACATCAAAATTAATGAAACCGGTAATATTTGTGTCCAGTTGGAAGATGGATCGTCTAAAATTATTACCGGATGTGTCTGTTTCGTATAGCCCACCTTTATCAACAGCAGAAAAGCCTGCTTGAGTTCCAACAGAAAAATAAGGAGTGGTGTCTGATTCCATATTATTGCTGGATCCGAATGAAAGATAAGCGTCTGTTCCATCTTGGGTTGCATCTATTCTAGATACATTCGGAGCAGGAGGAGGAACAAGTGATTTGAACAATTCGTTGAACCTATCGATAGGAACACCTATCAAAGTACTCGTTGTGAAGTCTTGAAATAGTCCGTCATCATAGTTTCCATCTTCTGCTGCGCCAATAGTACCCCCATCTTCTGTTCCAATTGATGAAAAAGAAACAGCATTTCCATCAGCATCAATATAAGATCCTGATATTGTTCCAGTGATTTGAGTAAATGTGCCATCTGGTTTTGCTACGATTTTGTCTGGGCCGATTACCGTTCCACTTAATGAGTTGTAAGCCATAGTTCCTTCCTATATCACGAACCACTTGTCGATTCCATTAGAGTAAAATGTCTTAGAAGCCATTGTTCCAGCAATTTGTACGCTATTAGTATTATCGACAGTATCAGAAGAATTAGCTGACACAGTAATGGCATTACCCGAAGTTCTTGATCCTCCAGATGCCTCATCTTTGATCGCAATGATTGAGCCTTCTCCTGCTGCGGCAGCGGTTGGCAATTCAACTGCTACTGGTGTCGTGATGTTTGAGCTAATCCCTATAATATAGTCGCTTATCGAAGCAGTAAAGGATGTAAGCGACTCAGATCTATAAGCCACTCTTAATCCGGGAACCATCAATTGATTGTTGGTTGTGCTGTATTCAACTTGAGTTGTAGTGCCGGATACAAACGAAACAGATCCAGTAAAGACATGAGTATCATCATTCGAGTTTCCAAATTGTGAAGATCCATTGTTATTGATTTCGATTGTATTTTCTATAATATAGTTTGAAGCAGTTATTGCCTGAGTGACTGTGAGTGATCCTGTGATAACTGCATCACCCGTATACGGAAAAGAGTCCACTCCTTCAAGATTCGAACCATCTCCATAGAAAGCAGAAGCAGAGATGTGTCCGCTTGCCGTCATATTTCCTGTCAAAGCTAACTGACTATTCGCATAATCAAATGTAAAATCAGCAGATCCTGATCCTACTCCAATACCATTCGAATCAACAGCGCCAGAGAGAAACTGAATTGATTTATCTACACCTCTTGCTTGTGCTTGCGATGCTGTGGGGTGCACATAAGCCCAACCATAATTTACCACATTTGCCATGAACTATTCCTCTATTAAACGTTTTTCAGAAATAAATAGTTCATCCCTTGCCTTTTTCTTTTGCTTTTGCTTTCTCGATGGCTCTTTTTCTTTTTCTATTCCTTTCGTTCTTTTTTTGAGAATTGGATTTAAAGTATCGTCGATCTTTTACCTCATCGATGATACCTTTTTTCTTGCACTTCTTGATGAAGCGTTTAATCATTCTTTCCTGTGACTCGTTTCTGCGAGGCTTCACAGTCATAATACTTTTTTTACTCATTTGTTTTCCTTATTTATACGCCAGTATACAATCCACGGAAGTTAACGCCACTTCCTGATGGAGATACTTCACCAATCCTACCAATTGGAATTCCAGTCAAGCCTGCTACAATATCGAAGTTTGTTGAGCCTGTAAAATACAATCTTGTACACTTTACTGGTAAAGTCAATCCGTATCCTGCTGCTTTATCATTGGTAGGTGCAGAATGTATTTTGAAAAAATTAGATCCAGACATTCCCTCTGGCGTAAAAGAACAGGACAATTCGTAAGATGTATCATGATTTGTAATTTGGATCCATTGTGTGACATATGGAAACTCAACAATAACTGCCGAGCTGCCTCTTGCACTGATTGAACCTGAGCAGAAGGGCATGCCTGATACTTGATATGATCCTACGTTATTTAACCCTACTGTGTATTGATGATGCTGGAAGTCTACTCCGTTAACTGATGTTATAGCCATAATTTATTCCTCTTTTCCTTATAAATATCTTTTATTTGATTTTTTTCCAAGAACCGCCTGCTAAATTTAGCAATCCTGAAATATCTACTCCTGAATCATCTGGGGCATAAGTCGACAATGCGCCTTGAGCAGATGCACCGTCTCCTGCTTTACCAGCCTTTGTTAAAGGCTCTGTTCCTTCAAAAAGATCTACGCCGCCATAAGCATCTGATCCAATAGCATCAAGTAGTTTTCTTTTTTGAGTTTGTTGTTGTACTTTTCTTTCTTGAAGTCTGCGCATTGTATCTTCATTTGTTTCCAAGACTCTCTCTGTAGTCTCTTGGATTCTTTGACTTCGTTGCTCTACGACTAGTCCTGATGTTCCTTTAACAACTTCGCTAATGACAGTTGAAAGCATTCCTTCTTCAAGTAATGCTTCTCTGATGCACTCTTTTACAAGTGGCTTGATTAATTGCTTTAATTCTTTCTTGTTCATTTAATCCTCTTTTGTTTGCGAAGTCTTTGTAGGTTTTCTTTGAGACTGTCCATATAAGCAAAGTATTCAGGATCTTCTGCTCTACGTTTTGCCATCCATGCTTCGACTTCTTTTCTTTGCGCTTCCTTTTCTTTTTGATATGCAGCGGCTTTCGCTTCTTTGTCTGATTTAAATTTGCCATACTCTTCATCTGACATGCCTTTGTCGAATTTATCACTTGTGATTTTTCTCCTAACTGCCTGTGATCTTGGATATATCAAATCTTGATCGAAATAGTCTTTAATTTCTTGCGGAATTTGAGCAAGTTGTTTTTCAGCAGTTTCTGGGTTTCTTCCGGCTGCTCTGGCAGCATTCATGAAATCTCTGAACTGTTTACCGGCATTTGGATTATCGGCATTTTGTTTAAGGAATTTTTCTTTAGCGACATTAACCGCTTCTGGTTCACCCAGTTCTTCGCTACTGGCAACCAATACAGCATAATACGCAGCCTGCATGTAATCTGGAAAACTATGCATAGGGTTTAATTGCCCCAGCCCCATTGGATTAAACTTCATCTCTTCAATCTTTTCTTCTTCCAAAAACTTGTTAAAGTTTTCCATTAACAATTTCATGTTGTTTTTGTTTTTCACTACTTAATCCTCCAATATTTCGTTTAACATTCTGTTTAATTTGTACTTCTTGTCGAAAATATCTGTTTCAATTCTGATATTCTTGGCTTCTTGGAGAGCCATAAATGCGTTAGGAGTAGAAGGTTCACTAACAAAATCAAAGCAAATAAGTTGAAGATCCTCTTGAACCATCGTTTTTCCCCCTGATTCATTGACAGAGCCAAGAGCCCGACTACTAATGCCCAACTTAACACCGTCATTGACAAGTTGTTGTAAAATCTTGCCAGACGGAGTGTTAAGGATTTTAACTTTTCCCATAACATTGTTTCCATCCCACCATGCGTCTGTAACCATATGTGAAGCATTCTTGAGGTTGATAACAGAATCATCTGGATGATCCAACTCTCCCAATGCTCTTCTGTCTTTCACAAGCATCATATAGTTCTTCATTTCTCTTTCGAGGATCTTTCTAGGATACACTCGTCCGTTTCCGTTCTGAACTTCTGCTTCTTGCAGTTTACCTGTCAAGATCATCCCACCGTTAGCAACATATTTCTTTTCTGCTTCGGTAAGCATATCTTGGCAAACACCGCCTTCACATAATTCATAATATTCTCTTAATAAAACTTTACTCATACGTCAACACCCGTTCTTGCATCTTCTTACTGGTTGTAGCATCCATCTAATCATCACATTTCACCTCTCTTTGACATTCCGCCCTCAATATATCTGACGTCACCGCCTGCATAATTGCTAGGATTAAATCCATCTCTAGACATAAATTCATAAATATTTTTTACATTCTTGTTGAAATACTCATAAATTTTTTGTTGTTTTGTACCATCATCAGGAGCAATCTTAGAAACAGCCATAAAGCCATTACCATAGTAAGGGCCGCTGGACGAATCTCTAAAACTATCACTAAAATCGTAATCTAGTTTTTCTATTGCTCCACCTAACTTACTGAACAATGGATCGACTGAATAGAACTCTTTTATCTTTGCTCTTGCGCACTCCTCAAAAGCATCACCTTCTGGACACTTAATGGAACCTTCATCTACTTTTTGAAGTCCAACATTTGTGTTTCCTTGTACGACTTGAGACAATAGCTTATAAACAATATTAAAAGACTTAAACAGTTCTGGTTGTCTCTGAAGATTCATTGCTGCAATGACGGCAGCCTTTTCGTTAGTTGCGATATTATGAAACGCACCAAACAGCATCTTCATGTAATCAGCAAAGTCTTCTTCTCTTTCTCTTTTGTCAATATCTTCTTGAGACTCTCCTGCACCTGTATCCGAATCGAAGGCATCTAGATCGAACTCTTTGATAACCTGAGCTAACTCTTCTTTGATAATTCTTTTAATATAAGATTTTGTAACTTTCATAATAATATTTCCTTAAATTTTAGGCATTGAACCTTTTCTAATTCTTCTAGACTGAGCAGCCAATGCTTTGTCATTCGCACTGTGTCCTGAGCTTTTGGCTTTGTGTTGCCCAAGCCCTTCTCGATCTGAGCCATCGTGAGACAAGAAGACAGAATATACTTTAGCGTATGGTGCACCGGTTGCTGCTTCCACTTCTTTGGCAAATTCTTCAAAAGACTTTCCTTGTCCGCCAAATCGTTCTGGAGCACTTTCGAATTCTGCTGCGTCTTTTGGCATCACGTAAACATCTTTCAAATAATCCATAATTCTTTGTACATCTTCAGTAGGGGCTGACTCGTTAAGAACCTTAGTTAATTCTTCTTTTACCAATTGTTTAATATAAGATTTTGTTACTCTCATTTCTTTTCTCCTGTAGTTTTTGAAATGTAGGACTCTAAAAGTTTTCTATCGACATTCTTGTTTTCTTGCAAGAACTTCTCGATTTCTTCTTTCATAATTTCCATTGCTCTTTTTTTGGGGATCTTGATATTCATTTTATTTCCTCATAATTTTTAAACCATCGTCGTCAAATAGCATACATAGTATATAGGAAGTCCCAGACGATAGCCAGCCACAAATTAAAAAATTTGCTAAATTTAACTCAAATGTAAATAGTTCTGTAAAAGGATTAAGGAAAAATAAAATAACTCCAACCCAAAATCCTGTACACATTGGGCAAGATAAAAGTTTGGTATATTTCAGGGTGTAGTCTCTGAATGATTTAAAGATCGAACCATAAACTAATATCTGTGTTAACCCATAAGCTGAGAGTGTAAACCAAAGTAATTCCACATCTAATCCTTAAGTCTGTTTTCCAATCTAATTATGCCATCTTGTGCAGTCTTCTCTCTGTTGTCTCTTCGTCGTGTAAGTTCTTTGTATCTTTCAAACATAGGTTTAAGAGCATCTTTTGCCAAATTTACAACCTTTATGACTGCTATAGCGCCTACAACCCATCCAAGAAACCCTGATGACGCTGCTAGTGCAGCCTTGCCATATAGTTTAGTCACAATCTTGGGAAATTCTTTAGTTATGAAATTTTCAGCAGCTTCCAATACTTGATCTTTGATGTCCCCAATCCCACCAAGAATATCTAGTCCGACGTCTTTTAGTTTATCAAAAAGATAAGAAACCCCAATAACAACACCAGTGATAAGAATAGCTTTCTTCCAATTAACTTCCATATTAATAATAGAATTTATTCCACTTATAATCTTTTTCAATCCAGCGGCAAACGTTGGCATGTTCTTTCCTTCTAGCCAAGTTACGACAGAATTTATTTTTTCTTTCCAATTGTTTAAGATTCTTTTAATTATTGCAGAAACAAAATCAGGTATATACTTTGGATTCTTAATAACGCCATATAAGGTAGAAAACAGTTCCCCAACTTCTTTGCCATACTTCTTGATCGTTTCAATTGGATTAAATTGATCGAAAAAGCCTTCAAGTAACAAGTGCTCTTCTATGATCTGATCTTTCATATCTGAGGTGTAGTATATGCCGCCACTCTCATTCAGAAGTGGCTCAAATCCTAATGCATGCTGAATGTATTCATGTCTTTCAAATAATTCATGATATTCAGAATATTGTTTCCATTCTTTTAGTAACTCTTTCACAATCTATCTCCTGTAGAATCTGTTGTGCATATATGCTTGGTAGTAGATTCCCGGACGGATTGTTCCCTTCTCTCTAGCGTGAGGGACTTCGCCCAACTCTGTTGAGTTTGCGTCTGTTGGGTTTGTGTAATAATCTTCTTCTTCCTCGTCCATCTTCTGTAGGTACTCATATCTTGGCTTTTCCATTTCAATGAACTTGCCAACTACAAATAGAATAGGCTGCAATGGATCTAAGGGATCTTGTGCTTCTTCTCCTTCTTTTGCTTTAGGGGCAGGAGGAGTTTCGAACAGCCCTTGGAGAGATGCATACACATTCCCACCTTGCACAGAGTCTCTTGCGATAACTCCTTTCTTGCACATAAAATCAAATAATCTGGATTCTGTATCATATGTCATATCTGAGATCTTGTCCTTCGGGAACGCAACAACCTTCTTCATCTGAGGCATAATAACGATATCAATATCAGGATGATCGTACACAACATAGTCGCCTCCAAGTGTCTGTCTCATATCGAGAGAGAACTTGTAGTCTCTAAGTTTGTTCGCATCTCTTGAGATGGATTTCTCACCTACAAATATTTTAATTGACATTAGATAAGTTCCTTACAAAATTCTTGAGTCTTCATAACCTTTAAAAGCATTTTATCATCGATAGTCTGTTTGGAAAAAGATTCAAGCATAACTCCCAATGAATCGAACTTATCGGCTAATTCTGGCACTACACTTTTGTTTTCTGTTACGATCTTTTTCATTCTTGAGATTTCTTCGTTGATTGCGACTTTAAGTCCCATACCATCGTCTGCAAACGAGAAGATGTATTTGAACAGAAGATCCTTCTGTTCTTCTAATAGGCTATCATACTTTTCATTAAACTTTTCCACGAATACTTTAAGTACCAAATTGTCTACTGGCTCTACAGTCATTGTTTCTTCTTGGCTTGTCATTTCTGCAATAATGTTGCTTTCTAGAATAACTCTTGTTTTGACTGGAGTCTTGACACTAAACAGTTGTCCGATTGTTGCCAATGACTTATAGTTTGGCGTAAAGTTGTTGAAAGTGTCTTTGCCTAATTCTTTATTAACTCTGTTGATTACATGAGTCTGTTGGTTGAATACATGTCCCGGATGTAAAGACAGGTAAGTTCTCTGAGCTTCACGGAGGATCATATCAGCCCACTCCTTGGTGGCACCTTTAGTTTCCATAATAGAACGATAGGCATCAAGTTCTTCATCAAGGATAGAATTCTTTGCAAAGTTTTCTTTGATGATGTCAAGAGCAATATTCTTTCGCTTCTCATCTTTATCTAATGCTGCCTTAGTCATTTCTAGGATTAGAGTTTCATACAGAAACGCTGTATTTCTTTTCTTGTTATATTTCATTTTTCTTTAGGCTCCATACTTTCAAGTAGCACTTTCATATCGTGACTAATATTAAATAGTTGCTTCTCTTCTTTATCGTAAATCTGTTTTTCTTCCGCCTCGTACACGGTATTAACAATGTTTGCAATAGGATCACTGAACATTCTTTTCATTGGATTTGTGACAGCTTTGGTGCTATTAGTTCTAGCAGCCCTGCCTGCTTCAGCATCTTTGACTGGCTTAACCTTTCTTCTGCCCTTGCCATCGCCTCTTGATACCTTGCCATCTTTATCACGGCTTCTGTTACCCGGTGCTGCGAGTAAAGAGGATTCTGCTCCTCCACCTTCATCACCACCGCCACCGGCGTCTGCACCAGCGTCTCCAGCAGGTGCTTCACCACCGCCAGCATCTCCTCCGAGATCAAGTCCTCCACCGGCGTCTCCACCGCCACCGAGATCAAGTCCGCCTCCTCCTCCGAGTCCTCCTGCGGCACCAGTATCAGGTGCAGAGGCAGGAATCTCTTCAGAAGCTTTCTCAAGCATAGATGCCATCTTCTTATCATAAAACATCTCTCTTTGGTTTCTAAGGAATTCCTCATCAGACATTCCAAGAATGTTTTCAGAGATCCAACGCTTAGAGAAGAACCCTTCAGTAGCAGCACCAGCAATATCAAACTTCTGTTTCCAGTGTTCAAGTTCTTGAAGTTCAGCAATCTTAGAAGGATTGTTTAGGAGCAACTTGAAAGAGATAAGATCATCACCACGATAACCTAGAGTATAAAGATGAACCAATCCAATCTTCTCTAACTCAGAGATAACTGATCTTTGTAATCTTTGGATAGTTCTTGCGAAACGAATGTCTTTCTGTGCAAGAGTAGCTTTGTCTTCTGTTTGTCCGTCTCCTCTTGAAAGATACGACATTGGAATCTTGAGAGCAGAGAACAACTTATCACGTAGATATTTAACATCATCGATATCACCCGTATATGAGCCACCCGGCAACGATTCAACTCTAGAGCTGTTACCACCCCTAACAGGAATAAAATAGTCCTCATCGATAGATAACGGATTGTAACGTAGATCTACACGCCCAGTGTTCGCATCGATTAATTGATTTCTTTTCATCTGTGTAGTGACACGCTGCATGAACTGTTCTACATCTTGAGCAGCAATATTACCGACATCAATATAGAACACACGTCTTTCTGGAGAACGAACAATTCTGTATGCCATCATTGCGTCTTCAAGTAGAGTCAATTGTCTCCAGATTCTTCTTGCAGGCTCAAGGACTGAAGTTCCATATGGAGCATATTTATCATTACCTAATATTCTGAAGTGGGCAATCTGCCAGTTCTCGAAAGTCAATCCGCCAGAGTTCCATTGATATTGAATATAATTTGGGTTTGTTTTGTCTTCCCCTTCGATTCTTTCAACCTCATCAATAGGGAGAGAGATTGCGTGACGAATACCCATTGTGGCATCGATATCCAAGTACAACATAAAGTCGCCATACTTGCAAAGCGAGCGACTCCATCCAAAAAGATTGAGATCAACGTTTAAAATTTCTTCATAAAGATTCTTAAGAATCATTTTGATCTCATCGTTTGGACACTTAATGTTAAGCATCGGGGACAACATAGTAGAGGTAGTCATCTCATCTGCATAGATATCAAGAGCAGAAGCAATCTCTGGAGTATACTCCATCTGATCGAAGTCTGTATATCTTTCATAACGATTTTGATTCGCCATGATGTTCGCAGTCATATTGTCATATGGATTGTATGAAGTCTTCTTAAAGTCCAATCCCATAGCAGAATTAAAATTGTATTTATCCATATCTGCTCGTTTATAACGTCTTTGCATCTGCGTTCGTCTATTGACGATAGGAGATGAGAGTAATTTTGTCAACCTTTTATACAGAGTACTCTGTGGGTTTCTAGGGTTCTTTTTATTGTCAGCCATTATTTTATCCTTTGAATATCCAACCAAATTGATCTAAGTTACGTTTATGTTTCTCCAGACTTCCTTGTTGAACCTCAAAAGAAGATTGATTCTTGTTGTATCCCTGCTGTCCTCTAATATTTGTGTTAAGGACTGTGTTGGTATATACCATAGAATTTAGCATCGCTTTTTGCAACTCCTCTCCTCTTTTGGAAGCAATGATCGCTGTGTCTCTAACCCAGCAAGCAATAGCCAATGCCATTACCAAATCATCGTTATATCCTTTCATGGCTTGAGGTTTACCCAAATACCACACAAAAGTCTTTAATTCATTCAATAAACGTAAAGATTTTATAGTAATTAGTTTATTTCTGACGAACTCCTCTAATTTGGCAATAATTAATGGACGAGTTTTCATAGATGTTGTAAAGCCCGGAACGGCACTTTGATTTCCTATCGCAGAAACCTGCTCTATGTACTCGCCTGATCCTTTGACACTGAAATAAATATTTGGATATTCCATCTCGATTAGCTTCTCAAGAACTGAATATCCGATATTATTGTTCTCAACCACCAGTAAGCATCCACCATATTCTCTACCTGCCGAGTAAAGCATATTTGCAAAGTCATCAATGTTTGGCTTTCCTTTATATTCTGCAACGATTTCCATTGTATCCGTATTGACAACGTGGAATACAGAATAGTCAGCCCCGTCACCCCTTGCAACGTCTGCTACCAATACATACTTCTTTCCATCTTGGCACTCTTCCCAGATCCAATAATTTCTATCATATCCAACTTTGTGCTTTGGCTCACAAACCATCTTCTCAATTCTTTCAATATCATCGGGAGCAATAACAGTTTCACCAGAAGCATTGAAGTTACATTCATACTCCTGTGCGATTTGTCTCGGAGACATATTCTTAGTTTCGTTTTCGAACCACTTCTTGTCCCTGTCTGGGTGCCTACTCCAATGTAGCTCTGTGGGCTTAAAAGCGTTCACTCCAGACACCGAATCGACATAGGTAGTGTGGAACCAGTTACCAACACCGTTAGGCGTTGAGAGGGCAATACAGCGCCCCCCTGTAGAGATTGTAGGGTAGATACCCGTCCACAGATCATCCATATCAGGAATGAAAGCAGCCTCGTCTAACACAAGTAGAGAAAGAGCTTCCGAACGCCCTGCATCTCCTGAAGTAGAAGAAGCCTTGATCCAAGAGCCATTTGATAGTTCAAACGAGGTTCTGTTATCTACAGTGATCTTAGCAATCTGCATCCACTCTGGGAGATTCTTCACCATCTCTTTTACCTTAACAACAACGTTCTTTGCTGTTTCTAGTTTTGTACAGAGAATAAGAACCTTCTTGTGCTTGTGAAACATCATTAGCCAAGAGATATGAGCAGCAACAATTGTTGAGATACCCATCTGTCTTGCTTTGAGAACGACATTGAAGCGATACTTCTCTAAATCAACAAGCAACTCATCTTGAAAATCATATGTATCAAAACGCACCAATCCGTGAACCGCATGTGGGATGCGGCAAAAGTTATTGACAAAGTACTCTTGAGACTTGCCACACTTTAAGATTTCTTGTACGGCTTGTTGTTTCGATAACATTATTGCTCATTTTTTGCTGTGTAGTTTGAAGGCTTCTTAGCTTGCTCTCTTCCCATTGAGAGAAAATCCTTAACTGCTTTGTCAAGGCGATCTTCTTGAGACTCAGGAGAGTTGTTTTGTTCTGCATCAATCCCACCGATAGTGAACGATTGTTTAGCAATAATCGAAGTTCTTTGCCTAGAGATGTACTCCATACGAATATTAACTTCTGAAGGGTTAGAAAGACTTAAAGATCCCTCAGCAACTTTTCTGTATTCTTTCTTGAGAAACTTTACAATATCAGCGATACACTGTTCGATCTCTGATTCCAGTTGAGCATTGTGAGATTCTTTAGCAGTCATCTCTGTATGGTAAATGATATGCAATTCGTTACCGGCTACTTTTACATTGAAGCCGTCAATAACTCTTGAGTCGTTGATTGCACACCCTTCTTCTCTGCGAAGTCCAATTTCTTTCGCAAGATCTTTGCCTGCGAATCTTTCATCATGTGCTCCATCATAAGCATTTGCTGCTGCTTGATGAATTCCTTTTACAATTTCTAATGTTGTAGCCATTTGTTATTCCTCTTTGGTTGGACGCCATCCTGATTGCCATCTTTCTTCTCGCCCTTCGACATATTGGATGAAGCATTTCTGACAACAATCAAATTTGTGCATATAGAAGTCGTCACCTTTATCGAAAGAATAAGTAGAACAAGTATCGCAGATGCGTTTAGTTTCTACATTAAGTAGTCTTTTCGGCATTAAAAAACCATCAACTTCAACCAAATCATTGTCTTCGTTGTAGCGAGATACCTTTGATTCAAATTTTTTTGTTGTCTCAAGATATTCTTTCTCTTTATCATCATCCCAATCTTGATTTGGATTCTTGACAGCATTATAGCCATACTTCTTCTTGATAGCCTTTTCATACGCTGCTACCTTATTAAGATCACTGATCTTCATTATGTACCTCCGAGTGCTTTTACAAATAGATATGTAATCGTAACCCCTACTACTACTCCTGAAGAGAATATAAACTTCTTGTTTCCTCTTCCTATAACTTCTATCTCATCTTCAAGAGATTGGATAACATCGTTCTTTTCTTTGGTGATCCTGTCAATTTCACTTTTTTGAAAATCAATTTCTGATTGCATCTCGTCTTGCTTGAGATCACATTGTGTCTGTAACAGATCTAACTCTTTTTTCTTCTGTATATCACATCTCTCCTGTTCATATTCAGGCAGAGTCAACAAATGTGACATTGCTTCATCATCTAATAGAGTGCCTTTAAACGGACAAGGCTGTTCTAGTTCCACATAAGTGAACTTACCATTATCTGCTTGGGCTACTCCAATAAACAAAACCAGTAAACTACTCAACATATTTAAATCCAAATTTTTGTTCTATTTCTTTAATTAGTGTTTCTGGCTTTTCTTTGAGGATGTTTTGGTACTCCTCTTTCCTTTCGGACGTCTTAAATTCCAACTCTGCAACCCTGTTGCCGTAGTGATCCAAGATAATGTCAACTTCTTCTTTATATTTTTCATACGCTTCCTTTTGATCCTTTATTCTAACTTCGTAATTACTTTTCAATTGCTGCATTGATTCTTCGTGAGCCTCAATCCTTTGTTGCTCAAGTTCTTTCAATTCAGCATAATCCATCCTAGATTTCATCCAGAGAACGAGGAAAAGAACCGCAATAAGCAGTTCCTTCCAATGTTTAAGCACGTAGGTTAAAACCATCATACTCCCTTCATTTTAGCAATACCATCGATAACAGATTGTCCACCGATGTAAATAGCAGAAATCATAACCCAGTCTGCAGACTCAATCATGCCCATACACATCATAATAGTTGATGCTGTCCAAACCATAAGTTTGCGGCTTGTGACTTTGCCTAGCCAAGCATCTACTACTGCTTCTTGCTTTTGTTTCATTTCTTCCATAGTCATGTGTTCTCCTATTGTTTAACATGAGCATAGCCATCCTTTTTGTCAATAACGATCTGCATGTCTACACAATCTTTCAATGAATCTAGATGACTAATTAGTAAAACTGTTTTAAAGTTTACCTTAATTAGTTCCAAAATACGAATAAAACCTTCCATATTTTCTTCATCTAGTGCTGTTCCGGGTTCATCGAGGATAAAAATGTTTCCTTTTGGCATTGAGGATACTGTAAGCAAAGCCATACGAATTGCCATAGCAGCAATTGTCTTCTCTGCTCCTGAGCCCATCTCAAGAGGACGAGGATCGTGCTTAGGGTGCTTGATGTAAATCTCAAACTTACCACCGTCAACTTCAAAAAAGACATTGAAATCAACAATGTTGGCGATTGTCTTTGATATCTCCTCGTTGATTACTGGCAACTTCTTCTTGATAACATCAAATGCAATACCATTTGAGTGCATACATTGCATATACAAGTCATAGGCTGAGTATTGCATTCGGTATTCCTCAAGTTGTTCCGCTAACTCTTCAAGGTTCTTGATCTTCTCTTCGATAGATCCTGTTTGCTTGTAGTAGTCTAGGCGATCCTTCTCACACTTAGCAAGAGTACGCTTAGTAGTCTTTAGTTTTGACTTGTGTTCTTCTTTCTGCGACAACATAGATTCAAGATTCTCAATTGCCTCTTTGTTATCTTCATACTTCTGCTGCTCTGCTTCCAATTCTTCAATCTCTTTTGAAAGAAGTTTAATTGTCGTGACGTCACGATCAAGTTGTAATCCAATCTCTGTGATTCTTGAAGATACCTCTACCTTCTTGTCAAGCAACTTCTGAAACTTGGCTAAGTGCTCTGATACTTTTTCTGGATTGAGTTCTCTTAGGCTTGTCTCGAATGCTGCAACTTTGTCATTTGCTGATTCAATCTCCATTCGGATAGCAGGAAGGTGAGCCACTGCGATGTTAGCGTCTTTAATGAACTTGCACTTAGGAAAGCTTGATCCACAAGGGATTCCCTCAAGCAACTTTTTCTTAGATGCGTTTGATTTATACTCTCGCTCTTTTACTTTGATATCTGCCGAAACGTCATCAATTGTTTGTACCAATTCATCAATTTTGATTTTTTTAGAGTTTAGTCCTTCGATATCGAACGTCTCTTCAAAGTCACACAATGCCTTGTATCGTTCTTCTTTACCTTTTCTTTCTTCGGTAAGTTCTTCTATATGTGCGTAAAGTCCTGTTACTTGTGACTTTTTCGAAACAATTTTGTTTCTAACTTTTGCTATATCAATTAGCTCTGTTGGAACAGATGATATCGTAGACTCTAGCGAGGCTATTTCTGCATTCAATTCTTCAATTTGCTTTGATAGCACCTTGCAATCTTCTTCGTGTCCGTTTAAGCGCTTTGTAACTTTTGCTAATTCAATAATCTGATCTTTCTTTTCTTGATGAAAATCTCTGCCATCCAACTTCTTTAGCATAGCACGAACCTCTGCCGAGTCTTCTTTTGCAAGACGATACTTTTGTTCGAATTGGTTTAGATCGAGAAATTTTGCGAAGATTTCTTTTCGTTTCGAAGCACCTTCGGAGATGAAATTCAAAGCACCGTTTTGAGAGCTCATAGACGTCAATAAGAAGTCTTCTAACGATCCAAAGTGGTTTCGTATAGCTTTATCTGTTTCGTTCCTTGTAGTGCCATTGAGGGGCGTTATATCGCCTGTTACTAATGACTCTGAATAAAAGGTAACTCCTGTCTTGGCTTCAAGCGTTTCTTCGCCTTTTAACTTCTTTGTGTACTTCTCTGCTTCTCGTTCAATGACAAATTTTTGTTCCCCAACGGTAACATCAAGTTTTGCTAATGCTTTATTCTTGTTTTGGTTGATTACATTGAGATTCTTCTTCTCGTTCTTTGATGTTGAGTTGAACATCGAGAACAGAATAGAGTCAATGATGGAAGACTTGCCTGAGAAATTTTTACCGAAGATGCCGACAATCCCATTGAGGTTCTGGAAATTGATTTCATTGCCTGTTCCATAATTGAACAAGTTATCCCATCTAACACTCTCCAAGTTCCAATTCACGTTACGAGAGATATCGTCCTCTTGCGCAACTGCATCGTTATACTTCTTGTTGAGACGATAGACATTCTCTAACTCATCCTGAGATAAATTGAATGGCTCTAAGTATTCTTCAATCAACTCCTCTTGAACCTTAATGTCTCGAAGATCAAGAACTTCTGATTCTCCTTCTCCTAGTTCTACTGAGCCTCTGCCTGTCGCTCTATTGAGGAACGTAACGGACTCTGGATTGAACTTATGCTTGACAACCTCTGTTGCCTTCTTGATTTGATCGATAGATAAAGAGTTATCTGCGATGACACGAATTCTTGCTCCTTCCGGTGGATTGAAGTTGGAGATATCTGGATTACCATTCACATCCAATTCAATATTCCAAGATAAGAATGGGCGTGGATTGTTAAACACAATTGGCTTGATGGTGTGCTTTGTCTTGCTCTTGATGTTCCAAATGAGAATACCTTTATCGTCTGTCTCTCCAAAGTTCTGCTGTACTGTAGAACCTGCATACCAGATGGTGCGCTTATCGTTGAGATACTGACGTTGATGAATATCACCGAGCATTGCATAGTCGAACTCGTCGAAGATAGATACATCATGATCTCCGTGAGTCATTGAGTACCCTGCGTCTGTCTTGGAGTATTGCACCGCACCATGATACAAAGCAATGTTAATCTTGCTATCGTCTGTAGGATCTGTCCAATTGTCTTCGTCAAACACAGACAACACATTCAATACAACATCATTTCCAATGTCTGTTTCACCTGAGTTCTTTAAAAGATGTAGATTGTTGTGATCCAGTGCATTGATGATTGGAGTAATCGCATCTTGTCGAGAACTGTTCTTGAGATTACCGTCGTGGTTTCCTAAGATAATGTATGTCGGTGCGATCTCTGCTAAGTTGTAAAAGAACTCAGAAGCCATTTCTACAAACTCTGGTGAAATCTGTGTTTTGGTGTGTGCTATGTCTCCGCAATGTACGATATAGTCAACCTTCTCATTTCGTAAGGTTTCGTAAATTTGCGAAAAGATAACCTTATACTCATAGTGGTACTTTAAATTACGAATATGAGTGTCTGCAATGTGTGCTATTTTAATCATTTTCCCTCCTTTTTGTTTAGAATATTGATCATTATAGAGACATAAGTTTTCTTTTGAGAATCCAGTCTTGATTGTCTCGCATCAAGACAGCACTCTTTTTGAGTTCTGCAAAGGCTTCTCTACCTATAGAAGAAACATCTTCTCCTTTTGGTAAATCAATCTTCCAAACTTCTACGTCATATTTAAGAAGCGTTCGAGCAATCTTCATCGCCTTATCTTCCGCATCTGGATCTAAAGCAATAAAGACACTCGAATCATTTCTGATTATGTGCTGGAACAGTTTTGATTCTTCTCTAAGAGTCGAACCCAATAAAGCAACAGCGTTTCCTGCGAATATAGCATCGAATACTCCTTCTACTAAAATTACATCTGAATCCCAATCAATGAGCAACTCATTGAAAATAATATCTCTAGATGCGTCGGGATTCTTGTAACGCATCCAGTGTCCGTCAAACGAACGAGCGATAAAGTAGTTAACATATCCATCAATATTAAAAGACGGTATGATAATTCTTCCTTCATATTCTCCTTCGCTGCAATAACCAATCTTGTACATTGCCAAATCACAAGGCTCTATTTGTCTTTTTTGTAGATAACACAAGGCTCTTTTGTCAACTACGTTAGGTTTTCCTGTCAGTGTCTTAAATTCTTTAGGCAAAGAGATGATCTGTTCTTGTTGTTCTTCTTCTTCCGCAAACAAGTCAAACTCTAATCTGGAGTGATCTACGATGCCAGATAGCTTATCCCACTCTTTCAACTGAGTAAACGAACCAAAGCGACGGATGACACGTCTGATGTTTCTGCCTCTTGCGTCACACACCCAACACTTGAATACATTTCTGTCGAAATTGACAGAAAACTTCTTCTTGTGATGATTGCAGTATGGACAAGTATATAAGTGTTCTGATGATTGTCGCTTGGGATAACCCAATACATCACTTACTATTTTGATCTTCTCCGATATCATTTAACCCCTCTTTGTATTTTGAAACTCCATAGTAAGCAATTACGATAGCATCTGCTATATCATCAGTACCCGGCTTTGGATTTCCGTGTCTGGTGAGTTCGTAAGTGAAATTAGGATATTTCTTTTCCACCTCTTTTATGATGTGGTGCTTTTTATTCTTTACGTTTCGGGGTATCGAAATATTCATTTTTTTTCTTGCTGAATTTGCATGAACTAATTCTGGGACTAAGAAAGTCTGCGTATATACGGCGTAACAACACATCCCATTGAATCTCTGAAGTTTTGACATTGTTTGAGCTGTTGTCTTTCCGCCGCCAAACATCATAGCAGGCTGCTCAACATATACCATGTCAAAGCCATAGTTTTCAAAAACCTCTAATAACTCTTGCTTGAACTGCCAACATCTGATCTCAAGATCATCTTTCGAATCCATTTTCAAGTTCCGATAGTGGATCAACTTGTGGTTGTAATCCATTACTGCCATTCCTATGACAGATGTGCTTATATCAAGCCCTAATATGCAGTCCATGCTTCTCCTATATGTCTAACTTTAGTTTGAAACTGAATTCTCTGTCTTCAGTTTTCTTTACGGGTTTTGCCACTTTAGCAACCCCAAGAACATTCATGTGCTCGTCATAGATAACCACTTTAGAGATATATGTATGCTTTTGGAATGTTTCCTCGTTGTTGTCGTATGGGCTATATACTGTGTTTTTGATGAGTGCTCTATCGTTTTCAAGGTACAAATTCCCTGTCTGCTCCACCAAAGATGGATACAAACTTTGATCGCTTTGCAAGAAAGTTGGATTATTAGAATGATTCAACTCTCCTTTTGGGGCGTGAGCGTACATAGAAATTGTAGGCGTAGTAGTTTCACCCTGAAAGGATATGCTTGAATGCGAACCTGTCATTGGATCGTTGTCAAAACCGTTAATGCCAGATCCCCAATAAACCCATTTAGTAGGCTTCTTGAGAGATACATCGTTGATGTAGTTCATCAAAGTCCCGTCTAGGCTCCAAGAACCTGTTAACAGAACAAAACCTTCGTTATAAAGCACTGTTCCTGCACAAGAGCCAGATCCAGTTGAGCCTTCAGGGGCAACTTGGATTAGCTCTCCGTTCTTGTTGATATCCTGCAAATGCCCTACAAGAGTACCAGTTATATAAAATTTCAAATCCATTGTGCCTTTTTTAATTCTGTTTCCGTAAAAAATAGACGGAATACTGATCAGATTTGCCTCTTGCTCACCTTTATCTCCCAAAGTTCCATCAAACTCATGATGATTGGATAGAGTCTTATAGTGGTTGAATGTATTTCTCAAAGCATCCAAGTGGGGACGATCTGCCGACTGTGAATAATAGTTTCTATAGAGTGACGAAGACATTGGATAAGAGCCAGTAATCACATCTCCATAAGCAAATGATTGGGCAAATTGAGATGTGCTTACTGTTGCAAATGATTGCAATGATCCATTTTTCGTTACAAAAGGATAGATGAAGTTGTTTGATCCAGACAGTTTGTCATTGTTAATCTCATATAGCGAGATGAACCCTGAAGGAACATTTAAACTAGCAGAGTTAAACGATCCAGAATCTGCTTTCTGGTTGTTAATATAGAGAGTTCCTGAATATGCAGTGAACTCATATTTTGGATACAGTCTTAGACTGTTAACAAATATCTCTTTTTCATCAAATTTAAATATACTCATAATCTTCTATACGGTTAACTTAACATAAATATTCATTTTATATTACATGTTATCTTGCAGTAATTAGTTAGAACCACTTGTTTATTAGTATTTGGCTCAGAATAAATCCATTCGTAAGTCGTTGTGATGCCTTTAATTATAGCCTTAGTCTTCTCAATTTCCATTCTAAGCCACTCTATATGCATCGGAGAGTGTTCCTCTACCTTGATGCCTAAAGCCTCTGAGAGTTCATATAGGGCATACCAATCGTCCTTTTCCATTGCCTTTACAGCCCTCTTGAACATGTCAGTCTTATCTGGATCTGAGTGTAGATCAGGATGAGTCTTTTTAGCAATCTTGCGGTACATCTCTTTGTTCTGCTTGGAAATATCAGTCTCTTTCTCAACAACCAAACTTTTTTGGCTTGGCTTATATACATCTTTCATATTACTTTCAGTCTTAGATTCTGAGAATTCAAACTTTGAATCTTTCAAAAACCCCTCAAGATCTTCGTAAAACAGAACACGGCGAACTGCATGCTCTGCTGTATGATACTCTAGATCTGACTTGAGAAAAGATAATTCCTTGACAAGCCTTCTAAACCGCAAGCCCTCTACGGACATTAGTAATCCAATCTAACTCGTAATGTCAGTTCGTTTGAAGGATCTTTCTTTAACGGCTCTGATAGTTTTGCAACAGCAAGCAACTCATTGTCTGCAGAATAAAGCCCGACAGTAGTGATATAAGACACTGGAGTGTCTGAAGCGTTATTCTTTACAACCAACTTGGATGAACTTAAATAAGTTGGGTTAGTTGAGTAGTTGAATTCATTGTGGTGAGCACGACAGAAGTAAACAGTTGAATTCAATTCAGTTGTGTTGTTGAATTGGACATTATAGATTCTGTGCCTAATGGCGTCACAAGAAGCCGAGATTGCAGAGCCTGAAAGCATATCATCAATATGACTGGAGCCGGACATATTAGATGAATTTTTAGTGTTGAGCAAGATACCGCCTTCTGATTG
>Ga0208645_1000547_pt1 | contig 39680 bp, 63 predicted proteins | sample VirMetDEL_Sep_01_FD_184519 | JGI IMG/M metagenome (GOLD analysis project Ga0208645, IMG submission 184519) | Aqueous microbial communities from the Delaware River and Bay under freshwater to marine salinity gradient to study organic matter... | ecosystem: Environmental > Aquatic > Marine >... | reverse complement strand
CACGATTGAGTAAGGTGAGTAGCTTACTGCAGGTAGTTTACTCTTTATTATGATAAGCCAACTTACCACAGACATCAATAAGATTAAAGTCCGATAACCACAATTTATTTTATCCGGTGGTAAATGTGGAGTTTGTTATATTTTTTTAGATAAAACTCCATTAATACCACTATTTATTAATATGGATAAATTATATAAAACAATTTCAAGGGAAGACTTCATAAAAATATCATTGTTGTGTAAATCTAAGTCTGAATTTAAACGAAAGTTGGGATTGGGTAAGTCAGACTGGTCATCTGATAAATTGAACAAAATGATAATTGAATATAATGCTGATGTTTCACATTTTAATGTTAAAAACACACTAAATAAAATTTGTTTGTATTGCAACTCTGAATTTGCGGTCAATGATAATAAACATGGGCGCTCAAAGAAATTTTGTTCCAAATCATGTGGATGTAAATCACGAATTGTTTCAGACGAAACCAAGCGTAAAATTTCCGAAAAAAATACAAAATATAAAAAATTTAAAATTGATAAATTGTGTCCTGAGTGTGAAAATGAATTTATTGATATTGTTTCAGAAAACAATGACGGTAGAACTTTTTGTTGTAGAAGGTGTGCTGGAAAATATTCTCTTAAAAATGCACATCCTAATGGGATTTCGGATGAAACCAAACGGAAACTTTCCGATGGTAGGAAAAAGTTATTCAAGGAAGGTAAAGTTAAAGTAACAGGAGGAAAAACTAAATGGTATACTGTTTCTACATCAAACGGCGACATACGAGTTCAAGGAACATATGAAGTCAGAACTTGTAAAATTTTAGATGAATGGAAATTGTCAAATAAAATAAAAAATTGGGAATATACAAACGATAGAGTTGCTTATGTGTGGGAAGATGGTAGCAATCATATGTATTTATTAGACTTTAAAGTATTTGAAAATGATGGGTCGTTTTATTATATTGAACCAAAGGGGTATATCAGAGAACATGATCGTGAAAAATGGGATTCTGTTAATAAACGTGGATATAAACTTGAAGTTTGGTTCAAAGAAACAATTGAACATCATGAACGTATTCTATGGGAGTGTAGCTCAGATTAGTAGAGCGCTGGTGTGAAATACCAGAGGTCGTGATGGCGGAATTCACTGCTCCCACCATTTTATTCCGGAAATAAGGTCACCCCGAGAACACGTGACCCGCTAAACTGTTCTCATAACTTTTCGGTTTAAGGTAATCCCCAAACCTAATCGGATATATTGCTCTGATTTTGCTCCTGATAAGAGTTAGTGAAAACTGTCATACTTTTATTTGGGTTCACATGTTCCAAGGAGGCGACACTGCTTTGCAAGCAGAGTGTGGTCAGTTCGATTCTGACTGGATCCACCAATTTATATATCTGTGTAGCCAACTGGTTAGAATTCTTAGTAACAAATCTTACAATACTAGTAATGGGGGTTGTAAAAAGTATTCAGGGATTTACATAATTAATACATGTAACGGTTATGTAAATTGAAGGCGCTCGAGTGAGATCGAGAGAATGTAGGTTCAAATCCTGCCACAGGTGCCAATTTATATATGGATAGTTAGTATAATGTTTATTACATCGTGCTCTTAACACGAAAGATGAGAGTTAGAATCTCTTGCTATCCACCAATTTTATTATGGGCAATGGATGGTCGGTATCATCATTGTTGGTTATCGAAACTCAAGTAAAGTGCTTGACTAACATTTGAAAAGTTTTGATGATTAAGCAGCAATCAAATTAGTCACTTGATTGTGGGAATGAAAGGGGTTCGACTCCCGTATTGCTCTGATTTTTATGCAGGTGTAATCAAGTGGCCGACGATATCCGACTTTTAATCGGATGGAGTTTATCTCCCGCGTGGGTTCGAATCCCACTGCCTGCACCAATTTATTATGATTGTATTTTAACTTTTAATCAAAAAGTTCAATATTTATATATATGAGTCATATTAAATTAAAGGAAATTCTATTGGAACGTAATTCTGACAAACGTAATGTTATGAATGCAAATTATTTTATGTATATGGTTGAGAATTACAAGAAATATTTCAGAATTAAAGATGAAGAGTATGATTTTGATGACAAATCTGGATATGTGCTCTTTAGAACAAAGACTGGTTTAGATGTCGCTTCTGAATATAAATTGTATTCTAAATTTATTGGTAAATATAAAATTTTTAACGAAGAATCATATTCTGAATTTCTTAAAGGCATGGGATTTATAATTGAATATGATAGTTTCAATCAAGGTGATCGGGGTTGGTATGACCGCAATACCAAGGTTGTAGCGGTTAAAATAAAATTAACTCCAGAGGTTCGTTTAAAGTCAGAAGAAGATCAGTATGAGTTTTCTACTGATGTATTGGATAGATTAGTTAAAAAGGCTATTCTAGACGGTAAAAATACAATAGTTCATGAGTTTTCTCATTACATATCCGATCTTGAATCCAGCGGAAATGTTGGTAAAAGTTATAAAACTCCTAAAGACATTGAATATGATAGTGATTTAGAGGAATTACAAGCTAGACTGATATCGGTGTTTGATGAAATTGAAGATAATTATGATATTGATCCTGATGGAGATCCAAAACGCTTTTTAGAATTTGTAATTGATGAATATGGTTCTGAGTTATATTACAATTCTGGTAATAAAGAATATAAAAAATCTTTAATAAAAAGAATATATCAATATTTCAATGAGTTGAAATAAATATTCACCAACAATTTAACTTCACTCGTCGTTTATATTGGCGATACCAATTTTATAGCAGAATGGTGTAATGGTAACATGTCAGGCTCATAACCTGAAGAAACGGTAATACCGTGTTGGAGGTTCAAATCCTTCTTCTGCTCCCAATTTATTTCCGATATGGGATTTGCCGATTTCATATTTGGAATAAACCCGACCGCTAATATTTTCACGGCAATGATTTGCGGGTTTTATAGTTTAGTGGACAAAACGCTGGTCGTGGAGATCGGAGACATAGGTTCAAATCCTATTAACATTTACGGGATACTTTATTTTACGGTCTGGAGGCCAAAGTAGGTCGAGGCACCCGCCTGTCACGTGGGAGAAAGCGAGTTCGAGTCTCGTCCAGATCGCCATTTTATGTTCGGTCTGACGAGTGTTGTACTTGTAACATTGGCTAGCTAAAAACGTGATTACGAGACGAATGTAGGTTAAACTCCTACGCCGGACGCCATTTTATATGTATCGGTGACGGAACTGGCTAACGTAACAGGCTGCAACCCTGATGTCACTCTTTTGAGTGTAAGAGTTCAAATCTCTTCCGGTACTCCATTTTTTTATTGACAATTTTCAAAAATTCATATATAATATATTATATATGAAATCGTATATTATGATAATTTTACTTTCTTTAAATTTATTTTTTATAGATTTTTTCTATAAAAGTAAATACGATTATGATTTTGAATTACGTGGAATGCCGACATCCATTATAATAAATTGGGATGTTATGGAAATAGAAGGATTGATTCTATATGACTCAATTATGAATTTTAATATTTGTTAATTTCTGATCAGAAGGTAAGTTTGTGGGTCGCTCCCGTATCTTACCTAACTAAGTTGTTAGTAGTAGTGTAGTAGGTGAGCACGCTTCGCGGTGAAAACGAGGAAGTCTGAGTTCAAGTCTCAGTGAAACCAGCTTAAAGAATTTATTATGTTGTGCGAATCCGAAGTGGTCGAGGAACCAGATTGTGACTCTGGGAATTAGCGAGTTCGAGTCTCGTCGTACACCCCATTTTAAATGCGTCATTGGTGAAGTGTTATCACATTTGATTGCCAATCAAATATCGCTGGTTAGATTCCAACATGACGCACCATTTTAACATTCCGCTGTGGTTCTGGGAAACCGGGTGGGCTCCAAACTCACTGTCGAGAGGGTTCGATTCCTTCCAGCGGGGCCATTTTATTTATGGAGGTTTAGTGTAAAAGTAACACGTTGGGATTTGACCCCAAAGCCGGAGGAGCGTTACCTTCAACCTCTGCCATTTTGGACTTGTAGTTTAGCGGTAAAACAGCGGACTCATAATCCGTCAGACATCGGTTTGAATCCGGTCAGGTCCACCAAATTTATATGGGTGTGTGGTGGAATAGTATACACAGCTGTCTTAGAAACAGTGGCCTCGAGCATGCAGGTGCAACTCCTGTCACGCCTACCATTTTATTATGGGCATATAGCTTAGTAGCTAAAGCAGCTGTTTTACACGCAGAAGATCGTAAGTGCGAGTCTTACTATGCCTACCATTTCTAGAGAATAAAGAGTTAAGGTAACTTCACTGATTGGAAATCAGATGGTCGTTGAAAGGCGATTCGGATCGTGTCCGATGTTCTCTGCCACGCCGGATTAGTATTTTAAACATTAATTCATTATAACGAAAAATAAAGAAATGCCAATGAAAAATTTCATTTAATTAAAATTTTAAATTTATTTATGTTTTTTGAGTGGAATCTAAAAGTATTATATACTTATAAGTATAATGATACGAAGTTCAAAACATATATTGAAATATCAAACTGAATTGAAATCTAATCAATTAAATGATTTATCGGTTGAATTTGAATTTTTGGTACAAAAATATATTGATTTAATTTGGTCACGTAAGCTTGAACTTAAATTATTAATGTCATCAAAAGAATTACCATCTTCTAATAAAATAAAACATTCGCGTTGGAAACAATTAGCATATAAAACTTCTAGTGAAATGGTTAGAAGTGTAATAAATAAAAAGACAAAGAATAAAACAAAACCAATTTATAAAAACATATCCATTAATATAGATGAGCGATTTATTGATATAGAAGTTGGAAAATCAACTGAATTTGATGAATTTGTTAAATTGACACTTCCTTTTATGAAGGAAGGTGTTCGTAGAGCCAACACTATAAAACTTCCTATACGACATCATAAACATTCAAATAAATTTAGATTAAGTAAAAAATGGAAACGTAAAAAAACAGTAAGATTGGAAAAACGGAATGGTAATTTTTATATTTCATTTATGTGGGAGTGTGAAACTAAATCCACGTCAACCAATCAAAAAAAATCAATTGGATTTGATTGTGGTTATAAAAAATTACTCGTTGATTCTTCTGGAAATGTATATGGAAAAGAACTTGAATTAATTTATAAAAAGATTTCAAATAAACAACAAAAGTCAAAAAACTTTAAAAAATCATTAACCGAAAGAAATAATAAAGTTAATGAGGTTATAAATTCAATTGATTTGTCAAACGTTGATGAAGTTATTGTTGAAAATTTAAAATTCGTAAAACATAAAACTAAAGGAAAGATCCGAAAAAGTTTTAATAATAAATTACAAAGATGGATTTACGCTCAAGTTTTGAGAAAGTTGGAACAACGTTGTGAAGAAAATGGTATTTTGTTTACAATGATAAATCCCGCTTATACATCTCAAACTTGTTCAAAGTGTGGTATCTCTGAATCTTCTTCCAGAGTAGGAGAGAAGTTTAAATGTATCTCATGTGGATTTGAAATTGACGCAGATGAAAATGCTGCAATAAACATTCTACATAGAGGAGCCTATAGTCCCTCTACTTCAAAAACTTAATTTCATTGTTTTTCATTGAAATTGGTAACTATAATAGCAATACACTTCATTGGTAATGAAGCATCAGGGGAGCGTAACCCCTATCTGGCTCCACTTTTATGTTCCCGTAGCTCAAAGTATAGAGCAAGTGGTTTCTACCCACTAGGTTACAGGTTAGAGTCCTGTCGGGAATGCCATTTTGTCGTGCTATTTAACCAATAGCTAGTCGGAAACAACACCGATGATGAAACAACTGTGGTGGTTGTAAAAACTAATAACGTGATATCGTTCGGCTACGGTGGTCGTTAGGAAAACGCATGGAGAAAGGATACTTTCAATGAAGTGTGAGTTTTTGCCGGTGATTTATATGGGAGCGGAACAAAGTTGTTGGCTGAGAATCATAATTTCATGCAGAAGGGAGCGTTACCCTTCGCTCCTTCCATTTATAACAATATAAGGAAACTTATATTTCTCAGAACTTTTCGTGGTTCTGAGATTTACGTTAAACCCGAGCAATCGGCCCCATCGTCGGGAGACGGTGGAAATAAAAGACCTCGCACGCTTCAGTGTAACCTCCATCAGTGGGATTGCACAGCGAACCAGGTGACTTGAATTGACAAGTATCATTCTAACGACGGTTAGAAGATGAGGTTTATTATTAATTTATTTTATAAATGTGAGTAAGGTGTTGACAGATGCATGATGGGCTTCCACCCCATAGGATTCGGAGCGTTACCGAATACTCACACCATTTAACAAAAATAACATATATACTATAATTATATATGTTCTCTGGTGTAATGGTAGCACAAATTAATTTGATTGATTTGGTGTAGGTTCGACCCCTACGGGAACGAGGAATAAAAAAGGAGGGAATTATGAATGATGATAAAATAAATGAAGAATTTGATGAAATGACTGTATTGCAGAATACTTCTGAAACTGATATGTCTGCTAAAGAATTTCAAGGAATAACTACTTCTGATAATATTGGTGAAGACGTTGATGAAGAAAGTTCTGATGTAATATCAAACACAATCGTTCATAATGAAGAATCTGAGGTTTCAATGAATAATTCTAATATAGAACCATTTGAAATTAAGAACGATGTGGATGATTCTTTTGAGTTGCCATCTGAAAATAATTTGTATGACTTGGATTTAAATGATATACACGTTGAACACGATAACAATGTTCATAATAATGATTCTTCTACTTTTAATGAAGTCGATCAATTGGATATTGACTCAGATTCGATAAATGTTAATTTGGTTGATCAATTAGAAGCAATTTCAGCATTAAATAGCTCTTTTGAGAATAATGAAAGAGCGTTGCTTGATGTCGATGTTGTTGACTCTCGTGAAAAATCGGTTACAAACTCTGTTGTCACAGAAGATTCTGTAACCAGTATAAATGTATCAACTGAAGAAAATAATGATGCTCCGCCTATTCAAAAAGAAGAATCCGTTTCTATTGATGTAGTAACCGACAAACCAATAGAATCTACATATAATTCTGAAGATGAAGCCGACACGATTTCTCAATCTGAAGATCAAATTAATTCCGTTGTTGAAAATATCGGCGGTGATGTTATTAAAGAAATCGTTGTTGATGATGAAATCGTTGATGATGAAATCGTTGTTGATGAAATCATTGCTGATGATGAAATCGCTGTTGATGATGAAATCGCTGATGATGAAATCATTGCTGATGATGAAATCGCTGTTGATGATGAAATCGCTGTTGATGATATATCAAATCAACCGACTGAAAATGACGATGAAATAAATGATATTGCAATCGATGACGAATCTACGATTTATAAATTTTCTGATACCACAAACCACGTCCTCAACTCAGGAAAAGGAAGCGGAAAACAACAACTCGTTTCAAATTTTGAAGAAGAAGTTGATACGGTTGATATTACAATTCACAATTATAATCCTAGTAAGACGGATGGTAACGTTAAGTTATTGAAGGATGGTGATGTAATAAAAACAATTGACTTAGACGATGTTGTTTCTTCAAAGGGTGAAGAAACTTTTACTTTAAATTCCGACGAATCTTTTAATTCTATGGAAATTAATTATGAAGGAGGCCCAAATGCATTTCAAATCAGAGGAATTGATGCTACTGGGAAAATAGAAACATATTATGATGACGCTTCTTCGGAAGAAGAATTTTTCAACATGGAATCTTCCGAACAAGTTAATTCTACATCATGGGTTGATGTCGTTGATGAAGAATCTGTGTATAATGATAACTTAGATACTGATTGGGTTAGTGGAACTGAATCAGATGACATTGACGAATCGCCTGATAGTTTGTTTGAACAATCTTCAGATAGTTCTGATGTAGAAGATTTTCATATTGACGATTTTAATATATTGGATGGTTAAGCAGCTAGGAGCTGTCACTGTTTGCTAAACAGATGGAACGTGAAAACGTTTACGGATCGTGCCCGTAATCATCCGCCATTTTTATCATTGACAAACGTATATCAGTGTTATATAGTTTAATTATGAAACGAAGAAATATATCACTCACGCCAAATATAAATATAAATAAAATAATTTCAAAAAATAATCCAATTTCAGATGGATTGGTTAGATGAAGAATTTGTAAATAAATCATGCTCCTTTAGTGTAATTGTAAAACACGATCCGCTACGGACGGATTAATATAGGTTAGAGTCCTATAGGGAGTGCCACTTTTTAGTATTTTAATTTGTCTAAAGCCCAACAACCTTCATTATTATTGACAATGTAATTGGTATTTTGTTAGTTTTTTATTATATTTATGTATATGATCAATTTTTTGAAAATGAATAGTTTGATTAAATTTATTATCATATTTTTGTTTTTTCAAACAATTCTTTTTTCTATAGACATTTTCACATTTAAAGAATCTTTATCGGAAGGACAAACTCATGCAAAATGGATTGTTGGCAAAGAAAATGAAAGGTCTAAATATAAAATACGTTATCACTGGTGGAATAAATTTACAGACCATTCTTTTTTAATCTCACCTCCAAGTATTAAAAGCGATATATTGATAATTGAAGATGTAATTGATAAAACAATAACATTCTTAGAAGTTACTATTAATAAATTAAATGACTCTTATTCTGAAATGGATAAGGTATTTTGGATGGCATTAATGTATAAGGTTGGTTATTCTAATTTCAAAGATAGATCCATTGATATTAATGATATTATTTACGCCAGTAACATTGAAGTTGAATATATAAAACTGAAAGAATTTTATAATTTGCCAACCGAAATTCCATCTTTCCAATCTGAAAAAGTTAATGATGTTGTAAAACGCTCAAATTCAAATTCTTCTTCTTTCAAAAATAACAATCCCAATAATTTAAAAGAAGATGTGAATGAAGTTTCTCCTTTATAGTTTTTTACTTTTGTCGTTAAAAATCTTCGGATCAATATCGACTTGGGATGGGGACACTGACTCAGATTGGGGAAATTCAGCCAATTGGGATGTTGCTCCGACTAATGATACTTCCACAGATACTGCATTTTTTCCTAGCTCAATTGGAACTGATGTTATAACGATAGGTTCTGATTATTCAATTGGTCAACTTACTATCACCGACGCTGGAGATGATAATGATTTAACTTTTTCCAATTCATCCGGTGATAATACTATTATAATAGGTGATTATGCTCCCACTACGATTCCAGAAGGAATCGGAACTTCACTGAGTCATTTATACATTAAAGATTATGGTGACAACATAACCTTTAATACTAAAGTTCACTTTGTCGGCAATGGCACTACGTCAGATCGACATTTAATAAGTACGTCTGATAGCACAAACGCAACTCTCACGTTTAATAATGAAGTGTATGTTGACTCCAGTATTATGTTGGAAACAGTATCAACCGATCGCTTTCTAAATATTGGAAACACTGGAACTGTTGTAAATTTTAATGATAAAATTCGCATATCTCAAAGTGGAGTCCCTATTTTAATATATAATAATGGAACGATCAATTTCAATACAGCATCGACTGACATTGTGGGATCACATCTTAGGCTCCGAGGAAAGGGCACTTATAATTTCAATGTGAGCAATGCATTAAGCACTATTGATCTTAGGCCAGAACATGACGCTGGTGGCGGTAGCACTCGTATTTATAATACATCAGCAGGTCTAATCCAGACAAATCGAATATTTGCAGGTTGGTCATTAGATACATCGAAGAGTAATACGATCGGAGGTTCTCACTTAACTGGAACCTCCGAATGGTCAGGAGATATAGATATTGGAAGCTTTAATAAAGATACATTCTTTTCAGTTGATTTTAATTTTTCCGCTGCAGGTAGCTCTACTGTGCTTTTTTCAGGCGGAGGTACGCCTTATAATAAAGACATTTATACCAATGCATTTAACTCAACCTTGAATAAAATTGGCACTGGAACTGTAGTGTTCTCAGGTGCTAAGGATTTTGATTTAGGCAATGGTGGGGAAACAGTCTTTAACGTTACCGATGGAACTCTAAATCTAAAACACTCAGATGCAATTGGATCTTCTAATATAATTTTAAACATTGAAGGAGGTATATTAGAGACTGACGATTCGGCTGATGAGGTTCTCCAATTATCTACTTATAAAGGTATATTAAATGAAAATGGAACATACATATGGGATATTATTGACATGGACGGAACAACCGCAGGTGTCCATTGGGATGTGTTGTCATTTAGCAATTTATTAGACATTCAAGCTTCTTCATCAAGTAAATTTAATTTGGAATTGAATCGAGTTAATCTTGGCTCCGACAATTGGGATAATACTTCAGAATATTCATTTAAAATAATGGAATTTGGAAGTATCAATAATTTCAATGCAGCATATTTTAATCTTGATACTGTTGACTTTGGATCTTCACCTGACGGATATTCTTGGAGGATAATAGAAGAAGGTGGTGCTTTATATTTAAAATATGGATATACACCCGAACCGTCTACTTGGATTATGGTTAGTTTAATTGGGGTTATTATTATATGTCGTTTAAAAAAACACAGATATTAGAATATTTATAAATATGGAAATATTACTATCGGCAATTCCAATTTCAATTGGAGCTATTGCATTTACAACATTATTATTTTGTATATATAAATTTGAAATTAATTGGAAAGAAGACTGTGATCGTAGAATTTATAAAAACAAAAAAAAGTAATTTTTTATTTGACATTCTTGTAACGTATGTTATATATATAATATATGTTTAAGACCGACGAAGATGTTATTCTATTTATAGATTCATTAGATACAGGAAGCATATTACAATATAGCATTAATTATGCTATGAAAAACCTTAATCACTACCTTACTCTTCAGTCTAAATGGATGGAGGAAGAAAGATACTTATTAGGTACTGTTATAAATCATAATCCATCGGAAATTGAGTTATTAGATGCATGGGAAACTCATTATAATGCCGAACGTTTTAGAGCGTTTTATGTGTTACGTTATCCTGAAAACGTGGAAAAAATACGTAACAATTGAAAAAAACTTGACTTTTGGAAGTTTTGTGATATAGTTATAGGTAGTTCATTGAAATGACGGAACAAAAATAGAGACTTAACTGATATGGAGACAATATCAGTTTGTTTTTCCGCCAAGTAGAAATCTGAGTCAACACTGAGTATTCGGGATTGATCAGTCTTAAAAGTCGAAAGAGAAAAACTTTGAACCGACGAGATTCGGCAGTCATTTCACCAATTTATATGGGGGCGTTCTGGATTCGACTTTATGTTGAATAAATGTTTTGCAGGTAGTAGTTGGTCGGAAGGCTACTTAAAAATCCGATTAGTCTATAAATGGCGAAAGTAAACTTGTGGAGTTCCCTTCAAAGGAACTTGCTATTGCTGCTTAACCAGCAATCCGTGAAATTACCTATTCCATCGGAGGTAAGAGTAACGTCAATTAGATGGAAACTTTGTTGAAAGTATAAAACAACTTGGGAAGAAGTGGAGAACCGACATAATTACCACCCGAACCATTAGCGGAATACATGGAGTAGGTGAAGCAAACACTGAAGGAAAATAAGCTAAACTTGTAGACGAATATTTTGGATACATGAAACATGCGGGTTCGACTCCCGCCGCTTCCACCATTTTTTTATTGACATATTCTCATATGATGTTATATTGATTATATGAGAATATTTTTAGATTTAGATGATACGTTGATTCACAGCGTATACAATCACAAAAACAACAAAAACCGAACATATATCCAATTCAAGGATGATGGCAGATACGGTTCTGTTGAAAGACCAATTGCAAAGGATCTCATTCAGTTTGCTAGAAGCATAGATCCAGACGTTAGCATTTTAACGACAGCTACTATGGATTGGGCTATGGCTTGGTCAAATGTATTTCAGTTTGGTTTTGATGAAAATCATATTTATGATCGTCATGCTTTTACAACATGGCGTACCTCAATATATGGCGGAACTGATATAATTTGGAATGAAAAGAGTTTAAATTTAAAACATGCTGTTATAGTAGACAACAATCATTTAATTAATTTACATGATGCATCTCCTATACATAAAATGAATTTTTTATTTGGAGAAGATTTTGACGATGAAAATTGGATTCATATGAGAGCGTTCGATGGCAACGTTTCAGCGGATGCTTTAAAAGCTGATGAAAGGGCTTTAGATTTAACTCAGAAAAAAATCTTAGAAAGAGTTGAAAAAAGCTTGACAAATTGAAAACGTATGGTATAGTAATATACATAATCAAGATAACTTCTTGAATGTTCTTTAAAATAGTTAAATTAAAAAAAAAATCAACTTTTCGTAAAAAAGAGTTGACAAATCAAAATATTATGGTAAGATATAATACATAATCAAGATTTATTTTTGATTTAACGAAAAAAATTAATTTTCTTGACGCTTTTCGGTTTTTATATCATATATATGATAACCTAATCAAGAAATTGATTTGTTCTTTGAAATTTTATATGGGCTGTATCAAGTCCTGTCTATGATCTTACGATCCGTAAGTTAGACTAAATATTGTGTAGCGATACACTAAAAGGCAACAACCCGATTGTTGTCGTATCAAGGTATGGATACTTGGTGCTACTGATGCAAGCTGAGTGTTGTAAGCCTCCGGTCCGCAAGCCGTGGGGATATACATGAAATTAGGGAATAACGGAAAATAGTTGGGACGAAATAACCAAAGGTCTTAATGAATCGTTAATAGCGAGTTTTCTACTGGACCGCAATCCGATATGTTATTCACGCAAACCTGGTGAATGTTAAACACAAAGAGTAGAACATTGGTGTGAGTGATAGAAAGCGAATGCTAATGTAAATTGTTATTTGAAGACGGGAGATTAACACCCTGAAACGAATAGGAACGGCTAACCCTTGTCTAAAGGAAGCTAGGGAGTAGTGTTGTATTTTTGGAGGAAACTCTGGAAGCAATTGACATCGCACTATTTCTGGGAAATATTAATATTAACTCAACGGTAGAGTAATTGTATGTTAAACAATCTGTTGTAGGTTCAAATCCTATATATTAAACGCACAAGTCGATGTCTTGGTAATCAGATAGTGGCCTTTTCCTTGTTGTCTTCGGACACGACAAGGGCAGTGGATTCCGCAAGATGAAACTGATTCCTAATCCAAGTATTCATTATGGGACTAGCTATTTCATGGTGGTGAACAGACGGATAACATGGTTATCAACAAGAGTTATGGTGTTCTTTAAAAACGCCGGTCGTTGACGAATACCGAATGTAAATTTGGTGGATACGGTTTAAACCCTCCCAAGGGGAATTTAAGACCTAAAGATCGTCTATGTGAAGGGTAGTCTCACCTTAACTATAAATCAGTCTCTAATCCAAAAATTAGGGATTTTTTTATGCGTTCTGATATTTATCTTTATGAGAAAAGTGGATTTGAAGAAAATTATAAAAGAATCAATCGGTTCGTTGATTTCTGAGACTGAATATTATTCAAAATTATTTGAATCGTATGAAGATGAAATTTTTTGTGAAGAAGAGAATATCAGACTTTCTTCTCTGTTAGAAGAAAAGAAACTTCCTGAGGGTGAATTTGTTATTAATAAACCAAATTCAAAACTCGTAGATATTCCTAGTTTTAATATACCTGCAGGTTGGACTTGTCCTGGTGCAGATTTATGTATGGCTAAAATTAAAAAGGGTGATGATGGTTCACGTAATATGGAAGTTGGTAAGAGTGCAGCATTAAAATGTTTTGCAGCTAATTTAGAACAACGTTATCCAGCAGTATACAATGCCGTTCAGCATAACTTTAGAGTTCTTAAAGATGCCAAATCCGCTGAACAAATTGCTCGTAAACTAATTCGTGCTATTAAGAAAGCTGATTTTGTAAAAAATAAATTCAGAATTCACGTTCATGGTGACTTTTTGAATAAAGAATATTTTGATGCCTGGAGAATTGTTGCTAATTATATGCCAAGAATTCAGTTTTATGCTTATACTAAAAGCATTCATTTACTTCCGAAGAAAGCTGATGATATGCCTTCCAACTTCAATATAACCTTATCGATGGGTGGTAAATTCGATAAAAGAACGGATGATATGGAAGGATATCACAAAGCACATATTGTAAAAACAAAAGAAGAAGCCGATAATCTTGGTTTGGAAATTGATTATGATGATTCACTTGCAAATTCAGGAAATAAAAGTTTTGCTTTGTTATTACATGGTGGTCAAATTGCTGGAACTGAAAATTCAAAATTGGTTACATTTTATAATTGGTTAACTCCTAAATTAAAATCGGCTGGTGCTTCTATTACCGACGTAAAACGAATCAAAGCAAAAATGAGAGTTGCTGATATTGTTACGAAAATACTTCCTGATCAAGCAGAAGAAATCTATTCCAGAATTCATCGTTCTAAATTGTCACATTTATTTGATGATATTCCATCAAAACAAGATCTTTCTAAATTTAAAAATAGAAAGAAAACTCCAATTGATCCTGATAAATTGAAACGTGTGATAGATAAATTACCCAAGTCAGTTGTAAATAAATTAGAAGACATTGAAACTGAAGAAGATTTGATGTCTGCTATTCTTAAAATAAAACAAAACCTTAAAAAGTTCTAATGAAATTACAACTTACAAAATTAAACGAAGTAGATCGTGAAGACAAGGACATAGACGAACTTGTTAAGTTTGTTAAGTTTGTTGCTAAGAAGTTAGGCATCAAAGGCGACATGAAGATCACATTAGTTGGAAAAAACAGTGGTGATCAAGGAATGTCTACAGGTGGATTTGATGTATATAACAATCAGATTTTAGCTAGAGAATATGGTAGAAGTTTGGTTGACATTATGAGAAGCATTGCTCATGAGTTAGTTCATTACAAGCAAAAAGAAGCTGGTAAATTTAAACCTGGTGACAATATACCGAACATTGGTGGTGAAATTGAAGACGAAGCGAATGCTTTGTGTGGTCAACTTGTAAAAATGTATGTTGACGAAGAAGACAGTCGTTGGCTTTATACTTATTAAAAATATGAATTATGTATTTGAAGAGTTGGTAGAATTTACAAATTTACTGTGTGAGTCTTTTAATGTAAATGATTTAATTTGTGAATTAGAATATGTGGATTCCGATGGAGATGTTTTTACTAGACGTAAAATTATTGGAAATTGGTATGTTGATATTATGAAAGGAGATACACAAACATTCGATGAATATCATTATGTTCATGGTGATTTGGTTGTATCATTTTCAAATAAACAGGACGGTGATAGGATTGTTTCATTTGGAAAATGGAATCCTAATGGTGAAATAACAACCGACACTAGCATTCCAGTTGGTAGTTCTCCATTACATACAATCAGAACCGTTAAAAAGGTATTGGATAAATTACCAAATTCAAATTACACGTTTAATGCTGGAGACGAACGTTTGGAAAAATTTTATTCAGCATTAGTTAAAAAAGGATTGCTCTTGATCGATAAGGAATGGAATCTTGGAAACGACTATCGTTATAAAAAATGATTTATCTAAAAAATCTTGGAATCTATTATTAAAAATAACATTGACAAAGCACAATTGTTATGATATTGTGCTATAATGGATATAGAATTTTCAAAAGATCAAACTGCTTGATTTTTATATTCTAATATACGTTTTTTGTATTTTTCATTTTGCCATTTTATATTTCCTTTTTCATATTCCGATAATATTTGGTTTTTATTTATATGACAATCTGATATTTTATATTTCATTCCTCTTTGCTCACACCATTTAATAGCGGCTTCTTTTTTAGCTTGATTTTTTGGAGAATTCATCAATTTTTTTGGTTTTATTTCAACTAGATATTTTCCATTTAATACAAAGTCGGCTGAATATGTTCTGTCTGTTGAGTTTTGATCTTTATATTGTATCCTAAATTTAGATTTTTCTGCGTTTTCCCAATCAATGTTGTATTTTTCAATTATATTAAGCCTGTATGATAATTCACGCAAACTTCTAAAAAACCAACCTTTATACCAACCTTTCCAACCGTTGCCTGATTTTTGTGGAGCTGGCTTTCCATACATAGGATTGTTTTTTCCGCTTTGACTTATTGATCTTTTCTTCTGTATATCGTTCCACATTTCGTTAGCTTTTTCTTCACCGTGTTTTTTTATTAAAAAATATAAAACGGATTTTCCTGTCATAGCATTATTATCGCCACATTGATGGCTTTTTTTGTTTTTGTTCCATGGCGTATGTCCTTGTAATTTATTTGACATTTTTTTTCTGGATTCATTTGAATGTTTTTTCCCAAAAAATCCGTTTTTTTCTCCACATTGTTTTCCAATTTGACAACACCGTATACATTGTTTATTGAGTTTAACTGCCGTTTTAAAACTATAAATATTTGCATATAATTGATCGTCTCCGCAAGTTGGACAGTTCTTTTTATATTTTTTATTTTTTTCTTTCATGGTATCGCTCTCTTGCTTTTTTCTTTAATTTTTCCTTATTTCTCCAATAATATTCCATTTGTCGCTTTTTTCTAGCGTTAATTTGTTCTTCTTCAGTTAGATATTTCTTTTTTCTTCCCATATACGAATATATATTATAAAAGTATAAAAAAAGTATAAAAAACTTGACATTTTTGTTTTTTTATATATTATTAACGTATGGAATTTTCAAAAGATCAAAAAAATGCTATGGATAGTATAACCGATTGGTATACTTCATATACACATCGATTACAATCATACTTGATGGGTGGTGCGGCTGGGGTAGGCAAGAGCACAATCATTTCACATCTTGATCAATATTTGATGGGTGTTAATATTGCTTATGTTGCCTATACTGGTAAAGCTGCCACTGTATTACGTAAAAAGATGACCGCATTGGGGGTTGATCCGTCTATGGTATCTACGATACATGCGTTGATGTATAAACCTGTTATAGACGAAGCTACGAAGGAAATTATAAGTTGGAAAAAGAATAATAGTTTATCTGCTGATTTAATTGTTGTAGATGAAGCTAGTATGGTGCCAAAAGAGATTTATGTCGATTTATTATCATATGGAATACCTCTTTTATTTGTAGGCGACCATTATCAGTTGCCTCCTGTGTCAAATGAGGATTTTAATTTAATGGAAGACCCATTTACCAAGTTAGAGACGCCTCATCGATTTGCGGCTGATTCTCCGATTGTGAAGTTAGCAACTAAGATACGTAATGGAGAATACATAAAGTATGGAAATCATGGTTCTGGTGTATCTAAGCGTAGAATGAGAGATGTTACAAAAGCGGAAGCTAAGGCATTTTTCCAAAGCAACGAATTAAAACGTGGTGAATCGATTGTATTGTGTGGATTTAATAAAACACGTGTTAAGTTAAATGATAATATCCGTAAAACGTTTGGTTTCCCTGATGATATGGTGGTTGCTGATGAACGTGTGATTTGTTTACGGAACAACAAGAAGTCTAATATACCTTTATTTAACGGTTCTATCGGAACGGTTAAGTTTATCAATCATCGTTTTAAGAAAGCTTTCAAATGTATCATAGAGATGGATGGGTTTGATGATTTTTTCAAAGGCAACGTGTATAGTGATATATTTGGCGAACAAAAGCCCGATGTATTTAATGGTAGGGATTTAAAGACGCAGTGCTTTGATCATGGATACGCTATAAGCGTCCACAAGTCACAGGGAAGTTCTTGGAATAGAGTATGTGTATTTGAGGAACAGTGTGATCTGTGGGATAACATGCGTTGGTTATATACGGCGGTAACAAGAGCCGAAAACGAATTATTAATAATAAAAAATTAAATCTTGACATTTTATAGTTGATATCGTAATATTTGTAATATGTATTTATATTTATTAAAACTTAAAAGATATGATGGCTTTAAAATTGGAATAGCCAATGATATATTCACCCGTATAAAACAACTTAATAAAAAAGAAATAGATGTCAATGAATCATATTTTGTTGAATCCGAAAATGAAAAATCCATTAAAAACTTAGAACGTCAATTATTAAGTGATTATGAAAATTTTAAATCGAATTTAAATGAATTATCATTATTCACATCGGGAAATACAGAAATAAGGTTATCGGCGTGTTTTGATTTTGTTATATCCGACATTGAATATAAAATTTCTAAATTTCCACATCTTCAATTATCAGTTGTAAAAAAATTAAAAGAATTGATTCCCAAATCAATTAAAATACCAACAACCAATGATTTTTTCTGTAAACCTAAGAGTGGTAAAATTTGTAAATTGGGACTCGGTAATATAAAACGTTGGTTTGAGAAATATAATATAAATGCTGGTTGTTACGAACTTATTAAATGTAATGATCAACTTAGTTATATAAAAATTAGAATAAATATGTATTCCGATGAAATGTATGATGATATTAAATCATGGAATTGTTCGGGAATTGAACTACGTAACTATAGAATGGTTAGTAGTATATATTGTAAACGTATTGATAATGGTTTTATTGAGTTTACTTTACCGATGATTTATTGTCCTGATAAATTACGTGAAATTATATTGTCCACTGTTTCATATTATAATTTTGATCATAAAAAATTAAATTAAATCTTGACATTTTTATAATTTTTTGTATTATATATTGCTGTAAGTAATACAAAAAAGGAAATAAGATGACACAAGATATAATGAATAAGCCTATTGTATTACAACTAAACGGAAATTGGCAACCGATTGGTTGTAAGTCAGTAAAGGACGCAATCATAGCAATGACAAGTGTTGGCGAACAACCGCCTGCTCTTGCTTTAGACATATCGTATGAAAAGGGTGAAGACGGGGAATATGATTTCTCTACTCCAACTTACATGAATGCGGTTGGATGGGAAGATTGGACTCAACTTGAACCAAGGAATTACGATTTCGTAGTTCATTCGTCCAAGATGACGTTGCGTGTTCCTACGGTTATTATTGCTCCTAATTTCCGTAAAATGCCTTTATGTAAACCAAGTGCTACTAAAAGTAACATTTACGAAAGAGATGGTGGAGTGTGTCAATATACTGGAAAGAAGTTAACAAAAGGAGCTGGCAATATTGATCACATTCATCCTCAAAGTCGTGGTGGTAAAAACACATGGGATAATATGGTTTGGTGTGACAAAACATTAAATTCTATCAAGGGAGATAGAACTCCCGATGAAATGGGATGGACTTTAATCAGAAAACCCAAAGAACCGATTCCAGCTCCAATCTCTTTAAAGTATAGAGAAGCTAAACATCCTACGTGGATACCTTTTATCATTCCACAAGAAAATGCTGGGTCTAATTAGATCCGGTATTTTTTATAATTGACAAATGGTATAACTTGTAGTATACTATTTGTTATGAGTATAAGTTATAGTGCTGTTGTATTAGATGAAGTATCTTCTAATAGATTAAAACAAGAATTTGGCAATATGGTTCCTGATGGTTGGGAATATCTTGGCCATCACATGACAATCAAGATGGGTGAATTGCCTGTTATGTTTAAAAGCAGAATTGGAGAGTCTGTTGAATTGATTGTTGAAAAGATTGGAATGGATGATCGTGCTATGGCTGTTAAAGTTTTAGATGGTGGGTTGTCAACTAATAAGTTGCCCCACATTACATTGGCGGTGAATCGAAAAAACGGTGGCAAACCATTTCATTCAAATAAAATACCATTGGAAAACTTTAAAAGCGTTCATAACCGTATAAAGGTTATTGGATATATAAAAGAAATCCCTCATAAATAGAAAGTTATAAATGAAAACAATAAACAGTAAAGTAGAACAAATAAAAGAATATATTGAAGTTAAATTAAATGACAAAAATATAGATTATGATATATCATTAGAAACCGACGATGAATTAGGCGGCTATTGTTATAACATAACCACAAAATATGCCTCTTGCATATTCTCAGATTCTACTGTAACAGAAACTCCTTGTATTTACGTTCTTAATACAAATGTCATTCAATGGGGAATTGACGAAGGATTGACCGAAGAACAAATGGAAAATCTAAAAGTATTCAAGCCGTTAAACAGCGTAGATGAAATGTTATTGTTTTTATCGACACAAAAATTAAAACCGTTAAACGTATGATTAGAATAACAACAAAATGTAAAAACTGCAACGATACTTTTCCGTCTGAATATCCGGTTGTTCCTGATGTTGGAAATATGATAGTATCAGCAGAAGAAAAGTTTTATGAAGTTTCTAATTTCTATTTTACAACTTCACCGCTTGGTGTTGCTGAAATTATAATGGAGGTCGTTCCATTGAAATCTAAATTGGTATGTGGTTAGAGTTTATTGCTATATTATTATTTATGTTATTGATGTTTGTTTTTAATGGCTCCATTAAAAAACATAGAAAACAAATAAAAGAATTACAGAATGAATTACAATCTGTAAAGAATTTGGATAATGATAATTTTAAAATTATTCAAAATAACTTCAATGACATTGAAAAGAAAATAGCGGATACTAATACAAGATTATCGACTTTAAAAAAAGAGGTTGATGTAAAGCATAAATCCGATTTATCCAATAAAATGTCTGTGTTACCTAATTCATATCACAATAAGTTACATTCAAATGAAAAAATAACTTCTTTAGAGAAAGATATTGTTAAAATAAAGAAACAACTTAAAGATGAAAAACGTATTTGAAAAAGAATATTTAAAAAATCATACTCGTCAATATATTCAAACTTTGAGAGTTGAACTTGATAAAACAGAAAGTGATTGGGTTAAAGACAAGATATTGCAATTAATCGCTATTGGAGAATTAGAATTAGAAGGATATAATCAAGATGCAGAATCAAACTGAAACACCTAAAGATAAAACATTAAAAGAAAGAGCGGAAGATTTAATTAAAAGTGCCGAAGCTAGCGAATGGTTATTAATTTCCGCTGAAGAATATCAGGAGAAATTTGAGTTAAGCAATGCTGCTATGCGAGTTGTCGCTAGTATGAGTTGGAAAGACCGTTTATTCGGAATGAAAAAACTATTGAAACAATATTTGATTCAACTTAGTGAAGTTGATCAGATGTATCGAAAGAAAGAAGCGGAATTGCAGAAAAAAATGAGGAAAGATTTGGGAATTGAAAAATGAAGATATATTTAGCTAAACCGGTAAGATCATTTAAATGGGCATTAAAGTATTGGTATCCTAAACGATTGACTTTAAAAGAAAACAAAAAAAGAGTTCATGCTTGGTTGTGGTGGAATTTTTAAAAAAAACTTGACTTTTTGTATTTTTTGGTATAATATATATGTTATATGAAAAAAGAAACCAAAGTAAAAATCCGAAAGATTGAACATCTTGATGATGCTAATTATAAAAGTAATTCTGCATCAGATCAAGAAGCCGGTTATATGACAGAGGGGATACCTGACAATTATGAGGTCGAGGGGGTCTTGGTTGAGGATGTTAAGGTTGGAAGTTGTATCGAATTGCATAGAAATAAACGAAATGGAGTTTCTGCTATAGGATACTTTAGAACTTCACAGATAAAAGCAATTTCAGATAATATTGCTAAAACGCAAAACTCATATTATATTATAGAAGAAATTTAAAAAAGGAAAAAATATGGGATGTGATATACATTGTTATGGAGAAATAAAAAAAGATGGTAAATGGGAAAAAGTAGGAACTGAATTTTTAAGTTGCTATTACGATTCCGAAAAACCTGGCGTTTTTGATAAATATACGGATGAATTATATGAAGGTCGTAATTATGATTTGTTTGGTATACTTGCTGGCGTTCGTAACTCTTGTCTAGAGACGATAGATTTTGCTCGTGGGATTCCTTCTGATGTTTCTGACGAAGTTAAAACCCATGTAGATTATTGGGATACCGATGGTCATAGTCATTCACATTTAACTGTTAAAGAAGTATTGGAATATGATTGGGATCAATCGTATGTTTCGGATAATTCTGTCTATCTTGATGAATATGCTGGGTATACTGAATATGAAACTTCTCTTGATTGGGTGGATTTTGAATATATCGAAGCGTCAGAAGCGGAAAAACTATTAAATGGTGAAATTGCTAGAGATCCTAATAAAGAATATGTTGTTATGTTGACTGAACGCATCCCTTACAAAGAACTTGTGGGAGGTAATTTTTTCGACAACATTAATAAATTAAAAGAACTTGGTGGAGAAGAAGCCAGAATAGTATTCTGGTTTGACAGTTGAACTAAATAGAAATTAACGGAAACCCTAAGATATAGTTTATAAGATGAATAAAATAGTTTTAACCTTTTTGATTTTCAGTTGTTTGTTTTTAAATGGTTGTGTGTTGGTTGGAATAAAATTAATGACTGATATCAAAGAACATAAACAAGAAAAAAATCGTAATAACGTGATTTCAAGCGGATATAAATTAAAATTGACAGAAGAAGGTCGGTTAATTTATGTTTCAAAACACAATTCTAATTATATTGACGTTAAATGAGTCTAACTGTTAAAAATGGAAAAGGAAACGTCCCTAATAAGGGTCGTAATTTGTCTAGCGAACGTGAAGGATATGATCGTATTGATTGGTCGGATAAACGAACTAGCTATCATTGGATGAATCATCCTGATTTTGAAGGAATTGATCTTATAGATCCTGATGGTTGGGATAGAGAAAATCTTGAATATTCTTTTAACGAAGAAAAAATTGATAGGTTTGAGTTTATTCATCGTATTAACAACTCAACTTGCCATTTGTCACAAAAAACTCTTGACAAATTAAATGTATATAGATAATATGTATATTCATGAGAATAGTGACATCAGCAGGAATATTAATTAAAAGCGGAGATAAATTTTTATTAGCACATTCAACTGGTCAAAAAATTGATAAAGGTTGGGGTTTGCCTAAAGGTCGTGTAGAAGAAGGTGAAACTGAGGAACAAGCGGCTATAAGAGAGACTAAAGAAGAATGTGGATTGGATGTAAAGGAATCTGACATAAAATATTTGACTGAAGTATCTTATAATTCAAAAGATGAAATAGGAAGCATGAAAAAGACGTTAAAAATCTTTTTATATGAAACCGACGAATCCTTACAGAATGAAAAATTTTATTGTTCAACTTACTTTAATCCACCTTGGTCAAAAAATAAGAACGTCAAACTTCCTGAGGTAGACAAATTTAAATGGGTAACGGCTAAAGAAGGTCGTTCTGGTGCAATGAATTCAATTAAAAGAATATTTGATGTTTTTTTAAATTGACAAATAAACAAAAATAATATATAATGGTTGTATGAGTATAAAAGAATTTGACGTAGATGATTTGATTTATTTTGCTTCTAGGTGTCTAAATATAGATGATCCGATTGAAATGAAATATCACAAAGATAGGTTTGAACTTGTGCTTGAATCTTATTGTTCAAGCAGACAAAATGACAAAGAAATCGTAAAAAAGTTACAAGAAGAATATGCCAGTAAAGAAAGCAACAAAGAAAACAGCTAAAAAGAAAGCAACTGGTCCAAAGAAGAAATCTTTATGGGATCATTTGAATGCTGTCAAGTTTGATCAGAAAAAAGATTATTTTGATACATTAAATGATCTTGACAGATCAACTTGGAACAGTTGGATGATTTTAAGAGCGTTATCTTATACTGAAGACTATTTGTTGATTGCTAATGAGTTGAATAAATTCTACAATTTGAAGCCTGAACAATTATATCGTATATTGATTGATGTTTTACCGAAACAGAAAACATTTGATAAATTTATCAATGGTAAAAACGAAGGAAAATATAATAAAACTGCTTTAAGTATTTTAAAATCTTACTTTGAAATTTCGAGTAGAGAAGCGTTGTATTACATGGATATGTTTTATAGTTGTGAAGTTGGATTGACTGATTTATCGGAACTTTTACGGAAACATGGAAAATCGGAAAAAGAAATTGAAGAAATGTTATGTGTGAATCAGTAAAGAAAAATAGATTTTTTAAAGCCGTCGATAAAATTGAAAGAAGAGATTTATCTAAACCAAGTGTATTTCTTGCTGGTAGCATCGATGGAGGTGAAGCTCATGATTGGCAAGAAAGAGTAACGACAAAACTAAAATTCTCTCATTGTAATATATTCAATCCTAGACGTGAGGAATGGGATGAATCTTGGGAACAATCTTTAAATTCGGCAAACTTTTATGAACAGGTTAATTGGGAGATTGATGCTTTGGAAGAAGCTGATGTGATTGCTTTGTATTTTGCTGATGGAAGTAAATCTCCAATTTCTTTATTGGAGTTTGGTATGTTTGTTAAGTCAAATAAACTTGTGGTATATTGTGATGATTTTTATCGAAAAGGAAACGTTGATGTGGTGTGTCAGCGGTTTGGTATACCTGTGTTTACTGATGAAGAGTCTTGGATTTCTTGTATAAAAAGAAAGTTGAAATTATGTGTAAAAAAGTAATTGGCATTTGTGGTGTAGCCAGAAGCGGAAAAGATTCATTTTGCAATCTTGCTTGTGAGATTCTTAAAAAAGAATATGGTTTAATTGGAACACGTTATGCTTTAGCGGATGCTTTAAAGGATGATATGCGGGATTTCTTGTTTGATAAAGTGGGAATTGATGTGTATACAACAGACGATGATGAAAAGAAAATCATACGCCCTCTATTAGTTGAATATGGTCGCTGTAAACGGATTCAAACTAAAGCTAGGTATTGGACATCCAAAGTAGAGAAACAAATCCGTGACGATGAATTTAGTGACATTGCATTTGTAACTGACGTAAGATATGCTGAATATGAATTAGATGAATTGCAATGGATTCGTAAAAGCATGGGTGGTAAACTTGTTCACGTTTCAAGATACGATTTAAATGAATTTAATGAGAAGGTATTTATTAAACCACCAAATATAGATGAAGAAAGAAACGATCCTATATTATGGCAACATGCTGATGTTAAATTTCAATGGAAAAATGTAACAAAAAATGATGAACCTGATTGGGGTTATATGAAATCTGAGATCAAAAATATCATTAAAACTTTAATTGATTGATTTATGGAAATAGATTATAAACGAATAAACTTCACTAAAGAAGAAGTTGAAGTCATGAACGAATGTGAACCTTGGAGAAATCTTGTTTTGGGTTCTCCTGAGTATAAAAAAAATAAAGCATTGGTTGATAGTGAAAATAAATTGAAAGAGTATGCTAATAACGATGATCCATATGAGGATATCGTCGTTAAAGTTTTGGAAGAAATGGTTTGTTCTGTAATTGGAATTTCATTAGGGATTGTTCTTGCTAAATCAGTAATGTATTTTATTTTCTAATGAAACCTCCTTGGGATACATATTATTTGTCACAATGTTTTTTGTTAGCACAACGTAGCTTAGATCCCAATACTAAGTGTGGTGCTATGATAGTATCTGAAGATGGCAGAGTGTTAAGTCAGGGTTATAATGGCCCATTAAAGGGAATTGACGATGACGTTGTTCCGCTTGAGCGGCCTACTAAGTATTATCACATGATACATGCTGAGGAAAACGCTATATTGTCGTATAATGGATCGTATCAAGATATTAAGGGTTCTACTATATACATAACAGGAAGTCCGTGTCACAAGTGTCTGAGGATGATTATACAAAAAGGTATCGGAACGATTGTATATCCGAGTGATTTTCCTATTACAAAATGTCAGGATGATGCTGATTTAAAAGCTGCTGAGTTTATGGTAGAGCAAAGCGGAATACGAATACGTCCTGTTGAAGTTATGAATTCTATATTCAAAATGTTTGACAAAACAAAATTTTATATGTCTGAAAAGTTGAATAATTGATCATATATACGATATGTATATGTGACATGAAAAACACAAATCAACTTGAGATGTGTCAGAAGGATATTTTAAATTTATTTGCTACTCAAAGCAGAGAGGAAACATTTGAATTTATCAAGAAGATCGCTAATGGGCGAGAATATCCGACTGAATTTGCTGGAGAATTAATTGGAAAACTGGAGGATTATATTGAGGAATGTCAAGAAGCGATCCGTGAAGCTGAATTGCTTGAATATACCGACGAATATGGAAACATATTAAATAAGGGTAAATATAAAGTTTCAAACCGACCAAAATATATCAGCAAACCGCCTAAAGCAACAAAATATATGGATGATCCATATTCTTTGATTGATTTACATTAAATTTGATTAAAACGTTTTTTAGGGACTATATATAATAAGAAAGGTTATATAGTTCTTATGAGTTTTTTTGATTTTAGCGAAGAAATAGATTATCCAATTTATTTTACGGAATGCACTACGCCGGTTCACAACGAGTTATTACGGAATACAATAAATGACTATCATAGTTATTGTTCTTTTGTAACTCCGCCCACAAGGCGTATAAACTGGCTTATATACGAAACAAAGACAACCAATCTAATCGGAGCAATTGGTTTGTCTTCTTGTGTCCTTGCTATAAAATGTAGAGATTCTTATATAGGTTGGAATAAAGACGCTCGTATGAAAAACAGCAACAAAGTAGCTAACAACTACAGATTTTGTTTGATACCAGGCGTAACAGATTTAAAAAATGTGGGTAGCATGGCATTAAAATTGTTGCGTGAGGAAGGAGCTAAACGCTGGAAGTCTAAATACGGTGATGATCTGATTGGAATTGAGACATACGTGGAACGTATTGACAACGAAGAGTTACATAGAAGTGGCGCTGTATATAAGGCATCAAACTGGACACATGTTGGGGATAGTATGGGAACAAGTATAAAGAAAGCACCATTAAAACTTTGGCGTGCAGAGGATAGTGCAAGAGGCAGGTTGGCTCGTAAAAATCCAGAAGCTGCCTGTGAAAAATATGGTTATGGAAAAAAAGGTTATGTTACAACACCATCCAAGCAAAAAATGGTATTTTTCAAACCTTTAATGCGAGATTGGAGAAAACATTTACTAAATCATTGATCGTGGCTAGGTCAAAGAAAACACGCAAAAAGATTTGCGGTAAATGTATAATTTGTAAAGAGTCTAACCAAAAAGTGTTAGATATACATAGAATTATTCCTGGTTGTGAAGGAGGAACATATATTGGTGAGAATTGCGTAACTTTATGTGCTAATTGTCATAGAAAAGTCCATCATACAGATGAAATAAAAATCGAAGGTTGGGTAATGTCAACAGCAGGAATGCTTTTACATTGTCATATAGACGGCGAAGAAAATTATTTAAAGTCTTGACATTTTATAAAAAATGTGTCATATATTAAATATGAACGATAATATTAGATTTTCTCAATGGGAGTTAGGTTAGAACCAACTCTAAAGAAAGGTTGATCGTCATTGATCAACCTTTTTTATTTTACGTTTCTCATCATATTGACGAGATAAACGCCACGTCTTTTAACTTGTCTATACCATTTACTATCCACCATTTCATCAGCTGCTGTTTGAAAATCCATATTTTGAATAGCTGTTCTGAAATTTTTAAATTTGGATAGTCGTGTTTTTCCTAAATTGAAAGACATATCCAAAAGCACCATTTTTGCCTGTGCTGGTAAACTATCGTAATTTGGAAATAAAGACCTCACATCTTTTTCAGCTTTATGTAAAGAATATTTGTATAAGTTGACGATTCCTTTTTTAGATAACTTAGATTGGCCACTTTTTAATTTGCCAACGTCAACGCCTTGTTTTTTTAAAACTCTAATGTTATCTTTATCGTCTAAATTAAATCCGACTCCAATTGTTGGATGTCCGACACTATCTTTATATACTTTGGTTTTTATACCTTCGTGATCAGCAATTTGTTTAAACAATTGTTCATAATCAACTGTTTCTGCTTTCGCTGGTAAGAATGATGCTGCTCCTAAAGCAGCTGTCGCCATAGCCTTTTTAAAGTTCATTTCTTGTAACGGTTCTTTGAAGATTTTATTTTTTACTATATTATCAGAATTTAATGCTTTGGAGAAGGCTTGTGCTGACATATCTCCTATCGGATTTCCCATCACGAATTTAATTTGCGGATGGTTGGATTTTATCCAATCTAGCATTCTTGGTATAACCTTTGTTCCTCTTATTGGATTTAAGTTTGCGTCTTTTTGTGCTGATACCGATGTTACAAAAGCATTCACGCCATCTTCGGTTGGTATCATATTATCGTCTATTATTACATAGTCAAACTTTCCTCCGTCTGGAAGATCTACCGTTTTAGACATTAACTCTAAATCTTCTTCTGTTGTCTCAATTAATTCTCGTAACCTCTTCATAAAATTAAAATCTTGATTTTTTCATTGTTGGTCTGATATCAACGTCTTTATATTGTTTTAGATATTCAACAACACTTTTTAATACATTGATAGTCATCTCAACATCCGCTAAAGCATTATGCCATCCTGTTGGTTCTATTCCAAATGCTTTGGCTATAATTCCCAAACTCATAGTCAGTCTTTCCGTTCCACGTTTATCTGTTTTGACAAATCTTTGACGGAACTCTTTAGCTGCAACATCTTCTGAATTTTTTAAATATTGTAGTAGCGGAGTTAATACATTCTTAGTTAGTGTAAGTGTATCTGCTACTTTTACATTTGCTGGAAATCTTAGGTTATACTTTCTTGCTCTTGACACAACAACTTTCATATCAAATCTAGCATTTTGTGCCATCAAAACAACATTGTCGAATTTTCCAACAAATTGAATAAACTTTTCAATTAGTTCTTTTTCTTCGATAAATTCTGCTGTAGGTTCGTCGTATCTAGTTAAATCCATTGCCATTTTAGGAGTAAAGAACTTATCTTTGTTGATCTTCATGTCTTTCCAATTGACAGGTTTCTTACTATAACGTTTCTTTTTTCGTTTAAGACTACCTTTTTCACGTTTAACATAATCTTTAAATTCAGCGGAATATGGCGAAGTGGTGACACGTTTTGAATCTGGTCTAAGATTTGCTTTGAAATTCATTTTATCTAATGTTTCAAAACTATCACCGTCTATTGCCATAGCTGCCAACTCTGTAAGTTGAATATAGTCAATGTTGGTATGTAAACCAAGAGTTTCCGTATCCAGTAAAATTATAGTTTTTCCTTTATATTTATCGGTAAACTGATTAAGCATGTCACCGACTTTGACGCTCACTAAATTTTGTTCGTCGATGTGAATTTTCTTTAGGTGAGTATAATACCGTGGGTCTTCGTATAAATGATCAAGTGCTATTTCTTTAGCGATCTCTTCGTCGGTAGTATGTTCTTTTTCTACTTCAATTCCCATTTCCAATTCAGATTGAATTAGTTCAACGTCGGAATTGTGTTTATCAGCGATTGACTGAACATCATGTTTATCAGCCAATCCGCCTGATACTTTATCTTCGGTTATTAAATGTTTTAACTTGATCATAATAATTTATTAATTTCATTGATCGTTTGTGAAGTTTCTTTGTGAATCACACCCAAACCACCGGCTTCCACGAATAATTCAATATTTTCACTTAGATCGTCAATCAATAAATATCCATCATCAGCAAAAATGTGTTTTTCTTTACCGATGTTTGTAATGTTAAACTTATAATCACCTAATTCATTATTAGCTAACCATTTTTGTTTTCCGTTTGATGCTGAATCGCCGCTTCCGGCTGTCAAAATCTCAATTGGAACATTCAGAGACTTTACAAATTCAACGAGTTCTTTTCCTCCTGGCTGCCATTCCATTGTAGACCAAAACTCTTCTCCTGCGAATACAATAAGCTTCCATGCTGGATTACACATCAATTTTGTTTTAAACTGGTTTTTTATAATTGGGTATATATTTTCACCGGAATTTAAGGCTTCCTGACGAATTTCATTTGCGGTTTTGTCGAAATCATCTTTTCCAATTCCTAAATTTTCCATTTTATTTTTGGAAATCAATCCCTTAGAATTCATAACTCTATCCCACAGAACATCATCCTTTGCGATGCTATGATATTGTTTATCAAAGTTACATAAACAACCATCCATATCCAAAAAAATCTTTTTAATTTTCATATTATCAATATACATTTAAATTTATAAAAAGTCAACAACAAAAATAAAAAACTTTTTTGGGTTTTTTTGACTTGACATTTATAGTTATATTTGATATACTAAATTATGGTTACTGAACAAAATGAAATTGTACCAAGTCGTTTTCGATTTGGATATTCTGAGAAATGTGGACGTCCTGCTATCATCTATAAAGAGACAGGGGAAGTTTACGAGTCATTTTCACTTAATTGTGATGAATTGTTGGTTGTTCAGCGACTTGCTGAGATTCGAGATGATGAGGAAATTAGGGCAAAGATAGTTGCTGGAACATCGTTAGATACTACGCAGAATAGTGGGTTATATACAAACGTTGAACAATCTGGACTAATTATCTAATATGAAAGCAATCGTCGCGGTATCGAAAAACAATGTAATAGGAATTAATGGTAAGCTACCTTGGGAATATCCCGACGATTTAAAATTTTTCAGAGAAAAGACCTTAGATCAGCACGTTGTCGTTGGTCATAAGACATTTCTGAATATGCCTACATTGAAACGTCGTCATGTAAATGTATTATCAAGAAATTATGATGTTGCTTTTGAAAAATATCTTGGAAATGATATCAGCATTAGAAAAAAAAGATTGCAACATTTAATTGATAACAAAACATATTTTGTTAAAGATTCTTCTTTTTTATATAAAACCACGTGGGTAATTGGTGGTGCTCAGATATATTCATTATTATCTGATCAAATATCAGACATTTACATATCACGTATTCCTGAGACTATATCTTATAAAAAGACAGACGATGTTGCTTTTTTTCCTGATATATTAAATGATTTTTATCATTCTAATGTGATAAAACGTGATGGGTTTCATGTTGATCATTATCAATGTTATAAATCACGATGAAATCTGATTTATTATACAATTATGTAGTTGATGTTGTTTCTGTTTATGACGGCGACACAATTACCGTTGATATACATGTTGGGTTTGGGATTGTATTGACTAATCAGAAAATAAGATTATATGGAATAAATACTCCTGAAGTTCGTGGGGAGGAACGTGAACGTGGATTATTTGTTCGTGATTGGTTACGTGATAAAATTTTGGGTAAAACTGTAATACTAAAGACTATTAAAGATAAAAAAGGGAAATATGGTCGTTGGTTGGGAATTATATACACTGATGATTGTTTAGATAGCATAAACAATATTTTGATTTCTGAAGGATTAGCAAAAAGTTATTAATTTTCTTGACTTTTTCAAAATTTGTAGTATACTTATTGATGTTGACGCTCAACGAGGTCAGCAATGCCGGTTGCCAAATGGGATCGGTATTATAGTATAAAATATATAAACAAAAGGAATAAAAATGACTATGCTTATTAAGCGTAATGCTAACGGTGGCGTGCCAACCGTATTTGATGAATTGCACGATATGATGAACAATGCTTTTAATGATGGAGCATTTGGGCCGGAATTCACAAAGAATTTTTTCGGCATTGATTTTAACAAACAATCTTATCCAAAAACCGATCTCATAGACGATGGTGATTGTGTTTTATTTGAAGTTGAGATTCATGGGTTGACTAAAGATGACGTTTCTGTTGATTTGGAGCCTTCCGACAATAGGAATGAAAGTTATCTGGTAATTTCTGGTGGAAAAAAAGAAACCGACAAAAACGACAAACGTAATTACATTCGTAAAGAGATCAAGCGTTCCGCATGGCGTCGCTCTTGGGTTTTATACGAAGATCAGTATGATGTTAGTAAGATTAAAGCTGATGTAAAAGATGGAATGTTGGTTGTCAGTGTTGCAAAGGTCAAAGACCAGAAAAAGAAATCTACAAAGATTCTGTAAAAATACTATTGGTTAAGTTTGGTTATATTTATAAAAAGGCGGAATTAAATTTCCGTCTTTTTTATTGACAAAATCAAAAAAACCACTATGGTAGATAACATGAATATCAAAATGAAACGTTATTTTCAAAGCGTCATCAACAAGAGAAATCTTGAGATTGATGCCTTGAAGAAAATGAACGAAGAACAAAACGATCAGTTGAAGGATTTGACTTGTCGTTTAAAACATTCTGAGGAAGTCAATGATGTGTTGGTTGATGAAAATAACGCAAGAATTGTGGCGGATGCTAAGACAACTCAAGAATTAGAAACTAAATTATTACAATTTAGAAAACAACAAAAGATTAATATGTGTTGTATTGGTCTTATTTTAACAATAACATCTTTGATTTTTATATTTGGGTAATTTCGTTAGATGGAATTGATTAAATCATGTTCGTGTAATATGTATTATAATGAATATTAAATTACAAAACTTAATCGAATCTACCTATGGGGATAGATTGCCTAATGATAGGTCGCCAACCAAAGAATATGATATTCAGCTTGATCAAGAGATTATGGCTGAACTACAATCGTCATTTACAAATTTCATGAAGCGTCATGGAAAAAAGATGATGTCGGAAGAAAGAATGGATTTTCTTCAAGAGAGCAAAAAACTTTCTGACTTTATGTGGCATTTTATTGAAAGAGAATGAAACGTTGGAGTAGAGAATATTATATAAAGAACTTCAAAGAAATGGCTACGTGGAAGAAAATCATGTTAGTTGTTATGGTTTTGCTTTGTTTGTTCGGTGTTGGTGGGTTAACATTTTGGAAACAGGATGATGCTTTGGATTGGTCTGAGAAACCGCCGGTGTATGGAGTTCAGAAAAAAATTGAATTTTGAGTTGACTTTTTATAATTTTGTGGTATAGTTTTAATTATGATTAATTTATTTAGAGATTTCGGTCAATAAGCTATCGGTGACAATTAAGTTGCTTATAGTCTTATTGATTATGAGAGACAAAAATTATAGACGGCATCAAGACCGTCGCATTAAAAATAAACACATTCAACGATTGAGAGATGAAAGTCGTTCGGATTGGGGAGATCAAACCGACATTGATTGGTTTAATTTGCTTGATCATTTAAATGAAACTGAATATTCGGTTTTCTTTTGTTACGGAAAACATCACGTTTCAAAAATAAAATCAAAAACCGACGATGCTTACTATGCTGATCGGTTGATTGAATATTTGGGAAAAAGTAAACAACATAACAAATGTCACAGTTGGTTTAAACGTTATAAAAGTAGAAAACGTCGTGCTAAAGAAATAGATAGAATGAGACATGAGGATTATGAAAACATTCCTCAATTCAAAAGACATTGGGATTGGGATTGGGATTAAAGAAGCTTTAAGAAAACATAAAATAAAACAATATCGTGAAAGTAGAGATTGAATGTGGTAAATGTCCGATTTGTGGTCGTTATATGAACAAGAAGAATTCCAATCTTCATCATTTGACGCCGAAATTAAAAGGCGGTAAAACTACACAAGAAAATATGGTAAGATTGCATATTGTATGTCATTCAAAAATACATTCATTATGGTCAGAATCCCAACTAATGTATGATTATGATACAATAGAAAAAATAATGCTTGATGAACGAATGATAAAATTTGCAAAGTGGATATCAACAAAAAACCCAAATGACAATTTCACAAACAAAATGACCAAAACCCACAAAAGAAAAAAACGTAAATGAACTTTGAGTTTGAGTATAACAAAAACATGTTTTTATATGACATTGTTACCGGTGAGTTAATTTCAAAAGAATTTGGAATGGTTATAACTTATTGGGTTCAAAAGGAAATTAAACATAGTAATGAATTTAAAAATGCTTTGAGAAAACATAAAATAAAACAATATAAAATACAATGAATAAAATATTATTAACATTATTAACATTAGCAATGGTAGGTTGTGCTACACCAAACGTAATCACCGAAACTGATAAGTGGATCAAGGTGAAAACCGATGATCATGAGGTTTGGATTGATCAGAGGCGTTTGTCGTTAATACCTCCTGGTTACAGACATTATAGTGAAATTCAAACTCAAAATCCAAGGTAAAATATGCACTATGACGATGAAACCGTGTTAAAAGCTGGAACACTTGAAGTTGTTATATACAAACATAATGATTGTGATGGTGGTTATGAACTTGATTTGTGTTCAATTCAGGATTGTGCTTATATAAGACCATACGATCTTCAGCAATTTTTAGCTAGATGGGATCTATATTACGACGAACAACTTAGAGAAATTGAACCTGAAACGTTTTATTCGTTTCATTTCAAAATAAACAGTAGCGGCTATGGTATGCCTGAGTTTGTTTCATTTGAAAAAGTTGACGATTCTACTTTTTCACGATTACATTAAAAAATGATAAAAAGCGAAGAAATTTAAAAAATCTTCGCTTTTTTGTTGACTTTTTATAAAAAGTGTGACAATATTATAACCATGAATAAGAAAATCACAATAAAAAACCTTCCATTATTTGAAAAATTTATTGCCAAATTAAACCGAAAGGCTAAAAAGTTTGGCATAGATGAACTTACGTATTCCATCGAGAAACGTCTTGTTCCTGTTGGTGTTCACAAACAAGAAGTGTTGGAAGTTGTTTTGGATGGTTCACCATTTGAAATGAATGGTTGGAGTTATGTAGCGTCTGCTGAAGATACTCCTAATGGGAATATTATTCGTAAAAACTTTAAATCCAAAGATTTACGTGTTCCTGATCGTTATCATGAGGTTCATAACATTTGTGAACATTGTAATTGTAAACGTAAACGTAAACTTACATATGTATTACGTAACGATGTTGAAGATTCGTGGAAGATGGTGGGTTCTTCTTGCATGGAAGATTTCATCGACGGTTCTAAAAATGCTTTTAAATTCGTGGATTCATTGGATGAACAAATTGAAAACTACGTTAAAACCGAAAAATCTTCTGTAACTAAAGAAGGTTTGCCATATGGAATGGTATACGACAACTTAACCACGTTGACATTTACAGCTCTTGCTATTGAAAAATATGGATGGGTGTCTTCAGGAGAAGCTTACGCCAATCATACTCGTTCTACAAAGGTCGCTGTGTATGATTTAATGAATGGTTGTGATGAACATTCAAAGTCGGTAAACAAAGACCATCAAGCGTTAGCAATGGATGCAATTAAGTGGGTTTGTGAATATGATGAATCTTTGTGTGATACTTACATGAAAAATTTAAAAACGATCGTGAAAAATGGATATTCTCCATATTCTCAATTGGGATATTTGGTGTCTATCATTAACACTTATCAAAGAAAGAAGTCTGAAAGTAAAAGAAAAGATTTGTCTTTGTCTAAACACGTTGGGGCAGTAAGAGATAAATTATCATTGGCCGTCAAATCGATGCATTGCTTCAATTGTAATGGGATGTATGGTGAATATAATGTAAGTATTTTAGCAGACGATTGTGGAAATGTTTATAAGACAAATATGTTTACTGAAAAAGAAAAAACGTATGACATTACAGGAACGGTAAAAGATCATACTGAATATAAAGGTATTAAACAAACCGTATTAACCCGTGTCAAGGTTAAATAATCCTTGACATTCAAATTATTCGTAGTATAATGGCATTATGAAATATAAAGTAGAATTATCTAAATACGAACTTAAACTCATTATAGAAGCGTTAATCTTTTCCAATTGTGGTGATGCTTGTTATGAAAATACCGAAACGAGCAAACAAGGGGTTTTGCTTGCTGAACAATTTAATAATTGGTTTCAGGAGAAGCCGGAATTAAATGTATATTTGAATGCTCTTGAACAAGATGGAAAATTTGTGTTTGACGATGAAAACTCTGAACTTGCGCGTAAAGTTATATCTCAAATAAAGGTAAAATGAAGATTTATATATTAGCATGTGATGTGACCGGAGAAAGCATCGGTTGTTATCGTTCTCCACTTGTTATTCCTGATGAAGTGGATAAGTTACTTGAAGAACAACCTTTTGGATTGATGTGTTTTGATTCTCATTTTTGGGTGGAAGAATACAAAGTTGACTCTAATGAAAAGCCAATCCTTTATGAAATGGGTGAAATAAGATCGTGGAAATATAAAAAAGAATAAATACTATATATTAATATGATAGAAGTAATTGGTTACATTGGAGCGATTTGTTTTGCTCTATGTGCCATCCCTCAGGCATACATGTGTTACAAAGATAAACATGCTCATGGATTGAGTATGGTGTCTTTGATGTTGTGGTTTTGGGGAGAAGTTTTTATGATATTATATACAGCGGTCACAATAGGATATTTAAATCCATTGATGTTAAATTACGCTTCGAGCGTATTGTTTTTATTAATTATAATAAGGTATAAATTATGGCCACTAAAATAAAAGAATTATTTATCAAATGCGATTGTCATACGGAGATTCTTAATATAGAACGTGATGATGCGATGAGACTGTATTATTTTTGTATTTATGAAATCGACAAAAATAAAATGGATTGGAAACAACGTTTGAGATACTGCTGGAAAGTATTAACTAGCGGTAAAGCTTATAACGATCAAATTATTTTGAGTGAAAACTCGATGAATGAATTGATGGATTTTAATAAACAAACAAATAAATCGCTGGACTAACATCCATTAATTTAGCAACCATCAATCTAGTATTTCCTGCTACTAAATAATAGTCATCGCCATATTTCATTACAATGGGTGCTTTAACCGGTTTATTATTTTTAAAATCCTTTTTAAATTGTTTCCAGTTTGACTTGTAATCTGGATTCTTTTTTTGTAACTTTTGTGATAAGTCAACGATGTCTTTAAAACTATTTGCTTTTTTACAATCACAATTTTTCAATTTATCCCATACAGAAGGCATCAATCGTTTTAATTCACCTTCGTCAAATGCTTCTTTTATTTTATCTAATGAAATATCCAGTTGATCTGCTAACATTTCAAAGTCTGATTCTTCCGCTTCAAACGTCGGTTCTTTCCACTCTTCTTTTGATTCAATTAAAAGCTCTTTTAAACTTATCATATCAATAAATATAATCAACACTTTTTATAGGTTGACAAAACTACATATATACACTATAATAAAACACATATGTCAGAAGAACAGAAAAAATGCTTTGAATGTGGTTCTACCGATGATTTACATGAACATCATGTTGTTCCACGTGTAAAGGGAGGAACGAAAACCGTTGCCTTGTGTGTTAGATGTCATGGATTGGTTCATGGTCGGAATATGTTAAATCATAGAGAATTGACAATTGAAGGGTTAAATAAAGCAAAACAATCCGGTAAGAAGTTAGGTCGACCAGCGAAGGCACAAGAGAACCAAGATTTGATTCTTCGATTGAAAGGTCAGGGATGGAAGGCAAAACAGATTGCAGATCATCTCAGCATCAGTATCCACACGGTTTACAAGAAAATTCAGTTGAATAAAAAGATGAGGGTCGATGACATTAAAACCATTCATTATGTAGATAAAAAAGAACAAACTAATAAAATGAATGAATTGTTGTTACTGGAAAAAAAAGAAGCGGAAGTTAGAAAACAAGAAGAGCTTAGTGTAAAGCGGAAAAGAATAGAATGTGTTTACAATAAACTGGCTTTATCTAATCCAAGACACATCGTAACTATACAAGAATTGTCTGAAAAATTAAATATTGAATATAAAGAAGTTTATTCATTAATTGGCGATCAAGTTTCATCTGAAATGAGACAAAGAAATATTGAATTAAAACAAGAAATATATGAGTTTGTAACTTGCCTTCGTAAATTTAAAAAAATGTCTTGTGTTGATTTAGCAGATTATTTTAATAATAATGATATCAAAAAACCAACAGGTCATGGTTGGGGTGAAGGTGAGTGGAACGGGAGTTCAATACAAAAAATATTAAAAGAATTTGATGAAAAATAAAAATGTTCATACTTTTTTGTTCCTACGTTTATATGTATAGAAACAAGGAGATAAAATAACATGGGTAGAAAAAAGAAATATTTAACCGACGAAGAACGTCTCCTTGCTAGAAAAGAAAGGCAAAAGAGATATTATGAGCGGAACAAAAAAAGAATTAAAGAAAAACGAATGCAAAGATACTACGAAAAATCGAGATCCGATAATTTACAAGACAACGAATCTAATTAATGGAAGGTTTTATGTTGGCAAAGATGCTTACAATAAAAAGCATTATATTGGAAGTGGTACTATATTAAAACAAGCAATAAAAAAATACGGAAGAGAAAACTTTAAAAAAGAAATATTAGAACATTGTTCTTTTGATATATTAAATGAAAGAGAAATATATTGGATTGATAAATTAAACGCTATTAATGATGGGTATAATATAACAGAAGGGGGAACTGGAGGTGATGTTATTACTAACAATCCTAATGCTGATGAAATACGAAAAAAGAAGAAAGGACATGTTCCTTGGAATAAAGGCATACCATGTTCAGAAGAACAACGTAAGAAATGTAGTGAAAGTCAGAAAAAAAGATTTGACAATGACCCCAACTTGAGGTATAATAATGGTTCGTTTAAATCAGGAAAAGATCATATATTATATGGAAAAGAACGAGATCGAGAAATTGTAGAAAAAATTATAAGATCAAATAAGAAAGTATGGAAAAAATCAGGTAGATTGCAAAAAGTTAAAATTGAATTCTTAGAAACCGGAAAAACTGTTATATATGAATCTGTAAGTGAAGCATCAAGACAGACTGGAATCGACAAAAGAAATATATCTGAACGAGCTAGGTCTAAAAGTAAAATACATAAGAAAAAATTTAAAATAGAATACATTAATGAGTGAAGAACAGAAAAAAATAATTTTAGATACTGAAGGACGTAAAAGAATTAGCTACAGTCAGTTTAGTCAATGGTTCAAGTGTCCCCAGTCTTGGAAATATGCTTATTTGGATGGTTTGAGTAAGTATGAGAATAATGTACATTGTGCGTTCGGAACTGCCATTCACGAATCAATTCAAGATTGGTTAACTGTATTATTCACGGAAGGCGGACTTGCTGCTGACTCATTTGATGCTGTCTCTGTATTTGATCGTGTGTTTGAGAAAGAGATGAAGGGTGAGAAGAAAGTATCGATTAAGGATGAAAACGGTGACTATGTGTTAGATAGCGAAGGCAACAAGACATATGAAACCAAATCTGAGCCGGTTGAAATTGAAGAAGATGAATTGAAGACTTTTGTGGAACATGGTCATACAATCATTGAGTGTGTGACTGAATATGGAAATCGAAGAAAACATTTTCCTACTGAGAAGTATGAATTGGCTGGAATTGAGACTCCGATTAATATTCCGGTGATGAATAACTTAGCGTTCATTGGTTATCTGGATATTGTGTTGAAGGAAAAGGCAACGGGTAAAATTAAGATTGTTGATTTGAAAACTGCCACTCGTATGTGGAACAAATATCAACAAGCCGACATGGGAAAGATACTTCAGTTGTTATTTTACAAAGCGTTTTACAGTAAACAATTTGGTGTGCCTGTAAATAAAATCGACGTAGAGTTTATGATTTTAAAAAGAACTTTATTGGAAGGAGTTAGTTTCCCCGAGAATCGTATTCAGAAGGTGATTCCTCCTGCTGGTAAAGTTATGGTAGATGAAGCTGTATCTACATTGGTAGAGTTCATTGAAAACTGTT
>Ga0208645_1000545_pt1 | contig 39746 bp, 72 predicted proteins | sample VirMetDEL_Sep_01_FD_184519 | JGI IMG/M metagenome (GOLD analysis project Ga0208645, IMG submission 184519) | Aqueous microbial communities from the Delaware River and Bay under freshwater to marine salinity gradient to study organic matter... | ecosystem: Environmental > Aquatic > Marine >... | reverse complement strand
CCACGTTGCACGGGCCCGTCAGAAGCTGGGTGATCAGGGAGAGAAGCTGACTGCAATGTGCATTCACTCTTCCTGCTTCTACGACCTCGTAGAGCGCCGCGCAATCGACTACATCTACGACGACACCGGTGCCGCTGACACCAGCGCCACTCAAGGTTCGACTGCAGGTGCATTCGGTAGCGTTGCCGTGCCTACTTTTATGGGCCTGCGTGTAATCGTGTCTGACGATGTTCAGACCGCCGGCAGCGGTTCCTCGACCGAATATGCCGCCTACTTCTTCACCCAAGGAGCAGTCGGTAGTGGTGAACAACTCGCCATGAGAACCGAGGTGGACAGAGACATCTTGGCCAAGTCGGACGCAATGAGTCTCGACCTCCATTATGTCTATCACCCGATTGGTGCTCGTTACACCTCCAGCACTGTCAACCCGACCCAGAGCGTTCTGGAGACCGTTGGCAACTGGTCCAAGGTGTACGAAACCAAGAACCTCGGTATTTGCCGGGCGACCGTTACTTCTAATCTTGACTGAGGAGAGTAACTAACCATGGCATCTATTTTTGAGGCAACCGCAGGTCTGGCCATCGGCTACACCTCCGGTTCGTCCGTGACCCAAGACACGGACAAGAGCACCGGCGTCACCATTAACGCCGCTTCCGGTGCTATCACCCTGAACGCCGCAGCCCTGGCAGCAGGCGCTGAGGTTTCGTTCACTGTCACCAACGACAAGGTAACCGCCTCCGATGTGGTTCTCGTGAACCACGCCTCGGCTGGCACTGCCGGCGCCTACTTGGTGCAGGCCAACAGCTTGGCCGCTGGATCCTTCGCGATCACCGTGGCCAACCTGTCTGGCTCTTCGGCATCTGAGGCAATCGTCCTCAACTTCGTCGTCATCAAGGGCGCTACGTCCTGATGGGTCTGTTCGCATTTAGGCGAGCAAAAGAGCGTGAGGCTGCTGCTTCGGCAGTGGCCTCCACTCCCCCCAAGCGTTCTCCTAAGAAATCACCCGAGAAGCCCGATGGCGATCACGATCGACGCAACAGTCGGGGGCGCAAGCGCAAACAGCTATCTGACGCTGAGTGATGCCAACGATCTGATCGATGGCCTCGTTCAGAACGATGACGTGGTTGCCTGGGCTGATGCCACTGACGATCAAAAGAACCGAGCCCTCTATACCGCAGCGCAGCGCATCGACCGCGAGCGGTTCCTAGGGGCAAGGGCTGACAATGACCAGGCGCTGCAATGGCCGCGTGATGGTGTGCGCAAGCCAGACACCTACCAGCGGACCTACACCACGGGTTTCCCGTTCCGTCTGACCGAGGATTACTACACCACCACCGAGATCCCGGATCAGATCAAGAAGGCCCAAGCAGAGCTTGCGGTCTACCTGCACAACAACAAAGACGGCCTGGGCCTTGGTGGCCTTGAGGACTTCAAGAACCTGCAGGTGGGTTCAATCAACCTCACCCCGAACTTCTACGGGGCGGTGGGTGCTGATCGCATCCCGCCAATGGTGGAGCGTTATTTCACCGGTCTTAGAATCAGTGGACCGGGCAACATTGCCGTAAAGAGGAGCTGATTCATGGGTTACGCCTACCCAGGTGCCGAGTTCATCGACGACACGGCGGCCCACACCGGACGTTTCGGCAAGATCGTCGCCCTTGAGGATTCGGTGATTGCCAGCCTGTCGGCTGAGGATTACACCGGCAACACGCTTTCAGCGATCCCCATAAAGGCAAGCTGCGAGATGTATGGGGTCTTCACCAGCGTGACCCTGACCAGCGGCACTGTCGTCGCCTACAGGCTCTGATCATGCATAGAAGCGTTCAGATTGACCCGAGCTACAGCATCGGCGCTGATTTCGTCAGCAACACCACTGCGCGGACTGGGCGCTGGAACAAGATCTCTATCCTGAAAAACAACACCAGCTTCAGCGCATTGACTGCGCAGAACTGGACCGGCAACAGCTTGGTCGGCGAGTCGCTGCCTGCTGGGTTTGTGATACAGGGAGTTTTTACTGCTTTCACGCTAAGCAGTGGCGGCGCTGTAATCGCTTACAAGATCTGACATGGCAAAAGCAGGCTCAGCGATCTCCGGTGTTGACTACGCGATCGGTGCGGAAGTCATCAACGATACGGAGACGCATACTGGCACTTTTATCGAGGTCGATTTTTACGAAAACAGCACGATCGACTCGATCGTCAGCACAAACATCATCGACGACAGCTTCAGTGGCGTCAGTGTTGACCAGGGCGCCCATCTCGCGGGGTACATCACAAGCATCACGCTCCAGAATGGAGCGTGTATCGCCTACAGGGTCTGATGGCACTTGCAGACAAGATCGCTAAAGCTGTAGGCAAGCCCTTCCCCAAGATTGGCGGCGATGTCACCTTTCGCGTGATTTCGACCGGGGCCTACAACACCACCACCGGCGCAGTTACTGAAACCGCTAGCGACACCACGATCAAGGGTGCTCTTGACTCTGTCAGCGAGCAAGAGGTCAACGAGTTGGTGCAGGCCAGCGACAAGAAGCTAACGGTCCCGGCTAGCAGCTTCAGTTCTCGCCCATCCACCGCCGATAAAGTGGTAATCAGCAGCGTTGTCCATCAAATCATTGCGGTCAATGTGACCGAAATGCAGAACGTGGACATCGCCTACGACCTGATCTTGAGGGCGTAACTATGGGCAAGAAGCTCAATAGCCTTGGGGAGATTGGGCCTCTGCTCGAAGAGTTCGCCAACGATCTTTTGCGGGCCTCAATTCTTGAGACCGATGCCCGCGTGAAAGAGGCCAGCCCTGTCCTGTCTGGCCGTCTGCGCAATAGCTGGATGATCGGCGAAAACAGCGAAGCTGGCCAGCCAGCAGAGCGGAAAGAATACGGCGAGAACATCCCGCCCGCAGTAGCGATCAATTACACCCAAGGCCAAGAGACGATCGGCAACACCTACAGCATCCACAACAACCTGGAATATGCGGAGGCGGCCTGCTTCGGCACTAACCTCCCGCCGTCTTGGCAGGGCGATTTCAAGCCAGCCAAGAAAGGCGTGGTCCCTGGCTTCCCTGATCTAATCGCTAAAGAGATGCAAGCCTTCGTCGATCAAAAGGCTCGCGAGTTCCGCAGGAAATTCTGATGCCAGCCGCAAACCTCAACACGATCAGGGCCACCATCGAAGCCCGCCTGGCCACTGAACTGGCAGAGGATCCGGCCATTCCGGTGGTGTTTCATAACGTCCCCTTTGAGCCGACGCCAAACTCATCGTGGGTTCAGTGCTTGACCACCTTTGGCCGGAATCAGTACCTCAGCCAAGGCAGCACGACGAACTCACAAAACAGGATTTTCGGCCTCGTCACGATCAACATTTTTTCGGCCGCAGGTGTAGGCCCTGGCGCCAACTACACGATCGGGAAAAGGATCCGCGATCTTTACAATAGGGTGAACGTGTCGGGGGTTTTCTTCGACGCTCCAATAGGTCCAGAGGCTCTGGCTTCACCAGCTCCCGAGGGCTATTTCCAAACACAGGTCCGTGTGACCTTTGAATCCATCGAGGAACTCTGACCCATGGCCATTCTCCGAGGAGAGCAAGGCGCTGTCCAATTCGACGCCGCCGGCTCTACAAACGCCACCATCGTTGGCACCCGCAGCTGGACTCTTTCCACCACGAAGGAAACTCTGGACGTTACCGATCACGGTGACACCTTCCGTTCCTTTGTTGGCAGCCTGATCTCCGGCTCCGGCACCGTGGAACTCGTCTACGACCCCGACGCAACTGGCCAGGCTGCCTTCTTGGAAGACGTTCTGACCACTGCTGATGCTGCAGACGCAACCTTCGAGCTGTTCACTACCGGCACCACCTCCGGCTCTGATTCAATCAGCTTCGCTGGAATTATCACTGACATGGAGATTTCTTCTACTGTTGGTGAACTTGTTGTCGTTAGCTGCAACTTTGTGACCAGCGGTGCCATCACCGGCAACCTGGAATAATCAGGTGTATAGTCGGGGCGATTTATTCGCCCCCTAGATGGCAGCCCAAAAGCGAACTGTCGATCTGCTGGTTGAGGCATTTGACCTCAGCCAGCGTCGCAAATTTGTTCTTAAGAATGCAGACGGCAAGCCCGTCGTTGATCTGTATTTCAAGCCGATCACCCGCGCTGATCGCAAGAAGGCTCAGTCCCTTGCTGGCAGTGAAGAAGCGCTAGAGATCAGCACCCAGATGCTGTGCCAGATGGCAGAGCTTGAGGATGGGACAAAGGCCTTTGCCGCGGCCGATGCACCGAAGCTTCAGCGCCAACTGCCTGAGTCTGTGCTCAACGAACTGGAACTGTTCCTGTTTGGCCTCGGTGAAGACACCAGCATGGAAGAAGCAAAAAACGACTGAAGCAGGACAACTGGCTCAACTTTGAGTTTTTCTTGGCCTGCGAGTTAGGCATGACAGTGAGCAAGCTCCGCACGGAATTGACCGACGCGGAGTTCGTTCATTTTGCGGCGTACTATGAGCTGAAAGGCGAGCGGGAAGAGCAGGCAATGAATAAGGCAAGGCGCCGCCGATAGACTGCATTCAGTCTTGGGCGTGCTGTGGCAGACGTTGCCATTAGGTTTGAAACGTCGCAGGCCAAGCGTGCGACAAAGGATCTAACTAGCGATACAAAGAAACTTCAGGAGGCTGTACGCGGTAGCCAAGGCGCTCTTGAGAAGCAGGGCCGGGCTGCAGGTGCAGCGGCTGCTGGGACGGCGAAGTTTGGGGCCTCGGCAAAACTGGCGGCCCCTGGTGTTCGTGCGCTTGGTGCTGCAGTCAAGGCAGCGTTAGGCCCTGTCGGCCTGCTGCTGTCGGCTGCGGGTGCAATGACCCAAGCCTTTGGCGTTCTAGCAAAACAGGATTTTGCAGAGGCAAAGGTTCGCACTCTTGGGGTCAACAGCGAAGAACTGACCAAGCGGCTCAAGGGTGTCAGCCGCGAGCTGAACGGTCAGGCCAGCGTCGTCGAGCTGACTGCTGCGGCCTATGACGTGGCTTCGGCTGGTTTTGCTAATGCAGCCGATAACGCCAAGATCTTGCAGGCGGCCAGCCAAGGCGCTACCGGTGGCTTCTCTGACATCAACACCGTGGCCGATGCGGCCACCTCTGTTCTGAACGCCTACGGCAAAACGGCGGACGAAGTCGGCGCCATTGTCGATGGCTTTATTCAGACCCAGAACGACGGCAAGATCATCATTGGCCAGTACGCGGCCAACATCGCAAAAGTGTCGCCAGTTGCGGCTGCCTTGGGTGTTGAGTTGGCCGAGGTGAACGCGGCTGTCGCCCAGATCACCGCAGGTGGCACCAACGCCGAGATGACCTTCACAGGTCTGAAGACGGCATTCGCTCAGATTGCTTCTGGCAACGTCGGGAAAGAGTTCAAAAAGTACGGCGTCGAGATCAACGCGGCGACGATTAAGAGCGACGGCCTGGCCGGCACCTTGGAGAAGATCAAGAAAACAGGTGCAGACGCTGGCACTGTGATCAAGGCGTTTGGCACCGAAGCCGGCCCTGCAGTTTTGGCCCTGCTGGAAAATACCGACAAATACAACAGGCTTTTAGAGAATCAGAAGAAGGCTCAAGGGGCTGCGGCCAAGGCTGCATTTGAGGCAAGTGACACGATCAACGGATCGCTAAACAGGCTGCGCGTTGCGTTTGAAAACCTGTTTGCAGATGGCGGAGAGCTGGGCGATCTGCTCAAGCTGATTTTCAAAGGCGCGGCCGTAACGGTCGAAGTGTTTGGCGTCACGATCAACAATTTGCTGGCGCCCTTTAGGGCTATTGGTGCGGCGGTCAATGAGTTTGGAGAGACGATCGCCGAAGCCTTAGGGGTCAAGGGCGTGAATATCGCCTTTGAGATGCAGGAAGCCTACAAGGGCGTTTTGGGTGTCTTTACCCAAATCAGCGATTTCATCGTTGGCCTCGGCGTCAGGTTTGGCAAGTTCTTGGGCGGAATTGTCACTGGGACAAACGACACAGCTAACGCAATCAAAAAGAACCTGATTGGCGGATTTCAGGATGCATTTAACGGCATCAAAACCGCGATGCAGAACTTTTACAACGGCCTCCCTGGCTGGGCGAAGTTCCTAATTGAGGGAGCCGCAAAAGCTGCAGGCATTGTTGGTGGCCTTGTTCAGACCGCGATGGGCGGCGTCCAGCAGGTCGCGCAGAACGTCATTGGCGCAGCCGCGCCGCTAGTCACTGGGGCGGCCGGCGCTGTTCAGCAATTTGCCCAAACGACTATCGCCGAGGGTCAAGGCTTTAAGGCCGAGGAAAGGCTCAGGGTCGCTAACGCTCAACAGCAGCAGGCTGCAAACGGGATTGTTCCTACTGGCGGCGGACTTGGCAAAGATGCGCAGAAGCTTGAGGAGCAGCGTCAGCAGGCGGCGCAGCGTCTAGAGGAAGCGGCAATTCAGCAGCAAGAACGGAAACAGCTTGCTTACGAGGACCAAGTCAACAAGCTGCACGAGCAACAGGCACTGCAACGGGCGATCATCGAGGGCAATGTCGAAGAGGTCGCCAATGCCTACTTGCTGAAAGATCTGATCAATCAGCATGGGGTTGAGCGCGGAAACGTCCTTTACCAGAACGAACTAAACCTGCAGTCAATACAAAAGCAGGTCGAAGAGCACAAGAAGCTTGAGGACCAGCAGAAGAAAGCTGGCGAGGCCATGAAGGCGCTCTACATGGACATCGGCATGACGATTAAGGACAGCGTCGTCGAGGGCATTAAGGGCGCAATCAAGGGCACGAAGAGCCTGCGCGATGTGGCGATGGGCCTGCTCGACAGCATGATGAACAAGCTGATCGAGTTTGCTGTCAATGCAGCCTTGTTTGGCGTCGTCCCCGGCGGTGGCGGTGGCCTTTTTGGCGGCATCTTTGGCGGCATCTTTGGCGGCAAGCGTGCAGCTGGCGGCCCGGTCTCTGCCGGCAAGTCCTACTTGGTGGGCGAGAAGGGCCCAGAACTTTTCACCCCCAGCCGAGGCGGCAGCATTGTCCCCAATAATCAGATGGGCGGCGACGTCAACGTCAACGTGAACGTGGACGCCACCGGCAGTAGCGTGGAAGGCAACGACACGCAGGCCAATCAACTAGGCGCAGCAATCGCCGCGGCCGTCAAACATGAGTTGATCATGCAGAAGCGTCCTGGAGGTCTCTTGAGCTGATGGCTACCTTCCCCTCGATTACACCGACTTACGGCGCGTCGAAAACCAGCAACCCCATGAAACGGGTTGTGCAGTTTGGCGATGGCTACCAACACCGGCTAACGGTTGGCCTGCCCACTCATATGAACCCGAAGGCGTGGGATCTTGCTTGGAACGTGTCAGAAACTGACGCCGACACAATCGAGGCATTCCTAGATGCGAGGGCAGAAGACCAAGCCAGCTTTGACTGGAGTCCACTAGACGATTCGGAAACTTACAAGTGGATCTGTCAGGAGTGGACGAAGACAATCCCCTACAACAACCGGGCCACAATCACAGCTCGTTTTATTCAAGTCTTTGAGCCCTGATGGCGATCCCAACTTCTGAACTTCAGAAGATCAACCCGAGCAGCCTGATCGAGCTGTTCGAGTTGACGCTGACCGAATCGCTCCACGGCGCCGATACGACCTACCGCTTTCACAACGGGACTTCCGAGGTAGGTACCCAAGATATTGTCTGGGATGGCAACACTTACACCAAGTATCCGATCCAAGTCGAGGGCTTTGAGTACAAGGCCGACAGCAGTAGCCTCCCTCGCCCGACTCTGCGAATCTCGAACATTTTCGGGGCGATCACGACGCTAATCCTGAGCGCCAACGACAAAACACCGGGTAACGATCTAACCGGTGCAAAGCTTGTTCGGATCCGCACCCTCGTTCGCTACATCGACGCGGTGAATTTTGAGGACGAGACCAACCCCTACGGCACACCGGACACGGCAGCCCTCCTGCCGACTGAAACGTACTACTTGGCCCGCAAGGTAAAAGAAGACCGCGACGTGGTCGAGTTTGAAGCGGCGGCCAGCTTTGACCTAGCCACCGTCAAGGCACCTAAGCGGCAGTGCAATCAAAACCTTTGCCCGTGGATTTACAAGGGCGCAGAGTGCGGTTACTCCGGCACTAATTACTTTGACGAGAACGACAATTCGACGATCATTACGGCTGAGGACAAATGCGGCAAGCGCCTTAGCAGCTGCGAAATTCGATTTGGTGAGAATGCCGAGCTACCGTTCGGGGGCTTCCCAAGTATTGGTCTATTCGGCGGATGAAGGCGGCAGCAAAAGCGAAAGCGTTGGCCCATGCGCAGGCCGAAGATCCTCGCGAGTCATGCGGCCTTCTTGTCGTCGTCAAGGGTCGAGAACGGTATGTGCCATGTAAAAACTTGGCTGATACAAGTGATTTCTTCATCCTCGACCCAATCGACTACGCCGCCGCTGAGGATCAAGGGGAAGTCGTAGCAGTCATCCATAGTCATCCGGTCACGCCGCCTATCCCCAGTGAAGCTGACCGCATTGCTTGTGAAAAGTCCGAGCTTCCTTGGTACATCGTCAACCCAAAAACCAAAAAGTGGGGCCAGTGCTTGCCCGAGGGATACAAAGCCCCGCTGATTGGTAGGCAGTGGGTTTGGGGTGTCTCTGACTGTTGGACATTGGTCCGCGATTGGTACGGCGAGCAGGGGATCGAGCTGCCTGACTGGGACCGGCCTAGGTCATTGATCGAGTTCAACGAAAACCCGATGTTTGACGACTGCTGGGAAGAGGCCGGCTTTTACGAGGTGAGCTTCGACGACATGCAGCCAGGCGACGCGATGCTGATGGCAGTCGAGTCAAACAAGCTCAACCACGTCGGCGTCTATGTCGGCGATCAAATGGTCATCCATCATCTGTGCGGCCGTTTGTCCAGTCGCGATCAGCTCAGCGAGTGGTTAGTAAACTGCACTGGTAGGGTGCTGCGCTATGCAAACGGAAGTCAAGCTCTACGGACCGCTGGCTAAGTTCGTTGGGCGGCGTAGTTTCCTAGCTGAGGTAAGCAGTGCGGCAGAAGCCGTCAGGATGTTGCTGGCCAACTTCCCTGGGCTTGAGCGCCATATGGCGGACTGGAATTACAAGGTTGTCGTCGATAACTACGAATCAGAGCTAGACGATATTCACAACCCAGCCTCGGGTTGTATTCAGATCATCCCTGTGGTTGCGGGCGCAGGATTCTGGAAGAGCTTCGGCAAGATTTTGGCCGGGATTGCACTTGTCGCGGTTGCCGTGATTAACCCCTTCGGCGCTGCTGCGATCGGCACGTTCGGTATTGGTGCCGGCTCGATTGCTGTGTCGAGTGTTGTTGGCCTGATTGGTGCCTCGTTGATTCTTGGTGGCACGGCGCAACTCCTTAGCCCAACCCCGCAGATTGGCCAGCTTGGCCCAGCTGCTGGTTTTAGTCCCGTCAAGTCCACAGAGGGCACAGCATTAGACCCGCAGGGCCAAGACTCTTACAGCTTCAGCGGGATTCAGAACACCTCAAAAGCTGCCACGACCATTCCCGTGGTCTTTGGCGAAACTGTGGTGGGATCGGTGGTGATCTCGGCTGGCATTGACGTTGACAACAAATGAGCAAGCCTGAGAAAAAACAAGATCAGATCATTGGTGCTGGCGGCGGCGGCGGTGGTCTTGTTATTCAGACGCGGCAAATTCAAAGTGCCCCACCTCAAGCCAGAACGCCGACGCGCACAGCTGACAACCTCAGCTCTACAGCTTTCGCCAATATCCTCGACCTGATTGGCGAGGGTGAAATCGAGGGGTTCCCGTCCGCTCGTGCATACACCAGGGGGACGGACAACTACAACAAGGCACTTCTAAAGGACGTTTTTCTCACCAATACACCCGTGCTCCGGGCGTCTGCAGACGTCACCAATCTGTCGGATACCGACTACAACTTCAAAGGGGTGACGGTAACGCCAAGGTATGGCACCAACGCCCAGACCTATATCCCAGGGTTTGAGGCATCTGAAAGCGTCGAGTCTGTTGGTCTTGAGGTTGTAAAAGACACCCCTATTACTCGGCAGATCACCAACTCAAACGTCGATGCAGTCAGGGTTTCCGTTGCCGTCCCTCGCCTAGAGAAAGCTACAGATGAGGGCGACGTCTTGGGAACTGAAGTCACGATCAGGATCGACGTCCAATACAACGGCGGCGGCTTCACTACGGCTAAGACGGACACGATCAGCGGCCGAACTGTTGACAAGTACGAGCGCGACTACGTCATCGAGCTAGACGGGGCGTTCCCTGTCGATATTCGGGTTGTCCGGGTTTCGGATGACTCAACCGATCAAAACGTTAATCCGACGCAATTCGCGACCTACACCGAACTGATTTACAAGAAGTTGCGCTATCCAAATAGTGCGCTTGTTGGCCTTCGTTTTCAGGCTGAGCAGTTCAGCTCGATTCCGTCGCGGGCCTATCGTATTCGTGGCGTAAAGGTCAAGATCCCAAACAATGGGACTGTCGATCAAGAGACCGGCAGGATCACCTACTCAGGAACATGGACGGGAACATTTGGCGCAGCACAGTGGACCACATGTCCGGCCTGGATTTTATATAACCTTCTGACCAACAAGCGGTACGGCTTCGGCGATCACATCGCAGAGGCGCAACTCTCAAAATTCGACTTCTATTCCGCCTCTGTTTACGCAAATGAGGAGGTCGATGCTGGCCTCGGTGATGGCACCAAGGAGGCGCGTTTTAGCTGCAACGCAAACATTCAAAACCAATACGAGGCGTACAAGCTAATCAATGACCTTTGCTCGGTCATGCGCAGCCAGCCTTTCTGGTCTGCTGGCGCGTTGACTCTTTCGCAAGACAAGCCGAAAGACTCTAGCTATCTATTCAACCGCTCCAACGTCCTTGAGCCTGGCTTTAGCTACGCCGGCTCGGATATGAAGACCCGGCACACTGTCGCGATCGTCAGTTATCTCGACCTTGAAACAAGAGAGCAGCAATACGAAATCGTCGAAGATAGAGACGCCATCGAGAAATACGGATGGGTCGCGACTCAAATCAAGGCTTTTGCCTGCACATCGCGGGGCCAAGCAAACAGGCTCGGCCAGTGGATTTTGTTCACCGAAAATAGAGAAACTGAGGTTGTTAGCTTTAGCGCGTCTATCGAAGCTGGGACGCTCGTGCGCCCTGGCAGTGTGATCGACGTCCAAGATCCAGTTAGAGCAAATCAACGCTACGGCGGAAGGATTTCAAGCGCAACGGCCAGTGTCGTCACGGTCGATAATGCAGACGATCTGCCCGATGAAGATGGCACCCTGTCGGTGTTGCTTTCTGATGGCACAGTCGAAACGCGAGACGTATCCTCACGCGATGGCACCGCGATCACGGTTTCGTCTGATTTCAGCAGTGCACCAAACGCGAACAGCGTGTGGATATTTCAGACGGATTCAATCCAGACGCAACAATTCCGCGTGTTGACGGTCGAGGAGCAAGACCAAACTGTCTATGCAATCAGTGCGCTCAAGTACGACTCCTCCAAATACGACCACGTCGAGCGTGGTTTTGAGCTGTCTTCTCGGACGATCACGGATCTCAACCCAATTCCAAATCCGCCCGACAATGCAAGCGCTAGCGAGAAATTTTATGCGGTAGACAACAAAGCCAAGGTCAAAATTATTGTCAGTTGGTCTGCCGTGAAGGGCGTTCCGCAGTACAAGGTCCGCTACAGGGCAGATAACGACAACTGGGAGACTCTCAACGTTGCCCGGCCTGATGTTGAGATTCTGGACACCAGGGCCGCGACGTACACGATCGAGATCTACAGCATCAACTCGCTGGGCCGTCAGTCCTCAGACTTCACCAGCCTTTCGTTTAACGCGATTGGAAAGACTGCAGTCCCTGGTGATGTCCAGAATCTGCAGTTTGAAGCCACCAGCGACAAGGAAGGAACGCTGAAGTGGGATGAAACTGTCGATCTTGATGTCAAGCACGGCGGCAAGGTCTACATCCGCCACAACAGCCTGACCGATGGCAGCGCTAGCTGGAGTGACTCGGTTGACCTGATTGAAGCTGTCGCCGGTTCTTCTACCAGCGCCAAAATCCCGTTGGTTGAGGGTGAAGTCTTCGTCAAGTTTGCTGATGACGGCGGACGCCTGAGCACCAATGAAGTCAGCGTGATCATTGATCTGCCTGACACTCGCGGCAAGCTGCTGTTGCAATCGCGCCGGGAAGATCAGGATTCGCCTCCGTTCCAAGGCACCACAACCGACACCTTCTATAGCGACGAGTTTGATGCGCTGACCCTGGCTAGCACCGCTGAGATCGACGACAAAACCGAAGACATCGACGATTGGGGCACCATTGACTTCTTAGGCGACACCAAGACTTCGGGTGAGTACGCCTTCGCCACCACGCTTGATCTTGAGGGCGTTTTCTCGCTTGATCTCAAGCGGCGCTTTGTCACCCGTGGCTTCCTGCCAGACGACTTGCTGGACGAGCGGACAGACAACGTTGATAGCTGGGGTGATTGGGACGGTGATGTCACGGACAAGGTGAACGCCAAACTGTTCGTGCGAAAGACCGACGACGACCCGAGCGGTTCACCGACCTGGGGCAACTGGGCAGAGTTCACCAACGGCACCTTCAAAGGCCGCGGCTTCCAGTTCAAGACCGAGCTAACCAGCAGCGACACCTCGCAAAACATCCTTGTCGATGAGCTGGGCTACGTCGCAGAGTTCGAGCGGCGCACCGAGAACAGTGATTCCGCGATTGCAAGCGGCACTGGCACGAAATCGGTCAGCTTTGGAAATGCCTTCTTTGTTGGCACTGCTTCGCTGCTAGGGGCAAACACGAGGCTTCCCGCTGTTGGCATCACAGCGCAGAACATGCAGAGCGGTGATTATTTCACGGTGAGCAACGTTTCCGGCACCGGGTTTGACGTGAACTTCTTCAACTCGTCTGATACCGGGATTTCTAGGAACTTCAACTGGTCTGCGGTTGGCTATGGCAAGGCAGGCTAAAGTGACCCTAAAGACTGGCTAGACGGCTGTGGCAACACACGACTATTCGCTTGCTAACCAAGACGGGGCCAGCTTCCGTTCAGATCTGAATAACGCGCTCGCCGCAATCGTTAGCAATAACAGCTCTTCTACTGCTCCGGCCAGCACCTTTGCCCATCAAATCTGGGTTGATACCACTGCCAACGTGATCAAGCAGCGCAACGCTGCGAATGATGCATGGATCGAGCTTTGGCGAATTGACGGCGGATTTAACGCCAAGACATTTAGCAGCAACGTCACGCTGAACGCTCAGTCTGATCTGCGCTTTGCTGATTCAGATAGCAGCAACTGGGTTGCATTCCAAGCACCTGCCACGGTTGCTAGCAATGTGACCTGGACGCTGCCTAGTGCTGATGGCACGGCAGATCAGGCGCTTGTGACGAACGGCTCTGGGACCCTGAGCTGGGCGGATTCTGGCGGCGGCGACAACATCACCGAAGGCAACACCAGCGCGGAGGTTGTTGATACCGGCTCAGACGGTCACTTCAAGGTGGTCACTGAAGGCACGGAGGCGCTGAGGGTTGATTCAAGCCGTAGGTTGCTGATAGGGACAGATACTAACCGTACTGGTTTTTCGCTGCAACTTGAAGGTACTAACTACAATCAAGCGTCACTAAGTCTGACCAACAATCAAAATACGGGAAATTCGGGATACATATACCTTACCAAGACAAGAGGTACTGCAGTTGGGTCTAACACTATCGTTAATAATGGTGATCCACTTGGGATTATTGAGTTTTCTGGAGCTGATGGAAGCGCTCTTCAGGCTGCAGCAAAGATCGAAGCTCGTGTAGACGGCACCCCCGGTACTAACGACATGCCGGGCAGGCTGGTCTTTTACACAACCGCAGACGGGTCGGTTTCGCCCACCGAGCGGGTGCGCCTTGACAACTATGGAAGACTTCTTGCCGGAACAACTGCGCCATCTGGCATTGGGATTTATGGGTCACTTGCCAAACATATGTTTGTCACTGCTGGCGCGTCTATTGACCAGGGTGTTGTTTTAGAAGCACCAACTGGTTATGGAAACAATCTAACTTTCAGGGCAAGTCAAGGGTCCGTTGGCTCCAACTCGCTTGTTACTAACGGCAAAAGCCTAGGCGCAATTAACTGGTTTGGCACAGATGGAACTTACGCGCAACGCGCCGTCACTATTGATGGTTTTGTAGATACAACGCCAGGCGCAAGCGATATGCCTGGCTCGCTTCAAATTGCGATATGCGACAACAACACAACCGATGTTAAACCTCGTTTCCGCATTTATCACAACGGAGAGTTAAATACTTACAGTAATGATAATTGCATCATGATTCACAGTGTCGATGCAGGCGGCACGACATATAACTATCTATTTGGAAGGCGAAGCTCAGGCGGTTTTGGTTCAGGTACAAACACCTTTGCGGTCCGCACCAACGGCAATGTTGTCAACACCAACAATTCCTATGGCTCACTTTCTGACGTCAAATTAAAGGAAAACATTGTTGACTCTGGCAGTCAGTGGGACGATGTTAAAGCCCTTCGGATACGTAAATACAATTTCAAGGCGGATACTGGGCAAGACACTCATACCCAATTAGGCGTAATTGCACAAGAGGTTGAGCTTGTTTCTCCTGGTCTTGTTTATGAAACTTCTGACACGGAAAGCATCAATGCTCCGGTGCTGGATGAAGATGGCAACCCTGTCCTTGATGCAAACAACGAGCCGACGTATAGAACCCAAGAGCACGAGCTTGGGACGGTTACCAAAAACGTCAACTACTCCGTGCTTTACATGAAGGCTGTTAAAGCACTTCAGGAGGCAATGACCAGAATTGAAGCACTAGAAACCGCCAACGCTTCCCTTGAGGCTCGCCTTACCGCACTTGAAAACGCCTGAGACTTACCACTAACCTGACCGCATCAACCCAATCCCATGGCTAACACCTACAGCTGGAAGATCGCCAACCTTGAGCGCGAAATCAGCGACGGTTTTGTGTTCACTGCTCATTACACCGTGAGCGCTGAATCTGATCAGCTCAAGCCTGACGGCACTGCATACACCAGCGGCGCATACGGCAGCGTTGGCTTCCAGCGTCCTGACAGCTTGGTTCCTTACGCTGATCTGACCGAAGCTGAAGTGATCGGCTGGGTGCAGGATGCCTTAGGTGGTGCTGAGAAGGTGGCTGAAATTCAAGCTGCCTTGGATGCCATCATCGCCAAGGAGATCACGCCTACTACTGAAGGCGGTGTGCCGTGGCAGTAAAGAGCAAAACGGCATTGGGGCGGATTGAACACCGCCCTGGAAAGCCTAAGAAAACCCGTCAAGGTGCGGGTCAACACTCAAAAGCCGTTAAACACGGAAGGAAGAAATATCGCGGCCAGGGCAGGTGAATGGATCGGCACACCCGCAACAACTGGCGCAAGATTATGTTTGCGCTAGAGGCTGCGGGTAAAACCGATTCTCTTTACTACAAGCGAGCCGTTGTGATCTGCAAGGGTGGGAAAGACCCGCTAGATCATGAAGATGTGAGGCTTGACGGTGGCGGCCATGCATGAGTTCAGCGATAGCGAGATGCGGTTGATCTACACCGCAGTCTTGGCCTACCGCGAACGAGGCAACGACAACCCATCAATCAGGCAACATCAAGCCGAGCTGTGGCGAATCCTGCAACGCCTCAAGCCGATGGCCTACTACCAAAGCTATTTGCAGGAGGTATGATCGTTGGGCCGCTTCTGGGGCGGCAATGCAAGGCCCTGACCGACGCCAACTCGGTCGGGGCTTTGTCTTTGAAAGACACTTTTCCCACCGGCCAAGTAACAGACAACGGTAGGATTTGGCGACGGTTTTTCTATTCAGATGATCAAGACCGCTTTCGCTGCTCTGGCCCTGACTGCTGTGGGTGTGGCCATCGCTCCTGAAGTCCAAGCCAAGCCCCAGGTCTACGCCAATCCTGAGTTCAATCAGGGCTGGGTGAAATCCACCAACGCCGGCGGTGTGCTCGATCTGCACATCGGTGTCGAGGATGGCCCCTTCTACATCCAAGCCGGTCCCTCCATGGCCACTGGCCTGGGCGACACCGTTTGGGGTGTTACCGGCAAGACCGGCGTCTCGGGCAAAGTGTCCGAGCAAATGGACCTCTACGCAGAAGTCAGCGCCGGCAAATTCGACGGCGGTGATGTTGCTTATGGCCTCAAAGTGGGTTCCAAATTTCGCTTCTGACGCCATACTGACGGCATCACACCAACACACGGGGTCGCCACGGCGGCCCTTTTTTGTGCAGCTGTACGAGCAGGCCTTGGTCACGCGCAACTATGCGCAGGCCTTTTGGCGCACCGTTGTGCTCGGCTGCATAAAGCCAGAAAACTGGGACTACTGTTTCCCGCTGGATCGCTGGCTTGTGCCATATCTTGACGACCTTCGGAAGTTCTATGCAGAACCCCCCTACGCTTCAGAGCGTGCAATCCTTGACGCACGAGGCCGTTAATCACCCCGCGCATTACACGCAAGGGGCGATCGAATGCATCGACGCGATCGAGGCGGCCCTGGGCCCTGATGGGTTCCGGGCATTCTGCAGAGGGTCAGCCATCAAATATCTTTGGCGCACCGATCTGAAGAACGGCCCAGAGGATCTGAGAAAGGCCCGCTGGTACATCGACCGACTGCTCGCTGATGAAGATTGACCAGTTCGAGGCCCCTGGCCTGAAGATCACCCGGACCTTCGATCCTTGGAATGGGGCCTATTGGATCGCTTGGAAACCCGACGTTTCGATGTGGTTCCAAGATCGAAAAGCCATGCTCAAGTTCGTTGCGTGGCCACCCAAAACGCCGACGGGTGATCGCTTGCGCGAATGGTTGAAAAGCTTTGAAAGTGACGCGCCAACTAAAGGCCAGCCCGTTGCCGAAGAATTAAGCGAAGAGGTGCTGAAAACTGGATTCGGGCCAGAATGTCACTTGGATGAAACCGATCCAAATTTTCAAACTAGGACTGTGATCTGATGCAAAGGATCTTCAACCTGCTGGGCCTGGCCGGCTTCCTGCTGTCGGGTTCGATGACCGCGGCCCTGGTGATCTCGTTCATGCAAATGGACTCGATCCAAAAAAAGGCTGTGCAGCGGATCACCGGCGAAATCACAAGCGCCGTTGAGAAGGAACTCACCGGCAAGCTCGACGGCAAGTTTGACGGCATGATGCAATCCCTGCCAACGACGACGGGCCCCGCTGTTCCGTTCTTGAAAAAATGAAGAAGGAGGGCCTTTGGTACGACCCCGTTAATGGCCTCTATGGCTACGACGTGGACTATCTGCCGGACATCATCTGTGAGCTGCTTGAGGGATGCCTGAGATCCGGTCAGTCACCATCAAACCTCTACCACTTCCAGAGGTCCGAGGCCTTCCAGAAATTAGAACACTGCCGGCTTCGCCCCCTGTCACCCTCCGACCAGGACTAGCGCCGCCGATCATTCAGATGCCTGGGTGTGTTCCTGTCCACCCAGACCAGCAGCTAAACCCTTCACTACTCAAGGATGACCCCAACAGGGTTGGCATGTTCTGCCCTGAGGGGGAGGTGCCATCGTTCAACCCAATGGACTTTCGGCCTAGTGAGCTGAACATTCTGGAGGCCGCCCCAGCCAATCAAAACAATGAAAAGGACCAGGCCAAGCCGTCTCCTGAACTACCGGGAATCCCGCGATTACCTCGAACAGATGCGCCGACAGCTCAGGAGGCAAAACCTGCAGCAGAGAAGCCATTCATTGAGCAGGCCATCGACGGCCTCCCGGATGTGGGAGCAGTGGTCACGACGACCACGATTGCCTTGGTGGCTACGACTTCTGCCCTGGTGGCCAAACCGCTGGCGGACCTAATCCTGAAGACGATCAAGCCCACCGTCAAAAAGACGGTGAGGGCTATTGCGAAGCTCCGCGGGAAAACGGTTCCACTGGAATCGGTATGGGAGCGGAGGGTTTCACAGCGGGAGCGGAACCTGGCTGTGAGGACGTTGCGGCGGGCTTTGAAACCGTGAGCCGGTGAACGTGCGGCACGGGCTTTTGGCCAGGGATAGGGCCTAGGACAACGTCCGAACAGATCACGAAATATTGGCTCTTGGGGTGGAAGCTGATGCCCTTCTGGGCCAGCTCGCCGCAGTTTTTGAGCCGGGCCAGCTCAAAGTCAAGCCTCTTGTTGGCGAGGATCTGCCGCTGCAGTGCGGTCTGGGTATCGGCCGCGGCTTTGCAGCGCTCTTGAATCCCACCGTCTAGTGGGAAGGAGATGGTGGCACTGATGCCAAAGTTCAGCGCGTGCGAATCCTTTTGGTTTGAATTTCTTCGGTCCTCATAAAGTATTCGGCCGGGGTTGTCGGGTACGCCGTCCTCATTAACGTCCGAGGTGTCATAGACCGGAGTGGTCAGTGTTGGGGTGTAGGGCAAGGCGTAGGACTTGCTCTTGGTGACAAACGGCGAGAGATTAAACGTTGGACCTTGGCACGCAATCGACCCGCCAAAGTTTGCATTGGGATAGGGCCCGGTCAGCATCTGAATAGCCTGGTTTGTTACTGACCCATTGCTCACAGACGACGGCGCTGCCGTTGCGTTCACCTGCGCAATCGCTGCCGAAGGGCTAAGGATTACTGCCCAAAGACAGAGGTGGTTGAGGTAGTGGACTCTACGAGCGTGGTTCGCTCCACGGTGGTCACCTTCGACAGGCCTGGGCCGCTGTACGACTCGGTCAGTTGAAAGCTGCCGCCTGGTGTTGTCATTGTCCACGCTGGCTTTGCTTCTAGTGCAAGTCCCGTCCACGAAGAAGTGATGCCATCAGTGGTTTGCGTTTGCACAGTTTCAGCCCCCGGAATCATGGAGGTGCCGGAATGGCTGACGCCTGTGCCGCTTGTTGAATAAACGTAGCCCGTTTGATAGTCAACGGACCGGATTGATTCCGTGATCTGAGTTTTTGACTCCGTGTGCGAAGTCATTGTGCCCGTGTTGAAATTTGGCACAAGCGGGGCCGCGCTACAGGGCCCCGCCAGAAGCAACAGAACAGCAAGCCGGCGCATCAGTTGCCGACGGTGATTTCGGTGACCACTTGGCCGGTGAAGCTAGTGCCAGCCCCACCCGCTGTGCCGGTGATGCCATGGCCTGAGGTAATGGTCCCTGCCAAGGATCCGGCCACCCCACCGCTAGTTGTCGTGGTCTCACCGAGCAGCGGCAGGCTGCCCACCACCCCGCTGGTCACGGTGGTGCTAGTGGTGCTTGTGCTGTCCCCTTCTATGTAGCTGGTCGAGAAGGAGAAGGCAGCCCCGTCGGTGGCTTGAGTTGCGCTGATGGTGGTGATAGAAGGGACACCGTTAGTAACAGTCCCAAAACCGCCAAGAGCGCCAGAATTTGTTCCATCAGTAGTGGAAGCTCCTGTCCCCGATACGGAGTAGACAGTGGGGACTCTTGTGGCTGCGCTTGCGGCTCCATCGACGGACAGTTGGATGCTGGATTGGATTTTGTGCGTGATATCAGCTTGAGCCGGAGCCGCCGAAATCACGAACGCCAGGGCTAGGAGTCGCTTCATTTCTTAGGCGTGCTCGTAGTGTTTGGTTCCTCAACTCTAGGGCCGTCTTTCTTGTTGTTGTTCTTGCCAACGCTGACGCCCATCGATCCCAGAATGCCGGTCAACAGCGAGGCCGGGAACGTGGGGTCCATCGCTTTGACGTGGCCCAGATAGTTAAGACTTAAGCAAGCCAAAGCCCAAGCCAAAATCACAATCCGAACAAAGTCAGCTAGCCAGCTGTGGTCTTGTTCCTCGCGCTCGTTTGCCATGATGGATAGAGGTCTTCAGGACGTGGTAGAGCTTGGGGCGGCTGTGATTGGGGCCACCGTTTCAGGCCTGCTTATTAGCCTTAATGGCCACAACAAGAGAACCGCGCAGGATCGCGATTGCTTGGTGCGGCTCAGTGCCAGCGTAGACAATATGGCCAACCAGCTAGAAGAGCTGCACCGCGATCTCAGGACTGAGCGCGTCGAAATTTTCAGCCGCCTCAATGCTGCAGAGCAGGCAATCGCTCGCCTTGAAGGGGCCAGAAAGGCTGCCTAGACTTTCTGTAACTGCTACGCGGTAATGATTGCTCTCGTTCGCCCTATTCTCTTCGCCTTCCTGCAGTCGCACTCCGTCAAAAAGTTGGTGCTAGATCTCTGCCGGGCCCTGGCCGAGAAGACCGACAACAAGATTGACGACCAACTGTGCAACATGCTTGAACGGGCCATGTTCCCTAAGCAGAATTGAGCCATGTTCGACTGGCTCATTCCGACGGTGATTCAGCTCGAAAAGTTCTTTAACTACTACGACCCTGACCGGCCGCATCAGCGGGCAGCAATCCAAAAGCTGCAAGAAGACATGCCGAGCGAACTACTCAGCCATGACGCTGAGTGGTTTGAGATCTGGAAAGCCGGCGGCAAGATAACGCCGTTCAAGATTCCATATTTCAACCAGATGGCCCTACCAAGCGGCCATCGGAAATGCTTCACCGCTGCCATGGCGATGATTGCCGCGCACTATGGCACCGTTGAAACCCAAGAGGAATACAACCAGATCCGCGCCAAGTACGGCGACACCACCGAGGTCAGCGCCCAGCTGCGGGCCCTTGAAGAGCTAGGCCTGCGGCCTCAGTTCGTAACCGATGCCACCGAGGATGAGATCGAGGCAGAAGTTGACGCGGGCCGCATCGTGGCCGTTGGCTGGTTGACCCAAGGCCCACTCGATGCGCCCACAGGCATTGGCCATTGGTCTGTCGTGCTTGGCTACTCCCAGAAAGGCTTTTGGATGCATGACCCGCGGGGTCGGTACGACCTGCAGCGCGGCCGCCTGGTAGACCCGGAAGGTGGCGAGGGTGTGTTCTACAACCGCAGGGAATTTCTGCAGCGCTTTAGCCCGGAAGGGCCGGGCCATGGCTGGGCCATCCTTGTGGACCCCCTACCGCCTGTGATGCCCCTCTGAGGGCTTTTGCGCGAGCTGCTGGACGTACATCTCGCAGGCTTGGCGATAGTGCCACTCGGCCTGCCAGTCTTGCCGGTGCTCTTTGATCATTCCGGCGTAAGTAACGCGCCAGATTCTTGAACCGTCAGCCTTAGTTATTTGTTCAATTTGTGGCGGATGCATACAGCTATCCTTAAAACTCTGCCACTCGCTCATGGCTTGGGGCTCATGGATGGTTGTCAATTTAACGATCGAGGAAGAACTTCAGATCGAAGCGTTGGCACGAACTGCAATAAATCACCCAGAACATGACAAAGTGGCCGATTTGTGCGCCTCTTTGGTCAAACAAAACGCATATCAGAAGAAAATCCTGCAGCAAGCGGTCAGGTACATTTCCGAGCTTGAGATCAAAAACGCACTGGCTGAAGACGTAGCAGATACCCCCTGGCGGCGGTTCTTAAACGGGAACCCTATAGCCGCTGTATTTGGAAAGCTCAAGTTTTAGTTTGTTCACGCCTTTGACTTCGAGCTGACGGATCGACTCACGGCTCACCCCTTGCTCACGGCCCAGCTCTACACGGGTCTTGGGTGCCTTGCCGTCTAGCCCAAAGCAGGCAGACACAACACTCCTCTCACGTTCCGTCAGGCGAAAAAAGGCCAGCTGCAGCTGCTCGTAGACCTCCTCCTTCGTCACCTCAAGCATCAGGAGGTTGGCCTCCGATTCGTCGGCGATCAGGTCAATCAGCGGGCTCCCGTCTTCCTTGCACAGGCTGTCAAGGCTGCGGTGAGTGTTGGTGCGGGCCACGAGGTTGGCGAAGTCCTGTGGCGTCATTTCGACATGCTCCGCAAGCTCTCGGATCGAGGGCTCGTAGCCGCTCTCCTGCAGACAATCGCGCTTGTAGTTGCTGGCCTTCTGCAGCTTTTCGAGCATGTGCTGCGGAACGCGCACCACGCGATCCTTGGTGTAGATGGCCCTGGTGATGCCTTGGCGGATCCACCAGTAGGAGTACGTCGAGAACTTGTAGCCCTTGGTCGGGTCAAACAGATCAACCGCACGATCGAGGCCTAGCGTTCCCTCTTGGATCAGATCCTCAAAGGCCAAGCCACCATTGCGCAGAAGCTTGGTGTATTTCTTGGCCACATTCACAACAAGGCGCAGGTTGTGAACGATCATGCGCTCCTTTGCCTTTTTGCCGAGGCGCACTTCGCGGCGCTCTCGTGGCGTCAAAGGTTCTTCCTTCTTTTCTAGTTCGAGGCCGCGCTGAACTTGCCTGGCCAGCGTGATTTCTTCGTCGGCAGTCAGGAGACGGTGCCTGCCGATTTCATTCAGATAGGAGCTGATCGAATCGGAGGCCATGAAGATAAAAAAGACGGGGCCACCGTAGCAATAACGGCGCCCCGCGTCACTGGTTGTTTCGGTAAGTTAGAAATCCAAAGAGGCAGGCGAGGCGCTGGCCTTGGTTTCCATCTGAGGGGTGACCCTACCGCTGAGGTAGGAACGGCCGGTCTTCTCGCTGGTGGTGTCCCACCCTGCCACGCGCAGCTTGACCACATCGTCGCCGGCGTAGTTCTGCTCAGGCTTCTGGTTGCGGAGCCAGTTCACAAAGGCAGGGAGCTGGGAGCGCTGAATCTCAAGGGTGCCGGTTTGATCCGGGGCCTTTTCGTTGCTCTTTTCGCTTTGCTTGAAGAGAGAAAAACGGAAGGAAAACTCGTCAGCCATGGTTAAGGATGAGGCAGTGGAACAGTTGGGCGGATGACATGCCGAGGCGTTTCTTTAGGTGCTGAAAACGTTTGTAGTCAGCGGCCGAAATTTCGAACGAGTATCGGTGGGTTACCGGGTCTCGTTTGGCGGCGGCCTCGACTGCCCTTTGATACTCAACGTCGTAGACGTTACCCGGATCCTGTGGCATCTCAAAGAGGGCTCAGGTTGTCGTTGATGAATTGAATGTGCTCTTGGCTAGTGATGCTGGCCGAGAGTTTGGTAGAGGGGTCAAGTTTGAAGTGGGCCACGAATTTCTTTTGCAGCTCTGGCAGGTCTGCGGGCTTGGCCTTGTGACGCTCGGCTAGAACTTGAAGGATTGCTTCGCGCTCTTCAGCGGTGAGAGGCTGCTCGCTCAAAGGCTTGCTCTTTGTGGTTTTGGGGGCCTCTTTTTTGGGGGTGCTGTTTGCGCGTGACTTTGGCGGCTCTTCTTCAACGAAGGCCCCGTCGGTGTCCACGTCCGCCAGTAGCCCCAGCAGGCTGACGATCTGATACCTACGCAAGTAGGTGATGGCTGCGCCGGTGTCGTGAAGGACGTTGCGGCCCTTATTGATCACCATGGGCATCCGGGATTCGATCGTCTCGCCGGACTCGTGGCGCAGGGTGGTGATCAGGATCGGCTCGAAGCCTTCGCTGGGTTCAAAGGTCTGGGTCAGCACAAGGCCGTTGTTGGCCAGGGGCGGAATGACGGTCGAAAGCACGTTGGCCAGGTCGGCGAATTTGCCGTACTGGGCCGAGGCGTTCTTGTGGATGGTGCCCACCTCGCGGTGGAACTTACAGAGGGCCTTGGTGAGTTCAGACATCAGGGGGTCACGGAGGTGATAGTGAGAAGGACGCCAGGGGGTTCGTTGCCGATCACCCAGCGTTTGCAGGTGTTCCAGGAGACGATCTGCTGATCGCCTTTGCACAGGCCTGAGGCCTCGACGCTGTCCCCTACGGATCTCTGGAGCTTGTCGGCGTCCGGTTTGACCGTGTGGAACTCAGGGGCTGAGGTTTTGAGCTGTGCAGAATTGCGGCCCGTGCCGAAGTGAGACTTCGGGCGGTTGAAGCGGAACACGGCGGAGACGGTGATGACGCCGTCGGCGTTCCAGTCTTCGGGCTTGATCCGGCGCATCTCCTCAATCAGGAGGTGGCGCCATTCCTTGAGCTTCTTGTCGTTGCTGTAGCGCAACCCTCGGCCGCGGCCATTGCTGACCATTGAGCCTTGAGGGATGGGAGTGCCGGCAACGTCAAAATTCAAGCTCTGGCTCGGCATCCGCCACCCGCACCATTAAGTAGGTGGAGACATTCTGCTTCGCCGTGTTGTTGGCCTGTTCTTTCTCTTGCAATTCTTTGACCGCTGGGCTGTAGCGCCAAGTGGTTTTCGAACAGCGCCTGAAAGTCATGTTCTTGAAGCTGTAGCCGCCTGACTCGTTGATGTAGTCATCGCACTCGCCTAGGTCGATGCTGTTTTGCAGGGACGCGGTGAGCAGCTTGTAGCGGTCCTCAAGGTTGCGGATCATCTGCTTAACGCGAATGATCTCTTCACAGGTTTGCTTGGCATTCATTGGCTAGAGGTTTTGGGTTTGCACCCGGCGTAGTAGTCCTCAAGGATGATGCGAGCGACTGAGGAAATGGTGTAGCCCTCACCAAGGGAGAGGGCTTGCTCTTGCATGAGGACGTGGATGCGCTCGGGCACGCGGACATGAAGGGCGCGTTGCTTGGCTCTAACCATGCGAGACGGCTGTGGTGTTTTGCTGCTGGTCATGGCAAGAGGTGTTGTAGCGCTCGCCGTCGTGGGGAGTGGTGCCAAAGGCCATGGCGATCATTGCGCAGGCCCCGGCGGCCATGACGAAGAGAAGGGCGTTTCCGATGCGTTCAGACATTGGAGGAAGGTTCAGAGGGTGAGGCCGCAAAACTCTTGCTCGATCCAAAAGGCCAAGCGGAGCAAATCGTCTTCGTAGGGGAGAGAATCCTCGAAGGCGATTTGTAGGGCGGTGGCCTCTTCAAATCGTTGGGACTGTTCAAGCCTGAAGATCACGTCCGTGATGATGCGGGCAACGTCTTCGCGGGCTTGGAGGTCCATGGTTTGCGGTGTGTGCGCCGGATCCATCCGACAAGAGCATTGTGGCCCATTTGTGCCACGGTGTCAACGCTTTGCGCTGCTGACCCACTCGCGGATGCTGCCGAGCTGTTCGGTGCCGCGAATCTCGGTGGCCCGGTCGATCACCAGGCGGGTCAGGGCGATGTGCAAGTCGGAGTCGTAGGCCTCAAGGCGCTCACTCTCGACCCATTCGTTGATGATGATCAGGACAGCCTCGGCAGTGTCGAGGGTTTCGGCTAAGGCCGTGCGGTAAGGCTCAGGGGCCTGGGTGATGCGCAGGTCGGAGACTTTGAGGGTCATTAGGTTTTGTGCAGAGGGTTAGCGGAAGCCATTGGCCTTGGCCTTGGGCTTCTTCTTTTGGTCGGACTTGATCATGCGATCCATGGCTCGACGCGCTCCTCGTTGATTGGCCACGTCGTCGCCCGGCTGCTTGTTCTGCATTCGGCCAGGGTCGTCTGTGTATTGCTGATGGGTCATGCGAGGGCTTTGCGGACGCGGTAGGTGGTCACGCCAAGCTGTTGGGCGATCTGGCGTTGGGAATGGCCGCACCTGCGAAGGATGCGGACGCGGCGCTCGTCAGAGGCGGTAAGCCAATCGACGAGGGCCACAAGGAACAGAAGCGGGATGGCCAGCTTCCAAAGGGTCAGGAGGGTGGTAGTGATCATGGTTCGGTTTTGCGTTGGGAATCGCGGAGTTTGTTGAGGAAGGCGAGCTGACGCTCGTGGGTTTCGTTGGCCTTGACAAGCTGGGCGGCCAAATCATTGATCACGGAAAACATCGGCTCAATGCAACGGGCCCGCATCTCGTCTTCTTTGGTCCAGTCGTCGCCGTCGCTGAATCCCGACTGAGTCATCAGAACGGAGCCGCAGGCCGCGACGAGACGGTCGCGGGTTTGCCGGCGATCGTTGCAGGCCTTGGTCAGCTCTTCGCGGGCTTGGTTGAGCGGATCGGCCGCGGCGGTTTTCTTGGTTGGCATTGTGTCGGTGAAGTAGGGAAAGGCCCCCGAAGGGGCCGAGGTGATCAGTAGTTGGCGGCCAGTGCGGTGGCCAGGTGCTTGAAGAAGTGGTGGAAGTCGCCGTTCAGGAAGTCGAGGCGCTGCAGGGTGGTGATGATCTGCTCGCGCTCGCGGCCCTGGCTGCGAAGGATGGCCTCGATCACCACGTCGGTGGTGATGATGTGGCTGTCGCCGGTGGTGGGGCTGGTGACCTCGTAGGTGCGGATCTCGAAGTCTTTCTCGGCGAAGAAGGTGGAGAGGGTCATGGTTCGGAGTGTGTGGGAAGCGGTCCCCCGCTTCGATGCAATAAATGTACCACACCTGTGGCACACCTGACAACGTCAGGCCATCACGCGCTCAGCGCGAACGCAGGGGGCCATGCTGTAGCTGCCCAGGGGCAGTGCGACCTCGTTGCCATCGAGGTCGGCCTTTACGCCAACGCGCTTGACGCCGAAGCCGGGAAGCTCGAAGGTCACGAACTTGGCGGTGCGCTTCACCACCTTGCAGGGGGTGACGGCGTCAGCGTCGGTAACCCACAGCATCTTGTAGGTGGTGCCGACTTGGAAGGTGCTGGTCATTTGCTTGGTTCGGTTGTGGGCCTCCCGGCCCGTTGAAAGAAATGTACCACACCTGTGGCACAGGCGGCAACAGGCGGGCACAAAAAAGGGGCCCGCAGGCCCCAGGTCTTAGTCGTCCGCATCGAGCAGCGACTCGGTCTCAGATCTCAGATCGTCGATCTCCTTGAGGAGGCCGTCGATCCGCCTGATCCGGTCCAAGTCGCGCTGCATTGATTTCTCAAGTGCAGCGCTCAGCTCAAGCAGGCCGTCAGCGATTGCCATGGTTCAGTTGTCGAGGTACTGCCGGGATCCCTCCCGACTCCGACAATGTACCACACATGTGGCACACATGGGGAGGGGCCCCGAAGGGCCCAGGCAATCACTCGGCGAGGGTGAGCCAGTAAGCCGGCGGAAAGCCAGGCACGCACTCCTCGTCTTTTTCGCTGCGAACCAGGCCCTTCTTGATCAGGGAGCCCAGCACGCCCGCGGTGATGTGGTCGTTTTGGAAAGGGGTGATCTCGTGGAGCCAGCCGCAGCCGGGCGCATCCATGCCGGCGTGAATCTCTTGCAGCAGGGCGGCCTCCAAAGCAGTCAGACGGTGACGCTTGACCAGGGTGGCAGTGGCCTGGACTTGTTCGGCAGTTGCGCGAGTCATGGTTCTGGTTGGTTGTGGGCATCCCTGCCCGATGCAGAAAGTATGGCACACATGTGGCACAACTGGCAAGAGGGGCCATCAGGCCCCAGCAGGTCCAAGCCGGTAGCCGGGCGAAAAGATCATGAACTCATCGTTCCACTGCAGGTCTTTGACCTCAATAGGCGCAGCGGTGAAGTGCCGAATGGCGCAGACGGTGACATGCACCTCGTCGCGATCGACCACCGCGTAGCTGATGGGGTTCCGCCAATCGGAAGGATCGGCCACCTTGTCAAAGGCTGCCTGCAGCTGGGCCTCGGTGAAGGGAGTGCCAGTTTCCTGAAGAACCCGCATTTTCAAACCCGGCTTTGCCGGTCAGTGTGGGGCCGTGCCCCTGATGCAAGAAGTGTGGCACATCTGTGGCACGTTTGGCAAGAGGCACGAAAAAAGGGGCCCGTAGGCCCCGTGCTCCTCCCTGCAGACCCCACACAGGTCCACGGCGCAACGCTAGGTCGATTCCAGCAATCGCGCCACTAATAAATGGAGGGGTTGGATCGGCACCTGAACCACGCACCGCCCTGGCTTGCGCCTTTCAGCCCTTCCCAGACTTCGGGAGCCCTCCACCCAAACCCTATCAGTCCGCTCCGTGCTTGGCGCTAGGAAACCGCGCCTTGCGCTTGCTGTTGCTGCTCTTCTTCCTCTTCCTCTCCTTGGTGGCCCACTCCTTCGCCACCTTCTCCGCGGCCTCCCTGTAGCCCGGTGGCTCCAGATCAGGCCGACGCGCAAAAATCTCCGACCAGTTGAGCGGCATCAGAACCCGAGCAGTTCCTGCTTCATCTTGAACGCCTCGACCTTCTCCATCCATGCCATGACGCAGGCGTCGGGATCCTCGAAGATCGCACGGGTCTCCCCTGGGCCAATCACCAGCGTCACGCATTTGGTGATCGTGATCAGCGGGTGATGCATATTCAGCATTTGGGCGTAGGCCCCCAGCTGGGCCGTGGCCGCCTTGCGCGTGGCCACCGACTTCTTGCCGCCCACCGTTTTGAAGTCCACCAAGTACACCCCGTCGTCGTTCCTCACCAGGGCGTCAAAGCTCCCGCCTACCCCGCCCACGATGTTCGGGTGACAGAGCCGATATTCGGTAGCCAATACCTCGGAGTCGGCGAGCAACCAATGTTTGCGGCCAGCGTCGCACCACTCCTCGAACTCGGTCTCGATCGGGTCGGCACAGCGCAGAAAGCGCTCTAAGGAGTCATGCACCTGATTCCCCCGAGGCTCCCATTCGTGGCGCTTGGCCATGATCTGCTCCCGCTCTGCCGGGGTCAACGGCGAGGCAATCCCGCTCACTGACCAGGGCAACCACTCCCCTCGGTAGCGGTATCGGTGCGATTCCTCATCAAAGTCAAGATTGGCAAGAGGTGTCAGCATTCGCCAGGATTTGTTCAGATTCGCCAGGATCATGCCATTCTCGGCAAGTCCTGGCAAATCATGGCAATGTCTGCCCAATCGGGCTCACTCACAATTCGGGCCGTTTTACCCGAAGATCTGGCCTCAGAACTGCTGGCCTGCAAACCCAAATCCCTGTCCACGTCAGGCTTTGCGGCCCTTCTCATTGAACAGGGGTTGACGGGGTGGCTAAACTACGCGCCTACCGTGTCGGTGCGGGAAACACCCAGTAGCACTGGCACGAAGGCTCAACCTTCCAGCGAAGTCAGGCAGACCTCGCCGGAGGTTCAGTCTTCTTCCCAAGAACACTTCGAAAAAAATTCAAGTGTGGTTTTCTTGGGGGATGGTGTCGGGAGGGAGCCCGAGGGAGGGGGTAGGAAGGGCCCTTCTTTTATTAAGGCGACCCCTGAAAAACTGACCCCATTTCAGGCCCTGATCGACGATTATTGGCGCGTGAAGCAGGGGAGCAAGGGCAAGATCGCCTGGGATCGGCTCATGCGAAACCTGACGGCCTTTCTCGATAAATACGGCGAGGCCATCGTCCGCGATCAGCTCGAACTCGCTGTGAACGGCAAATGGATGGGCATCGAGCTAGCTCGCTACGAGCAGCTCAAGGCCTCTGGAAAGCCCCCAGAGACCAAGCACCCCGCTGCCCAGGTCTTTACCGCCAAAGACTTCGACAAGGGCCCCACCACCAACTCCGCACTTTCTGACCTCTTCTGATGAAAACCCTCAAAGAACTCACCGCCGGCATCAAACCCGTCATCGGTTACCCCAAGGTGATCGAGTTCGGCCCCTACACCCTGGAGGGCTACATGCTCGAAGACGGCTCCTTCCGTCAGGCCATCCGCTCGACCGGCGAGGCCATGGGCATGATCTCAAACTCCAACATTCAGCGCCTTGTAGCTAAGCAAGCCCTACTCGTAGAAGAGGGCCAAGCACAAAACCCAGACGCTGCAATCGATCTCAGCCAAAAAACAGGCCAAATTGACCAAAAACAGGCCGACCCCTATCCCGTCATCCAACCCGTTGAATGCCGCGGCCTTGGTCACCCTGTCGCCTTCACCATCAACCTCCCCATGGTGGTTGAAATCTGGAAGCAGGTCGCCAAAGGTGGTGGCGTCAATTCCGCCCAGGCCCTTGAACTCTTAGGCCTCTCCGCTGTCCACAGCCTTGAGCGCACCTATCAAGAGGCGTTCGGTGTCGCAGACTCCCGCTCAACCTCCGATCGTCTCCTCGACTGGGCCATCCGCCTAGACCCCGCTGGTCATTACCCCATGTTTGGCGGTCAGTTCGCCAAGCACTTCGCCCGCGTTACTGGCGTCACCATCGGCCACCCATACGCCGCCGTCTGCATGGCTGACCTGATCTACCACCGCCTGCCGAAAGAGATCTACCAAACCCTGAAAGACATCAACCCTGTGAACGAGCGCGGGTGGCGTGAGTTCACCCACTCTCAACTGATGACCGATCAGATGCGCGTAGAAGTGCGCGGCATCGTCGCAGCTGTCGTCAACCAGATGGCCAACAGCCCCACCAAAGCGGAAGACCCCAAGGCCTACGCCCAGCTCCTCAAGCGCCTCGATAAAACGATGCCTCGGCACACTCACCGCGGCGCTAAGGCCGGTGAACCCAACGCCTTGACCAAATGGCGTGAAGAGCAAAAGCAACTCAATGGGGCCGCCTGATGGACGATCTTTTCAGCTACGCCGCTGCACAACGCGGCAAAGAGGCCGGCATGGCCCAGGTAGAACAAAACGCGGCCCCTCTGTTCTCAGACGCCGCAGAGCAGGCCATCCGGGAAGCTGCACTGCAGAACCCTGAGGTCTCTATCAACGACATCTGGCCCGCTCTTGAGCAGCAAGGCATCAGAACACACGAAAACCGCGCTGCTGGCCCCGTTATGGTCCGCTGCGCGAAACGTGGCTGGATTGTCAAAACAGACCGGACCGTTCGCTCGATTCGCTCAACCAGGCATAAGGGCGACGTTCGCGTCTGGAAATCTCTTCTCTACAAAAATGAAACAAGCATTTGACCCGACCTCTGTCCGCCTAACCCTTCGCAAAGGCCTTGAGAAGGGCTACTGGACCATCGAAGACCTCGACACCCCATCAATGGGGTGGCAGGAAAACGCCAAAATCTTCCGCCTTCACAACCCCAACGCCCCACAACCTCAATACAAAAATTTGCTACGCGACGATGACCCAAGCCAACCGCCCGCGCCACGAGTAGAACCCGTTAGCCCTCGGGACTTCCCCGCCTACGACTTCTGATGCAAGACCTCAAAACCAAAAAGGTAGAGATCCGCCTCAACCAAGCTGAAATCACCTACCTCGACAACATCGCAGCGCACTTCAATATCTCCCGCGCTGAACTCGTCCGCCGTCGTGCCTTCGCCAACGTGGCCCCTGTAATCCCTCAAGGGTCACAGGTCTACGCCAAGTGTGTTCAGGCCGCGGCACAGCACGCCCCAGGCGTGCCTCGCGTACAACTAGAGGCCATCGCTGCTGCCATCATCACCGCTCTCTCAAAAATGGACGTTTAACCCTGGGGCATTGAGCGAGGAAGGTGCGACCTTCCTACAACTGCTGCCGGCGTAGGGGATGCCACTGGTCGGGCCAACTGGTGGACCTGGAATCCCAAGCGCATGTAGCACGGTTCCCGTCGTGGACTCTGGGTGGTGCCAAGGTTTCCTTTGGACCTGCATTGGCCCTTTGTAAGCAGTTGTCTCATGTAAGTCCCCAACCGATAAACACCCGTATTTCTATACTCTTAACAGAACAGAAATACTGCAAACGTGGGTCGCAGTACCGCTGCCGAAACAACCTTCCGAATTAACACCGTCTACGGCCTTCTCTGTGACGGTAAATCTCGTGGCGAAATAGTCCAATTCGCTGCGGAAAACTGGCAGTTAAAAGACCGCATGGCAGACGAGCTAATCGCTCGTGCCCGCGTTGCCCTTGAAAAAGACGCCGAACTCTCACGCCCCGCCTTCCTCGCCGAAGTCCTGGGCCGGCTTCGTAACTATGAGCAACAAGCCGCACGCCGCGGTCAGCTAATGGTTGCCGTCAACTGTGTCCGGCTCCAATGTGAGCTAGTAGGACTTACCGACAAATGAACCACATCACGCAAATCGACAATGAGGGCTATCTCCTCGTTTGCGTGGAACGCGACAACTTCTACGAGTGCGCCACCTGTAGTTCAATGCATCTCGTTGAAGACAAAATCGCCCAGCTAAACGCTCGCATCGACCGAATGGCCGCTGATGCCTTCTCTGCTTGACTCTTGCCCCGGTGGCCTGCTCCTAGAGCAGCCCGTCATGGTGGAAGACGAGCGCGACTGGGCCCCCTTCGCTGCTCACCTGCACGAGAGCCTCACTGACCCACAACGTCAGGTCTGGGAATCGCCAGAGCGGTTCAAGCTGCTTTGCTCTGGCCGCCGCTTTGGTAAGACCTACCTCTGCATTGCTCGCCTGGTGGCCTGGGCCATCGAAAAGCCAGGCAGCCTCAACTGGTACGTCACCCAGACCTACAAATCAGCCAAGCAAATCGCCTGGCGTCAACTTCGGGCCATGGTGCCGCCCGAAATGTTTGCCAAGAAGAACGAGTCCGAACTTTCCCTTGAACTCACAAACGGATCCGTCATCGCCCTGAAAGGCGCAGAATCAGCAGACGGGCTTCGCGGTGTAAGCCTCTCCTCTCTGATCATTGACGAGGCCGCCTATGTCAAGCAAGAAGCCTGGGAGATGGTATTACGTCCGGCGCTCTCTGATCAGGGCGGCCCGGCGTGGTTCATCACGACGCCGTCAGGCCTTAACTGGTTTCATGACCTTTGGGAGCAGGCTGCCGAGCAGGAGGATTGGGAGACTTTTTCGTTCACTACGATTCAGGGCGGCAATGTCCCCGAGGAGGAGATCGAGGCTGCAAAGCGGACCCTCGACGAGCGCACCTTCCGCCAGGAATACCTAGCCAGCTTTGAAACCCTCGCCGGCAGGGTCTACCCAGATTTCAGCGACGAGAACATCAGCGAAGACGTTGCCGACACTGGTGGCGAAATCCTGTGGGGCACCGACTTCAACGTCGGGATCATGGCGGGCATTCTTGCCAGCCGTGTTGGCGATACTCTCCACATCTGGGACGAAGTAGCCGTTAAGCAATCCAACACCGATGAAGTTTGCCAACTCCTCAAGGATCGGTTCCCAAACCGGCGAATTGTTGCTTATCCAGATCCAACAGGGAGCGCCCGCAAGACATCTGCGGCGGGTCGCACCGATCACGACATCATCAGGCGATACGGATTCCAGTGCATCAGCCCTAAAGCCCCCTGGGCCGTGAAAGACAAGATCAACGCGACCAACTGGCTGATCAAAACTGCCGACGGTCACCGCAAGCTATTCATCCACCCCCGCTGTAAGCACACGATCAAGGCCCTGAAGAATGTGACCTACAAGGAGGGGACGGAAGACTATGTGATCGACAAGTCGGCCAATATCGAGCACTGGACCGACGGCCTGGGCTACCTCGTCCTGGGCAGCGACTTCAATCCCCTCTATGCACGCTCTGGCAAGGGCACTGGCATCAGGATCTATTGAGTTTTGCCCTTGGCTCTTAAACTGAGCCAAAGCCTTGAGAGTTTCGCGACGTGTATAGCGGTTTTCAGCATTACAACCGTGCTGCATCCTCCAAGGTTGCGAAGGTAAATGATCCGAATCAGGCCTGGACTAACCAAGAGCCGCATTGGATGCTGATCGAGGATCTCGTCCAAGGCACCTACCAGCTCAGGCGCAGACATCGCCGGTATTTGCCACAAGAACCTCGCGAACTTGACGAGAGCTACGACAACCGTTTGGCTCGCAGTGTGTGCCCGCCTTATCTAGTTCGCTTGGAGCGAATGTTGGCTGGCATGTTGACGCGCAAGCCGGTCCGTCTGAACGATGTTTCGGATGTTGTCCGCGAGCAACTGTTTGACGTTGACCTGCTCGGCAACGACCTGAACGTGTGGACCTACGAGACCGCGCGGAAAATGATCCGTTACGGCCATGTGGGCGTTTTGGTCGATGCACCTGCTGCCGGTGAGCTGGGCCGTCCCTACTGGGTTTCGTACACGCCCCGCGATGTGCTCGGCTACAGAACCGAGCTAGTCAATGGTGCGCAACAGTTGAGCCAGTTGCGCTTGTCTGAGCGCGTTGTACTTCCAGACGGTGAGTATGGCGAAAAGGAGGTCGAACAGATCCGCGTTTTACGCCCAGGTGAGTTTGAAATCCACCGCGCCAACGACGAGGGCGAGTTCATGATCGTCGATAGCGGTAGGACGACGATGGATCACATCCCGTTCAGCGTTGCCTACGCCAACCGCGTGAACTTCATGGAATCGCGGCCGCCGTTGATGGATATCGCGGAGCTGAACCTCAAGGCGTACCAAATGCAGAGCGATTTGGACAACATGCTCCATATTGCCGGCGTGCCCATGCTCGCCTTTTTTGCATTCCCTCAGGCAGCTGAGGAGGTCACCGCAGGCCCAGGCGAGGCCATTAGCTTCCCGGCAGAAGGTCGGGCTGAATACATCGAGCCGCAGGGCAGGGCCTTCGACGCGCAGTTCAAGCGCCTAGAGCAGATCGCCTCCCAGATCAATGAGCTAGGCCTCAGCAGCGTGCTCGGTCAGAAGCTGTCCGCCGAAACCGCCGAATCGAAGCGCATCGATCGCAGCCAAGGCGACTCGACAATGATGGTCATTGCGCAGAACATGCAAGACCTGATCGACAACTGCTTGGCCCACCATGCCCACTACCTCAACATCACCGAGGTAGGCAGCTGCTTGGTCAATCGCGACTTCCTCGGCACACGGCTAGAGCCTCAGGAAATCCAAGCCCTGCTGCAGCTCTACACCGCTGGCACCATCACCCAGGAAACCCTGCTGCTGCAGCTCAGCGAAGGCGAGGTGTTAGGCGACGACTTCGACATTGAGGCCGAGGTCGAGGCCACACAGCTCGGAGGCCTTGGCGGTGAGCAGATGCCTGAGCCTGTAGAAGATGACGAAGAGCCGGTAGAAACCGACGAGATCCCTGAGCAGGATGAGGAGGAGGTCGAAGAAGAGTAATGAACTCGCCCACTGATCCAGCAACTGAAGGCGGAGACGAAACTCGGATCCTTCACGTTTGCACCGGAGAGATCAGGGGCCGCTACTTCGCTGTCATCCGCTGCAAGTGGTACGGCGAGGACGGAATGATCGGAGTCTCGGAGCATCGACTGGAAGACATGGACATGCAGACCAATCTCGAAGACTTCGGCGCCTTCATCGTTAGCGCTTTAGATGCCAATGCAGATGTCACGGCCTTGGTGGCCTGTGACCCTGAAGACCTGGGCCTAGAAGTCGAATGAGCCTCGAATCCTTTGTCGAAGAGATCCCCGAGGCCTACTACCGAAAGGCCATCGACCTGAACCGCTATAGCAATAGCGTCGCTCGGGATCTAATGCAGTCCTACGAGCGGATCATCCGCCGTTCGATTGCTGAGCTTGAGCGGATCGAGCAGATGCCTAGCGCTAAGCGGCCCCAGGTGCGGGCCCAGAGGCTCAAGGCGCTGATCAAGCAGAACACTGAGGCCCTGGCCAGATGGTCTGACAAGGCAGGGCAACAGCTAGCCCGTGAGCTTGGCGATCTGGCAAAGATCGAGGTTGACTTCACGGTGGGCCAGTTGCGGCGTGGCGTGCCTGATGTGGCCCGCGGTGCGGTGCGCACTGTTGAGGTGACGCCGGCCTTTGCCGAGGCTGTGATCACTGCTGACCCGACCAACGTCGGCACGGCTGTATTGAGCGACAGCCTTGAGGAGATTGTGAGCGGGCCTGCCAAGGCCATGAAGCTGACAGCTCGGCAGGGTGCAGCCATTCGGATGCCTGACGGGCGGAGCATCGGCAAGGCGTTCCGCGGGTTGGCAGAGCAGCAGGCCCAGATCTTTGCGACCACTGTTCAGGATGGCTTGCTGTCTGGTGAGTCAACCCAAGCGATTGCCCGCACGTTGATTGGCGAGGGCCTTGAGTTTTCGACCAAGGCCAAGAGCATCAGGCAGCTAGCCCAAGCTGGTGGCCAGATGACGAAGATGGCGACCCATCAGGTGCGGACGCTTGTGCGGACGAGCGTGAACGCAACCTCGAACGTCGCTAGCCAACGGGTGTACCGAGCAAACCCGACGGTCACTAAGAAATATCGTTGGCTGGCCACCTTGGACGAGAAGACCTCGCCGATCTGCAAGAGCCTTGATCAGCAGGTGTTCGAGTATGGCAAGGGGCCAACGCCTGCTAGCCCGCCCCATTTCAACTGCAGGTCTACGACCGTGCCGGTGGTGGATTGGGATGGCCTGTCCAGCAAGTACGGAATTGATCTGACCCCGCCTAAGAGCAGGGCCAAGCGCCCATCAGCTACCGGCGGCGTGCCATTGGGGACTAGCTACGGGAAGTGGCTGCATGATCAACGGCCTGCCGGCAAGAAGTTCGAGGCGAGTGCAGCACAGGCCAAGGCCTTTGGCGGCGGGAAGGATACGCCAGGGGCAAGGCTGAAAGCCAAGTATTTCAACCGCCTGGCCGATAAGTACGGGCCGGATAAGGCGATGAAGAAGTTCCTTCGTGAGGATGGCACGGAGGTGAGCATCGCTGACCTGCAGCGTCGCTATGGCGATCCTGAGAAGATCACGACGACCAAGGTCAAGGCCAAGCCCAAGGCGCTGACCAAGAACGAGAAGATCGCCAAACAGGTGATGCAGGATCCGTCGCTGAAGAGCGACAAGAAGCGGATCGAGGCGATGGTCGAGAAGGGCGTCCCGGCTGATGCTGACTTTGTGGGCTTGGTGGCTGAGGCCAAGAAGAAGTCTGGCCTGGCCACTACCGAGACCTTCCCGAAAGCGAAGCCCAAGCCTGCTGCAGCGCCCAAGCCGAAGGCCGCGGCCAAACCCAAGCCGGCACCTAAGCCCAAGGCTGCCGAGCCTGACTATGACGCGCAGCTCAAGGAAATTTCGACAGAGGTCAAAGGCCTCAGCGTCAAGGTTCTGCAGAACACGGCCAGCAAGGAAGACATGGCCCGTGTCAAAGAGCTAATGAAAAAGAAGGGCGATATTTTGGCCGATCAAGCCGCGGCCAAGGGTCGATCTGGCAAGGTCAGCGACGTGAATCACATACACCAAAGCAAGCTGTTTAAGGAATACGGATTCCAGAGTGAAGCCGCTTTTGATGAGGCCAAGCAGGGGATCAACGATTGGACCAACATGGCCTACACCGGCCTGAGGAATGAACAGCTGAGCCGCGTCCCAACCAAAGATTTGACGGCCTACGAGATTGGCAAGGTCGAGCGCTGGAACGCTAAGAAAAAGCTGGGCGATGTTTTCTACGACTACGAGACGCTCGAAAAGAACCTCGACACGTTTGTGAAAAATGCGCCCAAGTACGACGGCGAAGTGCTGCGGGGCAATGCTGTCAATAGCGTTGCCGATGCTGAGGCCATGATCAAGGCCGTGGCCAATGGCCGCCGGACTCCGACTTACGACAGCTGGACGAGCAACCCAGATCAGGCCCGAAACTTCTTTGAGGATGGCGAGGTCGGGATCCTCTGGAAACTCAACAACAAAAACGGCGTGCCGATCGCTGCACACTCCAAGTTTGTCAATGAGTCCGAAGTGCTGATGCCTAGGGGCAACCTCTACAACGTCCAAGGCGTCAAAAAGACCCTTGTGGATGGGCAGACGGTGTTTGAGGTGACGCTAGATCAGGTCAGCCCTTGACCTCTTCCTCGTACTTGAAGCCGTACTCAAGGGCCATGGCTTCCATAAAGCCGTCCTCTCCTGGCCCGACCTGTTTGCCGTCGGCATCCGTCACAGTGCCGACCTCGTCAGCCTGTGCAGCGTCGTAGCCAAAACGCTCGGCGCGTTCCTTGGCCTCTTTCTTGCTGGCGTAATCCTGTTCTGCCATGGCACAAACCTAGCAAAAAGCGGCCTGATTAGCCTGAGCGCAGCATTTCTGTGCAGATGTCTTCTGATCTTGTAGCCGTCCTGGTCGGTGATCAGCTGATCCTGGCCCGCAAACTCACCCTTGACGACGGTTCCGTTCAGTACCGAAACAAGTTTGGCCTAGCCTTAGACGGGGCCAAGGAAGTCGATGGCGAAGCCAAGCCGAAAGCAGCAAAAAGTCGCCAAAGTGCTCCGGGAGTACAAAGCGGGGACGCTCCGAAGCGGCAAAGCAGGGCGCGGAAAGGGGCCCAAAGTAAAAAGCCGCAAGCAAGCTCTGGCGATAGCGCTGAGTGAAGCTCGCAAAATGAAGCGCCGATAGCATGAACCCAACAGCCTTGGGTTGATGCCTTATCACTACGGCAAGCCAAAGCCGAAAGGCAAAAAGAAGGGGGGCAAAAAGAAGTGAAGAAAGGCAGCCGCGTTAGCTGGACCTATCAAGGCGTCCGCACCTATGGCACTGTCACGGGGATGGGTGGCAAGCGGGCCACAATCACAGGGCCTACTGGTGGCAAGATCACCCGCGTCGGCACTGACGACGATCCGGTAGTGCGGATCAAGTCCGAATCAACTGGCCGGCCTGTCCTGAAGCGTCGCTCTCAGCTTCGCTCTGCTCCGAAGCGCTGATGATCGAGCGCGGCGGCCACAGGTTTGAGGGCTACGACAAGCCCATCCGCACGCCTGGCCACAGGAGCGGCAAATCTCACGCCGTTGTGATCAATGACGGAGGCAAACCGCGCCTGATTCGCTTCGGTCAGCAAGGGGCCAACACCAAGCCACCGCGCAAGGGTGAATCAGAAGCTGACAAAGCCAAGCGGAAAGCATTTAGAGCCAGACACGCTAAAAACATCGCCAAAGGCAAGACTTCTGCAGCATTTTGGGCAGCAAAGGTAAAGTGGTGACGCAATTTAGCCTGTGGCTAATTCATGTCTGAAGAGCAAACTGCTCCTGTGGAGCAAAGCGCCGACAACTCCAATCTTGTGGCCGAACTTGAGGCCATGCGCCGCAAGAATGCCGAGCTGCTAGACGAATACAAGAAGGTCAAGCAACAGGCCAAGGCTGTGCCCGATGGCGTTGATGTGCAGGCCCTGCTGGACTTCAAACGCAAGGCTGAGCAGCAAGAACTCGAAGCCCAGGGCAAGTACAGCGAAGCCCGCGAGGCCATGGAACAACAGTTCCGCGAGGCCACGGCAGAGAAAGACAAGCGCATCGCTGAGCTAGAGGCCCGCGTTCGTGAGCTTGAACTATTGACCCCAGCCGTCTCGGCCCTTGCTGATATCGTCCACGATCCCGACTTGGTGATGAAAACCAAGCTGTCGGCAGATCAGATTCAGCGCGAAGCCGATGGCACCGTTGTAGTGGTCAACGGCTACGAGCGTGTGCCTGTAGTTGAGTGGGCCAAGACTCTGCCTGCATGGATGCAGAAGCAGCCCAAACCCCAAGGCAGTGGCGCACCTGTGGGGCGCGGAGGCGGCGACATCCCAGCCGGCACAACCAATCCCTTCCGGGCCGAGAGTTACAACCTCACAGAACAAGCGCGGCTTTTTAAGACTGACCGCGATCTATATGAGCGGCTTAAAGCACAGGCCGGCCGTTAGTATGAAACGGATGGCGAAGCTGTGCTGAGCCGATAGGGCTGTGCCCAACAACCGCAAATTTCTGGTAACTAACGATGGCGACCCTCCGGTCCGATATCATCGTTCCCGAAATTTTCACCCCCTACGTTATTGAGCAATCGACCCAACGTGATGCCTTCTTGGCTAGCGGTGTGGTGCAGCCCATGGCTGAACTCAATGCAACAGAGGGCGGAGACTTCGTGAGCGTCCCCTTCTGGAAAGCCAACCTTTCTGGAGACTTTGAGGTTCTGTCTGACAGCACCTCCCTGACCCCCGGCAAGATCACTGCCGACCGTCAAACTGGCGTGATTCTGCACCGCGGGCGGGCCTTTGAGAGCAGAGATTTAGCTGCGCTCGCAGCGGGCTCGGACCCCATGGCCGCTATCGGTCAGAAGGTCGCTGAATACGTTGCCAACCAGCGTCAGAAAGATCTCCTTTCTTGCCTGGGTGGTGTGTTCGGTTCGCTGGGTGCTACCAGCAGCTCCGCCGCCTTCTTCGATCTCACCATTGATGGTGAATCGGGTGACACCCCGACTGTTCTGAGCCCCCGCCACGTTGCACGGGCCCGTCAGAAGCTGGGTGATCAGGGAGAGAAGCTGACTGCAATGTGCATTCACTCTTCCTGCTTCTACGACCTCGTAGAGCGCCGCGCAATCGACTACATCTACGACGACACTGGCGCCGCTGACACCAGCGCAACCCA